>JAABUV010001500.1_pt1 | contig 33792 bp, 28 predicted proteins | sample 5559971 | NCBI WGS metagenome assembly JAABUV01 (sample SAMN10711881, study PRJNA513362) | rock metagenome | isolation source: Antarctica rocks | place: Antarctica: Victoria Land, Knobhead nord | collected 2015-12-19
CGCCGCGGTCGTGGTGGCGCGCGGCGTGGTGGTCGGCGCCGCGGTCGTGGTGGCGCGCGGCGTGGTGGTCGGCGCCGCGGTCGTGGTGGCGCGCGGCGTCGTGGTCACAACTGCGGAAGCACAGAGGGTGTCAACCTAGGAAGAAGCTGCTCCACACACACACATGCTCCCAACATGTGGAGTCGAACAGTGCAGTAGTCAGCAGCATATCATTTGCACCCGGGGTCGTGGTAGGCGTCGTGCTGGGCGCCGCAGTCGTGGTGGCCCGCGGCGTCGTGGTGGGCGCCGCCGTTGTGGTGAGCCGCGGCGTGGTGGTGACAGCTGGGAGCAGCAGCAGGGTGTCACCCCGGAGCACACGCGTGCTGGGCATTATATGCACAGGCACTTGCTTGCAGCGTGCTGCATGCAAGCAAGCGGAAAATGCTGCAAAGTTGCACCCGGAGTGGTCGTGGGCGTCGCTGTCGTGGTGGGGGTCGTGCTCGGCGTTGCCGAGGTCGTCGCAACTGCTCACACAACCCGCACGTTACCTACAGGCAGGAGCGCCCTGGCTATGGAGGGCTTTACCATGGGCATGCTCTGCTGTGCCCGCAGACATGGCAGCCGGGCCGGCGTGCAGCACCCCGACCACTGCATCAGACCCTGCTCAGGCGCGCTCTACATGAGCCGCACGCCTGCAAGCAAGAGCACGGGCCTTACCCGGAGTCGTGGTGGGCGAGGTCGTGGGCGAGGTGGTGGGCGAGGTGGTGGGCGAGGTGGTGGGCGACGCGGACGGCGACGTGGTGGGGGATGTCGTGGCGGTCGTCGTGGGCGACGGCGACGGCGAGGTCGTGGCCACCTTGTTCTTGTGCAGGCAGTTCCAGAAGCACTGCAGGTTGGGCAGGCAGTGCTGGTCGTGGTGGTGGTCGCCCAGCGCCAGCGTGGCCTCCAGGTCACAGAAGTTGCCCCCGGCTGCGCGCACGCGGACAGGGCTAGGGTTGGGGCGCACGGGCGCTGGGTGGCGCGCAGCACGAGCTTGCGTGCCACACAGCAGTGGCACATGGGGCATGCCCGCTTCTGCATGCAGCACCTCTCCTGCGCAGAGCATGCGCAGTGTACTGCTGTCCAGCTTGGCGCGCCCCTGAGCATCACCTCCGCAAAGGACGCCCCATTCGCAAACCTTGCAAAAGCGTGGAGGGTGACCAAAGCAGCATGCAAGCAAGCGCACAGCGTCGGAGGGAAGCAAGGTATGCTGCGGAAAGGCAGGGCGCTGGTGGTGTTATACGCTTGAGTAGACTGTGGAGTGCAAGCGCAGAGCTGCTACGCCGCGCAGCCCGAGCGGAGCGCCCCCTCCTCCACATCCGGGCCATGCAGCTGCAGGCGCTCGCACAGGCGGTGCAGCGCCGGGGGCGGCGGGCGGCCAGGCCGCACCGAACGCGCACTGCGAGACGCAGTCGGGGAAGGCGTGGATCTGCGTGTGGATGTTCTCCAGGTTCAGGTTGGGCAGCAGGTTGGGGACCTCGAAGCCGGGGAGCCCGGCGTGCAGGTCCGTGGCGCCGCCGCTCTGCTCCTGGGCGAGCATGCGGGTCGGGCGGCCCGCCGCCACGGCCACCAGGGCCAGCAGCACGAGCGCGCAGCCTGCCGGGCGCGCGCGGGTCAGGCTGGCTGGCGGCCTGCCGGGCTGCGGCGGGGCAGCGCCGGGGCAGCGGTGGCCTGTTGTTGGCACGTCAGTTCGAAAGCTGCGCAGCCCCTGCGCGCCCGGGCGCCCGCTCCCAAGCGCGCAGCATTACGGGTTCCCACCGGGCAACCCCGCCCAGCAGCAGGCTCGCTTCCGGCACCAGAGCGGCGGCGTACGCAAGCGCACGCAAGCGTAAGCCACAACGTCGCAGACAGCCCCGGCGCGCGCTCGGGCCCCCTCCCCGCAAGCCGAGCACGGTGCAGCTGCAGCGTATTCAGCGGGCCCCGCGTGTTTGAACCGTGCTCCACCAGGGAGCAACACTGCCTGCCGATCGGGGGGAACAACGCGAAGCTGCGAGCCGGCATCTCTCGGAAACGTAAGCCCGGGACGCACCGGTCTTCTGCATCTTGACGCCTTGTGGAGACCGCCTCTCTCCTGGCAAGCCTGCGCAATAACGAAAGCTCCTTCAGTCATGCGCCAAAGGACCAAGGCCGAGCGTCGACGGTCGCGCTCGCCCAGGCTCGCAGCCGTCCCGTAGCGCGCATGACAGGCCCTCCAGGCAGGCGGTCACGCAACGCTGCGCCAGGCAGGCACAAGCTGCCTCTCCCAGGACGCACCCTGCGCCGGTATGGTCCTGGTTGCTGGAAACCGGCAGCACAGGCGGGACCGGCGCGGCAGGACGCTTGAATGAAATGAAAAGTAGCTCTGCCTCTCTTCTGAGACTGGCCTGTTCGAAAGCAAAGCACCCTGCCATGGATGCGGCCCTGCGTCGAGTCTTTACCTTCTGCAGCCTGTGCTTGCCGTCTGTCTAGGTCAAATTCGATATGCAGGGGGTTGGGTATTATATTATATTGGCATCGATGTCAATCAATGTCCCAGCCAGCTAGACATTGTCGCGAAGAGCCAAACCCGGTGCATGCGCGCGCGCAGCGAGTCAAGGAGCAGCCGCTGCCATGCACGTCTTTGCAGTGTTCTCTGGTACTGTTGCCCGCGGGCCAATTGGGCTTGAGAGCCCGCTCGCGGCCGCCTCGCACCGCAACACCTCCTACTTTGCTGTTGACCAAGACGAGCTGGAGCACACGCTGGAGGTGCTATTCCCGCCTTCCGCGGCCGAGCCCGGCCATAAGCATTGCGCCCGCCTGTGACTCTGCGCCTTGTTCGCCCACCCAGCGTGCTCGCCACTCTGCGGCCCGTTGCCTGTCACACCGCTGTCGCAAGCGGCCGTTGCAGCGTGCCGGGGAACTAGAGCTGACAAAGCTTCTGCATGAGCGCCTCATCATGGCATTGCAAAACCCGGCTGCTCGGTAAGCCAGGCAGTGAGGGCTGCTCACACGCTTGCGCTGTGCACAAGAGAGTGCACAGCGCAAGCGTGTATCCCGGCCTGGAAAGGGCAGGACCGCTCTGCCACCTAGGCACCGCCTCAGTGGCAGGTAGGCGCCAGCGAGCGGGCGCCCGTGTCGCATAAGCCTGGGTTGTTTGCACTTTTGTGGAATGGCAAGTTCGGGCCAACTGGGCAAGGGGAGCCCGCGCAGCAACGCCCCCGTCATGAGGGGAGCGTACACAGGGAACTGCTCTGCGCCTCACCCGTGCAGGGGCAGGTGACCCACCTCGCTCCGGCACGGGGCGCCAGACCGGCCCGTCGCCGTGGCAAGAGGCGCGGCACGCGCTTGCCTGGTCAGCGCGAAGGGAAGGGGTGGGTTCAGGTTAGGGCGCTGAAAGGTCCAAGCTTCAGGCTCAGCCTGGCCTGGCCGCGCGGGAGGCGCAGTATGCGTCCGTGCAGCGTAAAGGCAAGGGTCCGGGTCAGGGCACCACAGTTTCAAGCTGGCTGCGCCCGGCCCGGCCGCGCAGGAGGTGCGCGGCGCGTCCGCGCAGCGCAAGGTGGTCCGCAGCGCCGACGGCGCCAACGCCTTCTCCATGGAGGTCGGCCCCTACGTGTCCTACGCCAGCCGCGACGGCGTCAGCGCCGTCTTCTCCGGCGAGGTCAGCAGCTGGCCGGGCGTGGACATGGTGCAGGTCACGCACGACGGTGCGCGGCCCGCCCTGCAGCTCGCAGCTTGACTGCCAACACCTGCGGTGATTGGCGCTGGAGGCCGCTGCCGAGACCACAGATTCTAGCTGTGCACGGGAGGTTGCAATGCAGGGGGCACCGTACGCGGCTGGCAGTGGCAGGGGCCACCGCACGCGGCTTGCATGGGCTTAACGGGGTGTGAGGCAGGGTTTGTTGGGGAAACCCCTGCCGGCGCCTGCCAGCGGAGTGCGGCTGGCGTACCATGCGTGAGCAGATAGAATGCAGCCGGACACTGCGCGGACCGGGGCGCGCGCGGGGCGCGGCGCTGACGGCTGGCGCGCGCGCGCCAGCGTTCGTGCGCGGCGAGGACGCGCGCGCGGGCCACACCGACGCTGCCTGGCTGCTCGATCTCTACGCCACGTTCGCCGATGACATTGACGCCGATTGCACCGATCACGCGCTGTCCGCGCTGTCGCAGGTCGAGGGCCGCTTCGGCGCGCGCCCGGCCGCGGCCCCGCCCTGCGCCAAAATCTGGCTGTCGCTCCCATGTCCGGTGTCACAGCATAGGTCGGGGGCTGCGCCGGCGTGCGCGCGGCTGCCAGCCGGCGCCGTCGCACAACCATGCACGTCAGGCCCGTTGCGCAGCGTGCATGCGTGCGGGCGCGTGTGCGCCATGCTGCCGACCTGTACGGGGCCCGGCACATCCTGCGCATCAGCTGCGCTGTCTGCGCGTCTGCTTACCTGCGCATGCTCAGCCCACCGCTCATGCCGCAGCTGCCGCCCCTGAGCACTAGCAGCGGTGTTGCTGCCCATTGCTGGTGTAGAGCGTTGGCCGTCCTACAGGCCGTGGGCTGGCCCGGCTGATTCACCTGCGTTCCACAAGGCCGCCGCGGCAGGCGCCTGAACCGTGCCAGTGCGCGGGCGCAGCCTTTGTCGTGTACGATGAGCTGCAGCGCCGCGTGTGGGCCGCGCGCGACCGCGCTGGCGCCCAGGCGCGCCCCCTCCCCCCCGCGCCAGCCGCATCGGAGGCATAACAATGAGCGCAGGGCGGCTGGCTGGATGTCCCTAGAGGCAGTATGGGGCTGTTGCTGAGGCGCGGAAAGGGGGCGAGCGGCGGTGGTCCCGCAGGGGCGGTGCGCCGCTGCAGGGTGCTGTCCTAAGGCGCGCCGTCCAGCGGGCAGCGCCATGCTGGGCACGGGCACGCGTCTCGCTGTCGGCCAGAGTGAGTCGCCATACTTGCGGCTGGTAGGGCCCCGCCTCGGCGGCGCGCGCGGCGTGCAGAGTGCAGCCAGGCACAGGGAGTGAGTGAGGGGGGGTGGTGTTGCGGCCGCGCAGCCGCTGTTCTGGGGCTCCGCGCCCGACGGCCGCTTCATGTTCGGCTCGGACCCGGTCGACCTGGCCGCCTGCGACCCCACGCCCACCGGCTTCCCGGCCGGCGCGGCCCCGGCCCGGCCCGGGCCCTGCGCCCGACCTGGCCCTGCCCCGTGCTGCCGCCTCGTATGTGCGTGCACCACCAAGCGAGCGGTGCTGTTGCTAACCTCTCGGAACTGTCCGATGCACTTCGCTTGCTGCAGCAGACATGTCCGCAGCCGACCTGAGCTGCTCAAGGTGGCGCACAATATGTAGCCGACGAGCGTGCCTACAATGTGCAGCGCCCGGACCGCATGAACTGGCGCCCGCCCCGTGCGGCAGGCACGCTGTACGCGAGCGAGGGCCGCCAGCGCATGTGTAGCCCGGGCGAGCGCGGGTGGGTGATCGCGGGCAAGACCTGGCCCGGCCAGCTGCTGTCGTTCCTGCGCGACCCCATCAAGCCCTCGCGCTGGCGCGACGTCAAGGCGCGCGCCCCGGCCCCCACGCGGCCGCCGCCTGCCGAAAGCGCTCGCGCCTGGACAGCGTCGCACAGTCGCCTGGACAGTCCCCCTCTGGGAGTTTACGCAAAAAAAGGTGGGCCTGGCCGCCATTGCAGCCCGCTCTCGTTGGGCCGCAGCGCGCTTGCCCGCAGCCCGCCCGGCTGCTGGGCGGCAGGCCGACCTGTGACGCGCGCGCGTGGGCGGAGGCGCGCGCCGGCGGCTCGCTGACGCGCGCGCGCGTGCGGCGGCGCGCAGGCCATCCCGCGCCTCACCAGCCAGGGCTCCATGTGCGGCGCGGTGTACCGCGTTGCCTCCGAGCGCACCATCCCGATCTGCTAGGGCAGCCCCGCTGGAGCCAGGCGCGCAGCGGGCATCCTGGCCGCGTGCGCCGCCCGTGCTGCGTGCGGGAGTCTGGCTGCGAGGTCTGGCTGGGCGCTGCAGTGCGGTGCTGGGTGGATGCGCGGTGTCAGTGGCGCGGGCGCTGGTCTGTGCAACAGGCAGTGCACGGCTGGCGCTCAAGCAGTAACCGTGCGCAGCTGTACAGTTTTGCTTTACACTGCAGCCAAGCCAGGCAGGGCGCACGCGATGATGGCCTCTGGGCAAGTTGGGGAGCGGGCAGGGGCCAGCTGTTTGAAGATACCAGATCTGTCCCGATGTCGGGCAGTGTACACAGCGAGGTGCTGCTGCATGAGCGGGGACACATGCCCGCAGTTGGGCGTTCTCAAGATGAAGATGTGGGCAGCACTTGTGTATCAGCAGGGCAGACCGCTAGGTTCAGGGCGACTGAAGAGCGCCTGCGCAGTTTTGTTGGCTTTTTGGCAATGGTTTCCATGTGATGCTGAGCGAGAGAGCGGGTGGATGCTTGTATATGAAGAGTTATCAATGTGCAAGGGGCTGTGGGCGTGTGACATGCACCGCAAAGCAGTTTTCCAAGGCCTGTGCATGCGAGCTGGCTCGAGTGTGACCCGCCAAAGTGCGCGCTGCGCGCACACTGATGTGGTTTTTTCCCGGTGGATGCAGAGAGAAAGGCTGTGCCCTTGACGTCCTGCCTGGGTTGCACGCTGTGTGGCAAGGACGCTGCCAGAGACGCCACTATGCAATTTTGTGACATAGTTGTGGTCATGCTGAAGATGATGCGACACTGGTTTCCCAAAGTGTGCTTGCGAAATCTGACGTAGGACTGTGCTTCTTGTGCTCAGGCCTGCTTGCTTGACAAGGTGGTGTGGCTGCATGGCAGAGGCGCTCTGGCAGAGGTGCTCAAGAGCTTATTCCCATGTAAAAGTTTTAGATATATGGAGAGCCGGTTAATTCTGCCTCTGTTGAGCGCACACTGCTGCATGGGCCGCACGACAGTATATGTCAGCAGCTAGTAAACCTGCCGAAAGTGCCGAGGCCTGCATGGTCTGTGACAGTGCGCGCGCGCGGTGGTATTGGTGATGCTCGTCAACCGCCGCCCGGTCTCACCTTGTAGCTTATAAAGGCTCGAGCAGTCCAGGTACGCTGCCTGCAAAAATCTGCCTGCCTAGGCAAGGCTCGCACGCTCACAGTCTCACAAACAGCACTCTTATTCGACCAAACACAGTGCGTGGAGGCGGCAGCAACCTCCTGCAGCGCAGCACATGCTCTGGGCGCAGCTGCATGCATTGGGGACCAAGACGGCCGCATGCACAGGGGATGAGCCCTGGGCATGGGTTAGGGAGGCCTGGTTGCTAAAAAGAGCATCGGACATACAAAGAGGGGGAAAGCGAGGGCAGAGCTGCTATACAAGGACTCGCAGTGCGGATGGCACGGCTCCGTTGCGCGCGCAGAATGCAAAAGATCCGGGCGCGGATGGTGCAGCAGGCCCTGCAAGCGACCGCAGGAGAGGCGCCTTCGAAAGAGACAGGCAGAGTACCCCTGCCGGGCAGCACGACGTGCCGGGCAGCACGAGCGCCCCGCCGCGGCGGCGGCAAGCGAGGACGCGTAGCCCCATGCACCGCCTCCCTGAAGCCGAGGGGGTCAGCCGCGCGCCGTTCGCAGCCACGCAGCCTCCGGCTGGCGCGCGGCCGCCCTAGCTCAGGCCTAACCTGCCTCACCACCGGCTGGCCAGCAGCGCGCTCCGCACGCCACCGCAAGGCAGCAGTAGGCACGGGGCGGCTGGCCGGGGCGCGCAGCGGGGGAGCCTGCGCGGCGCGCGGCGCCGTGGGAGCCGCGGCGCCGCGCGCGCGCGCGCGCGCGCCGCGGCCGCCGCGCGCGGCTCAGGGCGGCGGCAGCGGCCGGCGGCAGGTCGGGCACTCCTGCTTGACGTCCATCCAGCGCGCCAGGCAGCCCGTGTGGAACACGTGGTGGCAGGGCGTGACCATGCGCGCGCGCGCGTCGCCGGCCACGTGCACCGCGTTCATGCAGATCACGCACTCCAGGCCGCCTTCGCCGGTCTCCACGTCGCCGGCGGGCGGCGGCGGCGCGCCGTGCGCGGCGCCGCCCGGCGCCGGCGCGCCGCCGGGCGCCGGCCGGCCCGGCGGCGCCAGCGGCCGGTGGTAGTCGTACTTGGCCGGCAGGAAGCGCGCGGGGATGAGGCAGCGCGGGCCGAAGCGCGTCTGCGCCAGCAGCGCGGCCGCCTGCGCGCGCAGCACTTGCCATGACTTGCTTGATGAGTCCCCACATGGTTGCATGACTGGGAAGCCCGCTTCCACTTGTGCGCTGGCTGCGCGAGGACCTGTCACAGGCGCCTCCACGCCTGCCTGCAGCCTGATGCGAGCGGCCGGGCAACCGCTAGCGCCGCGCAGCCGGCCGGAGCCAGCGGCAGCACCGAAAAGCCCGCGCCAATACCACGCTGCCCACAGCGTAAGTGATGACAGCCGTGCCGCAGAAGCAGCACGCCGCTGCCAGCACTCTGGGGGGGCAGGGGGGTTTGGAGGCAGAGCAGCCCGCCGCGCCTGAGCGGCAACGTACAGCACGAGCGCGGCGCAAAAGCGCGGGCTGGGCGGCACGCGCAGCAGGTTGTGCGGGCAGCCGTGCAGGTACAGCGGCAGCGCCAGGCGGCTGGCGGACATGCCAAGCACGTAGGCGGGCGTCAGCGGCTGCCGCGCGTCGTGCCGCGCGCACGACACGATCTGCGGCAGCCAGAAGCTGTGCAGCGCGAGCACCACCAGCTTGACCCACCTGCGCGCGCCGGCGCCGCGCGCGCCCTGTCGACGGTGCCCAATCGCAGTCGGCACGGCGAGCGCGCGCCTTGTGCAAGGAGCGCAAGTCCGCATGCTAACACGACTCCAAGCGGAGACTCAGCGCAGCCAGCATAACCCAGCATCCACAGCCTGCGCGTGCTCACACAGAAGCAGGCGCCCCCTGCACCGCAGCAGCACTGCGCGCTGCAAGAAATGCATGCCGCGCGGCAGGCGCGCGTCTCCACAGCTGGCAGAGGTGGGTTGGGTCCGCGGTTGGGTCACCACAAGCTTAGAGCGCATGCATGCCGCGCGGCAGGCGCGCGCCTCCACAGCTGGCAGAGGTGGGTTGGGTCCGCGGTTGGGTCACCACAAGCTTAGAGCGCTTGCATGCCGCGCGGCAGGCGCGCGCCTCCGCAGCTTGGGAGAAATGGGTTGTGTTAGGGTGACAGGCGCGCGCCTCTGCAGCTGGTAGCTCAGGAAGATGCCGCCCAGCAGCGCGCCGTAGAAGCGCACGTACAGCAGCGACAGCTCCCGCTGCGCGCGCGCGCGGCCAGTCGCTGCGGCCCGGGGCGCGGCGCGCGGGGCCCCGCGCAACTTCCGACACACGCCCTGCCCACAGCGTGCCCCGCGCACTAACCCTATACGGAGACATACAAAGTGCTTCGAGCCAGGAACGCTGGGCGCTGATTCGGCGCCGCCAGGCATGAACCTCAGAGCAACAGCTGACACCCGCCTTGCAACGGCAGCGCTGTCAGTCAGATATCAAGCGACGCACTCCGACCCTCCCCAGGTCCCTAGACGTGCAATGCGAGCACGCGCTGCCCGGGGCGGGCGGGCGCGCGGCACCTGCGCGGCCCAGGCGTCCAGCGCGGCGCCGCGGCGCGCGCGCCAGATGGACAGCAGGTAGCGCATCTCGAAGATCGCAAACGTCACAAACTCGAAGAACGCGGCGGTCGCAAACGCGTTGAACAGCGGCTCCACCATGATGCCTGCGCGCCGCGCGGCAGCCCCAGTATTACCTACCCTATCAGGTGACCGCGGGCCAGGCCTGGGACGGCGGCGGCAACCATGGTTGCCTGCGAGCGGCGCTCTTGCGGCGAGCACGGCCCTGACTTGGAACGGCCCACAGTGGATCCAACGGTGAGCCAATCGACGGCGCGTGAAGGCGCTGTCGGCGCCCCCAGGTCCACCCTCGTAGGCACGTTGCACAGCTCGGTCGCTGCCCGCGACGAGCAAGCAGGGGGAGCGGATATGGTCGCTGACCGCAGGTTTTAGCCGCGCTTGTGCAAAGGCGGGCCCGGGTGGGCGGCGCCGCTCCGGCCTTGCCCAGCGGGGTCGGCGCAGGGCAGGGCAGCGCCGACACCCTACCCTACATCCAAGGCGGCCGCGCCTGTGGTCAGGTGCAGCAGGCAGAGGTAGGCGTCCATGATGGCCTGCTGCCCCACCGTCAGCAGCGACACCTTGGCGACTGCCGCCTGCGTGCCCGTCGCCTCCATCTGCCGGATCAGCAGCACCACCTGCGCGCGCCATTGTGCTCCATTTTCCGTGACCCAGGGTTTGTAGTTTTAGGCCATCCAGGCGGGCAGCTCAGTATTTTGGTGCCCACGCGCTGCCGCGGACCGGCGGGCTTGAGCGCGGGCGACGCGCCGGCGGCCGCGCGCGCGGGCGGGCAGAGGCGGGCCGGGCGCTGGGGGCCGCGCCTGCACGAACGACAGCGCGGTCACCATCAGCGTGTAGTTGACCGCCTTGGCAAAGTAGGCCTGCACGTGCGTCGTGGCCGCGCCCAGCCGCAGCGCCAGGCCGCAGTTCGCGCTCGCGAGCGTGCCGTTCATGACCACGTCGGCGGCCGCCGCCGGCGCGGCCGGCCGGCGCGCCGCGCCCGGCGCGCCCGGCGCCGCGCCGCCGGGCGCGGGCGCGCCGGGCGCGGCCGCCGGCGCGCCGGCCGCCGCCGCGCGCACGAGCACGTCCAGGCGGAAGGTGCAACGCTTGCGCACCTGCGCGCGCCGGCCGCCGCGTCAGGCGCCGGCAGCCGGGCCAGCGCGGTCATCCAACCGCACGCCGGCACCCTGCGAGGCGCAGTCGGGGCGGTCCGTGCGGCGGCGTGCGCGGCACCGCAGGCAGGCAGGGGCGGGAGGCGTCAAGGCGGGCGCCGCCGAGCCGGGGCGCGCCTGCGCCGGCTCGCGCGCAAAGGCCGCGCGCGAGAACGGCTGCTCTGCCACGGCCTGCGCCTGCGCCCGCAGCGCCTTCCTGCGCGGCCGGGCGCGCGCGTCTCAACGGCGCGCGCGGGGCGCCGCCCGGCCAGGCTGTGTGGCCTGATGCGATGCTCCTCACTCGGCACGGCGCTGGCACCCCGCGCTGCGAGGACCAGTCGCGCTCTCTGTCACGCCTTGTCAGGTGACCACTTGCTCGGTGAGCCAGAAACTAGCAAAGTGGCTGCTGAAGTCGCAGACAACTGCCGCGTGCCAAACGCGGCGCGCGCGGGCGCGCGCCGGTAGTCGCGCGACTCGGCGCCCTCGCCCGCGCCCAGCGGCGCCGCCAGCAGCGGCGTGGCCGGCTCGGCCACGGCCAGCAGGCGGCCCGTGGCGGCCACGTAGACGCCCGTCAGCCGCATCGCCGCGTCGTCCTCCGACACGTACACGCCGTCGCGCACCACCAGCTCGCCCTGGCCGCCGCAGCAGCGGGTGAGGGGTAGGGTAGGGATAGAGGGGCTAGAGGGGTAGGGTAGGGTCGGGAGGGCCGCGGTGCGGCCGTCGCACGCGAGCGCTGCACGAGCCGCCCCAAGCACGGCACCTGTTCGCTGCCCACGGGAGCGCCCGGGCGCATGCGGGCACTCGGCACACTCGTCGGACCACAGGCGCTGCCGCTGCCGGCAGCTCAGGACTGCATGCCATGACCAGGGGCGCTCTCTGGTGGACATGCGACGACCGCACGCGGCGCTGGCACCCCGCAGCCACGCACGCGCGCGCCGCGACGCTGCGCATGGCGGGGCCGCCGCCTCCCAGGGCCGATGCCGCAGTCGCCCAACGGGCGCCTCGCGCGGGCGCACCTCCACGTCGTGCACGCCGTCCACGCGCGCGGCCGCGGTCTTCAGCTGGTAGATGACCAGGCCCGCGTCGTGCGACAGCCACCCCAGCGCGGCCGCCAGCTCGCCGTACTCCGCTTTAGCCCATGTGCCTGCGCGCTGCACGGGTGCCGTCAAGCCGCGCCCAGCCTCCTCGCGCATTGAGATATACACACATGGAAAAATATGTTAGCTTTACTACTTCTATACCGCTTCTAATATTTACACACACTGGTTATGCTGAAAGAATGACTGCTATCCATCCCCATAAAAACCTCTTTCCTTTTTAGGATCAGAGGCCACCCTGCTCGCAGGCACAGACGGGCGGCCGGGGGGCGCTCGCAGCAGGGGCGGCGGCGCCCACCCTTGTAGGTGCCGCTCACGTTGGCAGGGTGCGCGCTGCCAGAGAGCGCGCGCACGCCCTTGAAGCCCGTCAGGGCGTCCAGGCCGCCCGCCTGCGGCGGCGCGCGGCGCGCTCGTGGCGGGGCGCATGGCGGCGGGGCCGACGCGCGGCGCCGGCCGCAGTGCCCGAGCCACAGCTCGAAGCCTCGCAGCCCGCCCCGCCGTACCAAGCAAGCCTCTGTGCTTGCTGGCAGCAGCTAGGGTGCGCACAGCCTGCTGTCACGCAGAGTGCCGAGGCCGGCCCCGGCTGGCCGGGCTGCACAGTCTGCTCAACGTCTGTGTTATCCCGTCAGGCGAGGGGCCGCACGTCCAGCGCCGCGACCGCGAGAGCGTCGGTCACGCCAGGGAAGTCGCGCGCAGCGGCCAGCAGCTCCTGCGCGGCAGCTCTGCGCCCGCCGCTGCCGTGGCAGGCCAGCAGGGCGAGGCACACGGCCTGCAGGTGCGCCAGGCGCGGCGCTGCCTGAGCGCGCCGTGCCACGGACCCTCGCATCCTGGACGCCCCGCGCCGCCCGCCCGAGCCTCCCCCGGGCGGCGCCGCACGCTGGCGCGCAGCGCCTGTGCTCGTGCACTCTCGCCTGGGAGCTATGCTTCGCTGACCGTGGCAGGCGTGTTGGTGTGCAGCAGGCTCTGTATCGCTGTCACTGCGCCGTGCGTGTGCCCAGTCAGATGCAGATGCACTTGTGCCACTCACATGCCCCTCGGTACAGCACCGCTGCCACGCTCGCAGAGCGTGTGAAGGCGTTAACAGCCTTAGCAGAGGCGCTGACGGGCAAGCAGCGACAAGACTTGCTGCCTCGCTGGTGCGGCACTGGTCAAGTAAACGTGTAAATGCACTAGCATAGTCTCAGTAATTGCTTGGAATAGACGCAACCTGGTTAGGTGCAGGCCCTGCACTGCAGGCGATGGTTTTACAGCCAACTTTGCTAGGGCTGCCTAAACAGGGCTGCTGATCAAGGATGAGCTGACCACAAAGATGCAGGCATCGGCATCCCCGTAGGCAGCACGGTTGTAATCCATGCATTCATCCTCCTGGAGACAGCCTCTGGTTGTGCTAGTCACGAGTGTGCCAATGACCTGGGAGCCAGCGCCACTGGCCGCTGCCTGCCGTACATCAGCGATAACCAAGACGGCGTTGCTGCGCTCGGTTGGCAGACAGGCTGCGCAGCTGTACTCACTGTCGTGATAAGGCTGTACCTCTGCCGTGATGGGCTCGGTGTTGACCTAGAGTTTGAGTGGCGGCTGCACGTTCGAGAGTCAGCATAGGCCACCTGGGTGTCTGTACGTGGCAGCCACTCAAACTCTAGGTCTACACCGAGCCTACATCAGTAGAGGTGCAGCCGCTGCACCATACCTGAACAGCTGCACGGCCTATCTGCCTATCCAGCGCGGCAATGCTGCCTTACGGTACGCCTGTGCACCGCAGGCAGCGGCCAGCAAGTCAGCATAGGCTGCTTGGGGCATCTGTGTGCGGCGCTTAATGAAAGTTCAGATCAATCGCGAACTCGTGACAGTAGACGTGCAGCCGTGTCACGACTGTGGCACCAGCTGCAAGGCTCTGCCTATCAGTAGAGGTGCAGCCCCTAACGACAGTGACAAGAGCTGCACAGCCCAGTCTGCCTGTCTAGCCTAGCAACGCTGCCTCCAGAGGTGGCCTTCCAGGCTACTGCAGGCTGGCAGTTGTAAAGGTGGTCTGCACTTCACACTCTGGGTGGCAATGCTATCTCATGTAACAAGCTGGAATGTCGTCAGTCCTTGCGCACTTGGTCCTTGCGCAATTACTTTGAACCCCACAGTGTGCCTACATGCAGCCCCATGTACACTGCAGCGTGACAAGCATCAGTTTAGCACCTCTCTCACCCTGTCCTGCAAGCTCACAGACAGGCATTCTGCTTGTGCAGATGCACCAGCTGTGATAACCAGTTTGTTGGTAAGCAGCACCTCTGCCCTCACAGCAGGCCTCACCTCCAGGCAGGCTCAGCAAACGGCGGGCCACTCAGTTTCGCAAGCCGCAGCCCCGCACGGGCTCCATGCAAGGGATGCCGCGTCAGAGCTTCTGCGTGACCATGCCGCCAGCGATGCCGGCGCCCTCGATTGTGGCAGCGTCGTCCGACAGCGGCCTGGGCGGGAAGCCCGTCGCGTTCAGCAGGGAGTAGGCGGTGGGCAGGTCCGGGCGCGCCGCGCGGATGAAGCGCCGGATGTCGCCTACAGTGTGGCTGAGGTTGAAGCGCGCCACCTGCGCCGCGGACGCGCAGCCAGGGTCTGAACAAGGGGCTGCGGAGCGGCAGGCGCTTGCGGCGGGCACCCTTAGCACAGCCGCTATCGAGTGCCCTACCTAGAAGGGACTTGTTCCCGCGGAGGCAGTCTCCTCTGGCTGACAGACGTCCGACATATCACAAGCACCTGCGGTCATGGCCCGACGTAGAGCGTGCACGTCGTATTGCGCTATCACAGCATGGATTGGTTCTGCAGCTGAGCACCGCGTGCAGGACACGTTTTGATCTGACGCACCAAACACGATGCGTTGCCCGCTGCCGCTCCCTGAGACGGCGAGCCAGCTACATGCTTTACATTCACCTGCAACTGTGCAGACCAGCCTGCAGCACCCCGCGACGGGAGCAGGCCGTTGCACGGGCCCCGCACCATGCGGGAGCCGTCCGCCAGGCGCAGCTGGATGGACGTAGTGGGCGCGCCCTCGTCCACGCCGTCCCAGGGCTGCCCGCCCGCAGTCGGAGGGGTGGCCGCCGCCGGCGCGGCGCCCAAGCCGCTGCCAGATGGACCGGCCGCGTCGCCTGCGCCGCCCCCTCAGCTCTGTCGGTGGGGACGCGTGGCGGGCGGCCGGGCCTCAGCAGGCGCTGGTGAGGCTGCGAAGCGCGCTGTGACCGCGCCGCGCTCGCTGCCATGCAGGCAGCCGGAAAAGTGCCGCCCTGCCCAGGCTGCAGCAGGCAAACCTCCCGTCCTGAGTCTCCGCTGCAGGCTTTCCGCCGCGGAGCAAAGCTGCAGCCCAGGAAACCTTGCTTGCACGTGCTTGCGCAGGCGTGGAACTCAAGCCATGCGCCGCACCGGCCAGCGTGCGCCCGGTGCCCTGGAAGGCCTGGTAGCGCGGGCGCGCGGGCGGCTCGTATGGCGCGTCGCGGCGCACGAGGTTGACGCTCACCGCCTGCGCGCGCGTGCGCGTCAGGCCCGCAGGGTCGCAGGAGGGCGATGCGGGCGGCCAGGCGCCCTGACACGCGGCTCGCTCGTGTGACACCGCTCATGGGCCCCAGGCTTGCCACGAGCCTCGCCTCCCCGCCGCCTGCCCATGCACTGGCTCGCCAGACTGCGCTGCCGCACTTGCGCAGAGGCAGGCGCCAACCGTGTGTCAGGATGCTGGAGGAGCACAGGCAGCCGCGTTGGGCCAGCCGCATGTCCAACTGCGCAGGCTGGAAGCTGAGTCGCAGTTCCACAGGACAATGCCCTGCGACTGGAACATGACAGCCGCGCGCCAGTGCACGGCGGCTGCAGACAGGGGTACTGGAACACGTCAAGTCGTGCCCTGCCACTCAGTGAGCCCTGGGACAGGGTCGAGCGGCCGCGCGCCTGCTCGCGCTGGCTGGGCTCCAGCTCGGCCGGGCACTCGCCGCGCGCGACCGAGTCGAGGAACGGGCGGTTGGCCGGGTCGGTGACACTGCGCGGCTCGCCTGCGCGCCCCCGGAGCGCGCCCCCCTCCCCTGAGCTGCATGCAGGCCGCGCTTTCCCCACCACATTGAACCCAGGCACGCCCCGCAACGTGCCCGCCCCTGCCACCGCTGATCATGCAGCCTGTGGAGAGGAGGCTGCCACTCCAGCAGCCAGCAAGGCGTGCACACATAATGCGCACTGAGTAAGCGCACTACAAATCTCTCTGGAATACAGTGAAGGGAGTCTTCGGGCGGCGGCGCCGTACCATCGTCCACGGTAAAGACGCCGTTGGCGTAGAAGGCGATCAGGTGCGTGACCGGCGGCGGCGGCCCGGCCGGCGGCGCCGCGCCGCTGGCCACTGCGCCGCCGGCCAGCGTGTGCGCGGCGCCGCTGAAGGCGGCGGTGCCGCCGGCGGGCGCAGGCGCGGGCGCGGGGCCGGCCGTCGCGCCCGCGGCGCGCGCGCGCTCAAACAGGCCCTCGACATCGTCCTCATTAGGCTTGTTCTTCGGCGCGCCGCGCACGACCTGCGCAGGCCCGCGCGTTCTGACCGGGGAACGTCTCACGTGCGTGCATGGACGGCCGGTCGTGCAGCATAGTGCACTTGGTGAGGATGCGCCCTGTGCGCATGCAGACGGCCATAGCGCTGTCATGCATGCGTCATGCCGTCACAGCTACGCAAGATGGGCACTCTCCTGCAGAGGTCAAGAGCTTGGCTTGGCAGCAAACAAGCAGTCCGCGTGCAGTGTCCACAAGCCGCTGCTTCAAGGCTGCTTAAAGGCTCCAGCTGCACGACGTTCCAAGGGCCTCAGCAGCAAGCGCCTCTCCGCAGCGCACGCCCTCCTCCGACCCATGCCGCCAGGCGGGGCAGGCTGGCCCGGGCCGCCGGGCCAGGGTTAGGGTGCGGCGGCGCACGCGCGCGCGCCTGGCCGCTCTTCTCACCGCCGGCGTAGTACTCGTTGTGGTCGTCCTCGTCGGTGTCCTCGTCCGACTTGGCGATGTCGGCGAGCGAGCGCACGCCGCCCGCGCGCTGCGCCGCGGCGCGGCCGCCGCCGCGCGCCGGCGGCGCGGGCGCGCTGCCGCTCGCGGACTGGGGCGCTGCGCGCGCGGCACACATCCTGCAGTGAGTCGGACGTTCGTCGCCAGGAGCGCTGCTTGCTGCAGCCCTTGTATAACCAGGAGAGGTGCCAACGGGGTTGTGGTCCCTCAATCGAGCTGTGCCGCTGCTCGTCAGAGAATCCGCTGGCGCCTCCAAGCACACGTGCCGGCTCGTGCCTGTCCGGCTGCAGCTTGCAAAGCGGCAGTTGTGCGCTGCTGCCCTGTGCGGCAGCGTGCCCCGCAAGCAACCAGGCACACTGCAGCGCCACGATAGCTCTGAGCGTCTGGACGGCCGGTGGTGCTGCCATGCTGGGCGGCGTGCAGTGCACCGCCGCCTGGAGTCCCACGCGCTGGTCTTCAGCAACTCTCAGCAGCAGCAGGACCCACTGGAGCGGAGCCGCGCCGCCTGCCAGGCCCGCACAAGGCCGGCGCGCGCAGCAGCACCGCCAGCACCATCAGACTCAACGCACTGCGGGCTACGCGTGAAGGAACCTCTGACCGAGACGCAATCACAGAACATGCTGCTGCATGGAGTGCTTGATCACGCCCCCGCTCTTGAGCGGTGGTGTGGAAACGGCAAGCTGTGGCCTTGATGAGAGAACTCCCAGTAGTTCCTTTGCTCATGTGTGGCGTGCTGCAGGCGCACCGCCGCGCCGTGCGCCAACCAGACAGACCCGCAGCGATGCGGCTCGCCTACCACCACATACGACATGAGCCCGGGTCCACGGGGGCACGTGGTGTACCAGGAGGGGCTTCTTGCGCTTGATGGGCGCCGCCGCCTTCCGCTGCCTCAGCGGCCGCAGCGGGGTCGTCCATCTGCCCGCCCGTGGCAAAGAACTGATCGATGGCGGCGGCCACGTCGCCGCCCGCGCTCTCCAGGAAGAAGTGTGCAGCCTCCTCACTCGCGCCGGTCACCCCGATGAACTGGCTCACCGCTGCGTCACCCATCTTCCCTGCGTTGCTCAGCGGGGGGTGCGCCTGTCTGCCTCACAAACTCGCTCAGCTATGTGTTCCGCTTCCACTGCATTTTCCTTTTTTTGCTGGGCTCATGTGTGGTTTCCAGCCGGGCTTTTGGACCCTGGAGGAGCTCATGATCATGCAGTGCCATGGCATGGCAGCCATGCAAGAGCTCAGCTCATACATCTGTTCAGCTAGCTCAAGACATGCCACGCTGTTTCTCATCCGAAGCATGACCTCCACTTACAGTGCTTCAGAGCATATGTCTACCTCCTGTTTTGGACACAATCTGCGCAGCATGCTCTGCAAGTGCTCGACTTGCGAGGATCATGATGCCTCTCGCTTAACAACTGAAAACCTGGGCGAGGCGCGAGCACAGGCAGCAAGAAGCACGCGCTACGGGCCGCCCAGTGCACCTCTGATGCATCGAATAATGAAATCTGACGACATGCGCACTCCCCTGGAACGGCGGCCCCGGCGGCCCAGCTCTGGAAGCCTGGTCGGCCAGCCCGGCCGCCTCTGCTGCAGTCCGGCCCGTCAGCGGCGCCCAGCCCTAGGGCAGCAGGGCCAGCGGCTCCGCTGCAGCCTCAGTCGTCCTCTGAGGCGGCCGCGCCGCCGCCCTGGGGCCCCGCGGCCGGGGCCGCCCCGCCGGCGAGGATGGCCGCCGCGCGCGCGGCCGCCGGGTCCGCCGCCGAGCGCGCCTTGACGCCCTTGCGCTTGCGCGCGCGGCCGTCGGGCGCGCCGCCGGGCGCGCCCGCGTCTGCTGCGGCTGCATAGGCGTCCTCGAAGCCCCTGCGCGCGCGCCCGCACCCACGCTTGGCACTTGCTTGCAGCGTAACCAGTGTTCACACAGCGGCGCCTTCGGCCGCGCGGCCATCCCGAGCAGGTCATGTGCGACCGCAGCCGCGCGGCATCTGAGCCCAGACTGGGTGCCCTTGGCCGGCCAGCAGACCCTTCCATGTTGCCCAGGGCGGCTCTGTGGGGCGGTGCGCTGAGCGTCAGCACCAGGCGAGGCCACGTGGACAAACTACCTGGCCGCTGGCACCCCGCACAGCGGCCGCCCTGTTCGGCTGTGCGTCATGCCTCTCCCTGCGCGCGGGCCAGTGACGACGCAGGCGGCCGTGCTGCGGTTGCACACAGGCCAGGGCTTGGCGGCTGCAGGAGCCCTGCGCTGCGGCACCCACAGCGCACAGGCGCGGCGGCGCGGGCGTGCGGGCCCCGTCACGCTCGTCAGCGGCCGTCACACAAACAGACGTGTCCGTAGCGATGCACCTGCTCCCGGCTGCAGGCGCGTCGCGCACGCAGGCGCCGGCACAGGCGACAGCGCCTGCGTGTGCGTCGCGGCCACACCAGTCCTGACCCTTACCCTAGCACGACGGCCCTGCTCTCGGCTGCGGGCGCGGGCCCGCACAGGTGCGACGCGGCCGCGAGCGCCTGCGCGCGCGTCGCGGCCGGCCAGCTGAGCGCGAACGGCGCAACCGGCGCCAGCGGGGGCCCCGCCGGCGCGCGCGGCGACTCGGCCTCGCGCCACCCCGCTGCTGCGGCCCCGCACAGGCTGTCAGGCAGGGCGCCTGCCGCCCGCAGGCTGCCGCAGAGGCGGGTGCGCCAGGTGCGCGGCCCTGGTGCGATGGGGCTCGCCCCGTTGTACGCGCCATGCCCGCCATGCTCCACGCCCCGCACACGCTCCCTAGGCCAGCGCGCGGCCCCTGCATTGCACACACGCGCGCCGAACGCCCACATGCCTGCCTGCCGCGCTGGGGTGTGTCCTGCGACGCTCACGCTCCGCCCAGAGCATGGCAGCGGGCCGACTTTCCAAGCACACACAGCCGCACAGATGGCCTGCCTCACCGGCCCAGCCATCAACGCGCCGCACCTGGCGGGCCGCCGGCATCCTCGCCGCCAGCATCGGGCTCCGCAGCGCTCAGCGCCGCACGGAAGGCGTCGGCCGTCGGCGGCGGCAGTGGCGGCGCGGCCTCATCGCCCCAGCCCGACACCGCAGGCCTGCTGGGGCCGCCGCCGCGCGCGCTCAGCTCGCTGCAGCGCGGCGTGGCGGGCGCCCTGCCCGCCTGTGCAGCCTCGCTGCGCATGCACCGCAGCAGCGCGCGCGGTCAGACACGCTCCCAGCTGCGCATAGCGCAGCCTCATATGTGTCCCGTCGCGGCGCGCATCGCGCCAGGGGGTCAGCGCGAACCAGGGCCATGCCCCGCACCCCTGCACGGGCCGGTCCTCCCAGAGCGGCGCGGCCAGGAAGGGGTTGCCGTCGCCGTCCCCGCCGCCGGCGCCATGGGCCGGCCCGCCGTCGGGCTGCCTGGCTCTCTCGCCGCCCCCCGCCGCCGCGCCGCCGCCCGCCGCCGGGTCGGGCAGCCCCGGCGGCCGCGCAGCACCGCCCCCCTCGCCGCTGCCCGCCGCGCCGGCGCCGCCCGGGCCGGCCGGGGCGCCCGCGGCGGAAGCCGGTTGGGGGGCGCCTGCGTCCGCGCCCGGCGGCAGCGAGCGCCGGTGCAGCTGCACCAGCGCCTGCTCGGCCTCGCGGCGCGCGCGGTCAGCGGCGCGCCGCTGCCGGCGCGCGTCCTTGTCGTGCGCCGCAAACAGCGGCGTCGACACGTACCTGCGCGCGGCGCCGCGCCGTGACCGCGCTCCCTCGCCGCGGCCGTGCTTGAGACCAGGCGCGGCGCAGCCTGCTCGATCGGCTCGCCGCACGCGCACACAGCACGGCCTGATTGGACTGCCGCGGCATGCGAGCGCCGCGGCATGCGAGCGCCGCGGCACAGCAGCCTGCGGTACGCACACGAGACGCGAGAGCGCTTCTCGGGCCAGCCGCCGGCAGCTGCGCCCGACTTGGGGTTGCAGGACGCTGCACGCTTCGCCTCGGTGCATGCAACTCGTTTAATCGCTGGGTCAGCAGCGGCCGCCAGGCATCTCAGCATACAAGGCAAAGGCGCAAGTGCAGTGCGGGCGCACGTGTGCTTGTCCGGGAAAGCTGGCAGCCACGCTGGCACGTGTGGCGGCGGCTCCTGCGTGCCCCCACGGAGCGTGAGCGCGATGCAGAGCAGGAGCAGTGAGCTGCGCGCGCGCCGAGCGCAGGCAGGCAAGCAGCGACGCGTCAGAGGCCTCAGCAGCATTCAAGCAAGAAACGATCACCCGGGTTGCCGGTCTATGCATTGCAGCAAGGCCGACAGACGTGGTCGACGACCTGCGCGTGGTGTGGGCGCGGCACCGGGTTACGGTCCGACCGGCGTCGCGCCAGCCTCACAGAGGGTTGCAGGTCACGAGCACCGCCCCGTCGCCCGGGCGCGCCTCCTGCTTGTCGGCGAAGCTGGGCGCCAGGCTTGGGCGCTTGGCCACGGGGAAGGGCGCGAGCGGGTGCGCGAAGGGCACCTCCTCCTGCCGCGCCAGACAGGCTGGGGACCTTTGCGCTGCGGCGCAGGGCGTCCTGGGCGGGCTTGCAGCGGCGGTGCAGCCTGTGCCGGACACGGCCAGCTCAGGGGCCGCCTGCGAGCAGGCAAGGCACGCAGGCCGCAGGCGCGGCGCGCCTCGGCGCGCGCGTAGCGGATGAGCTCGTCGATGGTGACGCCCATGTCATCCAGCGCAAGCCCCTGTGAGGTGCAGGCGCGCGCCTACGTCATCTACCCGGAGCAGGAGGCACTGGGGGATAGGCGTGCTGGCAAGCAGCCAGTGCATTGATAAAGTCCATGCATGGGCCCGCAACACAGGCGTTGCTGCCTGTGAGCTATGCAAGCATCTCACTGCAGCCCTTCCAGCGGGGTACACGCGGGCCGCGCCAGGTCGCTGGCATTGATGCCGGTGCGCCCGGCGACCTCCGCGTGCGCGTGCGCCGCGGAGCCCAGCTCCACGATGTAGCGCAGCATGAGCTCGGCCAGCGTGTCGCTCGCGCTGGCCTGGATGCCCTCGTAGCCCGCCGTCTCGGCGATCTGCGCCGCGGCCACCTGGGCGACCGCGCGCGCATACGCGGCCATTGCGCCGGCGCGCCCAGCGGCCTGCTTCACTCAGGCTTCTTGCCCGCAAACTCAAACTGGTGGTACATCGCGCGCAGCCACAGGAAAGCGCAGACGACCAGGAGCACAAGCGCGATTATGTTTGCCAGGGAGCTCATGCTGGTCAGGAGGTGCGCAGACAAGGTTGGTCAGGATGGGGATCAGAATGGGGATGGGCTGCATGCCCATATGCCCGCATGTCTTTTTTACATCTTTCTTGCATGCGGTTTCCATGCAGAGCCTAACAAGGCTACAAACCGTCGTACGAGCAGTTGCTCCAACGTCTCAGACTGTGTCACCTCAGATTGCTCGGGCGGGCGGGAGCACATCACAGTTGCGGGAATGTAGTCCCTCATCCGCGCGAGCGGGGCAGTGGTGGGCGCATGTCGAGCGCCTGGGTACAACGGTGGCGCTTGGCTTCTTAGCGTGTTCGCCAGAAGCAGCTCAGAAGGAGCCGCATCAGCACAGGAGCATTGGTTTGCAGCTGCTGGCATCATTTCCAGCTGCGTGCTCGGTCGCCCCTGCTCGGCAGCCACGCCAGGACCTTCTATTGCAGGTAAGAACAGCCGTCAAAGTTGCTATGATCGTGCAAAACTCCGGACGTCACTGACACTGTCGTGTCACCGCGATGTTACGCAGCAGGCCGATACCGGCCTTGCTGTAGCCACATGTCGACGTGGTCCGGACGTGTCTGCGTGGCTCCTCACAGGTGCGGTGCAAGAGAAACAAGCACCTCACACTGGACGGCCACGTGCAAAACTGCAGCCTAGGTGTGCTGATGGCTTGGTGCAGAAGCTGATGGGGAAGTGACTCTCGCCCTCGTTCGCGCCCACTGAGTAAGCTGCTCTGCTTGCGCAGGCGGGCCAGTGCTGGCCGTGAACCTGGTTAGTTGTAAGCTGGCGTCTGGAGTACAGACTTAGCAACGGAACCAGCGCGCGCCGTGCTGGGCATAGGGAATGATGCGATCACAGCAGGGGTCACCTTGCTTTGACGCTGAGCTGGGAGTTAACCTTATTGCTGCTGCTAAGCACTAATAGTTCACGGACTGCTGCTGCTGCAGTTTGGGCGGGTGAGCGTATGGCACTTTGGTCAAACTCACACACCCGCCGTCTCCTGTAGAGTGCAAGCAGGCTGCCAACTCACACACCCGCCGTCTCACGTAGAGTGCAAGCAGGCTGCCATGAGCCGCGCTGCTGGGCACGTAGTGGCTGCAGTGCACGTCAGCTGAATGGAGCCTGCGTGCACCAGCTGCGTACAGTGCAGCTGCAGGTCAGGCGCGGAGGTGTTGCAAGCAGTTACGGCATGCTGTATTCAGGCTCACGAGCTGGTCTTGCGAGACAGTTGGTAGGCTGCCGTGCCAAACACGGCAGGCAGGGCAGCTGTTGAGCAATTCGGTTGGAAGGCTGTATCAACCGGTCAGTGAGCTGCGGTGCTCACTTCGCCGGGCAGGGCGGTGCCTGCAAGCACGTGGTCAAGCAGTCAAGGTGGGGATCTGCACTCAAAATAGCTTCACGTCTGGGGAAGCTATTAGGTGCGAGCAGGGGGGCCTTGCTCGCACCGCACCGCGCGGAATTTGTTGCTGGGCACTGTCAGTCTGCACACGGGAAGGCGTACTAGCCATGCACAGCTGCAGTGGCCGCAGTTGTTTTCAGACTCGGGATGTGAGGCGTGATACGCGCGGCGCGCTCTGCGTCCAGGCTGATCAGTGTGTGCGGTGCCCGCCGCGTGCACCGCCGGCTGCCCACCAGCTTGGCCGCAGAGCGTGCCGGGGTGCGCCTGTGCGCGCGCCCGCCCCCAGCGCTGCGCGCGGGGGCATGCGTGCATGCCAGGGTCTGCTGCTTTTCGCCGATACCACAGGGCGTGAGCACGCGCGGCCGTCAGTGCAACAAATGCATGCATCCGTGGCACGACAGTGCCTATGCGGGAGTCTGAGCGCAAGGTGGTGCATGCTGGAGGCAGTACAAGCGCCGCGCGTGCTGGCGTTCGCAGGGCCAGCGGCCGCCTCTTTTCTTCACGCGAGTGGAGCCGGGAAGGCTACGAAAGGTTTGCATTGGTGAGGGCATGCGGGTTTGTTGGGTGGGAATGTGCAGCACGGCCCTCGGGCTGAGTGCGCGCGAACAAGCTGTGCCGCTCTGTCTGGCCGGGGCGGCCGGTCGGGGCACTGTAACAAGGAGTGGCGCATGGGCAGCCCATGATGCGCTGGCGACGTGTCTCGCATATGAAATGCATGGGCTAACCCACACAGCCTGCTGTTCACAAGCTTTGTAGGCGTGAAAAGAATGTGCCTGCCAGGCACTGCCTGGTGAGCAAGTATTAGCTGTGCACTGCTTCATCCAATTCCAGGGACCTCGAGCTGGATGGCAGGAAGGCTCTCTGGTTGCGCTGGTTGCGCGCGCCTTTCGGCGCACCCAGGGCGTATCTGTTTACAAGCCTGTTTCAGCCAACTAGGGCTGCTTAGGCAACAGGCGTCAAGCGAGCAAGCAAGCCATCCTATACCCTTAGGTCAAGGGACACCTGGGACATCAGGCAAGGCAGATCTGCAGGCATGCGAGAGTGAAGCAGGCCACGCTGCGAATGTTGCTGCAGCAGGATGGTGCACCCGGGCGTGAAAAGGTGCGCATACTCGGCACGGACGCAGGCGACAAAGGGACAGTCGAAAGTTTGGTGCTGCTCGTCGCCCAGGGCGCCAGAGGCACAATTCACGCACAGGCTGCGCCCGGGGAATGTTGTTGTTATAGCGTAAGGCGACAATGGAGAGCTGGTGGCATCCCAGCCGAAACTGCGAAGGTAAGACACTAAAACCGGGCACATGCACTGCCACCTCTGCAGACCCTCTGTAATAGAGCCAGGGTTGCAAACGGTATCGTGCGCCTGGTGACTGCCTCCAGACAACGGCTTGCCAGGCTGGACAGCATGAGCAAACGTGATTACAAACCTTCGCCTTGCTTCGGCTCATTTACTCAGGAGGGTGCGAGTGGCAAGTGCAAGATAGATGTGAAGACGCAAGATGGTAAGAAGCGCAAGGTACCGCTGGGGTGCCACAAGGCGGAGGAAGGCGCTGCACGAGCGCTTGCAGAGTGCGTACCGTGTCGCTGTCCTGCGGCGCCTGGCTTCTGGTTCCAGCGCGACCATCTTGTAATATACCAGCTTGTGCCTGCACAGGTCTCGCTATGAGGACGGGAAGGGAGAGCCCCTGGTGGTGCTTTCTCAGGCCGAGAAGGACATCCTCGGTGCTGAGAGCGTCGAGGACATGCTCGCCAAATACGCGCCGACCGATACCACCTCAAAGTTCCGCGGCGTCTCCAAGTCTTGCACGGGCTGGCAAGTCAAGGTGACAATCCTCGGCGAAAGCCAGACGGTTGGAACCTTCAGTACAGAAGAGGACGCGGCGCGCTGGTACGACAGCGTGGCCGTCGCGCAGGGCAGTCGCGCCCCCAATCAGACGGCAGTGTGCTTGCCAGGCGGTGTTTGTTGCAAGCGGTAAGCCTGCATAAGCTCCTAGGCAAGGTGATCCCAGACTTGTGGTGCTTTGTGCGGACGCGCTCTGGACCAGTCTGTATGACCGAAAGCCTGCGTGGCAGGCACACTTTGAACTTTGACGCTTCTGACTATGCGTCGGACTCCGATGGCGAGGAAGGCATGTCCATCAGCGAGCTTGAGGCCATGGCCATGGCCATGTAAGCAAAGTTCAGGTTTGCATGCGCTGCATTTGCGAGCGTCTCAGCAAGTGTTCCCACGATTGCCTGGTGGCTTGTTGCAGTGTGTGAGCGCTCTGCGGCCCAGGCGCCTCACACCTGGCCAGCTGCAGCTTTGGTAACATGCTCGGGGGCAGCACTTCTTGCAATGACCTTGCAGGTAATGCAGTCAGGCCTCTTGCTGCTGTCCTCTTCTGCTGTGCTGTGCACAGCATGTATCTCTGCGCGCACCATTTCCAACATAGTGCTGCGCCTCCTGACGCATGATTCAGCCAGCAGCACCCTCCTGACTCAGCACTGAGGGCCATCTCTTCCTGCCGGTTTGTGTGACGTGCTTCTGATGTACAGCAGCACAGGGCTGTGACAGCATGCTTGGCATCGTGCGCATGCCAGCGAAGTGTGCCGTGTACACACCGGGGTGCCAGAGCCGGGGCGGCGCTCAGTTCTCTTACAACCCCGCCCATGCAAGTCGGTGTCCTGGCACTCAAGGCGCTTTCTCTGCCCGGTCCAGCAAGCACAGTGGCCGGAGCCCACAGAGCCCTGCAGTGGGTGGCCAAGCACAGGTGCAGAGATGCACTCCCAGCCCCACACATGCCTGCCCGTCCGCCTGCTGGCTCTGGGGCACGCTTGCAGAAGCTTTTGCGCCACACACGTGCAAAGCAAAGCTATTATGTGAGCTTGATCAGAATGAGCGGCGATGACCACCCCCACAGTGAACCCAGACAGCCCACCCCTCAAATCACCAGAAGCAGCTCATGCTGTGAGAGAATGCATGCGCGTGATGCACGCGTGTGATAAAAGCTGTACAAAGGGGCTGCATCTCCCAAAGAGGCGCAACATGTATCGATTTGATCCAAAATGGTATGGGCAATCACCAAGAGCAGCCAGGCTCACATGTAGAACTGCTCCTGCTGGTTGCAAACACCAAGCTGTGCACAGAGGCAGACGAGCAGGCGCATGCCTGGTGTGGCAGCCGTACCACGCCGCGGCCCGCCCTCACCGCCAGACCTCACAGCGCCAGCTCGCGGTCAGGCTCAGCCAACACAGACGCGCTATCTCAACCACTGAGCCACAATGGCTAGCCAGGGCCGGCATTGTGCGAGGCAGCTTGCACTCGGGAAAGGACACTCTCTCGGTATACACTCTACAAGCTAGGACCTATCCGATGCCGCCGCGACTGGGGACGGGGAAGCATCGCGCCTGGGCTGGCCCTGCCCCCCACCTCCTGAGCAGTGGAGAAAGAACCCAGCTTTTGCTAACCAAGCACAAGCAAGCACAACAAGAATACTCTTGCACTCCTATGCAGGCACACAGTGAGCCTTGCTTTGCTTCACACACAGAAATGCTCGGCTCAAGCGGTGAGGGCTGAGGGGTGCCGCAGCCCACCTGCCACTCGCGCACGGTTGAGTCGCCACCAGGCAGAGGTGACATGGCAGCATCAGACCGGCTGAATGTGTGACCTGCATAGCACTGGATTAACTCCCAGTCCCTGCACACAGCACACCAGCCTGCCACGGGACCGTGCATGCATGCACAAATCACTGCTCTACTTAATTGTGCTACATACGGTATGCAGTCCTGAGAACAGTAGACGCCAAAAAACTAACAGTGGCTCTTACCCTCTCCTTGCTCTGCCCAGGTACGTCCTGCCGGAGTTGCATGCAACATCTGCTCGAGGAGCTCCTCAGGGCCTTGCTTGCTTCATGACATGGCGAGCCCGTCATCCTGGCCAGCCCGCCCATTAAGTTTACCGCAATACTATCGTGAAGTTTAGGGTCGTATGTATTCGAAGCTCCACGACACAGCTCAGGGCTTTACGGCGTCACAGCAGGGTCATTCGCCGAGCCACTTTGCTGCACGCAAGAAGGACCGTGCGAGGCTGCGAGGCAGAGCACCACAAGTGCACGACTGCATTGTCAGCAGCGCCCGGCGGCACCCGCGCTGCGCTCAGGCAAGTGCATGCTTGTCCGCGGCCCGCCGGTACGACGGCCGTCTGCCTGTCCACCGCCGGCGAGTCGCTGACTTGGAGGTGAGGCACTGGGCCGGACCGTCTCGGCCCGCTGCGTCTCCGTCCCTCTGGCATTGCAGCTGCTCGAGAACCTGGTCAACAACCTGCGGATCCCGGTCGCACCGCCTTGCGAGGGCGCGCAGGGCAGCCGCCCGGCTGGAACACGCTTGCCAGGAACCCGCACACGTGCGCAGGGCCGCGGACGCAGCCATCGCGCATTGCCCTGCGGGGTTGACTGAGGCTCCGCGCCGGGCGCGGCAGGACTTCCAGCAGTGTGAGGACGGCCTCATGTGAGGGCGTGCGGTCATGCGGGAGCGCGCTCCTTTTCTGCTCGGCATGCGCAGACGCTGCCGGGATGGCGACAGCGGCTGCTGACGCGGTGAGCGGAGCGGGGGAGGGCTTGGCCGGTGTTCCCAGCAGCGTGCCGGGGGGCGGCGCGGCGGCCGTTGCGGCCGGGGGGCCTGGGGCGCCTGCGTGCTCCGCTGTGGACGCTTACGAGGAACCTGACTGCGCCGCCTCAAGCGCTGGTGCGCTGGGGCAGCTTTTGTGCGAGTGTAACCTTTGCTGGTGTCTCGCGCTGTCCTCCCTGCTGCAGCCAGCCGCGCACGCTCGGCGTGCGCCGTGGGGCTGCGCTAATGAGGCACATTCGCGCTGGCATATTTCAAACCTTGGGCTCTGTGTGCGGAGGCGTCCCGTCGTGATCATGCCCTGCACGTGCTGCACAGGGCCTGAGACAGGGTGGCGTGCGTGCGGGCTGCAGGCCCGGGCAGCTTCTGCGCCAGCTCCAGGGCGGGCTGCCTGGAGCCCGACTCCCCTCCAGGCGGCAGCGGTGCACGCGCCGCCTGGCACCCCACTGCTTCGCCGTCGCCGGACGGATCCCCGCCGTGCGCAAGCGAGCGCTGCGCCGCCTGCCGGACGGGCGCGGGCGCCGACCCAGATGGCTGCTGCAGCGGCGCGGCGTCGCCCGCGCACAGCATTGCCCCGCGCAAGCCCGTGAGCGCGCCGCGGCCCCGCACGCCGCTCAACTTGACCGGCGCTGACCGCGCTGCAGCGCAAGCCCCAGCAGCCAGCCCCGCATGGCCACAGGCCGCCGACGCGCCAGTCGCCGGCCAGGTGCGCTGCGCACGCGGCCCTAAATCTAGGGAAACCGTGCCTCGGGGCTGCCCCGTGGCAGGCAGCCGGCAGCTTCCCCAGTCCTGGCGGACCAAGGCCGGCAATGCTTGTGCCCAGCTGCACTGGTGGTGTGCACATACGCGGGAAGTGACCCCCCGCTCAACCGCTGGTGTGTTGCGAGGGGTTGCAGGGCCAAGCAACACCGTGCTGACGTTGGCAGTTACCCGTCACGCGTGCTGACGCCCCGCTGCGGTGGCCGTGCAGGATGCACCCACGGCGGCGCGCGCCTCGCGCGCCGCGCTGCAGGCCGCGTGGACCGCCGCGGGGCTGCCTGGGACCCTGCCGGGCCTGCCCGGGGTTGCGCCGGTGCAGCCCGCGGCCTCGGCAGGGCCGCCCTGGCTGCTGGCAGCTGCGTCGCAGCCCGCCGCCGCGCCCGGCTGGGCGGCCCCGCAGCCCCCCGGCGGCCTGCCGCCCATAGGGACGCACGCCGCTGGCGGGCACGGCGCCGCGCCCGCCGCAGCTGCCCCGGGGTGGCCGCAGGGCCAGCAGGCGGCGCTGCTGCAGCAGTGTGGCGCGCCTGGGCAGGCCGGCGCGCACCCGCGGGCAGCGGCGGGGCTGGGCAGCCCGGCGGGCGCCCAGGAGGCCTACGCGCAAGCCGCGCGCGACGGGCAGGGCGCGCAGGCCCCGGATGCGCTGCCGCCGGCGCAGGCCGCGGCGGGCGCGCAGGCGCCCGTGTCGCCCGAGCGCATACGCGCGGCGCTGGCGCTGCAGCAGGCGGAGCAGGCCGGCGCGCTGATGGCCGGCTTCGGCAGCACCGCGCCGCCCGCGCCCGAGGTGCGGACCGCCCGCTCTGGTGCCAGGCTCGGCAGCGCCCCGTGCAGCCAGTGCAGCGCAGCGCGCACGGCGGTGGCGCTTGCTGGTGGGCTTGTGTACAATCAACTAGAGTGGTTCAGGCATCTGGCTGCATGGGTGGGCTGTGCGTATCAGCAGCGCTTGAGCGCGCGCGGGCGCCCAAGCCCGAGCAGCGTCTCCGCGCTGCCACGGCTGTGGTGTTATGTGCTCGACCCAGCCTGGTGACAGGCGCCCGTGGCGCCGCAGCCTGGACCGCTGCAGCTGCCGTCGGCGGCGCTGCAGGACATGATGCACCGCATGCTCATCGCGGAGCCGCAGGTGCGCTGGTCTTTACACTGTCCTGTGCCAGTTTACCAAACCTGCTGAAACACCCTGGCAGCGCGGTGGAGGCACGGCATGCCGGCCCTCCCTGGCAGCTGTCTGCCGCTGCGTGCATGCTGGCAGGCTCTGCCCCTGGTCAGTGGCATCAGGAGAGCGCGCGCAAGCGGGCATGCATATACTGGGCTCGTGTTGACTCGCGCTGGCGCTGCGCTCGCCGGATGTGCCTGACGGCGGCCCTTGCTGCGCAGTGGCCGGCCTGGCCGCCCGCTGCAGCTGCTGGCTGGAGCGCGGCTGGCGCGCCGGCCGTGCAGCATGCGCATGCGCCCGCGGCGAGCCAAGCAGCGCCCGCGCAGCTCGGCCAGTGGGGCGGCCCGGTGCAGCTGCCAGCGCAGCTGCCGCCGCAGTTGTCAGCGCAGCTGCTGGCGCAGCTGCCTGCGCAGGCGCGCCTGCCGCAGGCGCTCAAAAGCTTTTGCTGTGCATGCGCCCTCCTCGTCAGCAGCCATCTGATGTGCTGTCCCATATGGGCTGGCACAGCTTGCTGGTGCAAGCCGCGCTGCCGCCACCGCAGTGATCTCATTCGTTACGGAGAGGTCGTGCGTGTGTGGCGGTACTGTCGCGAGCCCTGCTTGAGGGAACAGGGGCCCACTCCCTGAGCAGGCTGGGCGCGACGGGTGAGCGCGCGCGCGCAGGCCGGCACGGAGCTCACGCCCTGGCAGCTGCACCTGCTGCAGCGGCGCGCCGCCGCGCTGCCCCCAGGCCAGCCCGACCCGCGCATGGCTAACGGGCACAGCTTCACCTGCTACGTGCGCACCGCCCACCCCTAGGAACCCTGTTAGGGCACGCTGGCTCTGTCAGACGCGCGCTGACGTTGGGTGACACAGCAATCACCCAGGCGTGTGTGATAGGTCTGGCACCCGCCCGCGGCTCAGCCGGACACACTGCGCAGCTGCCATGCGTGGTGACCGTTACCTGTCCCTGTTGCCCTGCACGCGCACTGCCCGCGGGTGTGCTGGTCATGCACCTGCAGTGGGGGCAGCGCCGAGGGCGGCGAGGTGCAGGCGGCTGCCCGGGCGCGCTCAAATGGGCAGGGCACGCCGCCGCCGCCCGCCCGCTGGCTGTGCTCGCTGCAGCCCCGCACTGCGAGGCGTCGCCGCAGAAGCGCAGGCCGCGCCGGCGGCATGCATGCCGAGCCCCCCCCACGCGCGCAGGTGTGCAACAAAACCTGCTGCGGGCGCGCCAACTTTGAGCAGCACTGCGCATGCAAGAAGCACCTGCGCAAGCAGGCGCTGGCGCAGCAGGCGGCCGCCGCCGCCGCGGGTGGCGGCGGCGGCGGCGGCCTCGCCGGCGCGCCCCCGGGCGGCGCGGCGCTGCGCGGGGAGCCGGAGCGCGAGCGCGCGACCACCTACGTCGGCCCGCTGGCGCAGTGCGGCAGCTACTGCAAGCAGGCGCGCAGCCCGCGAGCCGCGCGGCGGGCGCGGCGGGCATGCTCGGCAGGCCGGCGCTGCGTTGCCGTCGGGGCTGTGTTGCTCTTGTGGCTGCGCTGGGCCCCAGTCGTGTGCTTGGCCTGCGGGGCGCCGCGCCTGTCGCCTGGCATGCGCGCAGGCCGCTCGCGAGCGTGTGGTCACCGGCGCCGCGCGCGCGCGCCGCAGGTAATCACCACGGAGCTGAACTGCGTCACGGACCAGCTGCTGCAGCAGCTGCAGCTGTGGCAGGAGCGTGCGCGCTCCATGCACCCGCTGCAGGGCGGCCGCCACAAGCGCATTGTGTCGGGCCTGCGGTGCGCCGGCGCGGGGCAGGGGCCGCCCGAGGGCTCCTTGCTTGCAGGCCAACAGTGCGGCATTGTCCGACATGCGCGCTGCTGGACATGCTGTGTCACAGGGCATGGGCGTGGGGGGGTTGAGTGCCCTGCAGTGCGGACCGAATGGGCGCCCAGCTGCACTGCCCTGCTGTAGGTCCTGCAATCCACGCCCGTGCCATGTGAGCAGGCGCACGTGGGGCAGGCAGCAGCAGGCGTGCGCACGGCCCGCGAGCGGCAGCCGTGGGGGCACAGCGCCGCAGCGGGCGCGCGCAGGGCCTGAGCGCGGCTCGCGCGCGCGCAGGGAGGTGCAGAAGGCGGTGCGCGCGCGCAAGGCGCGCTGCGTGGTGCTGGCGCCCAACATCGAGCAGGACGAGGACCGCGCGCAGCTGGAGGCGCAGCTGGCCGAGCTGCACGGGCAGGCGCTGGCGTGCGACATCCCCATCGTGTACGCGCTCACGCGCAAGGAGCTCGGGCAGGCGCGCGCGCGCGCGCGGGCTGTACGGCAGGCATGCGGGCGTGACAGCGGGGGCGTGCGCGAGGCAATGCGCCGTGGGGCCTGCGCGCGCCCCTGTGGGCGGCTCGAGGGAGCGGGGCAGCGCCGCCGCCGCACGCGGGCTCGGCGGGCAGGGGCTGCAGGGGTGCTGGAGCGCACAGGTTGAGGGTTGGGGCTGCCGAGCTTGAGGGTCGAGGCTGCGCGTGGTGCCGCCAGGAAGAACCCCAATCCTAACCCTGTCTGCCGCGCGCAGGCGCTCGGCTGCCCGAAGAAGATGAGCGCGGTGGCCATCCTGGACTATGGCGGCGCGGATGCGCTGTATGAGCGCATGCGCGGGCACGCCGCGCACGGCCGCATCGCCTGGCTCGTGCGGCACGGCGGCGCGGCCGGGCTGCCCAGCGGGCTGCCCGGCGCCCCCGGCTCCATGGTGCGGGCCGGGCGCATGGGGGCCCCGCGCCGATTCGCCGAGCCCTGCGCTGTGTCAGCTGTCCGGCAAGGCTTGCTTGCGGCGGCGCCGGCGGCGGCCAGCGCGCAGCCTCAGCACGTCGCACGCTATCGCTCATGTAAGTTTTTCATCGTGTGGCTGTGAGGGCGCACCTGCATCCAGCTGGAGCGACCGCCGAGGGTGGTGCAGCTTCAGCATGCTGGCCCGCTCGGCGCTTGCAGGCGGGTCAAGGGGGCTGTTGCTGCTGGGCACGTCGCAGTTGTGGGACGGCAGTCGTGAGGCGATGCGCCGCGCACAGGGCTCGCTGCTGGGCGCCGCGCCCGCCGCGCATGCGCTGGCGGGACTGGGCGCCCCGCTGCAGCCGCCGGCGCCGGCGCAGCAAGCTCTCGCCTGGCGCCCCGTCGAGCAGCCGCCGCCCGGCGGCGGCGGTGGCGGCTTTGGGGCCTGCGCCGCAGACCCTAGCCCAGGGTTTCTGCCGTCCGCCAGCACGCCCGGCCCCGTCGCGGACGCGCTGGCGCGCCTACGCGCGCAGGGCGCCGCGTGCCTGCTGCCGAGCGCGCTGCCGCAGGCCGGCGAGCTGGGGCTGGCGCTGAGCCTGAGCCTGGCCTCGCAGGGCCGCAGCAGCAGCCTGAGCTCGGGCGGGTGGGTGCCCGGCTCACTGAGCAGCGCCAACTCGGCGGGTGCAGACGCCGAGGGCGGCGCCGGGCAGCACGCGCTGCGCAGCCCCAAGGCGCGCTCGCCGCTGCGCGCGCTGCCGCCGGCGCCGCAGGGCGCCGCGCCGGCGCCGGGCGCGCTCGCGCTGCAGCCGGCGGCGCCCGGCCAGGGCCTCGGCCAGGGCTTCGGCCAGGGCCTGCCCCTGGAGGCGCTGCGCGGCGTGGCGCTGCAGCCGGGCGCGGGGGCGCTGCAGGGCGCCAGCGCGAGCCTGCCGCTGGCCACCATGCAGGGCATGCTGCCGAGCCTGGGGCAGGGCGGGATGGCCGACCCCGGCCAGGGCACCCTGCTCAGCGCCGCCCGCGGCCCCACATCCCACATCGGGCAGGGCCTGCAGCAGCAGCAGAATCTGCAGCGAGCGGGCCTGTTCGGCGGCGGGCCCGCCTACGCGGTCCCGGCGCTGCACGCCTGCGCGGCCGCAGCCCCTGCCCCGCTGTGGGCGGGCTACAGTCCGCATGCGGGCGCGTACCTGGCGGGCCATGCGCCGGCGGGCGAGCCGCAGGTGCCTGGCGGCAGCCACCAGCTGCTGCAGGCTGG
>JAABUV010001501.1_pt1 | contig 33778 bp, 22 predicted proteins | sample 5559971 | NCBI WGS metagenome assembly JAABUV01 (sample SAMN10711881, study PRJNA513362) | rock metagenome | isolation source: Antarctica rocks | place: Antarctica: Victoria Land, Knobhead nord | collected 2015-12-19
CAACAGCCTGGTCGCTCCGACGACCGAGCCCTTCGACGCGGCCGTCAGAGTCGCCCACGGGTCAGGGCGTTGAGGGGTCGCGGCCCCGGTCAGACCAGGCCGGTCAGGGGGCCGTCGCCGCAGTAGTCCGGGTTGCCGAACCGCTCGATGGGGTGGCCCATTCCCTGGGCCATCGCCAAAAGGAGGCGGTTGTGCGGGACCTTGGGGAACTTCAGCGACCGGCCCATCTTGAAGTCGAGGCCGTTGCCGACCATCACGAAAGGGATGTTGTCGAGCGTGTGCGAGTTCCCCTTACCCAGCTCGTTGGTCCAGACGACCGTGGTGTTGTCGAGCAAGCTACCGGGCCCGCCCGGCTCGGGGGTCTCGGCCAACCTCCTGGCAAGGTAGGCCATCTGCTCGCAGTACCAATGATTGATCTTGGTCAGCTTGGTCTTCGACTTCTCGTCGCTGTCCGGGTTGTGCGATAGCTCGTGGTGCCCCTCGTCCACGCCGAGCCAGCGCATCCGGGCCCCGCCGACCGAGTTGGTATACTGGAGCGTGGCCACCCGGGCGAAGTCGGCCGCGAAGCTGTTGACCATCAGGTCGATTTGCATCCGGCTGATCTTGGGCATGTTGTCGTTCTGGTCCTTGACCCCCGGCTCCAGGTCGGGCACGGCATGCCCGAGCGTCCCGTCGGCCCCCTTCAGCTCCTGCTCCATCTCGCGGACAAAGGTGGCGTGCTCGTCGAGGATCGCCCGGTCCTCGGCGGCAACCCGCCGGCCGATCGTCTTGAGGTCGTCCTGGAGGTCGTCGAGGACGCTCTTCAAACTCTCCCGGTCCTTCATCCGGCCGTAGAGCTTGGCGAACATCCCATACGGGTCGTCGATCGGCGCGATCGGTTTGTTCGGGCCGGAGTAGACCATCCGGGTCCAGGTGTCGGCGTGGTCGGGGACCATCACCCCGAACTCCAGCGAGCCGAATCGGGTCCGGGTGGCGGCGTCGGACTGGAGCTTGGTCTTGATCTCCTGGTCGATCGAGTGGCCGCTGGCCCAGCCCGCCGGAGTGTCCGAGCCCCCCTGGATGTTGCCCGGGAACAGCTCGACGCCCGTCAGGAGGCAGCCGATCCCCCGCATGTGGTTGTCGCCGTCGCCCCGGATCTTGTCGGAGACCCCCTGGAGCGTCAGGACCCGGTCCTTGAACGGCTCCAGCGGCTTCAAGCTCTCCTTGAGCTGGAAGTTCGACCCCTCCTCGTCGGGCCAGAAATTCGAGGGGATCACGCCGTTGGGACTGAACAGGATCACCAGCCGCTTCTTGCGGGCCTGCTGGTTGGCGAAGCCCAGGCTGGGGAGGTTCAGGAGGAAGGGGAAGGCCGCCGCCCCGATCCCCAGGTCCCGGATGAAGTCGCGTCGCGTCCTGGGCGGGTTCACGTCAGTTCTCCGGTCCGAAGGGGCGGCGGGGGAATCGGTCGTCGAGGACCACGGCGGGCGCGGCCGTCGCCGAGGCGGCCACGGATTCGACCATCAACTTGCGGATGCTGTACCCGTTCTCGGCGAACACACGACCCAGATCCGCCGCGAATCCGGGGCCGAACGCCCGGATTGGCTGCTGGACCATGTGGTGGAAAATCTGCTCGACGAAAGCCTCATGGGCCTCGTCGCTCCCGGCCAGGACGACCGCCAGCTCGCGGGCCCCGGCGAAGCTGACTGATTCGCCCGAAGGGGCCTCATACGTCCCGGTTGAGTCGACCGGACGACCCTTCTCCTCGCTCCGGTATCGGCCCACGGCGTCGAACCGCTCCAGGCCGAATCCGAGCGGGTTGATCATCCCGTGGCAGCTCATGCACGAGCTCGGACTGGTCTGGAGGGCCACCCGCTCGCGGGTCGTCAGGCCGGTGTGGAGGTCGGGGGCCAACGGCGCGACCGCCTCGGGCGGCTGCTTCAGGGCCCGCCCCAGGACGCTCCGCGACAAGAAGACGCCCCGATGGATCGGCGATGTGGTCGAGGTGTAGGCAAAGTTCGCCAGCAAGTACGGATGCGTCAGGATCCCCGCCCGCTCGCCCGGGTCGAGGCCGACCTTCCGGAACGCCGCGTCCGCCGGGATCTCGGCCCCATAGAACTTCGCGAGCCGGCCGTTCAGGTAGAGCGTGTCGGCCAGGAGGAGCTGGCGGTAGTCCGACGACTCGCCCCAGACCGCCTCGTTGAGTGCCAGATCGAGCGAGGTCCGGAGGTCGGAAGCGACGGCCGGGTCGAACCCTGGATACCGGTCCTGATCCTTGGACATGTCGGGGACGTGGTCAACCCGGAGCCACCGGAACAAGAACTCGCGGACCTTGGAGCGGGCCCGGGGATCGGCCATCATCCGCTCGGCCTGGCGGGCGGCTTGCTCGCGGCTGGCGAGCCGACCGGCCGCAGCCTCCCCGAGCAGGGTGGCGTCGGGAATCGAGTCCCAGAGCCCGAACGAGAGTCGCGAGGCCACGTCGAAGGCGTCGGTCCCCTCGGCCTCGCGGTACAGGAACCGGGGCGACTTGAGCGTCAGCAGGATCGACCGCTTGACCGCGACCTCGGGGAAGATCCCGTCGGCGAAGTGGCGGCCGACGTAGCGTTCCTTTTGCTCGGCGGTCAGCGGGCGGCGGAAGGCCCGCTCGGCCAGCTTGAGGCAGAACTCGCGGAGCTTGACCCGGTCGTCCCCGGTCCCGGCGAGGTCGCGGAGGTGGGCCGCGACGTAGTCGGCCGTCTCGATCGCCGCGTCGGTCGCGGCCTGGTCCCAGGCCCGGGAGACCGAGGTCCCCCGGTCGTAGCCGACGCTCCGGTCGTCGGGTGGGAACGGCGTGGCCGGGACGAACGCCTCGGGCGAGTCGCCGGGCCAGAGGCAATGCGCCGGGATCACCTCGACGGCCCGGTTCGGAAGCTTCCATTCCAGCGAGATCGACCCGGGGGCCGAGGGGGTCTTCTGCTTCTTCTCCTTGGAGTCGTTGACGCCCTGCTTGGCCTTGGAGAACTCCAGCCGGATCGGGTAGGACCGACCGCCGAGCAGGAAGATCGACTCGCGGTGCTCGGTGGCGGTCCCCGACTTGACCATGGCATCGATCAGCGGGCGCTTCGAGTCGTTGACGTGGAGCCGGGTGGCGTTCTCGGTCCGGACGATGAACTCGTAGTCGCCGGTCTCGGGCGCGAGGACCGAACCGTGCCAGGCGATCGAGAACTCCTTGGGGTCGAACTTGTCCGGCCCCGGGGCCTCCACGCCGAACTGGAACCGGACCACCGGGTCGACCCGGTCGATCACCCGGTCATCTTTCCGGCCGGTGCGCCCCGACTTGTAATACTCGCCCTGGAGCCCGCGCCGGTCATCGGGGATGGCCCGGAATCGGAACCCCTCGATCAGGTCGGCCACCGAGTTTCGGTACTGGCGGACCGTCAGCCGCGCCAGTTCGAGCCGGGCGGGCTTGTTCCGGGCCCGGGCCGTGGCCGAATAGAATGCCTCATGGATATACGCGGCGACCTGCCGGGCGTCGTCACCGACGCAGGTCCCGGGGTCATCCTCGGGCATCGTCTGGGCGATCAGCTTCGAGAGCTGCGCCGGGGATCGGTCGCCCGAGAGCGACCGGGGGAATTCCTTGGTCCCCTCCCCGGCCGGGCCGTGGCACGAGGCGCACGACTCCCGGTAAATCCGCTCGCCGGGCTTGTCTTCGCCGACGGCGAGGCCCGTCGGGAGCAGCCCGAGGCAGGACGCGAGCACCCATCCCGTGCGGATTCGGCGACCTGGGTCGGTCGGTTGGCGGGTCGGCATCGGTCGTTATACCCTGGCGGGGGTGGGACCTATCGATCGAGTCGCGGGGTCGAGGTTACCGACCCGGTCGCGGCTCCGAGGTTGGTACGATCTTTCGCGGAAGGCGGTTCAACATAATTTCTACCCCATCCCTGGCCTCCGGGCAAGGGCGAGTGGAATCCAGGTTTGGAATCCTCCCGCGAGGAATCTGTTCGGGCCCCAGGAATCTGACGATTGCCGAGATTTCGATCCGGCCAGAATCTCCCGGCGGCGGTCCCCGGGAAAAATTGCTTCCGTCCTGGCGAGAAAGAGTTACGTCGGGACTTGTCGCTCGCCTCGAGACGGCTTTCGAGATCCGGCATGCCCGCTGCTTTAGAGAATCACGACTCGGCAAGATCGGCGTCGGATGGGCCGGAAACCCGTCGCACCGAAGAGCTCCGAGCCCGAGAGGGTGAACATCATGCGGCGGACACTTCGGAGCGTGGCCCTGGCGAGCGTGCTGGCGATCGGCGGCCTGATGGGCTTCGGGGCTACCTCGGCCCAGGCCCAGGGCTTCGGCGGCTACCCCGGCGGGGGCTATTACGGACAGGGCAACGGCTACGGCTACGGGAACGGCTACAACGGCGGCGGCTATTCGGGCGGCGGGTATGCCGGCAACGGGTCTTACAGTCGGGGATTCGGCGGCTACGGCGGCGGGAATGGCGGCTATCCGCTCTCGCGGGTCGGAAGCTTCGGCGGCTACGGGGGCGGAGGATCCGGCTACGGCCAGGGCGGGTATGCCCACCATCACCACCACCACCGGGGCTGCGGGCACGGGTATTGATCCCGGAAGGTGAATGCTCGTCTCGCCCCTCGACCCGAACCGGGCCACGGGGCTTTTTCGTCGGGCGACCCCGATCACCCGTCGAGGGTCAGCTTCCGGTACGCGGCCCGATGGGCGACGTAGGTGATGAACGCCAGCGCCGGCACGGCCAGGGCCCCCGCGACGGGGATCCACTGCAAGGCCACCAGAAACACGACGGCCAGCCGGACGCCCCAGCGGAGCAGGAAGCCGGGCCCCGGTGGGATGTAGCGACGGAACGGGGCGACGATCGCCAGGCGGGAATAGATCACGCCGGGGATTACCCCGACCACCGGGACCAGCCCCACCACCAGGCAGAACGCGCAGGCCATCGGGACCCGCCGGTCGATCAAGGCGATGTAATCCCGGGCGAACTTCGGGTCGTCCATCAACCGGTGCCCGCAGGCCCGGCACTCCTGCCGGACCACCCGGAGTCCGAACCGGGTCGCGCAGGCCGGGCATCGCTTGACGGCGACCAGTTCGAACGGGAGCGTGGCGAGGTCGGCCGCCGTCGGCTTCGGCCGGCCCAGGAGCCCGACCGCCCTCGGGGCCTCGGCCGGTGCACCGCAGTGGTGGCAGGCGGGGGCGCTGGCGTGGATCGGCTGGCCACAGCGGGCGCAGGGGACCTTGGCCCGCTCGCCCCGCGCCTCGACCAGCCGCTCGATCGCGACCAGCCCGGCGATGGCGATGCCGAAGGCGATGGCCGTCAGGACCGGGAAGACGATCAAGGCCACCGGCCCGAGCCCGGCCCAGAGGTCCTCGACCCAACGGATCAGCCCTTGGAGGCCGAGGTCGTCGTCCTCGTCGGCCTCGACCAGGGGCCCGAGAAGCATCCCCCGAGCCTTCCCGGCGAGCAGGGTTCCCGCCCCGACCGCCAGGCTCGGGAGCGAGTCGAGCAAACCCGCCTCCTGGATCACCCGCCCGACCACGGCCCGCTCGGTGGCGCTCAGGACCCCCAAATATGTCAGGGTCGCCATCCCGGCCTTGAGGTATCCGTGGACCGCGTCGAGGTAAACCCTGGCCTCGGAGGATCGCTCGGCCGCGAGTTCCAGGGCCGCCAGCAGACCCAGGGCGACCAGGGCGAGGTCGGAGGTGAACCACGTCGGGGCGTCCCGGATTTGCGGGAGGAGCCCCGACTTCGCCAGCCATTGGACCTGGGGCCCGAACCGGATCAGGAGGGCCGTGACGAACGCCGGCAGGAATGCCCGCGAGGCGAAAACGCCGATCGAGCCGAGGCCCTGGAGGAACAGCGGGAGGCTCACGGGCACTCATCCTTCATTCTTCGCCGACGATGGTTGAGAACCACGGAAGCGGCTCAGGCCAGGATCTCGCGGATGACGTGGCCGTGGACGTCGGTCAGGCGGCGGTCGATCCCGTCGTGGCGGACGGCCAGGCGCTCGTGGTCGATCCCCAGGAGGTGGAGGATCGTGGCGTGGAGGTCGTATCCGGTGGTCGCGCCGGCGGCGGCCTTCCAGGACCAGGGGTCGCTCTCGCCGTGGGCGGAGCCGGCCTTGACCCCGGCCCCGGCGAGCCAGGCGACCGAGGTCCCGCCGTTGTGGTCGCGCCCGGTCGCCCCCTGGGTGAAGGGCATCCGGCCGAACTCGGTGCTCCAGAGGACCAGGGTATCGTCCAGCAGGCCCCGGGCCTTGAGATCCCGGAGGAGCCCGGCGGCCGGGCGGTCGACGGTCCGGGCGATGGCGGGCAGCTCCTTGGGGATGTCGGCGTGGTTGTCCCAGTTGTTGCTCGGGCCCCCCGCGCCGCTCCAGACCTGGACGAAACGGACCCCTCGCTCCAGGAGCCGACGGGCGAGCAGGCACCGGCGGCCGAAGTCGGCGGAGGCCGGCTCGTCGAGGCCGTAGAGCGTCCGGGTCGCCGCGGTCTCGCCCGCGAGGTCAAGGGCCTCGGGGGCTTTGAGCTGCATCCGGGCGGCCAGCTCGTAGGACTCGATCCGGGAGGCGAGCCGCGAGTCCCCCTGGTTCCGGTCGGCGTGGCCCCGGTTCATCGCGGCCAGCCGCCGGAGGCCGTCGCGCTCGGCCTCGGGCGTGAGGAAGCGGGCCGAGGGGGGCGGGAAGAGGTCGGGGATCGGCTCGGGCGCCCCGGCGTTGATGATCGTCCCTTGATGGGTCATCGGCAGAAAGCCGGCCGAGAAATTCCCCTTGGCGTTGTAGGGGAGCCCCTTGGGGTCGGGCAGGACGACGAACGTCGGGAGGTTGTCGCCCAGGGCCCCGAGCCCGTACGAAGCCCAGGCCCCGAGGCAGGGGAATCCGGGCGTCAGGAAGCCCGTGTTCATCAGGTAGCTGGCCGGGCCGTGGACGTTGGTCCGCGAGGTCATCGCCATCAGGAAGGCCATGGAGTCGACCGAGCCCGCCAGCTCGGGAAAGACCGAGCTGACCCACCGGCCCGACTCGCCGTGCCGCCGGAACTCGAAGGGCGACTTCATCAGCCGGCCCGGGGCGCTGGTGACCCCCTCGACGTGCTCGCCCGGGTCGAAGACCTCGCCGTGCCGCCGCTCCAGCTCGGGCTTGTGGTCGAAGGTGTCCATCTGGCTGACGCCGCCGTTGAGGAACAACTGGACGACCCGGCGGACCCGGGCCGGGTGATGCAGCCCGCCCCGGAAATCGGCCCGGGGGGTTTCCGGCCCGGTCCCGGCCCGGAGTTCGCCCCGGCCCAGGAGGTCCGCCAGGGCGATCCCGCCCAGCCCGCCCCCGACGTTGTAGAGCCAATCGCGTCGCGACGTTCGCCCGAGCATGGCCCCGCCCCCATCAGTTGACGAAGAGGAATTCGTTGCTGTTGAACAGCATCCGGCAGAAGTTCGCCAGGCCGTGGCGGGCGGCGTAGTCGGTCCACTCGCAAGCCTCCTCCGGCGTGGCGGGGCGGCCGAGCGCCATCGCGAAGGCGGCCCGGATCCGGCCCTCGGGCTCGCCGCTCACGCCTTCGAGCCGCCGGGCGAAGTGTTCGCTCTGGCGAAGCAAAAACGGGTCGTTGAGCATCGCCAGGGCTTGTAAGGGCGTGATCGAGGCGGTCCGGACCGGGGTGAGCTGCGAGGCGTCGGCGGCGTCGAACGCATCCAGGAAGGGGTCGGGGAGGGTCCGGAACAGGAAGCGGTAGACGCCTCGACGTCCCGCCCCCGAGCCGTCCCAGTCGAACTTCGCGTAATCGACCGTCGGCGTGACATGGACCCCCGGCCCAAGCGTGAAGTGGCGGACCGAGGGCCCACCCATCGCCGGGTCGAGCCGGCCGGAGACCTGGAGCACGGCATCCCGGATCGATTCGGCGTCGAGCCGGGATCGGTTCATCCGCCAGAGCAGGCGGTTGTCCGCGTCGACCGCCGCCGCCTTCGGGTCGTGCCTCGACGACTGGCGATAGACCGCGGAGGTGACGATCCGCCGGTCGAGCCGCTTCAAGGATCCCCCGTCCTCCAGGAAGGACGCGGCGAGCCAGTCGAGCAGTTCCGGGTTGTCCGGCGGGCTCCCCATCCGGCCGAAATCGTTCGGGGTGTCGACCAGCCCCCGGCCGAAGTGCGCTTGCCAGGCCCGGTTGACGATCGATCGCCAGGTGAGGGGATTCTTGGGGTCGGCCAGCCAGGACGCCAGCGAGGCCCTCCGGATGCCCTCGTCGGGCGAGTCGAACCGGGCGTTCAGGCCCTCCACGCAGCCGAGGGCGCCGGGGACGGCGGGCGCTCCGGGCTGGCGGATCTCGCCGCGCTTCAGGACGAAGACCGGCCTGGGGCCGCCGGGGGGCTTGTGGCTCCCGTCGGGGGCGAAGTCGCTCGCCGCCGCGTAGACCAGCCGGGGCGGCGGGAGCCCGGCGATCCGGCGGTCGAGCGAGCCGGCCAGAGACAGCGCGGCCAGCTCCCGCCGTTCGTGGTCGGTCCGCCGGTCGGGCGGGACGTCGAGCAGGGAAGCCAGCGCCGCCGGGATCGCCCCGACCCGAACCGGGCGGGGGCTGGAAGTCACCGAGAGACGGAATCGGCCGATCGGATGGCCGGCCGGGAAGGTCTGCTTCAGGACGAACCGAAACGTGGTCCCACCCTCGGGGCCCACGTCCTCGGCGAACTCGAAGACCCCCTCGTGGGGCTTGCCAACCTCGGGGTGGATCCCCCAGGCAGTCCGGGGGTTGCCGTCGATCGCCCCGGCGATCCTCCAGCCCGACTGGTCGAAGTCGGCGACCGCCCGCGCGATCGACACCCGGCGGGCCGAATCCGGCGCCGAGTCGGGCGCCGCGAAGACCTCGATCTCGGTCAGGTGCAGGTTGCCGTTGGCGTTCCGGCCCGGCCCCCGGCTCGGGAGCCGGTCGTCGGGGATCAGCTCGACCCGGGCCGCGGTGATCCCGACGAGGTTGGTCGAGGCCGTGACCGTGTAAGTCTCCTCCGATGGCCCGACCCCGCTCGCGAGGATCGAGCGGTCGGGCTGCTTTTCCAGGGTCGAACCCGCCTCGGCCTTCAGCTCGGAGGGGTCGAGTAGCGCCCATCGGATCCGGGTCGGGTCGAGGACCGCTGTCCAGGCAGCCACCTCAGCCTGGATTTCGGGCCCGAGGAGCGAGTCCATCAGGGCGGGATCCCGGTCCCGGAGGGCCTTCCGCCGCGCGGTCAGATCACGGCGGAGCCGGTGGAGATCCGGGTCGGTGTCGTAAGCCCGATCCGCCCGGCCGACCCCGGCGAAGACGGCCTGGAGCCCATAATATTCGGCCTGGGTGATCGGGTCGAACTTGTGGTCGTGGCACCGGGCGCAGTGGACGGTGCTGCTGGCGAAGGTGGACATTACCGTGGCGACCATGTCGTCGCGGTCGAGGTAGTGGCCAACCTGGCGGTCGATACTGTCCTCGCGGATGTCGCGGAGCGAGCTTTCGTCCCACGGCCCGGCCGCCAGAAACCCCAGAGCCACGGCCTGGGCCGCCTCGTCGGGGTACAGGACGTCGCCCGCCACCTGCTCGCGGACGAACCGGGCGTAGGGCTTGTCGCGGTTGAACGATTCGATCAGGTAGTCGCGATAGGGCCAGGCATTGGGGCGAATCCGGTCCTGGTCGTGGCCGTGGGTCTCGGCGAAGTGGGCCAGGTCCATCCACCGACGGGCCTGACGCTCGCCATAGTGGGGACTGTCCAGGAGGCGGTCGACCAGCCGCACGTAGGCATCGGGGGCGGGATCGGCCGCGAAAGCCTCGGCATCCTCGGGCGTCGGCGGGAGCCCGATCAGGTCAAACGAGACGCGGCGGATCAAGGTCCCGCGGTCGGCCTCGGGCGCCGGCTCCAGGCCCTTGGACCGGAGCCGGGCATGGAGGAAGGCGTCGATCGGGTCGCGGGCCCACCGCCGCCCGGCCTCGTCCAGCCCGGGGACCAGAGGCCGGGTGATCGGGCGGAGCGCCCAGCGGCCTCCCTCCGGTGCCGCTCGGGCGTCCCTCGGGTCGTAGGCCCCGCGTTCGATCCATCGACGGATGTCGGCGATCGCGGGCCCGGGCAGCGTCCCCTTGGGGGGCATCGGCTCGACTCCGCCCTCGTGCACGATCGCCTGGAGCAGCAGGCTCTCCTCGGGCTTGCCCGGGACCACGGCGGGCCCCGAGTTCCCGCCCTCGCGGACGCCGGCCCGGGTGTCGAGCTTCAACCCCCCCTTGGCCTTGGCGGCTTCGGTTGAGTGGCAGGAGTAGCACCGCTCGATCAGGACCGGCCGGATCTTCGCCTCGAAGAAATCGCGGCTGTCCTCCTCATCCGATCCGAGGGCCAGGGCGGGGGCCGTTGCCAGGATCGCGATGGCGGCCACGCGGCGGATGGCGATTCGTCTCATGATTGCCCGCCCCGGGATGGCCGACGGTCCGGAACCTCGTTTCATGATAGCGTCTCCGCCCGGCGGTCGGAACTCCCGGCCAGTCCCCGGACCGCGTAGCGGAGTTTCGCCGAGCTCGAGCGCGGGTTGTCCCGCCGCTCCTCGGCGGAGGCGCGGACGAGGTCGGGGGCGATGCTTGCATAGGTCCCGTCGCTCAGGCCCGCCTTGAAGGCCGCCTTGACCCGCCGGTCCTCGCCGGAGTGGAACGACAGGATGGCGACTCGGCCGCCCGGCTTCAGGCAGCCCGGGAGCCCCCGGAGCAACGAGTCGAGCGCGCCGAACTCGTCGTTGACCGCGATCCGGATCGCCTGGAAGACGCGGCGGACGGCGTCGGCGGCGGTCCCCTCGGCGCGGCGCGGGAGCCGGCCGAAGGCGGCGCGGACGACCTCGGCGAGGGCCCGGGTCGTCGTGAGCGGGGTCCGGGCGTGGGCGATCAGGATCGCGGCCGATAGCTCGCGGGCGTGGGGCTCGTCGGCGTTGGCTTCGAGGAGCCGGGCCAGCCCCGATTCGCCGAGCCCGGAGAGGAGGTCCGAGGCTGGGTTGCCCCGCTCGGGGTTCATCCTCATGTCGAGCGGGCCGTCGTCCTTGAAGGTGAAGCCCCGCGCCGGGTCGTCGATCTGCATCGAGGACAGGCCGAGGTCGGCGAGCAGCAGATCCGCCCCGCCGGGCGCCTCGGTGACGATGAGCCGCGGGAGGCCCGCAAAGTTCATCCGCCGGATCGTGAGCGATCCGGACGGGAAGCCGAGCGCCCGGAGGCGGGCCTCGGCCCGGGGGAGCTCGACCGGGTCGGCGTCCACGGCGATCAGCCGCCCGCCGGGTTGAATGGCCGCCAGCAGCTCGCGGGCATGGCCACCGAATCCCAGGGTGGCATCCACCGCGACCTCGCCCGGTTGGGGCGAGAGCGCTTCCATGACTTCGCGGACCAGGATCGGCCGGTGCGTCCCGGCGGGGGTCTTGCCGCCGGCGAGCACCTTCGCCACGTCCTCGGGATAGAGCCCCGCCCGGAGTTCCTTGTACTTCTCGCCGAAGTGCCTCGGATTCTTGCCGCGATAGCGGGGGCGTCGCGCGGGCCGCTCGGGTCCGTCAGCGCTCATGGGGATGTCCCGTACCGAACTCCGACCGGCAGGTCGGACCCGCGGGCATGATCCTCCGGTGCCTCAAGGTCGGCGAGGATTTCAGGATCATCGGCATCGAGGTTTCGGATCTCGCATTCGAGTTCATTCATGGAAGGCTTCACCCTCCGCCTCGGACGGATCCGCCCCGCTCGCCCAAACCACTCGCAGGATCAGCCCCGCCAGCCAGAGTCAGGCCGATCGGCGAATCGCTTCGGCTCGGATCAGCGTCGGCATCGAAGACGGCCCTCTCATCGAATTCGCGCGACTCCTGATCCTCGGAGATTCCCCCCGCCCGGACCATCCCCGTCCCGCGGAATCGGACCGGATTGGTATCGAGCAGCCGATTGCCCGGGCGAAAAGTGTGCTAAGAAACGCCCCGATTTTTGGAAGATGTACTCTCGGCGGGAGAAATGACCGGGCCGACTCCTGGTGGATCGTCGATGTTGGGTTCGATTGAACTGAGGGGAGGGTCCTCGATTGGCTTCGTGTTTTCGGGTCGGGATGGCCATGGGTGCGATCGGTCGATCAGAGAACCGGCGAGCCGCGCCCTTGGCTTCGTCTTTCCCGCGACGACCGGCGGTTGGCTTCGTCTCGATCCCGGGGCCGGGCGATCTGGCCGTCGCGTGCTGCTCGCCACAATCCCAGGAGTGGCCTGGGATAAATCGTGCTTGGCTTCGTGTTTCCAGACTTGGGGCCGTGCCTCCGTTAAAAATGAGCAAGCGTCTTCGCCAATCCGGGCAAGCTAGGGCGTTTCGTTCCGAGGATTGTTCCTGATGGCGAAGCGATTTGCTCAATTGGGCATCGGCCCTCGCGCCAGCTTCTTTTCTGGAACGAGATTCGTTCCGTGGACCCAGGCAAGACGCGGCCTCGGCCGGTACCTGGCGCAGGACCTTCCCCGGATTCGCTCGGGGCGGACGGGACGGTCTCTGACCAGCTTTCCTCGATCCGAAGTCCTTGCGGCTCCCGCCCTCCGGGCAAGTTTCGCCCCTCCCTACCGTCGGCTCTCAGAGCAAGGGTCCGCGATTGACGCTCGAAAAGATTGCTGATACACAGTCCCGGCGTCCGATGATGACTCCCGTCACCCGGTGGCGACAACGGCGTCGCGGGGCGTTCGGAATTGTCGCATCCTCGGCGACGGACTGGCCGTTGAGCGAAGTGCGGCGACCTTTCCTGGTGGTGTTCCTGCCCGCGTGGTTGCGATGGCAACCTGGGCGGGTGGTGAGTCGAGACACGGAGTTGATCGCAGGGGATGGGATCGGGCGGGAAATCAGGATCCAGGGGCCCAATCGCGTGCAAATGGATCGCTCGTCGCTGAGAGCGCCGGATTTTACTGACTCCATCCCGGAAATTCCTGGCGAGAGGTGCCTTCCGTCATGTTGAACCCGCTCGACCATCCTATCTGCTTCACGGTCCCCGGCCGACTTTGCGTCTCGGCATGGATCGAGCACGGCCCGTTCGCCATGTACTTGATCGACGCCCTCAGGCCGGCCATCTTGGTGGAGCTAGGGACCCATTATGGCTATTCCTACTGCGCTTTTTGCCAGGCTGTCCAGACGCTTAACGCCGGTTCGAATTGCTTCGCGGTCGATAGCTGGAACGGCGACCAGCACGCCGGAGCCTATGGCCCCGAGATCTTCGAAGAACTCAGTGGCTACCACAATCGCCTCTATGGAGACTTCTCGAGCCTCCTACGGACCTCCTTCGACGAAGCGTTGAGCCAGTTCGCCAATGGGAGCGTCGACCTCCTGCACATCGACGGGTTCCACTCCTACGAGGCGGTCCGTCACGACTTCGAGTCGTGGTTGCCGAAGATGAGCAAGCGAGGCGTCATCCTCTTCCACGACACCAACGTCCGGGAGCGGAACTTCGGAGTCTGGCGGTTCTGGTCGGAGATCAAGCAGCAGTACAAGTCGTTCGAGTTCGTGCATGGTCACGGCCTCGGCGTGCTCGCCGTCGGCGAGGACGTGCCGGCCGGGATCCGCCCGATGCTCGACGCCAATAGCGAGGACATTGCCAAGCTCCGGCGGTTCTTCTCTCACCTCGGGAAATCCCTGAGCGCCCGGTTCTTTGTCGAGAAACTCGGCCAGGACCTGAACCAAGCCAACGCCCGTGACGCGGAGCAGGAGCGGAAAGGGGTCGAGCTCCAGGCTCTGCTGGATCAACGCGACGAGGAGGCGCTCGCCCTGGCCGCGCGGGTCGCGGATCGCGAGTGGCACGTCGAGTCGTTGGCGGTGACCGTCGCGGAACGCGATCGCCATGCAGAGGCGTTGAATTCGCGGATTGCGGAACGCGAGGTAGAGGTCAGGGCACTGACGGACCGGATCGCCGAAGCGCAAGCGGAATCCGCCACGCTGGCGGCGCGGGTTGCGGATCGCGAGTGGCACGTCGAGTCGCTAGCGGTGACCGTGGCGGAGCGGGATCGCGTGGTGGAGTCGCTGACCTCACGGGTCGCGGAGAGCGAGGATCAGATTACCGGCCAGGATCTGGCCGTCGCCGACCTGATGTCCCAGCTAGCCGACCATGACCGGGGCCTCGCCGAACTGGCCGAGCAGGTTTCCGAGCGGGATCGGTACATCGCATCGCTCGACGCCGATATCGCCGAACGACACGAGATCATCACCCGGATGCACGGCGAAGCGAACGAGTCGCACGGTTTGTCGGAGGAGCGACACCGTCAGATTCTCCGGTTGACCGATCATCTCGGAACGATCGAGGCCAGTCTGACCTGGCAGACCGCGCAATCGTCGCGGCTGGCCTTCGAATTGTTGAAACCCCCCGAGCACCCCCGGTGGGATGGCTTCCGCCGGGCCGTCCGGACCGTGACCGGGCTGAGTCGGGTCGGGATCAAGTCCATTGCTTCTCCGACCAGCATTGGACGCTGGGTCGTCAAAGATAAACAGACGCGCAGCGATGAACCGACGTCTCAACCCATCCCCCCTCCGATGGCGGGGGGAGTCGTGGGCGAGTCCAAGGAGAACCCAACGCAAGAGCACCCCTGGACGGCCGAGGTTGTCTCGCGAAAGCCCGAAGGACCGATGAGTTTCCAAGGAGGGAAACGGCGATGACCTTGAGGATACGTCGGGATGGTCCGGTGCGTCGTGATGCTCCCAAGGCGTTGATCGTGATTCCGGAGAAGGTCAATTATTTCTACAACCTGAACGGACGAAGGGTTGCCGAGGCCCTGACCGACCTCGGGTTCGACGTTGATGTCCGGCCCCTGGCGGACTGCGGCGGCGAGTCCTACGATTGCTGCCTCCTATCGAATATCTCCGAAGTCCTCAACGCCTACGGCCACGAACACGAAGGGTTGGTCAGGATCCGGTCGCTCGTCGCGAGGTGCGGGGAGTCGGCGGCCATCTCGATGGATTCGGTGATGACGCCCTGGTATCGGAGGTCGGTGGAATTCTGCGCTGTTGCCGGGGTGCCCTCGATCCTCGACCTCGGCCTCTGGGACCAGAGCCTGTACTTGCCAACGGGTGACCCTATCCGCTATGAGTTCGTTCGGGACGGACTGTCCCCCTCCGAGTCGAGGGCCCTCGAAGCGGTCCCCTGCGACATCGACGACCGGCCGATCCCCTGGGCGTTCGTCGGGCACTTCACCAGCGACCGCGCGGCGTTCGCCGACTTCCTGGTCACCGAGGTGGACCCGAGGGGCTTCCTCTACATCCCCAGCCTGGCGCCGATCACCGAATCGGGATCGCCGCACCTGGACGAGCGGCAATTCCGGTCGGTCCTGCGAAAGACGCAGCATCATATCTGGTGCTCTCATCATCATCACTTTTACCTGGAGCCCGAGCGGTTCCGCCACTCCCTGCTCTCGGGCTGCCTCCCGGTCAAGGTCTTGATGGAGGGGCAGATAGCGCCCGAGGACGCCCCGTTCGATTACCTCGTGGTTTCCCGGGACGGGCTGGCGGATCTGATCCGGTCGCGGGGCTCGTCGGTCGAATGGCGGCGACTCCGCGAAGATTACCGCCGGAGTCCGCTGAGCGGGTCGATCGGGCAGTTCCTGGCCCGCCGGGGGGTCCGGGTGCTCGCCGGTCCGGGGCCCATCCCCGACCGCGCCGGGCGGGCTCGGGTACGGTCGCGGTCGGCCTGACGATCGCCTCGCTTCGCGGCGGTCGATGATCCAAGGAAGGGCGGGACTGTCATGATCAAGGATGGCGTGACGATCGTAATCCCGAACTGGAATCACGAAATATTCATCAGTCGATCCATCGCTTCGGCGATGCGGGGCGTCGAGATCCTCAAGGACGAGGGAATCGCCGCCGAGACGCTGGTCGTTGACGACCAATCTCGCGATGGCTCGGTGGCCATGCTCCGGCAGCTCGAATCGATCTATTTCGATCGAGGCTTGCGAGTCCTCTCGCTCGGCAAGAATCAGGGCCTGGCGGCGGCCCGGAATTACGGGTTGACCGAGGCTCGATACCGCTACAACGTCTACCTCGACGCCGACAATGAGCTGGTCCCCGAGAACCTCCCGTACTTCTACCGGGCTCTCCGCGAGACCGAGGCCGCCGCCGCCTTCGGCAACCTCCTGGTCCGCGAGATGAACTCCCGGTCGGCCTTGGGCGTTATCAGCAACCAGAGCATCCAGCCCACGATCTTCCGGGGGAACTACGTCGACGCCTTCTCGATGGTCGACCGGATTCAGCTCCTCGACGTGGGCCGATACGACTCCACCTGCGTCGCCCACGAGGATTACGAGATGTGGCTCCACCTGGCGAGCAACGGTCGCCGGGTCGCCTTCGTCCCGGTGACGATGGGATATTATTACATCAACAGTAACTCAATGATCAAGGATCACGGCCAGAACACCCAGGCGAACCACCGGATCAACCGGATCTTCGACCAGGTCGGGGCCCGCGCCCAGCTCCCGATGGCGTCGAACTGCTTCCGATACCACCCCGACCTCGGTTGCCTTTGATGGATCGAAGGTTCCAGTCTCGACGATTGGACGGAGGCCCTGCGGCCGCACCGATTGGGCAGCGATCGGCGGAGCATAAGGAGCGAAGGTCCGATGAATCGATCAACCCCCACAAGTCATCTGCCGTCGGTTTACGCGGCCTACCGTCGCGTCGAGACCTACCTCGACCGGGTGGCGACTTTTGAGCCCTCGGCCGGGTCGGGCCCGTCGAGCCTGGCTCCGATGGATGCGCTGCTCGCCTCGTTATTCATCCAGTTTCACTGCCGGAGGGTCGCCGTGGTCGACCTCGCCTCCGAGGCGACCAGGGGATCCACCACGCTGCTCTGCGCGGGTCTTTCGAACGTCCGGGTCGTCAAGATTCGCCGCGCGATCGGATCGTCCTCGACCGACCCCTGGGGTCCTGCGTTCCGGGAGTTCCTTGACGACGACGCGGCCGCCGGGCTCGCCCCGGTCGAGCCATTCGCCGGTCAATTTGACCTGCCTGGTGCTCTCTTGCCGGACGACAAGGCGAGATCCCTTCCGGAGTCGCTGGTCCTGGTCCAGACCCACGGCGTTGATCGCGAAGGGGTGAAAATCATGCTGGACGAGGGGCTCCGCCTGGCCCCTGGCGCGCCTGTCCTCGTCTTCGGGCTCGATCGCGTCGGCCGGTGCGAGGCCGTCTCCGAGATCCTGGGATCCTGCGAGAGTTCCGGCGATCGCCTCTACCTCTTCCGGGAACTGGCCGGGGTCGTCGGCCCCAGTGGGCTGGGCCTGATCGCCCCGCGCGGGGACCAGCAGGTGGAGCTTTCGCTCCAACGGATCGAGCATTTCTTCGCCTCGAACTTCGACTTCCTCCGCCTGGTCGACGGGGTCTGCCGGGCCGCGATGGCGGTGACCCAGCTCGACGAAGTGACCCAGGGCCGCCTCCGGGTCGCCAACTCGCCCAGCGGAATCGACGTCGAGCGGCTCGTCCGGCTTTTCCAGGAGACCTCGCGAGAGAAGCTGCAATTCCAGGAGGAATTGAGGCAGGCTCGGGCGATCAATTACCACCACGAGGAGCAACGGCAACGCCTCCTCGCCTGGGCCGAGCAGACCCACGACTATCATCACCTCCAGAATCAATTGGCGTCGTTTCAGGCGAGCCTGTCCCATCGGGCGATGGCGTGGGTCCGCCGGCTCCGCCACGTCGTCGCGCCGGAAGGGAGCGCCCGCTTTGTCGGCTATCGCAAGAGCCGCACGGCGCTGAGGATCTGGAGGAATGATGGCGCCCTCGGCGTCGTGCGGCACATGCGGCACCGGCAGCGCGGCCTCAAGACGCCAGCGCCTGCCGCCGGCTCCCATCGTTGACGGGGTCGAGATCGATCGGTTTTCGCTGAGGGATCGGCGAGGAGATCCGGTATCCGACGAATGATCGGCAGGAGGATGACATGACGATCTCCAGGCATGCCGAAACCGCTCACGCCTCGATCTTCCAACCGAGGGGTCAGGTCAACCCGTCCTGGGCGACGCGCGAGCCTGCGTCTCTGGGCTCGGAGGAGTGGTTCCTCGACCGGGTCGGCACTGACCGCGAGGTTCTCTTGATCGGGCCCCACTCAGCCCGATTCGCTTGCCGGCTCGCAGATCGCGGATGCCGGGTCGAGGTCGTCGGCTCCGAGCCATCGGAGGTCGGCGGGCTTCTCCCCTTCTGCTTGCGAGCGACCGCCGAAGACTTGGACTCGGCCGACCTCGGGCGCGAGATCGGCGGAGGGCGGTTCGATGTCGTGGTCGTCGCGGAGTTGCTGGACGTCGGGAAGCAGCCGGGTCGGCTCCTGCTGGCGATCAGGGATCTTCTCGTCCCCGGCGGATTCGTCGTCGCTTCGCAGACCATCGACCTCTGGCGGGATGTCCCGGATTCCGCTCCCGCCGGTCTTGATGCGGCTCGACCTTCGCGCGGCTCGATCCTCGGCGTCTTCGAGGATGCGGGCTTCGCCGTCAATCAATTTCGCCCGATGACTCTTCCCGGCCGGGTCCCCGGGCCGGAAGCCATCGGGCAGGGATCGGCCGATCCGAAATCCATCGATGACGTCGTATGGGTCGAGCGATCGCTGCTCGTCGCCCACCCCATCCGGAACCTTGGCACGGGATCGAACGAGCCGGGGATCCGGGCCCTGATCGGCCAGAAGGATGAGGCTTGCCGCAAATCCTCCGTGCTGGCCCGCGAACTCAGGGCCGCCACGGTCCGGGTCGATGCGATCGCCAGTCTTCTCGCTCTCTCGGTCGAGCGGGAGGACGAACTGCAATATCAGCTCCTCCAGGCCCACGAGCAGGTTGCCCGCGGAGACGACGAGCTGGAGGCGATGGCTCGACGATTGATCCATGCCGAGCGACGGATCCATGAGCTGGAGTCCGATTCCGAGCGGCTCGAAGGGATCATCCGGGACGTGGCCGCCCACCGCGACGACCTGGAAGCGCGGCTCCTCGGCTTCCGGCGGAGCCTCCCGGGCAAGCTGTTCCGGATGAGCCGGGCGTTGCTTTCGATGGGTCGTCGCTGAACGATGGCGCACTTCCCGGTCCCCATCGAGGATCCGTCCATGCCGAGCTGCTCGATCATCATCCCCGTTTACAACCTGGCCGCCCTGACCCGGCAATGCCTCGACCATCTGCTCCATAAGTCGCCCCTGCCGGGCGACGTGGAAGTGGTCGTGGTCGACGACGGCTCGCGCGACGAGACCCCGAAGTGCCTGGCCGAGTTCGAGGGGCGGATCCGGGTCGTCACCCATCCCCGGAACCTGGGCTACGCCACCGCCTGCAACGACGGCGCGGCCGTCGCCACGGGGGATCAGCTCGTCTTCCTGAACAACGACACGATCCCGGTCGACGGCTGGCTCGCGGCCCTCACGCGATACGCCTCGGCCCACCCGGGCGTTGGGGCCGTCGGGAGCAAATTGCTCTACCCCGATGGCACGATCCAGCACGCCGGGATGGCGTTCGACCAGGACCGACAGCCCCGGCACATCTATGTCGGCTTCCCCGGCGATCACCCCGCCGTCAACAAGCCGCGCCGGATGCAGATGGTGACGGGCGGCTGCGTCCTGATCCCACGCGAGGTCTTCCAGCGGGCCGGAGGCTTCGACGCATCGTACGTGAACGGATTTGAGGATGTCGATCTTTGCTTGACGATCGGCGCGATGGGGCTGGAAGTCCACTACCTCCCCGAGAGCGTCCTCTTCCACCTCGAATCCGTCTCCGAGCGGCCCGTCGACCATGACAGCGCCAACCGCCGGCTGTTCCTGGATCGCTGGAAAGATCGCGTGGTCGTGGACGACTGGCGTTATTACCTCGAAGACGGGCTGATCCGGATCATCTACCCCGGGACGGCCTATTGTCCGCTGACGGTCTCGATCGCGCCGATCCTGGGCCTGGCCGACGAGAAGGCCCGGGCTCTGGAAACCAACCGGTTGTTACACCGACGCTCGGAGCAGGTCCGGACGCTGCTCAAGGACAACATCTCCCTGCGCCTGAACGCGCTGACCTGACCCCCGCCGGCCAGGCCGTCAATGGGTCCGCGAGAGGAGCACGAACAGGGCGTCGTGGTCGACGGGCTTGACCAGGTGGTGGTCGAATCCCGCGGCCTTGGATCGCCGCCGGTCTTCTTCCTGGCCGTATCCCGAGATCGCGATGATCACGACCTGGCGGAGCCGCCCGTCGCTCCGGAGCGTCTCGGCGACCTGGTAGCCGTCCATCCCGGGCAGGCCGATGTCGAGGAGGACGAAGTCGGGCAGAAACGCGCGGCCGATCTCGACGCCCGAAGGCCCGTCGTGGGCGAACCGGACGTCGTTGCCCAGGAGTTTCAGGAGCCGGGCCATCCCCCGGGCGGTGTCGACGTTGTCGTCGATCACCAGGATCCGGGTCCCCCTCGCCGCTCCCCTGGTCGGGGCCGAGGCGACCGACTCGGCCGCTCGCCCCGGCGAGGCGGCGGGTATGAGGATCGTGAACTCACTGCCCCAACCGAACCCTTGGCTGGTCGCCGAGACCGAACCGCCGTGCATCTCGGCGAGCCTCTGGACGATCGTCAGGCCGATCCCCAGGCCCCCCTCGGACCGGGCGATCGACCGTTCGCCCTGGGCGAAGAGTTGGAACATCTCCGGGAGCTTGTCCGGCGGGATCCCGATCCCGTCGTCCCGGACCCGGATCGCGATGTCCCCGCCCTCCCGCCGAGCCGTCAGCCAGATCCGGCCCCCGGCATCGGTGTACTTGGCGGCGTTGGTGAGCAGGTTCACGGCGATCTGCTCCAGCCGGATCGGGTCGGCGTCGACGGGCAGCACGCCGTGGTCGACGGCCACGGTCAGGCGGTGTCTCCGCTCCTCGATCAGGGGGCGAGTCAACTCCACGGCCTGGGCCAGGATCGGCCCGGCATCCACCAGCTCGCGTCGGAGGCGGATCTTCCCGCTCCGGATCCGGGAGACATCCAGGAGGTCGTCGATGAGCCGGGAGAGCTGCTTGACCTGACGCTCGACGACGTCGCTGGCCCACTCACGGTTCTCGGCGACGTCGGACAGCTTCAGGACCGTCACGGCGTTGTTGACGGCGGCCAGCGGGTTTCTCAGCTCGTGGGCCAGCATCGCCAGGAATTCGTCCTTGCGGAGGTCGGCGTCTTGGAGGGCCTTGTTCGCCTGCTTCATGTCCTCGACGTCGGTGCTGGTGCCGAACCATCGGAGAACCCGGTCGTCCGCCCCCTTCATCGGGAGCGCCCGGACCAGGAACCAGCGGTAGACGCCGTCGGCTCGCCGGACGCGGTGCTCGACCTCGAAGGCCCTCCCGGTCGCGATCGACTCCGACCACCGCTCCCGGGTCGTCTCCAGGTCCTCGGGATGCACCAACTCGGTCCAGGAGGTGTCGAGCGCGACCTCGACGCTCCGGCCCACGTAGTCCGCCAGGACTTGATTGACGTAGTCGATGGAGCCCCCGGCGGTCGCCGTGAAGACCACCTGCGGCATCGATTCGGCGAGGAAGCGGAAGGTCCGCTCGCTCTCGCGGAGGGCGTCCTCGGCCTGCTTCCGGGCGGTGATGTCGAGGCTCACCCCCGCCATCCGGACCGGCGTCCCCCGGCCGTCGAAATCCGCCCGGCCCCGGACCATGACCGAGTGCGTCGACCCGTCGGGCCAGACGGTCCGGGATTCGATGTCGTACTCGGCGCGCTCGTCGAGCGACCGGGCGATGGCCCGGTCCACCCGATCCCGGTCGTCGGGGTGGGCCAGCGCGAGGAGCATCTCTCGGGACAAATCCGCTTCGGGGGGGAGGCCGAAGCTCGCCTTGCAGAGGGGCGAGGCCGCGATCGTGCCGGTGTCCAGGTCGAGCTGCCAGGAGCCGAGGTTCCCGGCCTCCAGGACGAAGGCGAGCTGCTCGTTGGCCTCCCGAAGGGCCCCCGCCTGCTCCTCGCGCTCCGCCATGAGTTCCCGGGTTCGGTACTGGCGGAGGCGGTCGCGGAGGGCGGCCCGGATCGTGCTGACCAGCTCGGCGATCGAGACCGGGCGCTTCAGCAGGGTCATGGGACCGATGGCTTCGAGGGCCCTCGCGGCCCGTGGGGGGTTCGCTCCCGAGGGGGTGAGGACCACCAGCGGGAAGTCGGACCAGTGCGGCTGCCGGGCCAGGGTCTCGGTCAGGCACCCCGTGAGGTCCGAGAGGATCGCCTCCTGGGTCAGGAGTGCCGCCCCGCTGCCTCGATCGATCGCGGCGCAGACCTCGGCCATCGACCGGCAGACCACGGACTCAATCCCCGCTTTGGTGAGGATCTTCTGGCTCGTCTCGGCATCCCTGGCGGTCGGGGCGAGGACCAGCACGCGGTCTCCCAGGCCCGGCCCATCGGACCCGCTCATCGGTCGGCCTGCCGGGTCGACTCTTCGGATCCGGCGAAGGATGGCGTCCCGGTCAGGAGGCCGTGGAAGTCGCGAAGCGGCTGGCCGACGGCGATCCCGCCATCCCCCATCCGGAACTCCCGGATCGTCCGCTCGTGCCGGCCGCTCCGCTTCTTGAGGACCGAGATGGCCTGCCGGACCTCCCCCTTCGACTCGAAATACCGGAAGAGGATGACGGAGTCGGCCAGGTAGCTCGTGTCCAAGGGCGTCAGCATCGCGCCGCCGAGCAATCCATATTGAGCGACGATCAGGAAGGTCACGACCCCCTGGTGGCCGAGATAGGTCAGGAGCTCATGGAGCTGGATCGAGAGGAATCGCTCCTCGGGCATCGCATTGAAGTAGCTGTTCAGGCTGTCGATGACGACGACCTTGGCCCCGGGCGTGCCGTCGGGCCGCTCGACGGCGTTTCGGACGGCATGGGCGAACTCGCCGGGGGAGAGCTCGGCCGGGTCCACCATCTGGATGCTCAACAGGCCGGAATCGAGGTGCCCCTCGATCGGGAGCCCGAGGCCCTCCATCCGCTGGTACATGGTCTGCAAGCTCTCGTCGAAGGCGAAGACGGCCGCCCGATGGCCCTCCCCCGCCGCGGCCATCGCGTACTGGATCGCCAGCGATGACTTGCCCACCCCGGCCGGCCCGAGCAAGACCACGCTGGTCCCGAGTTCGATCCCGCCGCCGAGCAGCTCGTCGACCTCGGCGATCCCGCTCTTGAGCTGGCCGTGGCGGAAGTCTTGCTGGTGCTCGGCCGCCACGAGCCGGGGGAAGACCTCGGTCCGGCCGCGGACGATGGTGTAGTCATGGTATCCGCCCAGGTACTTCCGGCCCCGCATCTTGATGACCCGGAGCCGCCTCCGCTCGGCCCCGTACTCGGGCGCGAGCTGTTCGAGGCTGAGCACGCCGTGCGCGATGCTCTGGAGCTGGTGCTCGTCGCCCTCCGTGGTCTTTTCGTCGAGCAGGACCACCGTGCATTGGCGGCCGATGAAGAACTGCTTCAGCGCGAGGGCCTGGCGGCGGAAGCGGAGCGGGCTCTGAGTCAGGAGCCGCATCTCGGAGAACGAGTCGAAGACGACCCGGGAGGGGCTGATCCGCTCAACCTCGGCGAGGATCGCCCGGGTCGTGACGCTCAGCTCCACCTCGGAGGGCTGGAACATCGTGAACTGGTTGTCCGGCTCCAGTTCCGTCTCGGGGGCGATCAACTCGAATATCTCGATCCCGTCCAGCGACCAGCCGTGGGACCTCGCCGCCTCCAGGAGTTCGTCCCGGGTCTCGGAGAGGGTGAGGTAGAGCCCCTTCTCGCCGCGATCCCGGCCTCGCATCAGGAATTGCAGGGCGAATGTCGTCTTCCCCGATCCCGGCGTGCCTTCGAGGAGATAGACCCGATTCGGGGTCAGCCCCCCGAGCAGGATCTTGTCCAGCTCGGTGATGCCGGTCTCCACGAGGGAGGTCGCTTCTTCAGCCGGACCGGGGATGCTCATCGGATCTCCTCGTCGAGCGGCGCGGCACGTGGATCTGGGACATCCCGGGATCCTCCCCGGGTGCGCCCGTCCCATGACGAAGAACTGCCCGCGGATTCTAACAGGTTCTCACTCGTGACGTCGTGGGGCCGTCCCGACCTTGCCTTCCCGGGCGGATCCACAGTGGAATTGTTGCAATTTCTCTCCACTTTTGGGAAGCCTGGAAGTCCCGAACTACTGATTCCGCAATCGCGATGCCGGCCAGGCTGACCCTCCCCTCTGGACCAAGGCGATTCTGGCGGATCGGTCCCGAGCCAGCCACGACGAGGCTTTTCGCATGACGCCGCAAGAGATCGAAACCCGGCTCGCCGCTTCCCTCGCGGATGCGCGGCTCTCGCGCAACGAGCGGCAGGCCCTGTCCGTCATCCTTGCCACGCTGGGACCCGAGGTTGACCGGGTCGCCCTCCGGCACCGGGCGTTCGAGCTCGCCCGGGAGGCGTCGAAGGATCCCGAGGGTCGCCCCGTGTTCGATTGGCTCGAAGACGTCCTCAAGGCGATCGACGGCGCCGGCCCGGGCCCCGCTCGCCCGACCCGGTCCGAGGCCCATTTCAGCCCGGGCGAGGATTGCCCCCGCGCCATTATCGGTCTCCTGAATGGAGCCCGCCAAAAGGCCGAGGTCTGCGTCTTCACGATCACCGACGACCGGCTCTCCACCGCCGTCCTTGAAGCCCATCGCCGGGGGGTCTCGGTCCGGATCATCACCGACGACGCCAAGGCCGAGGACCTCGGCTCGGACGTCGAGCGGTTCGAGTCGGCCGGGATCCCGGTCCGGGTGGATCGGAGCCCGTTCCACATGCACCACAAGTTCGCGATCCTCGATGGCTCGACGCTCCTGACCGGCAGCTACAACTGGACCCGAGGGGCGGCCCGTGATAACGAGGAGAACCTGATCGTCACCGACGAGCCGCGCCTGATCGCCTCGTTCGCCTCGGCCTTCGATCGGCTCTGGGAGCGGCTGGGTTGATGGGCGACCCGGTCGCGGCGATTTCCCTTGTGCCGGGCCGTCGGTTCGGTTGGAATTCCTTCATCGAGACTCCGGAGCCAAACGCCCGATGAGCACGAAGAACAGCCAGGCGGGCCGGTCCAGGGAGATCCCGGCCGAGACGGCCGGATTCATCCGGGCCGTCCGCGAGCGGGTCGGCCTCGTGGTGGTCGGGCAGGAAGTGGTCGTGGAGCGGCTCCTGATCGCGCTGTTCACCGGCGGCCACCTGCTCCTCCAGGGAGTCCCAGGGCTGGCCAAGACGCTCCTGGTGGCGGTCCTCTCGCGGACGATCGCCCTGCAATTCAGCCGGATCCAGTTCACCGTCGACCTGCTTCCCTCCGACATCCTGGGCTCGGAGATCCTCGATCAGAAGACCGGCGACTTCCGGACCCACAAGGGGCCCATTTTCACGAACCTACTGCTGGCCGACGAGATCAACCGGGCCGCCCCGAAGGTTCAGAGCGCCCTGCTGGAGGCGATGCAGGAGCGGAAGGTGACCATCGGCAACGAGACCTTCACGCTCCCCGCCCCGTTCCTGGTGATCGCGACCCAGAACCCGGTCGAGCAGAGCGGGACCTTCGAGCTGCCCGAGGCCCAGCTCGACCGGTTCATGCTCTGCCACCGCCTGGCCTACCCGGAGCCCGAGGAAGAGAAGGAGATCCTCCGCCGGAACGCCGCCCTGGGCGTGGAGCGGCAGGAGAGGGGGGCCGTGGTCCGGACCGAGTTCGACGCGATCGGAGGCGGCCCGGTGGGCGAGATCGAGCAGCTCGTCCGGGCGATGGAGGCGGTCCACGAGGTCTTCGTCAGCGACACGTTCACCGACCATGTCGTCGAGATCGTCGGCCGGACCCGCCGCCACAGGGCCGTCGAGTTGGGTTGCAGCCCCCGCGCCGGGATCGCGCTGGTCAAGGCGTCCCGGGCCCGGGCCCTGATCCACGGGCGACACTACGTGATCCCCGAAGATCTCTTCGCCCTGGCCGAGGACGTGATCCTCCACCGGATGCGGCTCTCCTACGAGGCCCTGGCCGACGGCCTGACCGGGCCCGACGTCCTCAAGGAGATCCTCGGGCCGTTCGGCGTCGCCTCCCGGAACGGCCACGCCCCGCAGCACGTCTGAACCCTCGGACCCGCCCGCCCCGGAGGTCGCCCTTGGAACGCGAAGGACGGATCGAAGGCGCGGACATTCTCGACTCCCGCCAGTTCTACGTCGCGGTCAAGCGGCTGGCGGACAGCCTGAGCTACGGGACGGATCGCTCGCCGTTTCTGGGATCGGGGCAGGAGTTCGTCCAGTCGCGGCCCTACCAGTTTGGCGACCCGATCAAGTCGATCGACTGGCGGGTGACCGCCCGGACCCGGAAGTTCCACGTCAAGGAATACGAGGCTCCCAAGCGGCTCCCCGTTTATCTCCTGGTCGACACCTCGGCCTCGATGACGATCAGCTCGGGGCCCCGGAGCAAGTACGAGACGGCGGTCTTCCTGGCCGGGGGGCTGGCCCTGGCCTGCCTGGACCGGATCAGCCCGGTCGGCCTGATGGGCGTTGGCGCCCGGGGGCTCCACGTCCGGCCCAGCCTTTCCAAGGACCTGGTTCTCCAGTGGCTCCACCGGCTCCGGACCTTCCGCTACGACGAGCCGACCTCGCTCGGCGACTGCGTCTTCGAGCTGACCCCGAGCCTCGCCCAGCGGGCCCTGGTGATCGTCCTGAGCGACTTGCACGACCCCCGGGCCCTCCCGGCGCTCAAGCGGATGGGCCAGGAGCACGACGTCGCCGTCCTCCAGCTCCGCGACCCCGCCGAGCGGTCGCTCCGGGGCTCCGGCTTCATCCGGGCCCGCGAGGCCGAGACCGGCCGGCCGTTCGTCGCCCGAGGACGGTCGGCCACCCTCGACGCCGGCCCCGTCGGCGAGGAGCTGAAGCGGGCCGGGATCGACCACCTCCTCCTGGATACCGACCGGCCGTTCACCTCGCGGGTCCGGCTCTACTTCAAGTCCCGCGACCTCCTGGGACGGGGGACCCGATAGCCATGCCGCCGCGCCCGACCGCTACTCGCCTGGCCACGCTCGCCCTCGCCCTCGCCCTGCTGGCGGCCGCTCAGCATCGATCCGACGCGACCGAAGGCTCCCCCCTGCCCTCGCCCTCCGTCGGGTTGCCCGCGAAGGTCGATCAGCTCCTCCTGCCGGGCACCGAGCTGGAGGCAGCGCCGATCGAGGGCCGTCAGGCGAAGCTCGTCCTCCGGGTCATCGACGTCTTCCCGCACGGCTCGGCCTTCCGCTACAACCTCGCCTACTACGGCCTGGAGCCGGGCACCTTCGACCTCAAGGACTACCTCCGCCGGAAGGACCGGAGCCCGACCGCGGACCTCCCCCGGATCCCGGTGACGGTCCGGGCGATTTTGCCCCCGGGACAGGTCGAGCCGAACGCCTTGCGGCCCAGCCCGGCGGCGTTTCGTGGGGGCTATCGCCTGGCGGCGGGGCTGGCCGTGGCGGCCTGGGTCGCGGGCCTCCTGGTGATCCTCTTCCTCGGCCGTCGTCGGAAAGGGCCGACCGTCGACGAGGCCCGGGCCGGCGGGTCGTCGCTCGCCGAGCGGATCAAGCCGCTGGTCGAGGACGCGATGGCCGGCAAGCTCGGCCCCGGCCAGCATGCCGAGCTGGAGCGGATGCTGATCGGCTACTGGCGGGCCCGACTTGGCCTGGAGTCGGCCAGCCCGGCCCGGGCGATCGCGGCGATCCGGGCCGACCCGGTGGCCGGCGCGCTCCTCCGGCAGTTGGAGAACTGGCTCCACCGGCCCGAGCCCGCCGACGAGGTCGACGTCGTCGCCCTGCTCGAACCGTATCGCGAACTCCCCGCCGAGGCCGAAACAGGAGGGCCCGCCATCCCGGGCCGGGTCGGATGAGTTTTGCCTATCCCTGGGTCCTCGCCCTGATGGTTGTCCCCGCGCTGCTCCTGGCCCGGATCTGGCGGCTGGGCGGGCCCCGGGTCGCCCTGCCCTACGACCACGGGGACCAGAAGCCGGGTCGGGGCTGGCGGGTCGCCCTCGACCTGGGGGAGTCGCTCGCCCCGGCGCTCCTGGCCGTGGTGATCCTGGTCCTGGCTGGGCCGCAGCGGCTCGGCGAGCCAAAGTCGGAGCGGATGCTGACGAACATCGAGTTTTGCGTGGATGTGTCGGGGAGCATGACCACCCCCTTCGGCGATGGGACGCGGTACGACACGTCGATGAAGGCGATCGACGAATTCCTCGCCGCCCGGAGCGGCGATGCCTTCGGGCTGACCTTCTTCGCCAACAACGTGATCCAGTGGGTTCCGCTGACCAACGACCCCTCGGCCCTCCGCTGCGCCCCGCCGTTCATGAAGCCGGAGAACGGCCCGCCCTGGATGCAGGGGACGATGGTCGGCAAGGCCCTCCGCGAAAGCAAGAAGACGCTGGCCGAGCGGACCGAGGGGGACCGGATGGTCGTCCTGGTGACTGACGGCTACAGCTTCGACCTGGCCAACGGCAACGACGAGATGGTCGCCCGCGAGCTGGCCAAGGAAAACATCACCGTCTTCATCATCCACGTCGCCGAGACCGAGGCCCCGGCGGAGATGGGGACCATCGCCACCATCACCGGCGGCGAGGTCTTCAGCGCCGGCGACCCGGAGGGGCTCAAGTCGGTCTTCAAGCGGATCGACGAGATGAAGCAGACCCGGCTCAAAAAGACCGTGGCCGAGACCCTGGACGACTTCGGCCCCTACTGCATCGCCGGCCTCTCGACGCTGGGAACCCTGGCCGCCGCCCTGCTCGGGCTGAGGTACACGCCATGGTAGCCGAGCTGGCCGCCCTCGGGGCGGCGATCGTGATCGGACTGGCCGAGACGCTCCACGCCCGGAGGGTCCGCCGCCTGGCCCGGCTGGCCTTCGGGCCGACCGGCCGACCGGCCCCCTGGGCCCGGATCGCCCCGGCCCTGAGGGTCGGGGGAGCCTCGGCGGTGGCCTGGGGCCTGGTCACGCTCCTCCTGATCCCGCCCCGGGCCCACGTCGCCGAGGCTCTTCCCGACAACAAGCGACGCCACGTCCTCCTGGTCCTCGACGTCTCGCCCAGCATGCGGCTCAAGGACGCCGGGGCCAACCGCGACCAGAGCCGGCGGGCGCGGGCGACGGCCGTCATGGAGTCGTTCTTCACGAGGGTCCCGATCGAGCAGTACCTGATGAGCGTGGTCGCCGTCTACAACGGGGCCAAGCCGGTGGTCGTGGACACCAAGGACCTGGAGGTTGTCCGGAACATCCTGGCCGACCTCCCGATGGAATATGCGTTCCTGAGCGGCAAGACCGACCTCTTCTCGGGGCTCGGGGAGGCCGAGAAGATCGCCCGCCCCTGGCAGCCCAAAAGCACCCTCCTGATCCTCCTGTCCGATGGCGACACCGTCCCCGCGACCGGGATCCCCCGCTTGCCCGCCTCGATCGCCGACGTCCTGGTGGTCGGCGTGGGCGACCCCCGCGCCGGGACGTTCATCGACGGCCGGCAATCGCGGCAGGATTCCGGGACCCTCCGGCAGATCGCCGCCCGGCTCAACGGAACCTACCACGACGCCAACGAGAAGCACCTCCCCTCCGACCTCCTGGCCCGGCTGACCCTGATCCCGCGCCAGGGGCCGTTCGCGAAGCTGACCCGGCGGGAATACGCCCTGATCGCGTCCGGGCTCGGGGCCTCGATCCTGGCCCTTCTGCCCGTCCTCTTGCATCACCTGGGGACCCGCTGGCGGCCCGGGATCCTGGGGGCGGGGAGAGGTCACGACGGCCGGGCCGTTCGGAAGAAGGAATTCGGAGTATCGAGCGGCGTCCCGGTCGGTTAGGTTAGGTCGACAAGCCGGGCAATGCCCGATCGCCGCGAGGCACAAGACTTCGGAGGGGACCCATGCGGATGCTCCTGTTCCTCGGATGGTTGCTCATCCCGATCGGAGGCGCGGCCTACCACTACGGCCCCGGCCAGGAGAAGGCCCGCCTGGACGACGTCGCGGCGACCCTCGCCGAGGCCGACCGCCAGGCATCGGTCGGCGACTGGCAGGGGTCGGCGAAGACCTACGACTCGGCCCTGGCCCTCCTCCCGACCGATCGGATGGGCGACGCCCGTCGGGTCCGCCTGGAGCGTGACAAGGCGTGGATGAACGCCGGCAAGCTGCCCGAGGCCACCGCCGACCTCCAGGGGCTTGTCGACGAGATCCAGGCCGACCCCAAGGCCGACCCCAAGCTCGCCCAGGGTGCCCGCGCCGCCTTCGCCAACTCGCAGTATTACGCCACCTGGCTGATGAAGCTGGAAGGGCTCGGCCGCGACGAGTGGGAGCCGGCCATCGAGTCGGCCCGCCAGACGTTTCGCCTCCTCGCCGAACAGGCCGCCAAGGACGGCGACGCCGCCTCCGCCGGCCGGAACCTCGAAGACCTGGAGAGCACCATCCGCCTGGCCCGGATGGACCCGGGCGACCTCCAGGGGATGGCCCTCCCCAAGCAGTGCCAGAACTGCAAGAGCGGCCAGTGCAACAAGCCCGGCCGGAAGCCCGGCAAGAAGCCGCACCCCCAGGAGAAGAAGGACTCCCGCGGCGCCGGCTCCGGCCCGCCGCCGGACAACACCGGCTCCTGATCTCGATCCGGCCGGGGTCATCGCGGGGGGACAGGATCCCCCCGCGGACCCTCGCCGGCCCGACCCGTCCTGCCCGGACGATCGCCCATCTTCTTGCCCGCCGGTCTCATCCCACCTCGATCCGACACGAGCGACGCATCATCATGGACGCACTTCATCGGGCCGCCTGCCTCGGGTTGTTCTCGGCCCTCGCCCTGGCGGCTCGGCCCACGTTCGGGCAGGGGACGGCCGTCCCCAGCCCGCCGCCCCCCTCGCGAGTATCGATCGGGGCATTCACAATGCCCCCCGCGTCGCCTTTCGTCGCCCCGGGCCAGGCTCCCGCGATGGCGGTCAAGCCCGGAGAGTTGCCGGCCAACGTCTTCTCCGGCGACAAGCCGGCGGCCGACCCCAAGGCGGCCGAGTCCGAGGCGAAGAAGGCCGCCCGGCTCCAGAAGATCCAGCAGCTCGCCTTTGACCGCCGCCCCTCGGCGATCCTCAAAGCCTGGGCCACGCCGGAGGCCGTCGCGCTGAAGGACGAGCCGAAGCCGGCCGAGGCGAGGCCGGGAATGCCGCAGACCCCGCCGGCCGACGCCTTCGACGCCGAGCTGAGGCGGTTCCGCCGCCAGGTGACGCTCGGCGACTGGCCGGCGGTCGCCAGGTTCCTCGCCGGGCTCCCCGAGGCCGAGGGTAAGGCCGCTTACAAGCGGCTGATCGAGGCCCTGCCCAATCCCGTCTCCGACAACGCGGGCTCGGGGATGTCCCGGATGCCGATGCAGATGCAAATGCAGGGGTTCCCGCAGTTCGCCCAGTTCAACGAGCGGAACGCGGTCGCCAGTCGGGACGTCCTGGCCCTGGCCGGGCTCGCCCCCCACGGTCGCGACAAGGAGATCGTCGCCGGGCTCGGCCAGCTCCTCCGGCTGGCGATCGACCGGGGCGACTCGGTCGAGAATTTCGTCGGACTCGCCAGGGCCGGCCTGGCCGACCCATCGAACAAGGTGGGGCTGACCGAGCGCGAGGCGGCACGACTCCTGATGGCCTCGGGCAACCCGGTCGAGGCCAAGGCGTTCCTCCCCGAGCCCGCCAAAGCCGAGGCCGACAACGACCGCGAGGCGCTCAACCTCCTCTCGGTGCATTACCTGGCCATCCACGCCAGGGAAAAGAAGGCCGTCCACCTGGAGAAAGCCTGGAAGGTCACCCAGGCCGTCCTGGCTGTCGGCGAGGTGGATCCCGAGCAAAAGGACGAGGCCCTCAAGCGGGCCGTCGAGCTCGCCCCCAAGGTCCGCGAGGAACTGGGCCTGCGCTGGCTCGAAGAAAGCTTCACCCACCGGCCCGAGCGAGGGATGGAGATCGTGGCCGCCATCGGCTCGACCTCGTCCCGGGGCCTCCAGACCTCGCCGATGGACCCCGACTTCCGGCAGAGGTCGCTGGAACTCCAGAAGACCGCCGTCGAGGCTCTCCTCCGATCGGCCCCCGAGCGGGCCAGAAGCTGGGCCAGGAGCCTCGGCCTGCTCGCCGGCGCCTGGCTGAGCGAGGCCGAATTCTCGCAGCAATACGACACCTCCACCAGCCTCGGCCCCCGGATGCAACGCGACGTCTACGGCAACTTCTTCTACAACGACTTCAATAACCAGAACATGATGATGCGGCAGCAACCGAACTTCCCCCGGGCGATCCCGGTCCCCAAGATCCTCCGGGACATACCCAAGGAAGCCTGGCTGGCCAACCTGGACGACGCGATCCGCCCCAAGTTCGCCGCCGTGACCTCGCAGCTCTACCTCAAGGTGGGCGAGGACGGCCGGGCCTTCCCGCACATCGAGAGCCTCGCCGCCACCCACCCCGAACGCGCCCGCGAGCAGGCCGAGGAATTCCTCCGGGTCTGGACCAAGAACCACGACCCGAACGCCGAGCGGAATCTCCGCAACCCTTACATCTACATGTTCGGCTTCGAGCGCAAGGCCGAGAGCATCCCCCTGACCCGGTCCAAGCAGGAGCGGAACCTCAAGGAGCTGGCCGGCTGGGTCGCGCGGCTCCGCAAACTCCCGATCCGCGAGCTGGACGAGAAGCTGATCGCCAGGGCGTTCACCGCCTGCCACAGCTCGGCCGAGGTCTACCGGCTCGACGCGATCGAGGCGGTCCTGGGCAAGTTCGACGCGATCAAGCCGGAGACGCTCGCCGAGATGGCCCAGCAGATGCGGACCAACCTCGCCGGGCTCTGGCGGGCGCCGGCCACCCAGGAGCAGAACAAGACCAAGCGCAAGGAGAAGGACATCCGCGCCGAGGTCTTCCGGGGCTACGAGGTCGCCCGGTCGGTGGTCGATCGCGGCCTGGAGAAGCACGCGGGGGAGTGGTCGCTGACCCTCGCCCGCGCCGCCCTGATGCTCGACGAGAACCGCTACCGCCAGGAGATCGACCCCAACGCTGAATTTTCCCGGCATCGGAACGAGGCCCTGGCCGAATTCCGGCGAGCCGCGCAGCAGTACGCGACGCGGGTCCCCAGGCTCTCCGAGGACGAGGAGACGACCTCGGCCTACGAGACCTGGTTCTACGCCGGCCTCGGCGCCAGCGACCTCGGCGCGATCGACGAAAAGACCCAGGCCGACCCCCGCCAGCCCGCCCTGATTCGCGAGGCGATCCTGGCCCTCCCGGGCGAGTCGGCCGCGCGGCACATGTCCAAGTTCGCCAACGCCCTCTTCACCCGGATGAGCGCGCTCAACCCGGCCGTCAAGTTCCGCTACCTCAAGGGCGGCTTCGAGGTCGTCGGCGACCACGAGCAGGCTTACGAGGCCCGGAAGGTCTACGACTACTACAAGGACCTCGTCACCGAGATCAAGCTGGAAGCCGCCGTCGACGGCCCGGCCGAGGTTGGTTCGGGCCGGCCGTTCGGGCTGTTCGTCAACCTCCGCCACACCCGCGAGATCGAGCGCGAGTCGGGCGGGTTCGGCCGCTACCTCCAGAATCAGAACCAGGGCAATCACTTCTCCTATAATTATGGCCGACCGCTGGAGAACTACCGCGACAAGTTCCAGGACGTCGTCAAGAAGGCGATGGAGGAGCACTTCGAGGTCCTCTCCGTCACCTTCCAGGACGAGAAGGTCAACTCCCGCGCGACCAAGGAGTACGGCTGGCGATACACCCCGTATGCCTACGTCCTGCTCAAGGCCCGGAGCCCCAAGGTCGACAAGGTCCCCCCGCTCCGGCTCGACCTCGACTTTCTCGACACCTCGGGCTACGTCATCATGCCCGTCGAGTCGCCCGCCGTCCCGATCGACGCCTCGGGCGACCGGCCGGGGCCCCGGCCGTTCGCGAAGCTTCAGGTCACCGAGACCCTTGACGAACGCCAGGCCAAGGACGGCAAGCTGATCCTGGAGATCAAAGCCGTGGCCA
>JAABUV010001502.1_pt1 | contig 33727 bp, 36 predicted proteins | sample 5559971 | NCBI WGS metagenome assembly JAABUV01 (sample SAMN10711881, study PRJNA513362) | rock metagenome | isolation source: Antarctica rocks | place: Antarctica: Victoria Land, Knobhead nord | collected 2015-12-19
AAGATCTTCCGCATCTTGGCGGAGCGCTACCGCAACCGGCGCAAGCGGTTCGGGCTGCGCTTCAACTTGATTGCCGCGCTACACAACCAGGAACTTGACGATTAACACTTATGCAAGAGGTCTAATACTTTTTTACCTTTGCTCAGTTTCCTGAAAAGGCTTTTAGCGGCAGCACGGCCACCCTTTGCGTTGGTATTTATCTGGTTTTTTGCAACATTAGGATTGCTACCAAAAAGTCCAGCCGGCGGTCCAAGATGATGGTTGTCGGCTTGTCCCCCCGATAGAAACTGACGTAAAAGATAGTGCCCCAGCGATTCGGGTTGGTCTTCATGGGAAGGATAGCGGGAAAGGTTGCAGAAGCCCCCGCCCAGCATCCACGGCGCGATGAGCCACTGCCCGGTGAGCTGGCTGCTCTGCCCGTTGTCGTAGCTCGTGTACCGGTTCAGGTACAGGTTCACCGTGCTGGCGTAGGTCGAATACGACGAGAGCGAGTCGCTCTGCACCTGCCCCAAGGCCGAGGCCGTGTCCGACATCGTGCCGCTGTTGAAGCCCCACTGCCCGTCGGCAGGCGGCGACCCGTCGAACAGCCCGCTCGGGTCGGTGTTGTCCACCGGATTATTCCGGCAATAGACGTACCAGTTGTCGCCGTCCCCCGCCGGGTCCTGGCTGATGAACCGCCCGATGCGCGTGTCGTAGTAGCGGTGCCCCATCAGCACCAAACCCGTGTCCGCGTCCGTCTGGCAACCGCTCGCCCCCCCGTACCGGAACGGCGTGGACAGGCCCGCAGACGTCAGCACCGGCGAGCCGAAGGCGGTGTACAGGCACCCGCCCGGCGTACTGTCCCCCGCCCCCGCGTCCTGCGTCCACAGGTTCCCCAGCGCGTCGCTGTCACTGTAGGTGACGACCCCCGCCCGGTCCTCGGAGAGGCCGGGGTTGTAGACGGCGTGGGCGTCGCTGAGGACGGGCGCACCGGGGGCGGTGCCATCGCAGACGTAGGCGTAGGTGCCGGTGCTGTCCTGTCTCGGTCACGGCAGGGTACTCAAACCTGCTTCCGCAGGCCGCCCGTTAGTTCTTGCCAGCCTTTGTCGGCCACCTTCAGTCCCGCTGGTGATGAGTTGTGGACGTACATCGTAATCTCATAGTTGTCCGCCCCGTCGTTGAAGAGGAGTGACTTGATCTGCTCGGTCTCGTTCTTATGCCGCACCTCCCGAATGAGGAGCAGCGCGGGTCGGTTGTGATACTGGATGATCTTGGAGATTGTGACGACCCCATCCGCGTGTGCCTTCAGTTCCTTCTCAATGCTCGCCTTCTGCTGGCGCAGGCTCGGGAACTTGACGCCTCGTGGCGCGGCCACGTAGACAACCTTCGCCATGAGACAATTGCTCTCGACGCTCCTGCGGTAGTATACGGCATGGGTGAGAGGCCAGTCTCCCACCTCCCTGCTCCAGCCCAGGAGCGCAGGGGCGGAATATGAGCCGATGGGCATTGGACTTGTGCTGGAGACAGGATGTGGGTTCGGCAGAGATGTGGACGGGCTGGCGGCGCGCGCCGCCGACAGCGGGCCGACAAGGAAGAAGCAAACGAGGAACGGCCACGGCAGGCGAAACGGGACAATGTAAATCATGATTGTGCCTCTTTTCTGGTAACCTCTTGGCGATGTCTCTGACACGATGCTTTGACACGAAGCTCAGGAAAAAGTTGCACAAGCAGCCGCCATCAGGCAATGCCGCCGATTGTCCCACTGTGCCTGTCCTGGTTCGCTCTTCGTTCAAAAGGCGAACTAAACCCACGTTCGACGCCTACTGGAGAAAAGCCTTCAGGAAGGAGCAATCGGGCGGTTGGAGTACGATTTTTTGCGTTTCGTGAGTAGAAATCGCGCGCCGCCGGCCCAAGTGCGGACGCCTGGAACTTCTGCCTCTTCTTCCGCGTATCTTCTTTAAGCTTCTCAGCGCCGAGGGCCATGCCCCCGACGAAAGAAACGCTCTTGAGTACACTCGCCCCCGCCCCCCCGTCCGCGCCCCCCGCCGTCTCGCGCGCCGCTTTGTGGCGCACGGCGGGGCTGATCGCCGCCACCGCCGCGCTGGGCGGCGTGGTCAGCGCCGTGACGGTCAACAAGCTGCTGTTCCTGTACAAGGACACGCTGCACCTGAGCGCGAGCGGCGTCGGGACCTTGCAGATCGTCGTCAACATCCCCGCCTACTTGCAGCCGTTCATGGGCGGCTTCTCGGACTTCTATCCCCTGTTCGGGTCCCACCGGCGCTCGTACTTCGTGCTGGCCGCGCTGACGCAGGCGCTGGGGTTTGCGGGCCTGATGGGGCTGCACCAGTACCACTATGCCGCCCTGGTGTGCCTGCTGCTCGTCATGGGCACGGGGAGCCTGATGCTGAGCGTCCTGGTCAACGCCGTCATGGTGGCGGTGGGCAACGGCACGGGGCGGTTCGGCCCGCTCCAGACGCTGATGCAGTTCACGCCCCTGGTGCTGAGCCTCGCGTATATGGCCCGGCTCGACGGCGAGGTGACACAGTCGTGGACCTACCCCCACGCCTTCGGGCTGGCCGCCCTGCTGTCGCTGGCCTTTGTGCCGTTCGTCGTCCTGCTGGAAGACCGGCGCGCGCCGGGCAGGGCGCGGGGCGAGACGCCGGGCGCGCGGGCGGCCCGGCGGGAGGCCCTGGCCGGCGAGCGCCGGGAGGCGGCCCGTGTTTTACGGCGCGCGATGGCCGCGCCGGGGACGTGGGTGATGGTGGCGTTTCTGTTCTACCTGTACGTCACGCCGCTGCTGCTGACGGCGGCGGTCTTCTACGAGACCGACGTGCTGCACCTATCCAAGGGGTTCATCGGGCGGCTGGACGCCTGGATCGCGGCAGGCTCCATCGCCGGGCTGGTCCTGTTCGGCGGCGTTTCGAGCCGCCTGTCGATCCGCGCGGTCGTCTGGGGGGCGATCATCTCCGACGCGGCGATCTATCTGATCGCGCTGACCATGCACGACGCCCCCTCGGTCCGAGTCGGGCAGTTCCTGTGGAGCGGCATGGCGGTGTTCCTGGCGGTGTGCCTGAACACGCTGGCCGCCCGCGCCTGCCCCCCCGGCGTCGAGGGCACGGTCTACGGGCTGATGCAGGCCGCGCTCGCCCTGAGCCTCCAGCTCTGCGACAAGTTCGGCAGCGCCCTGTACGACTACTGGGGTCCGTCGCACGGCCACTCGGTCGCGCACGGGTGGTTCTGCGCCCTCTGGTTCGGCTTCGTGTTCACCCTGCTGGCCGTCTTCTTCGTCCTGTTCCTACCCGCGTGGGCCAGGGGGGCCGAGAGTAAACCAGCCGAAAATAGTTGAGACGTTTCGCGGCGATTCGGGGTATAATAGGACATCTTACAGAAACAGGAGGTACAACAATTGGATCATAGTTTACAGGGCGGTGGCGAAGGTTAGTCTTTTTAACCTTCGGGTCGGCTCTAACCTACGGGTGTGAAGACACACGCAGGTCATGAATGGCTACCTTTGCCACCAGCCCACCCCAGAGTTACCGGAGTGAGGCCCTAGGCCGACCTCCAAGACTTGAAAGAAGCAGCGCGGTGTTCCGCAGTGTCGTCGTGAGACGTACTGCGTACAGCCGCGCTGCTTTCTTGTGTCAGCTTTTTCTTCTTTTTCCTCAGTTTCTCCGCCACACCCCTTGACACGCTTCGGTTTGTGTTGTATACTTTACTTATAGTAAAGCGCATACGGGAGATGAAAGCAATGGAGAGTCAGGCACAGCAGGCGCGCGCGGCCCTGCAACAGATCGCGGAGGCCGAGGCGGCGGCGCGGCGGCGCGGCCAGAACAACGGGGTTATCCCGCTCGTCTGGGGGCTGACGGTCTTCGCCGCGCTGCTGGGGTTCGACATCCTGCCGCGCCTGGCCGCCGACCCGGACCTCGGCCTGCTCCTGGCGGGCGGCGTTTTGTGGGTGTTCCCCCTGGGTGCCGCCGCCTGGACCAACGCCTACCGGCGACGCCTGCCGGTCCAGCCGCGGTCGGTCGAGAGGCCGCGGCTCTACTTCTGGTGGGGGCTGTACCACGCCGCCATCGTGTGCGGCGGGATGGGTATAGGATTCGCCCTGGCCCACGTCCTCGGCCGGCGGTGTTTCCTGCCGGGGACGATGACACTGATCGGCCTGGTGGACGCCGCCCCCCTGCTGTACGTCGGCTGGCAGCAGCGCAAGGCGCAGGGGGTGGCGCGATGACCAGGGCGACCACGGCACCCCCAATTCACCCCCGGTTGGAGCTGGACGAGGCTATCCACCAGCCGGTCCGCTTGTCCATCATGGCCCTGCTGGCGCAGTCGGAGAAGATAGACTTCGCGTTCCTGCGCGATCACCTGGCCCTGGGAGACTCTAACCTGTCCCGCCACCTGTCCGCCTTGGAGGCGCTGGGCTACGTCGTCATCACCAAGGTCTTCGAGCGAAAGCGGGGCCGGACGTGGCTGGCGCTGAGTTCCGCAGGCCGGACCGCCTTCGACAACCACGCGCGCGTCCTGCGCCTCATCGTCGGATCGGGAGACCAACCATGAAAAAATTGCTGTGCTTCTTCGCCTGCGCCCTCGCGCTATGCCCCTTGGCTCGGGCATCCGCCTTTGACGAGGACCACAAAGAGGTCATCAACGGGGCGGTGCTGCACTTCCGCGTCCGGGGCGCGGACAGGTCGAACCCTTACATCGTCCTCCTGCACGGCGGGCCGGGATTCTCCGCCCACATGTTCTACACCTGGGGGACGCGGCTGGAGAAGTCGCTGAACGTCGTCTATTTAGACCAGCGCGGGTGCGGCGAGTCGGCGCGGCTAACGGTCGCCGACCCTGCTGCCCCCAAGCCGTCCGAGATCAAGGGCTACACGCTGGCGACTCTGGTGGAAGACATCGAGGGCGTCCGGCGGTCGCTCAAAGCGGACAAGTGGTACGTGCTGGGCCACTCTTACGGGGGCCTGCTGGGCGTGGAATACGTCGCCGCCCACCCCGAGCACGTCCTGGGCTACGTTCACATGGACGGGCTGGTGTCCGTGCCCCGGATGCATGCCGACATCCTGGACGACGCCGCCAAGAAGATCACCGCTGACGCTGCCATCGCGCCCACGGTGCGGGCGCTGCTCGGGGACCAGATCAAGACCCTGCGCGCCCTGCCGCCGGATGACCCGCAGCGCCTGTTCGGGGCACTCGGCCTGGCGACGGGGCCGGGCGGCCTGTACTTCGCCGGAGACCAAGCGGCGGCCTTCCCCGCCTTCTTGCGGCAGATGGGCGCATCCGTGCAGCCCTACCACGTCCCCTACGCGGCCCTGGCCCCCGCCCCGGAGCCGACCGCAGCCTTGATCGCAAACGACCACTTCCTGACCCGCGACGACACGCCGCTGCTGGCAAAGATCGTCGTCCCGACGCTGATCCTCAACGGCAAACAGGACGGCGTGATCACACCCCAGGCCGCCGAAGCCGTCCACGGCCTGGTCAAAGGCTCCCGGCTGATCGAGTTCGACGACTGCGGCCACTTCCCGTTCCTGGAGCAGCCCGACAAGGCCGCGGCGGCAGTGCTGGCGTTCATTCCGCCGCACCGGCACCCGGAGAATATGCCCGCCGCCTTGACAAAACGGCCCCGCGCGGCGTATAGTACGGGCAAGAGGAACCTACCGTGGCACGCAGCAATTCAGGGGGAGCGTTGAAGTTCGTCGGGGCCGCCGCCGCCGTCTTGGTGGGGGGTGCCACCATCGGCTACCTGATCGGCGAAGTCAAGACCGGGGGTGCGCCCAGCCAGCCGGTCGCGCCGAGCCAGCCGGTCGAGGCCGTGTCCACCCCGCCCGCGCGTACGCCCACCCGCGACCTGCGCCCGCACCCCACCAACGGCAATTACACCGCCCCGAACGCGCCCAGCATCGTCATCCACGAGGAACAGACGCCCATCCTGCGCCGCGTCAGCCCGCCCGCCCCGATGCCGCCGACCGATTCGGAGGCCAGCCAGGAGACCGGCCTGCCGGTGTCAACCACGCCGCGCCGCCGCCGGCACGGCGAAAGCGTCCCCACCCCGCCCCCGGACGGCACGACCGCCCCCGCCGCGCCGATCAGCCCGGACGTCCCCGCCGTTCCACCCTCTGACGGCGTTGCTCCGGCCCCGGAGAACGGCGGCCCGCCCGCCCCGCCCGCCGCGCCGTCCGATCCCGACTTCGAGCGCGGCGGCAAGCCCGGCGACGCCGCCCCCGGAACCCCCACGCCCGACGGCGGCGGCAAAGCGCAGAAGGCCCTGTTCCGCGTCCAGACCGGCTCCTACACCGACGAGAGCAACGCCCGCAGCGTCGCCGACCAGCTCCACGGCCAGGGCTACACCGCCCACACCCGCAGCGAGCGCGACGGCGACCACCTGGTCTACAAAGTCCAGGCCGGCGCGTACCGCTCCCGCTCCGGGGCCACCAAGGCGGCGGGCGACCTCCAGCGAAAGGGCTTCCCCGCCTACGTCTCCCCCATCGAGCCTTGAAGAACGCCCTGCGGGCGCTCTAACCGCCCTTTTCGGTGCGCGGGTCCAGCGCGTCGCGCAGGGCGTCGCCCAAAAAGTTCAGCGCCAGCACCGTCAGCGACAGGCACAGGGCCGGGTAAATGACCGTCTCGGGGTGCGACCGATAGTAGCCCGACTCGTAGGCGCTGGAGATCATCTTGCCCCACGACGGCAGCGGGTCCTGGACGCCGATGCCCAGGAACGACAGGGTCGCCTCGGCGATGATCACGCCGGCGATGTCGATGGTGGCCGCCACGATGATCGGCGACAGCAGGTTCGGCAGGACGTGACGCCGGATGATCTGCCCGCTCGGGACGCCCAGGGCGCGGGCGGCCTCCACGTACTCGCGGCCCGTCAGGGACAAGGCCTGCCCCCGGACCAGACGCGCCAGGCCCGGCCAGCCGGTGATGCCCAGCGCGACGAACAGGTTCAAAAAGCTCGCCAGCGGGTTCGTCGTGCGGATGATCGCCATGATCAGGATCGCCAGCAGGATGTCGGGGAACGCGAACATCATGTCCGTGATCCGCATCAGCGCCACGTCCCACCAGCCCCGGTGGTAGCCCGCGATCAGCCCCACCGAGACGCCGGCCAGCAACACCAGGGCCTCGACGCCCAGCCCCACCGTCAGCGAGATGCGCGCGCCCACGGCCAGCCGCGTCAGCGTGTCGTAGCCCGAGTCGTCGGTCCCCAGCCAGTGCCGGGCCGACGCGGGCGCGCTGTAATCGGTCGTCTGATGGTCGTAGCGGTACGGCGAGACGAAGGGGTAGACGACGGCCAGCAGCACGATCAGGCCGAGCACGACCAGGCTGATGACCGCGAGCGGGTTGCGCCCGATCTGCCGCCAGACCTGCCGGGCCTGGCTCGGGGGCGGAGCGCCCAGCTCCATCAGCTCCTCGCGCTGCTGTTCCAGAATGATGCCCATAACGGTCGCTACCCTTCCGTCACCCGGACGCGCGGGTCCAGCACCGCGTACAGCAGGTCGATCACCAGGTTCGTCACGACGAAAACGACGGCCAAAACCAGAGTCGTCCCCTGGATGACCGAATAATCGCGCTGGAAGACCGAGTTGATGGACTGGTAGCCGACGCCCGGCACCGTGAAGATCGTTTCGACCACGAACGAGCCGGACAGCAGGTAGCCGAACGACACGCCCGCCGTGGTCAGCACGGGCAGGAACGCGTTCTTGAGCGCGTGCTTGAACAGCACGGCGGCGGGCGACAGGCCCTTGGCGCGGGCGGTGCGGATGTAGTCCTGCCGCAGCGTCTCCAGCATCGACGAGCGCGTCATGCGCCCGATCAGGGCGGCGGGCCGGGCGGCCAGCACGACGGCGGGCAGGATCAGGTTTTCCGGGTCGCCCCACCCCGCCACGGGCAGCCAGCCGAGCTTCAGGGCGAAGATGCAGGATCAAGACGGGAGCCAGCACGAAGTTCGGCAGGGTGACGCCGATCAGCACGGTCGTCATCAGCGCGCGGTCCAGAAGCGAGTTCGGCTTCAGCGCGGCCAGCAGGCCGACGCCGACTCCGACGGCCAGGGCCAGGACGATGGCGATGACGGCCAGCAGCGCGGTGTTCGGCAGGCTGCGCTTCAGAAACGTCGTGACCGGCTCGCGCGTGTAATAAGAGACGCCCAGGTCGCCGTGCGCGACGCCCCATAAGTACAGCCCGTAGCGCGTCAGGGGCGGCTCGTCCAGGCCGAACTCGTGCCGGACGTGGGCCAGCGTCACGGGGTCCGAGTGCTGCCCCGCCGCCAATTCGGCGGGGTCGCCGGGGGCCAGAAACGCGATAAAGAACGTCAGCGTGCAGACGGCCCAGACGGACAGCAGGGCGAGGCCGAAGCGCTGGAGCAGGAATCGTGCCATAGTTGTTGCTCGGGCGGGGCGTGTGCCGGGGCTGTGGAAAGCCCCGGCAAGACCCCTAACGCTGACTCAGCACCACGTTCTTGTAGGGCAGATGGCCCATCAGGCAGTCATCAATCCCCTGTACCCGCGGGCTGACAAGCTCCGGGTCCACGCCCTGATACACGGGAATGCGCGGCGGGGCCAGGGCGGCGATCCGGGCCGCCCGCCCGTACAGGGCGCTGCGGCGGGCCGGGTCACGCTCCACGTCGGCTTGCGCGCAGAGGGCGTCGAACTGCGCGTCGTGATAACCCGTGTGGTTCTCGGGGCTTTTCGAGGACAGCAGCATGGTGTAAAAGTCCTGCGGGTCCAGATAATCCGCGTACCAGCCCAGGAAAAAGGCCGGGGCGACGGTGTTTTTATTTTCGGCGGCGATCAGCGAGCCGAATTCGAGCTGCCGGATCGTGACCGTAACACCCAGGGTCTGCGCGTACATCTGGCGCAGCACGTCGGCGGTCTTCTCGGTGACGGGGTCCTTCTCCTGGCAGTAGACTTCGAGCGGCGGCAGGCCGCGCCCGCCGGGGAAACCTGCGGACGCCAGCAGCGCCCTGGCCCTGGCGGGGTCGAAGGGCGGCCCGGCGACGGTCGGGTCGCCGCCGGGGATGCCGCGCGGGAGCAGGTCCGGGGCGGGCGGGTACAGGCCCTCGGTGACGACCGAGACGACCTTTTCCTTGTCGGTGGCGCAGGCGAAGGCCTGCCGGACGCGCGGGTCGTTGAACGGCGCGTAGGCGTTCTGGTTCAGGGCGAAGTAGAAGACGCCCGCCCGAGGCTAGAGCTTGATCTTGTCCCTCAGCGCGGCGTCCTTGCGGTCGGCGTCCAGATCGCCGATCTGGAGGCCGCGCATGAGGTCGAGGTCGCCGCGCGCGAACTCCGCGTGGCGCGTCCCGGCGTCCAGGATGATCTTGTGGGCCTGCCCGGCGATGCGCGGTGCCCCGCCCCAGTAGCGGGGGTTGGCGTCCATGTCCACCTCCTGGTCTTTCAGGAAGCGGGTGATCTTGAACGCGCCGCTGCCCGCGCCCAGCGCGGCGTCGGCGTCCGTCAGCGGGCGGGTGCCTTCTTTGACGGCGATGGCCTTGCAGGCGACCCAGGCGGTGGGGTAGGTCAGCGTGTCGATCCAGTAGGCCTTGGGCGAGGTGATGGTGACGGCGAGTGTCTGCGGGCCGATGACCTTGACGCCCCTGAGGTCAGTCGTCTTGCCGCTGTAGACGTCCAGCGCCCCGGCGATGTCGCCCAGATACTGCTTGGCGATGGGCGAAGACAGGGCCGGGTCCAGCGCGCGGCGCAGCGAGTAGGCGACGTCCTCGGCGGTGACGGGCATCCCGTTCTGGAACTGTGCCCGCCGCAGGTGGAACGTATAGGTCAGGCCGTCTTTGCTGATGTCCCAGCGTTCAGCCAGGCATGGCACGATCTTGTTACCCGATGAATACTGGACCAGGCCTTCATAAGCCTGCTGGAGCATCTGGTTGGTCTCGACGTCCTGGCACATGGCCGGGTCGAAGGTGATCGGCGCGGTCCGCATGGCGACGCGCAGGACGTTCCCGCCCCCCGCGCCGGACGCATGGCGGCGGTGGCCGCAGCCGGCCAGGGCCAGCGCGGCGGCAAGGAGCAGAACGGAGGTCAAGGGTTTCAATCGCGCAGGCTTTCTCGGATGAGTCCCTCGGGGGGAGTGATCGGGATGACCTATCGCGGCGCTGCGAGGGTGAGGTGCTTGTAAGGGAGGTGGCCCATCAGGCCGTCGTCGATGCCGGAGACGTAGGGCTTGACCAGCTCGACGTCCTGCTGGTAGTACAGCGGGATCATCGGGACGTCGTCCGCGGCGATGCGGGCGGCCTGGCGGTAGAGCGCGGAGCGGCGGGCCGGGTCCTGGGAGACATCAGCCCGGTCGCACAGGGCGTCGAACGCGGGACTGGCGTAGACGACGTGGTTCTCGGGTCCGCCGCTCCGCAGCAGGGTTGAGTAGTAATCCTGCGGGTCCAAGTAGTCGGCGGCCCAGCGGATGTGGTAGCACTCCAGGGCGTTTTTGTCTTCCTGGTCCAGCATCGCGCCCCACTCGGTAACGCGCCCGTCTACTCTGACGCCCAGCGTGTCGCTCCACATTCCGCGGATCAGGTCCACGGTTTTTTGCAGCTCGGGCTGCGACTCGCGGTAGCTCATCGGGATCGTCGGGAAGCCCCGCCCGCCGGGGAAGCCCGCTGCGGCCAGCAGCGCCTTGGCCTTGGCGGGGTCGTAGGGCAGGCCCCGGAAGGCGGGGTCGAAGCCGGGAATGCCTTCGGCGAGGATGTCCTGGGCGACCTCGCGCCGGCCGCCGAAGACGACCTGGACGATCCTGGCCTTGTCGGTGGCGTAGGCCAGCGCCTGCCGGACGCGCACGTCCCGGAAGGCCGGGAAGGCCTTCTGGTTCAGCCCGACGTAGAACGTCGAGGCGCGCGGGAACAGGTGGACCTGGTCCTTCAAGCCGGGGTCCTTGGCGTCGTTGTCCAGGTCGCCGGGCGAGACGAACTGGAGCATGTCGGTGTCGCCCTGCGCGTACAGCGCGTGCCGCGTGTTGGCGTCGATGACCACGGGCCGCTCGATCCCGGCGATCCTGGGCGGGCCGCCCCAGTAGGCGGCGTTCGCGGCCAGGACGACCCGCTGGTCCTTGTCGTAGCGGGTCAGCTTGAACGCGCCGGTGCCGGCCCCGTGCGCGGCGTCCTCGGCGGTCAGCCGGACACCCTCTTTGGCCTCGGCGCGCGAGACCACATAGGCGGTGGGGTAGGTCAGCGTGTCGAGCCAGTAGGCCTTGGGCGAGGTCAGCGTGATTCGGACCGTCTGCGGGTCCAGCACTTGGACGCCGGTGAGTTCGGTCGCCTTGCCCGCCGCCAGCTCCTTCGCGCCCATGATGTCGCCCAGATAGTTCTTGGCGACCGGCGAGCCGAGGGCGGGCTGGAGCGCGCGCCGCATGGAGTACAGAACGTCCGCCCCCGTGACGGGGCCGCCGTCCTGGAACTTGACGTTCGGGCGCAGGTGGAACGTGTAGGTCAGGCCGTCTTTGCTCACGTCCCACTTGGTCGCAAGGCACGGCACGACTTTGTTGTCCGGCGACCACTGCACCAGGCCCTCAAAGACCTGCTGCAAGACGTCGATGGTGTCCCCGTCCTCGACCATGGCCGGGTCGAACGTGGTGGGGGCGGTCTTGATGGCGTAGCGGAAAACGTTGCCGCCAGCCCGGCTGTTCGCGTGGTGCTTGTGGCCGCAGCCCCACCCCAGCGGCAGGGCGGCGAGCAGCAGGCCCAGGGGCAGCAGGCGGGCGGCAGGCGGGCGGCAGGGCAGAACTCGGCGGGGGGTCAAAAGAGGGTGGCACTCCTGTCAAAAGCTCGCCCCGGCGCACGGCGCGGCACACGGCACAGCGGGGACGATGGCGCATTATACCATAGCCGGGGCGGGCGGGGCAAGGCACACCTCGCCCCGCCAGAAACCGGCAAAATGGCGGATAAAGAAACGCGGGCGGGACGCTTGACTTTTCGCCGCACCTGTGTTACAGTAGGGGCGAACTCAGTTTTCCCGCACGTTCTCACGCACGAATCCGGTACCACACCCACCCATCCGCCTGGAGGCGCTTCCTGATGAAACTTTCGCTCAAAGGTCTGACCGGGGCGGCGGCCATGCTGGCCGCCGCACTGGGCCTGAACCTGGCCGGCCCGCACCGGGCCTACGCCGCGCCCGGCCTCGCGCTGCCCGACGAGGGCGGCGTGGGCGTCACGCTGCTTTCCCCCGACCCGAACACGCCCTTGGCCGGCCTGAAGCCCATCGAGGTCTCGGCCTTCTATCAGGGGACGCCCGGCAACCGGATCGTCGCCGTGGAGTTGTTTCTCGACGGCGTCCGGGCCGCGGGCAAGACGCTGGACGTGCCCGAGGCGCGCGGCGTGGTCTCGTTCCTGATCGACTCTTCCCAGGTCTCGGCGGGGACGCACCGGATCGTGGTCCGGGCGACCGCCGCCGACCAGGAGGTCAAGTCGGTCCGGGGCAGCTTCCGGTTCGGCGACCCCGACGCCGGGCAGCTCGTGTCCCCCTCGCTGAACGGCGCACAGATGCTGCTGCCCCGCGGCATCGGCAGCGCGTCGGGCCTGGCCCCCACGCTGCACCTCATCAACCCCACCGAGGACGGCAAGGTGCAGGGCGTGGTGACGCTCCGGGTCGAGGCCCAGGACCCGAGCGGCAAAGCCCCCTACGTGTCGCTGTTCATCGACAAGACTTTCAAGACGCTCCGCAACTACGCGCCGTATGAGTTCGAGTGGGATACCACCAACTACGCGAACGGCTTCCACACCATCGAAGCCTACGGGTACAACGACTCGCCTAACGTCGGCCAGGCCAAGACGCTGCGCCTGTACGTCAACAACCCCGGCGGCGAGACGTTCATCCGCCACGACCTGCTCGACGGCGTCAAGACGGCCAAGGCCGCCTTCCCCCACGCGGGCATCCGCCGTCATGCGACCCACCGGACGCTCGTTTCCAGCCTGCCCGTCGTCCCCAAGAAGGCACTCGGACGTCCCCTGCCCCTGCGCCGCCCCGACCTGCTGATGGCGGCAGAGGCGAGAACGGCGGACGCCGCGCCGCCGCGCATGGCCCCCATCGCCCACGCCCGTCACGGGGCTGCGCACCCGGCCCGGCGGCAGATGGCGCGCGCCCCGCAGCACGCGCTCCGCTTCGGCCCGCTGGATACCGCCCCTGACCTGTCCGCCCCCTATGCCGTGGAAGCCGCCCCGCCCGCCGCCCCGATCACCAAGTACATCATCGCCCCCGAGTCTGGCCTGCCCCGTGACCTGATGATGACGCCGATGCGCGGCTTCAAGCCGCTGCCGGAGGCACCCACGGCCCAGATTCGGCAGGCACTGCGGATCGACCCGAACACGGCGACCCTGGCCGAGACCCCGGCGCGGCACGTGTTCGGCAAGGTAGCGCGGCTCCAGCGGCTGGCCTCCCTGCGTCTCCCGAGCAGCGACCTGGCCTCCCCCTTCCTGGTCGCCCCGCACACGGCCCCCGCGCTGCGGATGCCCACGATCAAGCTCGGCGCTTACCGGGCCGAGATGCGGCACGCCCGCGCCACGATCGAGCCGGTCATGCGGATGCACCCGCTGCGCGTCCACCTGCCCGCCAGCCTCGGCAGCCTGCTGCGCGCGGCGGGGCAGACCTCGCTCCGGTTCAACCACACGACGGTGACAATGGACCGGCCCCTGACCTCACAGGACAGCGTCCTGTTCGGCCCCCTGCGTCAGATATTCGAGCAGGGCGGCGGGACGCTGACCTGGCAGGCCCGGACAGGCACGGTCCACGCCAAGAGCGCCACGCGGGACATCACGCTGACCATCGGGCGCAATCGGGCCGTCGTCAACGCCCAGGCGGTCGCGCTGGACGGCAAGCCGTACCTGCTGATGGGCCGGACGATGGTCCCCGTCTCGTTCATCTCCGCGGCGATGGATGCCGACGTACAGTTCGACGCCGCCACGGGGCATCTGCTGATCGTCAGCCGCAAGTAGGCGGACCGAGACAAACGACAAAGCCCCGCGCCGACCGGCGCGGGGCTTGCTGTTTTCCGTCTATGCTCTTGTGCCCCGTTTAAGCCGGGGCGGGCACCTTCGTCTCAGACTTCGGCTCGGCCTTCGTTTCAGTCTTGGCCGGCTCGGGCTTGGCCGGCTCGGACGCGCCGCCCGCATCCGATTTGGCCTCAGCCACGGGCGTCTCGGTGGACGCTTTGGGGGCTTTGGCCTCTGACTTGGCGGCGTAGTCGTTGACGTAAAAGCCGTCACCCTTGAAAGAGATCCCGACGGGGTAGATGCGCTTACGCAGCGAGCCGCCGCACACGTCGCACGTCTTCAGGGCGTCGTCCTTGATGCTCTGAAACGTCTCAAACTGGTTGTCGCAGGACAAACACTCGTAGCCGTAGGTCGGCATGTTCTCTCACCTCACGCTTGCAGAGTCCCAAAATGGTTCCTCATTATAACACATCCCGCCGTGAGGCCGGTTCCCCATGACTTTCCCCCAGCTCTCCGCGCCCACGACCGAGGCCGCCGACCCCGCTCTCGCCGACATCGACACACTGGGCGTCGAGGCGCGTCTGCGTCTCATCAACGCCGAAGACGCCAAAGTCGCCGCCGCCGTCGCCATCGAGATTCCTCAGATCGCCCGCGCCGTGCGCCTCGCCGCCGCGTCCCTGCGGGCGGGCGGGCGGCTGATCTACATCGGCGCGGGGACCAGCGGGCGGCTCGGCGTTCTGGACGCCTCGGAGTGCCCGCCGACGTTCGGCGTCCCCGCGCCGATGGTGCAGGGCCTGATCGCCGGTGGACCGGGGGCCATGTTCCAGGCGGTCGAAGGGGCGGAAGACGACCCCGACCTGGGCGCGTCGGCCGTCGTCGGGGCCGAAATCGGCGGGCGGGACACCGTGGTCGGCATCAGCGCGTCCGGCTCGGCCCCGTTCGTGCTGGGTGCCCTGCGTCAGGCCGTCAAGCGCGGCGCGTCCGTGGTGGCCCTGACCAACAACCGGCCTTCCGCCTTAGAGTCCATCGCGGCCGTCACCATCGCCCCCATCGTCGGCCCGGAGATACTCGCCGGCTCGACCCGGCTCAAAAGCGGCACGGCCCAGAAGATGGTGCTGAACATGCTCTCGACCGGCGCGATGATGGAGATCGGCAAGACCTACGGCAACCTGATGGTGGACGTCCAGGCCACCAACGTCAAGCTCCGGGCCAGGGCCGTCCGCATCGTCCGCCAGGTAACCGGGGTCACGATGGACCGCGCCGAGTCGGCCCTGCTTCAGGCCGGCGGGTCGGCCAAAGTCGCCATCGTCCTGCTCCAGACCGGCGCGACCCCCGACGAGGCCCGCCTGCGCCTGGCCCGCGCCGGCGGCTTCCTGCGCCGCGCCCTCGCCGAGAAATGAGGCCGGACTCGGCTCGGGGAACAACCACAGCGGCGCAGGAAGTTTCTCTCATGACCCCCACCCCGCGCCCGCTGCCGCTTCGTGCCCTCTCGCTCTGCGCCACGCTGCTCACTCTAGGCGGCGCGGCGGGCGTCCTGGCCGGCGCGCTCGGCCCGTGGGCGACCTTCCGGGTCTTCCACAACATCGAGATCAGCCTGCCGGGCTTCGTTTTCCTGTGGGGCGGCCTGTGTCTATCTGTCGCCGTGCTGGTCTTTCTGGGCGCTCACCGCTCGCCCCTGCTGTGCCTGGCGGGCGCGTTGCTGGTCTTCCGGTGGGTGGCGGAGGCCGAACGGAAAGTCCCCGAGCGCGTCAAGTTCCAGCTCGCAGGGGCGCAGCTCGAAGCGGCGTCCTCGGTCAACCGCCTGCTCGACCAGTTCCACATCCCTGACGTCCAGATCGCCGACCTGAACACCCCCAACCCCGACCTGCTGGGCGAGGGGCTGGGCTGGACGGTGAAGGGTGCCCGGGTGCTGCTGCTGGGGGGACTGGCCGGGCTGCCGGGCGACCCCGTGGCCCTCTGGCTGTTCGCCCACGCGGTCCGGGGCCGCTGCCGGGCCTGCGGCGCGCGCTGGCTGCTGGCCCGCCGCCCCCGCTTCTGCCCCGCCTGCGGGACGCCCGCCCAGCCGCGCGGCATCCGCCTCTGCCCCCACTGCCAGGCCCGTGCCCGGCGCGGCGACCGTCACTGCGCCGCCTGCGGCACGGCCCTGCCCTCGGCGCTTAAGGGTGCTTGAGAGCCTGCCGGGCGCGCGGCAGATGCACCCTGGGGAAGTGCCGGCGGGAAAAGACGTGGGGTTCAGCGGACGAGCGCCAGGCGCGACTCTTCCCAGTGGTCCGTCAGGCTCCGATGGGTCCAGCAGTCTTCGTGCGGCTGGACCAGCACCTCTTCCCCGGTCTTCTGTGACAGCAGGCGGCAGCGCCACACGGCGGCGGTCTGGGTGCCGCTGGGCGACGTCAGGTACACGCGGGTCTTGTGGCGGCACGTCGCGCATTCGTGGGTGGCAACGGGGGTGGGACGGTCTAAAAGTTCGAGCGTCATGGCGTTTCTCCTACAGCATTCTCTTTGGCACCGCCATTGTACCAGGAGTGACTCACACTTTTATATAAAATTATGTTAAGTTTCGGTTAAGCCTCCCCCATCATCCTCTCGTGTACCACCTCAGTTGGCGCTGAACGTGCCGGCAACGGCCTGGGTGTGCCCCGTGTCGAGGTACATCGTGTCGGTCGCGGCGGCCTTGTAGTTGCCGCGCGGGTTGCCGGCGGAGGCGGTCGCCTGGTCCTGCCCCGGCGACCCGTTGTGGCCCGATGAGACCTGGATCGGCTTCAGGAACTTCACATGGCCGTCGCCGAACAGGAAGTTGGAGCCGTCCGAGTGGATGCCGGTCGGCCCGGTATAGTGTCCCAGGAACGTCGCGTCGTAGGGGTCAACGCCGTTCGGCCCGGCCGCCATGTCCCCGGTCGCGAGCTTGAGGTTGCTGCCCGTGCCGTCGGCGGCGTCCGCCAGCGCCCCGTTGAGCGTGTTGCTGTAGTCCGGCAGGCCGTCGGTGCCGGGCGAGAAGTTGTTCTGGGTCGCCGTCGAATAGCCCTCGTCCGGCTGATCGAGGCGGGCGGTCGCGCCGAAGACCTCACACAGCAGGACGGTGGAGGCGGGCGCGTTCAAGACCGACAGCGTCCGCCCGCGGAGGTTGGAGTTGAAGGCGTAGGAGACGGGGTAGTCGGGGCTGCCGTTGTTGGTGGCCTGAGCGGTCGAATCGTCGGGGCACTTGAACACGCCGGTGCTTTTGACGTAGGAGTAGACCTGACCGGCCCAGCCCTGGCCGTAGGAGGCCATCGGGGCGGTGAAGCCTACCGGGAAGCTCTCGTCATAGTCCTGCGTGTACTGGGTCAGCGCCAGCCCGAGTTGGTGCTCGTTCGAGGAACACGACGCGCGCCGTGCGTTCTCCCTGACTTTCTGGAAGACGGGGAAGAGGATCGCGGCGAGGATGGCGATAATTGCGATCACGACGAGCAGCTCAATCAGCGTGAAGGCCCGGCGGGGGCCGTTGTGGGGGCGTGTGTGCATGGACTTGCTTTCCTTCGACTTTCTTTACGGACTGGCCGTAAGCCTCGGACGCGCGGCCCAAAGCGAAAGTTCACAGCGGGGCCGGGCATTGGAGGCAGTATGAAGGGGAAACATGAAGAAGGCATGAAAAGCGCCCCCGCGTGACGCTCAGGTATAATAGGCGCATCATGCCCGACACACAACAGCTTGACCGGCCCGCGCACGAGGCGTCGAAAGCGGAGACGTCGCGCGCCGACACGCAGGCGCACATCCGCAACTTCTGCATCATCGCCCACATCGACCACGGCAAGTCCACGCTGGCTGACCGGCTCCTGGAGTTCACCGGCACGGTCCAGAAGCGGCACATGCAGGAGCAGCTTCTGGACTCGATGGACATCGAGCGCGAGCGCGGCATCACCATCAAGATGGCCGCCGTGCGGCTGGCGTACAAGGCCGACGACGGGCAGGAGTATTCGCTGAACCTGATCGACACGCCCGGACACGTGGACTTCACCTACGAGGTCTCGCGGAGCCTGGCCGCCTGTGAGGGGGCCGTGCTGGTTGTGGACGCCGCCCAGGGCGTCGAGGCGCAGACATTGGCGAACGTCAACCTCGCCATGGGCAGCGATCTGGAGATCGTCCCGGTCATCAACAAGATCGACCTGCCCGCCGCCGACCCGGACCGCGTGGCCGAGGAGATCGAGGAAGTGCTGGCGATTGACGCGACGGAGGCCATCCGGGCGTCCGCCAAAGAGGGCATCGGCACCAAAGAAATACTGGAGTCCATCGTCCGGCGCGTCCCGCCCCCGACAGGCGATCCCGAGAGGCCGCTGCGGGCTTTAATTTTTGACAGCCATTTCGACGCTTATCTGGGCGTGGTCGCTTACGTGCGCGTCGTGGACGGCGCGGTGACGCCGGGGATGCAGATCAAAGCCATGGCGTCGGGTAAGGTGTTCGACGTCACGGGCGTGGGCATCTTCGCCCCGCGCATGAAGGCCGTGGAGCGGCTGGGCACGGGCGAGGTCGGGTACGTGACGGCCTCGGTCAAGACCGTGGGCGACGCCCGCGTCGGCGACACGCTGACGCTGGCCGCGCACGGGGCGACGCAGCCGCTGGCCGGCTACCGGCAGGCCACGCCCGTGGTCTTCTGCGGCCTCTACCCCATCGACAGCTCCCAGTACCCGGACCTGAAAGAAGCCCTGGGTAAATTGCAGCTCAACGACGCCGCGCTGACCTTTGAGCCCGAGTCGTCGGCGGCCCTGGGCTTCGGCTACCGCTGCGGGTTTCTGGGCCTGCTGCACCTGGACATCGTGCAGGAGCGGCTGGAGCGCGAGTTCAACCTGACCCTGATCGCGACCGCCCCCAGCGTCATCTACCGCGTCCACCTGACCGACGGCGAGGTGATCGAGATCGACAACCCCGCGAACCTGCCGCCGGCCTCGCAGATCGCCAGCACCGACGAGCCGTTCGTCAGCGCCAGCGTCATCATCCCGTCGCTGTACGTCGGGACGGTGATGGACCTCGCCCGCGAGCGGCGCGGCGTGTACGTCCGCACCGACTACCCGGCCAAGGACCGGGTGATGATCCACTACAAGCTGCCGCTGAACGAAATCCTGATGGACTTCTTCGACCAGCTCAAGTCCCGGACCAAGGGCTACGCCTCGTTCGACTACGAGATGAGCGGCTACGAGCCGTCCAACCTGGTCAAGCTGGACGTGCGGATCAACGACGAACCCGTGGACGCGCTCTCGTTCATCACCCACCGCGACAAGTCCTACGAGCGCGGCAAGATGCTGGTGGAGAAGCTGCGCGAGGTCATCCCCAAGCAGCAGTTCGAGATCAAGATCCAGGCCGCCGTCGGGGCCAAGGTCGTCGCCGCCGAGCGCATCTCCGCCCTCCGCAAGAACGTCATCGCCAAGTGCTACGGCGGCGACATCTCCCGCAAGCGCAAGCTGCTGGAAAAGCAGAAAGAAGGCAAGAAGCGCATGAAGAGCATCGGCAGCGTCGAGATACCCCAAGAGGCGTTCATGAGCGTCCTCAAGCTCGGCAGCGACTAGGGGGCGTGACCATGAGCCTGCTTCAAGACATAAGGATGGACAAGACCCAGTTCTCGGTCGCCGACCTGTCGGACGAGTCGGACGAGGCCGCTTATTGGCAGGCGCAGACGCCCCAGGCACGTCTGGAAGCGCTGGAGCTGATGCGGCAGGTGATGTATGGCTACGATCCTTCTACCGCCCGACTTGAAAGACTTTTTGAGGTTGCTAAACTCGAACGCGGTTGAGTACCTGCTCGCCTGAAACGCAACAAGTGGAAAGAGGAGAAGACAATGGCCTCTGAGACGGAAACCGCCCAGCGCATTCCTTACGATGAGTACCGGGCAATCACGACGCTTATGCACGCGCATCTTCAGACGCATGAAGGGCGGTTACGCGCCCTGATCGCGTTCGGCGACCTCGTCACGCGCGGCGGCACCCTCGATATCGATCTGCTGGAGGTCGTTGAAGGCTGGCAGGGGCAGAGTTCGGTCACGTTTTTCAGTTCGCAAGAACTGCCGCTGCGCGGTCAGTTGCGCTTGCACCTGCTGACGCCGGAGGAGTTCGAGGGCAAAGTCAGTGGGATGAGGTTCTCAAAAAAGAGGCTGCTGGCTCGTGCTCAAGAGGGGTACGACATCGTCTATGAAGACCCACCCGGCTACGCCCGGAATGTGTTCGCTCGGAAGGCAGAAGACGACCTGGGCACCAATCCATTGGAATTCCTTGTCTCAGGCAACCCACGGCGGTGATGATGCGTAACGCCCCAACCTACCCCCGCTTCCCGGATAGCGGTGCCCTCGCGCGGGCTTTCTTTGAAGAAGGGGTTCGACATTTGGAAGATGCCCACGTCTTACATGAGGCTGGTCGTTACCCCGCCGCCATCGCCTCGGCGATGAAAGCGGCTGAGTTCGGAGTCAAGGCGATCATCGTCCTTGACGGAGCGATAGGCTGGTGGGACAAGATGTTCACGACGCACAGCCCCCTCGGCGACATCAACAACCTCCGTGTCTTTGAGCATCACGTCTTGACGCTCGAAAATTACAACAAGACTTTGGCCGCCGATGTGATGGGGATGGAGAGGCTTGCTCCCGCACGGCCGGGCGGTTCCTATGACATAGAGGTGCAGAAGAATCCTGAGTACCCGTTCCTGTCGTATCAGCCTACCCCCGCCTCTGATCCTGGCGTGTTCCGCCTAGACAAGCCTTCCACGTACTTCTTGGAAGCGGACAGCAAAAGGTACTACAACACGGCACAGGACCTGCTGACGGCGGTAGCGACACACTACGCTGCCATTGGCAGCTGGGGACTGGCGCTCCCGGCTGCTTTGCCGTGAAGCCGGCGGCTGACACCCGCCAACAGGAGAAAACGCCATGCCGCTGGTCCGCATCAGCATCCCGCAGGGTAAGAGCGAGGCGGAGATACGGGCCATCGCCGACGGAATCCACCGGGCGATGGTCGAGACGATCAACGTGCCCGAGCACGACCGCTTCCAGGTCATCCACGAACACGCGCCGGGCCGGATCATCTGCGACCCGGAGTATTTAGGTGTGCCGCGCGGGCCGGGGGCGCTGGTCGTCCAGATCACGCTCCACCGGGGCCGCCCGGACGCGAAGAAGCAGGCGCTGTACCGCGCCGTCGCCGGCAACCTTCAGGCGGCGGGGGTGCGGCCCGAGGACGTGCTGGTCGTGCTGACGGAGAACGGGTCGGCGGACTGGTCGTTCGGCGGCGGCGAGGCGCAGATGCTCCGCCCCGGCGTCACGCCCCACTGGGGTGCCAGTGAGTAACACCGCACTTGGTATTGTCCTGCCCAAACTCAGCGTGGAGCTGGTGCCCAAGACGTGCTGGTTCTCCAACGTGCGCGACCACGTGGACGCGGCGACGTGGGACAGGCTGCGGAGGGAGGTTTCCCAGGAGGCGGGTGGGCGGTGCGCCCTCTGCGGCGGGCGCGGGCCGCGCTGGCCGGTCGAGTGCCACGAGGTCTGGCACTACGATGACGCGGCGCACCGGCAGACGCTGGCGGGGCTGGCCGCGCTCTGTCCGGCCTGTCACGAGGTTAAGCACATCGGCCTCGCCGAGATGCGAGGGGTGGGCTGGCGGGCGCGGGCACATCTGGCGCGCGTCAACGGCTGGGGGCAGGACGAGACCGAGGCCTACTTGGAGGGCGTCTGGGAGGTCTGGTTCGTCCGCAGCCGCTTTGAGTGGAGCGTAGACTTTTCCTGGCTGGCCGGGCGCGGTGTCCACGTCACGCCGAAGCGCTGACGCTTTCTTAACAATGGCATGGTCCGTGCAAATACCTGGTATGGCTACAGGGGAACTCCCCGGTATGAGTGCTTATGTCGGCCTGGGGGCGAACCTGGGCGACCGACGCGCAACCATGGAGGCGGCCCTACGCGCTCTGGCGGCGCACCCGCGAGTCCGGCTGGCGCGCGTGTCGTCGCTGTACGAGACCGCGCCGGTCGGCGTCACGGACCAGCCGGACTTCCTGAACGCAGTCGCCGCCGTCGAGACGACGCTCGGCCCGCAGCCCTTCCTGGACGTTCTCTTGCACCTTGAAAATTCGCTGGGCCGGGTGCGAACCCTGCGCTGGGGTCCGCGCGTTATAGACCTAGACCTGCTGCTTTACGGCGCGCAGATCATCGCCCTACCCGGCCTTGACGTCCCCCATCTCCGTTTGCGTGAGCGGGCGTTCGTGCTGACCCCGCTGGCCGAAATCGCGCCGGACCTTGCCCTGCCAGGCGACGAAAAGAAAGTCTCGGATCTGGCAAAGATTCATGTCGGTGAAGGGAACATTCGACGCATCGGCTGCGTCTAAAGGGGAATCGGCCACTGCGCCGAAGTTTTTCATGCTCTATTCCTACCAAGCGAAGGACAACGCCGGGCGGACCGTCACCGGCGCGCTGGACGCGCCCGACGAGCGCCGGGCCGCCCAGGAGATACGCGACATGGGGTACTTCCCCATGCGGCTGGCTCCGCAGGGCGGTGCAGGGGCTACGCTCGCTCCCCCGGTCGGGCAGACCCAGAGGCCGGTGACATCGCCGGGCCGATGGCTTCTGGTGCACCTCGTTTTCCCCCTGTGGTCCGGCGTCGGGCTGCGCGACCTCGCGCTCTTATACCGGCAGTTTGCGACGATGATCGGGGCAGGCGTACCGATCTACCAGTGCCTCTCGTCGCTGCAACAGCAGACGAGCAACGGCGCGCTGCGGGGCTGCCTGCGCCGAGTCGCTGCCCGCACCCTAGCCGGGGAGATGCTGACCGGGGCGATGGGCGAGTTCCCCTGGATTTTTACGGACTTCCACCGGGCGATGATCGGGGCGGGCGAGGCGACGGGGCGGCTGGACGTCATGCTGAACCGGCTGTCGGCTGCCCTGGAGCAGGAGTACGCGCTGCGGGGGGCGATCAAGAAAGAGCTGTGGTATCCGGCCTTCACCCTGATCGCCAGCTTCCTGCTCCCGCCCATCGTCGACCTGGTCGTCTACAATGACGCGCGGATGTACTTCCGCGATGCGGTCCAGCCCCTGCTGGTGGCGACCGGCGTTATCCTGGGTATCTACGTTTTAACCAAGCTGCTGTCCCAGTTCAAGGCAACCTACGACTGGCTGATCGCCTCGCTCCCCGGCATCGGCGGCACGGTACGGATGATCGCCCTGGCGCGCTTCTGCCGCTCGCTGTCCTCGCTGTACGCGGCGGGCCTGTCGTTCCCGGACTGCCTGCGGGCGGCGGCGCAGGCGACAGGCAACGTCTACATGGCGGGCCGCATGATGACGGCGATCCCGGCCTTGCAGGGCGGGCGTGGGATGACCGAGGCCCTGATCGCCACGCGCATCTTCCCACCGATGGTCATGTCCATGCTGGGGACGGGTGAACAGACCGGCAGCGTGGACGCGACGATGGACAAGGTCGCCGAGTATTACGAGGAAGAATCCGCCGCCCGTCTGCACCGCCTGAGCGTCACACTGGGCGCGGTGGCAATGATGATCGCCGGTATCCGCGTTCTGTCCGTCCTGGGCAAGTTCTACGGCGGCTACTTCAACAAGATGAACGACATGGCGAACCCGGACGGGCCATAAGTTTTTGATGGTTACGCTAGCTCAGACCCCGGCGCGAATCTATTCATCCGTCTTCCGCGCCCGAGTCTCCAAGGGAGGATATACACGCAAATCCCGCGCATCAACCGCCTCATTTTTATTCATGTTCGGAGCGTACCACGATGAGCCTGCAAAGGAATTATTATGAGGTCCTCGGCGTCCCCCAGGCGGCGACCACGGACCAGATCAAGAAGAAGTACCGGGAGCTGGCGCGCAAGTACCATCCGGACGTGATCCAGGACAAGACTCTGGGTCAGCGCGTCTTCTCGCAGATCAACCAGGCGTACCACACCCTGGCCGACCCGGAGCGGCGGGCGAAGTACAACAGCACACTGACTTCAAGCCGGCCCGCCACGCCCGTGCAGGCCGCTCCCCCTGCGGCCACGGCTCAAGCGGCTACGGCTCAGGCCCGCCCCCAGCCTGCGGCGGCTACCGCCAAGCCGGCGGCGGCAGCCGCCGCCCCCGCCGCGAGCGCGCAGAAGATGCAGGCGATCTCCGGCCTGCTCGCCAACGCCGAGAACACGATCATGGCCGGCAAGCCGATTGAGGCGCGCGCCTTCTGCCTCAAGGTGCTGGAAATCGACCCGCGCAGCACGCGCGCATTGGAGACCCTGGGCGACGCGCTGGCGCAGATGGGGCAGCGGGAAGACGCGGCGGTACAGTACCGCAACGCCCTCCAGGTCGCGCCCAGCAGCCTGGTCCAGGCCAAGCTGAACCGGCTCGAACAGGCCACGCCGCCCACCCGCACGGTCGCGCCCGCCCAGGCGGCACCAGTCAATCGGGCGGCCCCGCCGCAGACCGATGAGGAAAAGCCGGGAGGCCTGCTCGGTCGTCTTTGGAGCCGTAAATAAGCCAAGAGATGCAGGAGAGTGGGGGATTCTGTAGGATCTAGAAGACGCGCCGCAGGGGCGGGGCGGCCTTGAAGCCCTTCAACACAGCGTGAACGTGGCGGGCGAGGGATGCAAGCAGGGCTTGCGCTTCTTCGCCCGCTTTGGCTTGTCGGAAGAGGGAGACGGCCAGTCGGGAATAGCGAAGGCCCGTCTGTGCGCGCAGGAAGGCGTCGGCCTGTGCGGCCGACAGGGGCGGGGCGGCGCGGTAGAGCCGCGGCGCGGTCATGGCGACATACTCGCTGGCGACGCACAGCATCTGCGCTTCCAGCGGCACAGACCGGCCCGCCCGCCCGAAGGGATAGCCACTGCCGTCCAGATACTCGTGGTGGAAGCGGACGGCGTCGGCGCAGGGGCGCAGGATGGGGATGGCGTCGAGGATGGCCGCGCCGACGCGGACGTAGTCGCGCGCGACGAACCATTCGGCGGCGTTGGAAAGCGGCTCCGGGCTGTTGAGCAGCCCGTAGGGGACGCTGACCTTGCCGATGCCGTGCAGCAGGGCGGCGTATTCCAGCCGGCGCGTCGCTCGGAAGCCCATCCCCTGGAACCGGGCCATCCAGACCACGTAGCGCGCGGTCTGTTCGGCGTGGCCCAGCAGGTGCGGCTCGCGCGCCTCGACCGCACGTGCCAGCGCGGTAAAGGTCTGCCGGTACGACCGTCGCACCTGCCAGGGCAGGTACAGCCATACGGCCAGCAGGGCCGACGTGAAGGCGACCCCCGCGATGGTGTTGACAACAAGGAGCGTCAGGTTCATCGGGACTGCCTAGCTTCTCCCGGCGATGAGCACGCCCAGCGTCTCCGGCGGCGCGACCCACAGCGAGTCGTCGGCCATGTCGGGCGCGCGCCCGGCCTGCGGGGCGAGCTGCTCCGGTTCAATTTGCAGGATGCCAAGAAATGTCGCCACCACGTCGGCCTGGAACTGTGTCCCGGCGTGGCGCTGCAGCTCCTGCATGGCAGCCTCGCGCGACATCGGCTTGCGGTAGGGCCGCTGGTCCTCTTTGGCCGGGCCGCCGACCATCGCGTCGTAGGCGTCCACGACGGAGATGATCGCCGACTCGATCGGGATTGCCTCGCCGCCCAGTCCGTCCGGGTAGCCCTTGCCGTCGGGACGCTCGTGGTGGTGGCGTATCCAGTAGCCGACCTGGTTGAGCACGGTCATCTGCATGACAAGATCCGAGCCGGTGACGGGGTGGCGGCGGATCATGTCCCAGTCGTCATCGGACAGCTTGCCGATTTTATTCAGCACCCGGTCGTCCACGGCGACCTTGCCGATGTCATGCAGGATGGCGGCATCCTCGATGTGTTCCATTGATGAAGCCGGCAGGTTCATCTCCTCGGCGATTCGCTTGGCCCAGTGCGCCACCCGGTGCAGGTGTCCGTGCGTGTACGGGTGCGCCTCCTGCATGACGCGGCCCAACAGCTCCACCCCCTGCTTGTACGCCGCCAGCGTCCGCTCGTGGGTCACCAGGACCATGCGCTGCGCGTACATCGGCAGCAGGATAAACCCGATCCCCAGCCACCAGCGCTCACTGTAGAGCACAGCGGTCAGAAGCCCGATTGGCGACATGACCAGCGCGCTCGTTATCATCCAGCGGAAGTTGTTGTGCCAGATGATGTCCCACCGCTGGTCGAGGTAGCGGCTGGCAAGCGTCGTCGTCAGCAAGCTGTTGAGCATGAAGCCGAGCATTGAGCAGAGCGGCAGGGCGATCCACGTGCGCCAATCGGGCAACCTATCGGACCTTACGCCGCTGTGCGAAAAAAGGTTGCCGGAGAGGAGCAAGTAGAGCAGCGCACTGCCACCAACGCTAACCATTTGAAGACTGATATTGGGAATGTAACTCTGGAGGCGCAAGCGTCTAGCATGGGGTATCGTGACGTACCCCGTGGCGATCATGGAGAGTACACCCACCACGAGCCCGGCAGCGGCTCCATACAATCCGACTGTCGCAAATGTAATAGGGAATATAGGCGAATTGACAATGTGCTGACTTGGCAAGCGAATAGGTAGGAGCGAGATAAGGACGCAAAGACCACCGAGGACGCCAACATGGCTCCAATCACCCACTCTGACGGGGCTAAAGCAGAAACACAGAAGCGCTATCGATAACGCGCCCCATTTAAGCTGCTGCACGAAAAAGGTGTAAGAGGCTGGCGGAGGTTGATTGGTCAGACGCGCCGGGGCATTTAGTTGGGGCGGTGCAGAAAGGGCAGACACGGACATAATGCTCTCTCGATTCCAGGCTCGATTCCAGGAAGCGGCCACACATCGAAGACGTTCCATAACGATATCAATGCCGCGCAGGCAGAAGAGTTAATAAGGGCTTCTAGAGACCAGGATGCTTCAAGCGTCTTCGACGAAAATCAGGCCATTGCCTTGTGACCAATCGATAGTCGCCTGCAATGGTTTTGTGACTGCGGGGCATGACTAACGGGGAGGCCAGAAGCTTGAGCAGCCGCAGCCATTGACCGCACCGGCGGTCAGGGTCTTGATCATCTTGGAGATCTTGTTCATTTGGTTTAGTAAACCGTTCGCATTGTCGCGGATGCGCCGACCTCTCGGACGCGGCTCCGCCTTCGCTCGTGAGGCCCCTTCGGGTCTCAACGGTCTCCAGAAGCCCAAACCGATTACATTATTCCATTGTCAAGGTAGAATCTACAGGAAAAACTTTGCGGCAGGGAGGCAGCACTTTGGCACCATCCCAAGAACGCCGCTAAAGCTCGTCTTCCATGTAGGACAGGGTGACGCGGCGGTTGACCGCGTTCAGCGTGGCGCTGACGACGGCCTTCCAGGCGTCCTGGCGGATCAAAGCCGAGCCGGTCAGCAGCTCCTCGCCCTTCGGCGGGGCCAGCGCGCTGACCAGGACCACGACGGCTTTTCGCCCCGCCAGGGGGACATCGGCCTGCAAGTCCTCCACCACCATCGTCCCGTCCGTGTCGGACGTGTCCTCGACGGCCCGGATGGCGGCGGTGGCGATCAGGCGGAGCTGGTTGTAGCCCGAGGCGTGGCCCGAGGCGATGCCAGTGTAGACCGCGTCTTCGCGCTTGAGGTGGACGACGGCTTCGGCGCGGCTGCCGGTGACGGAGAGCGAGACGTCGGAGAAGCGCAGGCGGGGCGGGATCGGTGCCCCCGACGCGCCGCCCAGCGGCGCGCGGCCCTGAATCTGGGCAATGCTGATTTTTTTGTAGTCCAGCGTCACGTCCAGGTGGGCGCGCACGGCGGACTCGATGTCGCGGGCGATCTGCTTGGGGGCGCGCTTGGGATGGACCAGCACGTGCAGCTCATCCACGCGCCCCGTCTGCCCCAGCACGGCGCGGGCCGAGACGACGTCTTTGAGCTGGCGCACGACGTCCTCGATCTGCTCGGCGGACACATAACGGCGGGCGGTGGAAAGTTCTCCGGGCGTGGGGTCCAACAACGAGGGTACTCCTTGGCTGCGAGCCGGGAGGCGGGAGGACAGCAATGCGTTCCGGTTCGCAATTTCATTGTAACACAAGTTTCACATTTGAGCACAACCGCGCGGAAAAATTTTAGATTATTTTCAGCGTCGCGGCCAGCCCAACGGCCCCCAGCGTACACAGAGCGTTCACAGAGTCGTTACCCATCCTGCGCCATCCGCGATCCGGCGGGCCGGCCTGAGGCCGCTCGGTCCACAAGCCGGGCCGGGCGGAGTCGCGCCACTGGGCCTGGAGAGTGGCCCCGAGCAGGCTGTCCAGCAGCGCACCGCCCAGGCCGGACAGCGTCACGATCCCCCACCCCGACGCCTCCCCGGCGAACAGGCCCAAAAGGGCTGCGCCTGCGAGGGCGGCCAGCGTCCCCGCCACGCTGATCGCCCCCGACGCCCCCGGCGCGGCGACCCGACCCGTCCGCAGGTCGTAGGGCCGGCCGCCCAGGGCCGACCCGATCTCTGTTGCCCATGTGTCGGCATTGGCCGCCGCCAGGGCGGCCAGGCACAGCAGGCGCGCGTGGGTGAAGCCGGGCAAGAGGAATGGCAGCAGGAGGCACGCGGCGGCGACGCCGCCGTTCGCCAGCACCTGCGCCCAATCGCGCCGCCCGCCCTTCTCGTAGCCCAGCGCCTCTTTGGCCCTTTTGCGCCAGCGGCTCAGGGCGGTGGAACTCACGAAAAAAGTCAGCAGGGCACCGGACAGGACCCAGCCGCCCGCGCCGAAGACGACGGCACCAACGGCCCAGGCCGCCAGCGCGCCGCTCCCGGTCAGCGCGCGGGCGCGGAAGGCGGCCAGGGAAACGGCGGCAGCGAGGAACAGGCCGAGCAAGAACTGGTCGAGGGAGTGGGACATGGGATTCTGACCCGGCGCTGGAAGTGCCGGGTGATTACTCACCGCCGAGACACGTTGGCGTTGCCGGCGATGTAAAACCGCCACGGCAGGTCCATGCCCTGCGAGATGCCGATGCGCGTCCGGGTGACGGTCTCGAAAGGCGTGTCGCCGCCGGGAACGACCTGAAGCTCGCCGGCGGGGTCCGTCACGTCCAGCTCGTTGTGCGCCAGCCGCGTCAGGGCTAGGGCCTGCGCCAGCTTACCGGGGCCGTTGGCGATCTGCCGCGTTTCCGCGATGCCGCCGCGCAAAGCGCGCATGGTCTCGATCCCCTGAGTCGGCTCCAGGGCGCGGATCAGCACGGCCTCGGCGACGCCCTCGGGGGCGCAGACTAAATTGAGCATCATGTGCAGGCCGTAGGTGAAGTACACGTAAGCGTGGCCCGGCGGGCCGAACATGGCGGCGTTGCGCGCCGTCTTGCCGCGATAGGCGTGGCAGGCCGGGTCGCCGGTCAGGTACGCCTCGGTCTCGACGATGATTCCGGCGAGCACCTCGCCCGACGGCAGCCGGCGCTCGACGACCTTGCCCAAAAGGCTCCGGGCGGCTTGGAGCGTGTCCCGCAGATAAAACTCGCGCGGTAGGGGCGCTACCACGGGGACGGCGGCTCGGGGGCATTGAAGACGGTTTCGGAAGCAGACGGCAGGGACGGGGCGGGGCCGTCGTCCTCGGCGAACGGGTCTTCGGCCTCACGCGCGGCTTCAAGCTTGAGCCGCTCGTACAGCTCGCACGTCCCCGTTTGGAGGATCTCGCGCGTCTTGCCCACGATGGCCTCCCCGAAGCCGGAGATTTTGGGCAGCTCGCCGCGCGCCTCGATGTCGGCGACGGGTTCAGACAGGCCGTACAGGGTGCGGGCGGCGCTGCGGTAGGCGCGTATCTTGAACGGGTTCTCCCCCTGCGCTTCCAGCAGGCCGGCGATGTCATCGAAGACGTGCGCGGCCTCGGCGTTGGTCGGTATGTGGTTGTGGTCCATGCGTGTTATGTACCCGGATTGGGCCGGGTTCGGGGGCCGAAACCGCTTGCCATTTGCGTCCGACACGGCTATAATATCGTGCCGCACCGGTGCGGACGAAACCGCCGCGAAGTGCGTACAGAGACCCATGCCGAGCACCACCGTCATCCAGCAGAAACCCGCCCGCCGAATCGCCCAGCGCGTCGCCGTCGCCGAGGCCGCGCTTTCGTTCGCCGGGGCGGGCATCGCGGGGACGCTCTGGGGGGCGGACCGGATGCACAAGGACGTGCCGTGCAGCGCGGACGGCGGCTGCGCGATCGTGGCGAGCAGCGCCTGGTCACACATCGATTTGATCGTGCTGCACGACGTCCCGGTCGCCCTGCTGGGGATGGCGGGCTACGGGGCGCTGCTGACGCTTTCCATGCTGCGGCTGGGGACCGAAAGCGCCCGGACGGACGGGGTGTTGCGGCGGCTGATCTGGCTTTTCGCGGGTGGCGGGGCGGCCTACTCGTGGTATCTCCAGTGGGTCGCCTATGTTAAAATCGGCGCGGGCTGCGGCTGGTGCCGGTCGTCGGCCCTGGTGATGACCGCCCTGCTGCTGCTGGCGACCTGGGAGTGGTGGGCCGCGCATCGGCGTCAGAAAGAGAACCGAGAGGCTCATGGATAAAGCGATAACGAAGAAGATCGGGGTGCTGGCCGTCCTGCTGGCACTGCTGGGCGTGGTCGCCTGGATTCCGCTCCACGGCGGCGGGGAGCAGGGCGGCAAGGCTGACGCCCCCACCCCCGCGCCCACGCTGGACACGGCCAAGCTCGCCGCCCAGTGGCCGCAGATCGTGGCCCAGGCCGCCGCGCCCGCGCGGGGCCGGGCGGGGGCGCGCTACACGCTGGCCGAGTTCGGGGACTTCCAGTGCCCGCAGTGCGGCAAGGCGCGGCCCGTCCTGGAGGGACTGCTCGCCCAATACCCCGCCCAGGTCAACCTGCTCTTCCTGCACCGGCCCTTCCCACAGATACACCAGTGGGCCATCCCCGCCGGGCAGGCGTCGGAGATCGCCGCCGCCGGGGGCAGGTTCTGGCCCATGTACGACGTTTTGTACGACCACCAGGACGATCTGGAAACGGGTTTTTACGGCGGCTACGCGGCCAAAGCCGGCCTGAGCGAGCAGCAGTTCAAGGCCGCCTTTGACGCAGGCCAGGGCAGAGACAAGATCAAGGCCGCGTCCGCCTTCGCCGACTCGCTGGGGGTGCAGGAGACGCCGACGGTGCTGCTGTATGACAGCAAGACCGAGGCCGTCACGGTCTACGTCGGGCTGAACGGCACGAAGTTCGCCAACGGCTCGCCGCAGTACCCCGGCGTCCGTACCCTCGCCGCCGCGCCGCCGTGGGGCGGGTAGGATGCCAGGGAAAGGGTAGGGGCAAGCCCTACCCCTACGGGAACACAACGCCGCCGTGTAGGGGCGGGGCTTGCCCCCGCCCGTCCTCCCGAGCTTACCCTTCCACCTCGTCCGTCACCACAACAAACTTTTCCAGGACGTTCGAGCCGAAGGCCGTGGTCATCGCGATGTCCACGGCGTCCCGCCCACGTGCCATCAGGACGCGCCCGATGCGCGGCTGGTTGTTGCGGGCGTCGAACGTGTGCCAGCGCCCCCCCAGATAGACCTCGAACCAGGCGTTGAAGTCCATCGGGGCGGGGGTGTAGGGGATGCCGATGTCGCCCAGATATCCGTTGCAGTAGCGGGCCGGGATGTTCATGCACCGGCAGAACGTCAGCGCCAGGTGCGTCAGGTCCCGGCACACGCCGTTGCGCTCGTGGAAAACGTCCAGCGCGGTCTTGGTCGGGCGCGCGAACTGGTAGCCGAAGGTGATATGCAGGTTCACCCAGTCGCAGATGGTCTGCACCCGGTCCCAGCCCGGAGTCGTCTCCCCGAACAGCTCCCACGCGATGGGCGTCATCTCGTACACCTCGCAGTAGCGGCTGCCGAGCAGGAACTGGAGGCACTCGTCGGGCAGGTCTTCGACCCGGTGCTGCGGCGCGTCCACCCGCACCCGGTCCGGCAGGCCGCTGTCGCGGGCGACCGTTTCGCTGAAGATCCGCAACCGCCCGGCCGGCGCGGTCAGCCGGTTACACCGGTTGCCGAACCAGTCGGTGAACTCGGCCACGGGGACCGGGGGGTCGGTTTGCAGCGTGTCGGGACCCTCCAGGCGGTGCGCCTCCAGGGGGTGCGTGTTCAGCAGCAGCAGCATGGGCGTGGGCGCGGCGAAGTTGAAGACGAGGTCGTAGCCGATCCGAATAAGCATAGCCGGGTTCCAGGGGGTAACATGAGGGGAGTGGCGGCGTCGCCCGCACGAATGCACTGCGCTTATGTTACCCGATAGGGCGCAAGTGAAGATAGGGGCCGCGGGAGCAGCGCCCGGCGTAGGGGCGAACCTTGTGTTCGCCTTCCGGCTCCGCGTGTTCGCCTTCCGGCTCCGCGTGTTCGCCTTCCGGCTCCGCGTGTTCGCCTTCCGGCTCCGCGTGTTCGCCTTCCGGCTCCGCGTGTTCGCCTTCCGGCTCCGCGCCTTCTAGGAAAAACATCCCATGCCCACCGACCTGCGCTTCGACCGCTACTACACCTACGACGAGATCACGCGCCTGCTGCACGAGTTCGCGCGGGAGCGGCCCGACCTCGTTGAGGTACACAGCCTCGGCCAGTCCCACCAAGGCCGCGAGATATGGCTCGCGACCGTGACGAGGCTCGCGACCGGACCCGCCGACGAAAAGCCCGCGTTCTGGGTGGACGCCAACATCCACGCCACCGAGCTGTCCCCGTCAAGCGCCGCCCTGCACCTCCTGCACACGCTGACGACCGGGGACGGGGTGGACGGCGACGTCACGCGCGCCCTGGACACGCGGGCGTTCTACGTCGTGCCGCGCGTCAACCCGGATGGCGCGGAGCTTGCCCTGGCGACCCCGCCGCGTTGGCTGCGCTCGTCCGCCCGCCCCTACCCCTTCGATGAGGAACCGATCGACGGCCTGCGTCGCGAGGACGTGGACGGCAACGGCAAGCTCCTCCAGATGCGCCTGGCCGATCCCAACGGGGCCTGGAAGGCGCACCCCGACGACGCCCGGCTGCTGGTCCGCCGCGGGCCAGCCGAGTCCGGCGGCGTCTACTACCGCCTGCTGCCCGAGGGGCGCTTGACGAACTACGACGGCGTCTCGATCACACTCCAGAAGCCGAAAGAGGGCCTGGACCTCAACCGCAACTTTCCATCCGAGTGGCGGCCCGAGGGCGAGCAGGGCGGCGCGGGCGAGTTCCCCGCCAGCGAGCCTGAAGTCCGTGCGGTTGTGGAGTTCATCGTCAAGCACCCGAACATCTGCGGCGCGGTGACGTTCCACACCCTCAGCGGCGTCATCCTCCGCCCTTACGGCACCAAGCCCGACGCGGACATGATCCCCGAGGACCTGTGGACCTTCCAGGCCATCGGCGCGAAGGGGACGGAGCTGACCGGCTACCCCAACGTCTCGGTCTTCCACGACTTCAAGTACCACCCCAAAGAGGTCATCACGGGCGTCTTCGATGACTGGATGTACGATCATCTGGGCGTTTACGCCTGGACGACCGAATTATGGTCCCCGCAGCGGCAGGCCGGCATCACGGACTACAAGTTCATCGACTGGTTCCGCGACCACCCCGTCGAGGACGACCTGAAGCTGCTGCGCTGGAACGACGAAAAGCTGGACGGCAAGGGCTTCGTTTCGTGGACGCCGTTTGAGCACCCCGAGCTTGGCCCGGTGGAGATCGGCGGCTGGGACTACGCCTACTGCTTCCGCAACCCGCCCCCGCACCTCCTGGAGGCCGAGATCGCCCCCCACGCCGGCTGGCTGGTCTGGCAGGCCCTGCTGTCCCCCCAACTGGCACTGCTGTCCGCCGAGGCCAAGCCGCTCGGTGGGGACGTCTACCGCGTCCGCCTGGTCGTCCAGAACACCGGCTGGCTGCCCACCTACGTCTCCAAGCGCGCCCTGGAGCGCAAGAGCGTCCGCCCCGTCCTCGCCGAGATCGCCCTCCCGCCGGGGGGGGGGCGGCGAA
>JAABUV010001503.1_pt1 | contig 33719 bp, 11 predicted proteins | sample 5559971 | NCBI WGS metagenome assembly JAABUV01 (sample SAMN10711881, study PRJNA513362) | rock metagenome | isolation source: Antarctica rocks | place: Antarctica: Victoria Land, Knobhead nord | collected 2015-12-19
ATCTTACTATAGTTATACTATAAGTAATACTATAGCTATACTATAACTAATACTAAAGCTATATTATAAGTAATATTATAAGTAATACTCTAGTTATATTATAAGTAATACTATAGGTAATATTATAACTATATTATAGGGAATACTATAACTATATTATAGGTAATACTCTAGCTATATTATAAGTAATACTCTAGTTATACTATAAGTAATACTCTAGTTATACTATAAGTAATATTATAGCTATATTATAAGGAATATTATAGCTATACTATAAGTAATACTCTAGCTATACTATAGGTAATACTCTAGCTATATTATAGGTATTACTATAGCTATACTATTATCTTACTATAGCTATGCTATAGGGAATGCTGTAGCTATACTATAACTAATACTAGAGCTATGCTGTAGGTAATACTGTAGGTAATGCTCTAGCTATGCTATAAGTAATACTGTAAAGAAAAGTTCCTGGGAAATTAGATCACGTGATGTATATTACTTGGCGGCCAAACCTTAAAATGTCACAGTATTATATAGAAGGGATTTTCACTAAGTTCCTAATTCCTATTATTTGCACTAGTAGAGGCCACTCAGCCGCAAAGCCATTGAAAAGGCATCGATTGATAGTCTTGGTTGGGCTGTGGTGGGTGGACTCTCACAAATTAGAACGCTTTCCTTTGATACAAATATACCCCTTGAGCCCTGTCGCTGTCCCTAAGATTAGCAAAACCATCTTCTGCTGTCGCCGCCCTTCCGTTGTTTTCACTATCTGCTGAATTCGTGTTTGTATAATAGGCCCAATTATTAGACGTATGGGCTCAGGTATCAGTATAGCCTCAGACGCAATCGCAGCACCTAGGCCAGCAAAGCTGTCAGACATCAGACGAAAACCTTTTAACCGGCCTCTTCGGTATCACAAGCACATTCGCGTGGTCCTGCGATGTTCAGGTTTCCAGAGTCCATTTCTTCTTTCTACTTTACCCTCGTTCCTTCGTCTAGCGATGATAGTCTGGTTGGGGTAGCTGATGAAGAACAAGCCGGAGAGCCCGTTGAGGCAAGTCATACCCTGCGCTGACACCAACCACACGAGGTCGGGTATGAAACTGCGGGAGTCGTCATGAAATTCGAAAGGCAAGCCAATGCTGATGATGGTAACCTTGCGTACGAGGTAGGGGATAGGCCTGGTAAAGGGGCGTGAGAAAGTAGCCGTTCCGAAGGCACATAGAGAAGCTAGATATACACAACGTTGTTCGGGAATTCCCAAGCACAGTTTTAGTCTCTTGAGGAACGCCGCATTCGCCTCTGGGTAAGAAGTACCGAACGCTTGCCATTTCACCCATCCTCCTTCCGGCTTCGAGCATCCGAGACCGCAGCCTCGATAACCACAATGCTATTTGATGATCCAGCCCCCATATAGCGTATATTAGACACGTATTTCATCATCTACGATATGAGAGAAGTCACGCAAGCCTGGGTCATCCTGCGTGACAGCGGTTGAGATTGCGCGAATCAATCCACGTTCCAAGACTATCCATGTAAGACCAAGATTCATGTCCAATATCAAATGGCAGCGCCGCAGATGTTCTTCCTTCTCGTTTGGAAATCCTTGTAGAACGCAAACCAGAGCTCCCTTTCACGACACAAAGATTCGCTCTTCCCATACAGTGTCGTGCCGTCCTTTGCGAAGCATTGCGGCATATTCTCTTCCAACATCCTCTGGCTTGGCTCTATCCACGGTTTCGGAAGCGGCCAGTCCGAAAAGTGTAGGAATTTGGCAGTCTTGGCTGCCTCGTCGGGGTCCCAAACTGCTTCGTTGTCATTACCCAAGTAGTCTTTGTGGTCAGGCCCCATTCTAAATTCCCGTGAATAGAGGTCGTAGACCCTGTGTGGCAGAACCATCGCCGTGTCTCGGTACAGGGTGTTTACAATTTCCATGTCATACTCAGTTGCAGCGGCCGAGTCGATGGCGCTTCTGCAGCGTTCGTACTGGTGCGTTGAGGGAGTGATTAGGATGAGTTGGGAAGAAAGTTTGATATGCGGTTCTTGCGGCTCCCAGTAAGAGCGTGGCATGGCGACCGTTGCTGGGGGGAGGAGAAAGAGCTCATCCATCGAAGATAAAATTGTGGAATCAGAGTCGAGGTGCAGGACGCGAGAATATGCAGTCTGGTTGAAGGCGTGCAATTTGGTAAAGCTATCGGCCCAGGTTGCTGTTGCAGTGTTCTCTTAGCCAGCGTACTTATGCTGAGGAGCGTTTGGAACATGGCCATTCGATAAATATCGAAGACGCATTGACTTACAATCTAGTGACTCTTTATGCTGGACCTCGATTGGTTTCAATATGACACCGTAGTTTTCGCGGGCCCTTCTCAGCAGTAGACCTGCAGCATTGCCCTCGCTTTCGTCCAAATTATATTGTTGAGGATAGAGGAGTAGACGGTCAGCTTTGCTTCCGAGTTCGTGGAGACGGCTGAACAGCATGAGGGAGTTGCAGAGATAAGGTACAGATGTAACGTATTGCACATAGGCAAATTGAGACCAATCGACGCCGCCATCTTTGTGGGCTGAGAATAAGGTGGGTAGCACGGATCTCTCTGGCGCGAAGGGCCCTTTGTATTTCAGGAATAGAAGGATGAGTGATGTGGCGGTTGCGACGACAGCGAATTGGATGAGCCGTCTCTGTTGTGGCATGTGCGCTCTGATGTCTTGTTGCATGGCTAAGGTGACTGGAGGTACCTCTTTCCCAAGACTTCTTACCTTACCCATGTGTGATGTTTTACGAGAGGAGTGGTCGAGCTCTATCATGAGGATATGAGCCGACCAGAGCGCTCCGCTCCGCGGCCCTAGTCGTGAGTCTTGGGTCTAACGCTGCATGGCTTAGTGTTCTAAGCTAGTTCTATGAGCAACACCCATCTCCCAACATGAAGCCGGAGGACCACGCAGTGTACAGCTAATAAATTTGCTCTTGACGTTCGTGACAAGACTTCGACTGTCATACACTTCGCACAAACATCCCAGACTTCTCCTGGGAAATACGGGAATTTGGATGTGTTGCCGCCCCTCGGTTCGCGACTGATCCTTTCAGATGCAGCTGAAATTAATTGCGCACCTAGAAGTCATTTCCTCTCTAGCACTACGCCGTACTTCGCAATAGGTAGCCTGTTTCATATAGGCTTACTAAGGTCGCCGAAGCAGGAACGATATTCAACTTCAACCAATGAGGATTGCTGAGGTCCTCGAGGCTGAAGCCGTCCAATAGCTCCCCAGTAGCCATGCGCCTCGTAACCGAGCGCATCGATAGCGAACAGTCCTCAGTCCACTACCATCATGCCGTCAACTTCCACCAGAAGTGTGTATACATCAGCCATGATCCTTTTCGACTTGTGGCCTTATTCCTCATGTACTCCATGATGCGTCGCCATTTTACAGAAATTGGCTCGGCAATGACTGGACAACATTGACAGCTCGTGGCTGGGAGCTGACATTGCCTGACGCACTACTCAATCGGTGCCGGCGCAGGGCTGCCACAGAAAATGGTAGGATTGGTGGGATTACCGCCTGCTAAGGTACTTTCTGAAACTCGAGCAGCATCTACCGAATCCGGCAGGTAAGGCTAGGTTATCTGCGAGCTGACTCTCTCCCAAATTCCTTTGATTATTCCTTGAAGTCAATTGTTACTTCTCAGCGTAGGTACTACTGTATGTATACCGAGACAATGCGCCGTCGTTCTGCTCTATACCTCCTGATCAGTCACTTTGTTCTTAATGTCTATGCCCAAGACATCCCTCTACCAATACAAATCGCGGCCTCTACCACGCATTATGGGCCTGACGGACCATGGCAAGCCGTGTCAGTGTCTTTGGGGAAACCCCTTCAGCAATTGGATTTATACCCAGGCAGTACCTTTGAGACGATAATTCTAGCCCAGAGCGTATGTAAAGGCGTCAAAAGCATCTGCGGGACCGGAGGTTTGTTCGATCCGTCCGCATCGAGCACAATCGATGATTCTTCGATCGCATACTCCGGCCACAGCTTCGGAGATACAGTTGATTGGACCATTGGCGCTATGCTGAACCGAGGAAATGCGATATATGTCATGGACCAGTTAACGCTTGGCTCCCGGGCAGTCACCGTCCCGAACATAAGCATCCGAATGATGGAGAGTGTGAATACGACATACCCAGATGGTGCTACATACCCGCTGCAGGTCGGCCAGCTGGCATTGGGCGCGTCAATAGCTAACCAATCGTTCAGCATGGCGAATGGCCCAAGCATTAATGCGAGTCTTACTCCTAACTACCTACAGCGGCATGGGTATATTCCAACCTCCTCATATGGGATGCACATCGGCTCTGCAGCTCTGAACCTTCCCCTCTCCCTATGGCTTGGGGGTTATGATATGTCCAGAGTGCTTGGGCCTGTGTCAGCTCAACCATATTCCGCAAACATCACCAACAACAATTTTCTCATCGATCTTCTCGACATCGGGGTTGGAGTCGAATACGGAGGGTCTCCCTTTTCCTATCAAGCACGACAAGGTCTCCTCGCGGAGAAGAATTCCTCTATCACTTCTCTATCTGTCGCCATGAACTCTGCAGCCCCTTATATGTATCTACCTAACAGCACATGTGCTGCTCTCACCCGCGATCTTCCTGTTGTATACAGTACAAAGTACGGGCTATACCTGTGGAATGTTACAGATCCGCAATACGCAAAGGTTATCACGGCGCCCACTTATCTCAGCTTTGTCTTTCGGACCGCTGGACAAAACCTTACTATCAAGGTCCCCTTCCAGCTTCTCAACCTCACACTTGACTCGCCAATGGTCGACAGCCCAACCCCATACTTCCCCTGCACAACACCCCAAGATTCCCCATTCTATTCCCTCGGCCGAGCGTTCCTCCAAGCAGCTTTCATCGGCGTGGACTGGGACCAGGGCCTCGGCCAGTGGTTCCTAGCGCAAGCACCAGGTCCCAACACTGCGTCAAACCCCTTACAAACTCCTATTACCGGCATCAAACTCGAAAGCTCCAACACCGATTGGTCAGACACCTGGAAACCGCTGTGGACCGCGCTACCGGCGGCCTCCGCCAACACAACTTCATCTACAGATTCAAATGCCCCGGCGACCCCTACCCATCTCTCAACGGGCGCCTACGCAGGTATTGGTGTCGGCATCGCGTCTCTTGTACTGGCTCTTCTCGTGGCTGCAGTATACTTTTACGGCAGGAGAAGGAAAGATCGGTCGTCAAGGCTGTTGCGAGACACCGCGCTGCAGTCCGAGAGCAAGTACCCGGAGGCCAACACGTTGCACACTTCTCCACCGCTCCAAGAGGCTCCAGTGCATCCCGTTGAACTCTCGACCAGAGAATACATGTCGTCTGAGTTAGGTGGGACTAGTCGATGGGAAAGGCCGCCGCAAGAGATGCCAGCCAGTGGCTGATGCTGCGGATTGTGAAAGACTTGGGTAACGGGACATCCCCGGGAATACTAACTTGAGATGTTCGAGCCAACTATTGCGCGGAAGCTCAACCTGATGACTTCCGTCCTTATCGACAAGAGTCTCCAGTCGCAGGCGCGGACTTGATGTTGACCGGAAGGAGGTTTCTGGGTTCATCCCATCAGCAACGACAAGCATGACCCAGCGTCAAGACCGCCCAATTTACCCCTGTCGTCCGACCATCTCTCCCTTAACAACTGGGCTCTACCACTGTTGCCACCGTCATTACGCCAGTCTTCACGCAGACTTTGCATCCACCACGAACGGTGTCTTGGCGCTATCCAACTTCAATGACTGGAAGATGACATTATGCAAACGGCGACGAACTTCGCATCTTCGGCGCTATTCACTACATAGAGGTTGTGTAGTAGCTTAGAAATTTTTATCGCCAGGTACAAATACCTCTCAATCCAGACTATCGGCTACCTCCTCGCGGATAGCTCGGACGGCGGGTGAAAAAGTTCTATAAAGCCCGCACTCACCGTATCATTTGAACAGTGTTTGCTACGCTAGAAAACTGAGGTCTATGGACAGAGGCCCTAAATTATGGTTCCCTTTTCGTGCTTATCCTTGCAAACCTATCCCCTTGGGCTTAGAGCTTCAGTAATACTATTCCCTACACTGTTAATTCCACCGCTTGATCTACACTCTACGATACGTAGTGTAATCAGCCTCTGCGGCATCCAGGCGCGTTCTTCAGCATATCCAATAAAACTTTCGAAATACTTTTATGGCGAAAGCGTCCATTTTCCTGAAACATAGAGACACGTCAACCCTAGGTTGAAGATATTGGGCGACGGGAATTTGGGATAGGTATGATTGGTAACATAGGCAAGCTAATAATTGACAAAAGCCAGCAATGGCCACGCCTGATCCGTGTCTACTATCCATTTCCAATTTCCAATTCCCTATTTCCTAATCCCCCTGATACTAATTCAACTTTAGTCTACCCCTAAGGTCAACCTCAGAAGCCTTGCTGGATACCGCAACATTGACTACACCGGACTTCCATGCCCCCAATACCCCTTGAATATACCTCCACGCCCCCTCATCCCCCTCATTATATATACCCCGAACTTAGGATTTGCGATTGCCGTTCCGGGTCGGGAAAGGGAGCAGGGCCGCTTTAGAGGGAGCAGAGAGGGAGCAAGGGGGCGCAGCAAAGAGTAGCGAGGGAGCAAGGGAGAGCACTGAGGGAGCACGGGGGAGCACGGGGGAGCACCGAGGGAGCACTATAAGGCAGTGCACGTAGGTAGTAGGTACGAGCCTGAAATGGATCCCTATCATTCGGCTTGAGCTGCCCTCCTCGTTTCTTATGACTCCACTTTCCATAGAATTCTTTGAACACTCAAAGCGATTGTTCTTAGCGAGCCAGCCTAGGCGGAGGCTTTCGTGACGGATCATAGAATAAACCGTTCCGCCCTGCTAAGATATCCCCTAAAAGGCCAAACAAGCTCAACTTCCTTGCAACTTCCGGCAATATATATCAATTGTATCTTATTCGATAATCACTGGCTGGCTATCCACTTGGCATCGCAAGACACTTGAACTGTAACCGCTATTCACTTGGAAGTCATGCGCGCGTGGTCGCTTTGCGTGATCAGGGTAACGCAATATTTGATCAGGGCGATGGAGCACCGCTTCTGGGTACCAAGTACTCTTTCGTTTACGCGTACAGCCTGATTTGGCTACTTTGAAGATAGCTAAAGGAACAGAGTGATAAAGCGAGCGGCGCCCCCATTTTCCGCTTTGCCCAAATTATTCCACTAGCCAACCCGTACAGTTTAGGCTGCAATCGCTTTCGACTTATCTTCTTATTTTTATAAGTCCATTGCGTAATGTCACTTCACATTTGCTCGTGAGAGCTAGAATCCTAGTTTTCTTATCTTTCCCATTACTTGTTCTTTTGTCTACAACAGTAAGAGCAAACCAAAATTGCCATACTAGGAACGCGGATGGAACGACGAACAGCAAGAGCCAAACCATACTAACAATGATTAGTGTGAATGTCGAGAACCCTGAGAAAGTCCTCGTTGATGCACTTGTTCTAGGACCCGCATTTAGCGAGACTTGCATCGAAGAGAGCATTAAGGAGATTGATGCCAAAAGAAAACCAAAGGCTGTCGTAACACTCTGCGGATATGGACCCGTAGACCAGTGCGGTGGCTCGTAGAACCAAATGCTATCCCTTTCACGAGGCATATGCAATCTGACGAGGATGCTCAGCCTTGACAAACGCAATTGCCTGTACAGATAAGCGTTTCGCCACTTGATGATCAGGAATTTGTCGGAAAATAGGCAACGAAGAAGGTCCAGGCTAATCCGACCAATATTTTCAGGAATAAGCCTGTTTTCATGCACGATACTAAGATCGGAACGATAGCGCACCAAGTGAGTGTCAGAGCGAAGAAACCCAGCTACGACGGCACGCCAAGCGTCAGCATTCTCAGTACGTGGACAAAGAAAGTGCTTCCGGAAATGATGATTGAAGAGGTACTGTGGAATTGGCTTTATGTGAATTTTGTCCGATGGCCATACTAAGTACATTTTGGTCTCTTCATTGGATATAATACTTCTCCCTTTGATGGCCTGGTAATATAGAGAGTCAATATGACTACTTTCCTTCCGAGCTACCAGCCAAAGACTGTTGTGGATTTCGTCCAGCAAGGGTGTAGAGAGCTGATGAGTCAGAGTATGATAGATCTGGTTCGGATCAAGCTGTCTCAGTATATCATCTGGAAGTTGATTGCTGACACGCGGATCTTTAGAGCCCCAGTCTCGACCGGTATCAAATGTCGATAAGGATCCACCAACACACGCTAACCTGAAGAGGTTTAATGGCCGTACCAGCGGCTTAGCATGTCTGAGAGACTAATTTTATTATTTATATTCCTCTTATATCCTCTACTCTAGTATAGTTATACTATATTATACTTCTATCTTTTCTCTACTATTTTTACTAGTAGTTTATAATACTAATCTTTATTTAAGATATATAAGTCTATTTTAACTAAGGCTACTATTCTTAGACTAACCGCGTCGGGTCGGTACTTTAAACTCGAGTCGGGTACCTAACTTAACTCTTAGCGAGTTAATACTAAATTCCTACCTAAGTATTCAGGTTGGTACTAATAGTTAGTACTAAGTATTCGAGTTAATACTAAGGGGTAGTACTAAGTATTAACTTAAAGTATTAACCCGACTCGCTAAGACTTTTTTCCCTAGTAATATTTTCTATTTTTAGTAGTATTTCTTACTATATTTTCTATTTTTTCCCTATAATTATTATTATTACTACCTACGTAATTCTTTAAAAGTAAATAAGGTAATATAAAAAAGTAATATATATCCCTATAAAGATAAAGACTATAATATTAGTAGTATTTTCTATTCATAGTAGTATTTCTTACTATATATAGGATTTACTACTATATTATTAATTATAATTATTATTATTACCTAGGTAATTCTGAAAAGTAAATAAGATAATATAAAAAGGTAATGCATACCCCTAGGGAATTAAGGGGGGTATTTAATTTCTAATAAAAAAAATCCAATTTTAGAATAGAGGTAATTCTAGAAAAAATTTAGTGTCCCTTACTATTTTATTAGGGGCTTGGCGTCTTAGCGATACCTTAGCGAGTCGGGTCGGTCTAACCCGACTCGCCAAGGTACCGAGGGCTTTTCGGGTCGGTACCGGAAGAAGGTACCGAGTATTCGGGTCGGTACCTAAACTAGTACTAAAACCCGACTCGACGGTTAGTCTAACTACTCTAATAAAGTAGGTTATTAGAAGTCTCTCTTAAACCTCTTAATACTAGGATCTAATTATTAAATTACAAGTTATACTTAATATAATTCTTAACTTTAAGAAGGATAAGATTATATTTAATTACTTTTATATCTTATTAATATTAGAAGAACTAATTAGCTTATAATTAGCTACTACTAATATTATAATAAAGAGCTTAACTATACTTTCTAACATTTATTTTAACTTAAGTAGAATAGAATTAAAGCTATAGAAATTATAATAAAAGTAGTATAAAATACTATAAAGACTAAGTACTAGTTATATCTAATTTATAGTATCTATTTATAAACTAATATACTACCCTCTCTTAATACTTAGAGAATAACCTTAGTAATTTAATAAGAGTATTCTATAATAATAATATTAAAGCTATTATAATAGTTCTATATTATTAGCTCGCCTAGAGTATATTATATTAGGTTATATTATTATTAATTCTTGTAAACTAAGATATATGTATTAGGGCTAATATAAGTAGTTAGAGCTATTAGCTACTCCTTCTATTTATAGTCCCCCCCTTATACCTTATAGCCTTTAAAAGGCCTAATACCCTACTATTAGCCTCTAAGTCCCCTATTAATATCCTACTCTAAGTCCTAATCTTTAGGCCCTAAGTCTTCTAGCTTTATAGGAGTAGGTTATTCTTTAGTAAACTATATAAGTAGATTAGCTATAATATAGCTTAATTTAATATATTATAAGAGAATATCTAGGGTATTATAATAAGGCGGGCCTTTATAGTCTATAATATAACTAATATCTAGATAATAGGTTATAATAGGAGTAGTTAGCTATCTAGCCTTATCGCGGATTTATTTTACTTTAACTTATAAGGTCTTTAAGGCCTTATTACCCTAATAAAGTATTTAATATATCCTAGGGGTAATATTACTCTTAGTTATATTAAAGGCTTTCTTATCCTTTATAATAATAGCCTTATTTAGGGGTATAATATCCTTAATAGCTTTCCTAGTAAGTACTATTATATCTACTTAAATAAGTAGGGTACTATCTAAGTACTTTATAATAGTAATTATATAAATATATTACCTAATTAGATTAGTAAAGGCCCCTTAAAGATTCCTAGTACTAGATATTAGGGGAGGCGTAGCCTCTATTTCTATTATATTATAATTATAAGGTTAGATAGGACTAGTAGAACCACTTATAAGAATCTCTCTAGATTCCTTTATTTCTATTATATTATAGTAATAAGGTTAGATAGGACTAGTAGTACTACTTATATAAATATCTCTAGATTTACTAGCCCTTATATCTAATAACTAATAAGGCGCGTAGGTAAATTTATCTAAGAGGTTAAGGAAAAGTTTTAAGTTTAAGGGTACTAATAGAGGTACTTATAATTAATATAAGATAGGTATACTAGTACTTTATAAAGGCCTAGGAGAGGACCTAAGCTTATAAGAGTTAACTCTAGTAGTTAATTCCTTAGCCTAGGCTTTAGTAGCCTTTAAGCCTAGTTATTATAAGGTAGTAGTATAGTATATTTTTAGGTTATAATCTTCCTAATTATAAAGAATATATATATAATATTTATCTTTATTAAATTAGCTAAATATACTATATTTATTATTAAACTTAATATTAAATAAATTACCTTAATAGATCTTAAGAGGCTTTAAGATAGTAAATCTTATAATATTAAAATCTAGAGGCTACTAGGCCTTAATACTAGTAATAGGCATACCTTTAAAAATAATAAGACTTATAATAGAGTATAATAGCTTTATATATTTAAGTAATACCTCTCTATTAAATCTACTTATAATACTATTAAGAGTAAGGACCTCTAATAGATAGTTAATATCTTCTATTATAAGGTTAAAAAATAGGTACTTTAAGTATAATTTATCTTTTAGTTTATAATTATAATAGCCCTCTTAGAGTACTTAATCTATAATATTAATAGCCTTACTAAGTATCTAATAATTAAAATTCCGCGATATAATAATAGTATTAATAAGACCCTCCTTAATTTTATAAGCCTAATATAAGCTTAAACTATATAGGATTATATAAAGTTTATTATCTTAAGTAGTAATATAAGGCTAATAGACTATTAAGCTAAGGGAGGATATAATTAAGTTAGAAATTTATAAGAGTATAGAGTAGTAAATCCTATAAAGTATAAAGTACTAACTTAATTCTACTTAATAGGCTTATTATTATAATTATAAACTTAATAGTTAAAGTTAAATAGTGTATTTTTTATAAGATAGCTTTATACCTTAAAATTATATAATTATAATAGCTCTATATTACAAATATATAAGAAATAGCTTTATACCCTAAAATTATATATTATAATAGCTCTATACTTCTTAAATATATAAGAAATAGCTTTATACTTATACCTATTTTAAAATAACCTAAAAGGTCTAACTATTAGCTTTATACCTTAAGGCTTTATACCTCTAAGGCTCTATACTTATACTACTATAATAATACTTTAAAAGGATACTTTTAATAGAACTTTTAGATTAGGTCTAATATATTTTATACATCCTTTATTAACTCTTATAAATTTTCCTCTAGTTTATACCCCTTCTAGGCTATAAGATATTATAGTTTATAATAGTAGAGCCTAAAGTCTAGGATCTTATCTACCTTATACTCTCTCTTATTATTATACTTTATAATTTTATTAATTAAGGGTAGTAGTAGTATAATATAACCTTTAATTATATTAGTATAATAGGGTTCTATTAGATATATATAAAATACTAGGTATATCTTTATTTATAAAGGTAACTTAATCTTATAAATATTAGGTATAATAGCCTCTACTATTAGAAAGGGGCTAACTTTTTTATAATCTAGCTTTTTATAAGGTCTTTATAATAAGATATTAATATTATATAGTATAACGCGGTCTCCTAGTTAGAGGGTTAGAGGCTTTCTCCCCTTATTATAATATTAAGCCTAGGTATTTTAGGTTATAATAAGCTCTTCCTTAAGGATTATATTAAGGTATTCTAGTTCTTTTACTATTTCCTAGGTAGTTATACTAAGGCTAATATAACTAGGAGTATCTACTAACTAGAATAGTTTAAGCTCCCTACTACTAGAAATAAAGAATAGGCTTTAATATATAATACTATAAATACTATTATTATAAGTATATTCTTTAAGGCTAAGTAGAGTAACCTAGTTATCCTACTAATAATTTATAAAGACTTATAAGTATTATTTAATAACTTAATTTTACTACTCTATTAAGCTATCTATTTATTAATAATATACTATTAAAAGCTTATAGTTTATACTAAGGGCTTTTATAAGAGTTTACTAAAAGTACAAGGTAAAGAGGGTATCCTAGTTATTAATAATTATATTAGGTATCCCGTATAACTAAAATATATTTTATAAGAATAATATTATAAACTATTTAGAGGTTATAGATTTATAATATATAATATAATAGTATATCTTACTAAAATAGTCTATTATTACTATAATATAATTATAAGTAATATTATTAACGGGGCTTTTACTATTTAGGAGGTCTATAATAAAGTCTATTATAATAGATCTCTATAGTATATTAGGAATTAAAATAGGTATTAATTCCCTATATAATAGGTATTTTAAAGCTTTAATTCTTTAATAGGTATTATATATTTTTATATAGTCGCTTATATTATTACTTAGTAACGGCTAGTAGAACTAATAGTAGATAGTTAAAATAGTCTAGTTATAACTAAGGTAGCCTACTATTAGGGAATTATAAAATTTTTATATAATATAAACTTTTAAATCTATATCCTTAGGTATATAAAAATAACTACCTTAAAAATATAAAAGGCTTAATAGCTATTTATAACTTAATCCTTTAGCCCTAATAGCTCTACTATTAGTCTTAAATTTTTTTAAGATTTCTTTAAGGATAGTTTATAAGAGCTTCTTAGTTTAGTTATCTTCCTATTCTATTAATTCTAAGTCTATTATTACCTAGTAGGCCGTATCCCGCCCTTCTTTAATAATTATAAGCGCTAACTTAAAGAAAGGGACTATAATATAAGTAGTATTAAGCTTATTATAATTAGCTCTCTAAGAGGGTATATTAGCGGGGTTCCTCTTCTTAGGCTAGTATTAGATTTTAAAGTTAAATACTAAAAGAAACTCCGCTTAATAGGCCTAATATTAACTTAGCATCTTAGTAGTAAGGAATAATTTAAGGTTATAATAGTTTATAATAATTATAATATAATATTAGGCTCCTTTAAGGTATTTCTATTATACTTAAAAGGATATAATAATAGTTAATAATTCCTAATCTAGGGTATTATAATTTATTTTAGCTAGGTTAAATTTATAGTTATAAAATATAATTAGATAGGTATAAGTATTATCCTTCCTTTAAGAATATACCCCTAATAGTATATATATACTTATATCTATTTTTATTTATAAAGGTAAGTTAAGATTATAATATACTAGTAGTAGTACCTTAATAAATACCTTTTTAAGCTCTCTAAATACTAGTTTAACCTATTATAACTATTAAAAAGTAACTATTAGCTTTATTAACTCTATTAATTCCCTTATAATTTAACTATATTCTTTAATAAATTATTAATAAAAGTTATAAAATCCTAAGAAGGATTAGACTTATTTTATAGTTATAAGAGTAGGCTAATCTATAATAGTTAAGACTTATATTAGGTCTATTATAATACCCTTAGAGCTAATAATAAACCCTAGGAATTCTATAATATTAATACTAAATTTATATTTTTCTAGCTTAGTAAATAGACTATACTTTCTTAATACTATTAAAGCCTCTTTAATATAATAGTTATAATTAATAGGGTTATTAGAGTAGATAAGGATATTATTAAGGTATATAATAACTATAATATTTATAAGGTATAATAGCGCCTTATTAATATATAATTAAAATATTGAGGGGGTACTAGCTAGTTTAAAAGATATAATATAGTATTTAAATAACTTATAATAAGTATAAAAAGCTATTTTCTATTTATTACCTTCTTTTACCTAAATTAGGTTATAAGCCCCTTATAAGTTAATTTTTATATATATTTTAGTTCTTCTTAGTTAGTCTAGAATATTTAAAATTAAAGGGATTAGATACTAATCTCTTACTATTATTATATTAAGGCCTTAATAATCTATATAAAGGTATAAGCCTCTATCCTTTTTCTTTATAAATAGGATTAGTACCCTAGCTATTAATTTTAAGCGTCTAATAAAGCCTAATTTAAGATTCTATTTAATATACGCCTTTAAGACGCCTAACTCAGTCTCTAATAGGTTATAAAGTAGGCTAAAAGATAGTATAATTCCTAGCTAAAGGTTAATAGTATAATCAAGTTTATTATAATAGGGTAGTAACTCGCTCCCTACCTCCTTATTAAAAATATCTAAGTATTCTAAGTACTTTACTAGTAAGACCGTTAAGGGTAATTAGTTAGCTTCCTTAGTTATAAAGTAATAGGTATAGATAGTCTCCCCCTCTACCTTATTATTAAAGTCTATTTAATTTAATACTATGATATTATTAGGTATATTAACCTTTCCCTTAGTTTAATTTATAATAGGATTAATTTATTAAAGCTATAATAGGCCTAGAATTATCTAATAACCTTATATAGGAATAGCTCTAAAAGTATAATAAGAGTAGTAACTACTTAGAGCGCTAATTTTAATACGAAATAGTACTTATAATAAAGTAGGACTAATTATCCTTTTATTTATATTAACTACACTTACTACCTTAGTATTTAGGGGCGTAAAGCCTAATATTTAGACTTAGTCTTAATTAATAAAATTTACCGTAGCTTTATAATTAATTAAAGCTTATAGAGTTAATTTTATATATTAATAGTATAAGTTAAAATAGTTTTTCTATATTTATATAAGTATTAAGATATAGTCCTTATTATAGACCTTATTAAATATATCTAATAAAGTAAGGCGTAGGAACTCCTTTTTAAGGGTATATTATAGCTTTTATAACTAATACTCTAAGTTATACCTTACCTACCTTAAAGGGGCTAATTCCTAGGTTATAAAGCCTTCCTTTAAGACTAGTATAACCTGCGACGCTATCTTAGGTATTATAGGTAATTATTTTTTAGATAGGGGTAATTAATAGGTCTATTAGTATAGTCTTTAACCTAATATTTCTTCTACTTATAATATATATATATACCCCTTAATCCCTTTAAGCCTTCTAATAGTTATTATAGATATTAGCCCTGTTCTTACTATTTAACCTTAATAATTTAAAGTTTATATTATTTAATTTATTATATAAGGGAGAGTATCCTCTACCTTTCTTATTAAGATAATTATTAGTAAATTATACCCTTTTTTATTAACCCTATTCTACCTCCTTATAATCTTCTAGGGTCTACTTCCTAACTCTAATATAATTTTTAGCTTATTATACTATAATCTTAAATCCTATAAATATATCTAGTAGTTACTATTATAACTAGTAGATATAATCTAGGATTTTAGCTAATAGCTTTTTCCTAAAGGTATAATAAATTACTAAATTATTCTATAATAGATCTATTACTAGGGTCTTAAATCTATTAATAAAATTTTATATTAACTCTCTATTTCCTATATATATATAGTCTATTTTTAACTTTATATTTAATCTAATATCCTTAATAAAGTAATTCTCTAATAGCTATACTTATAACTTATCTTAGTCCTTAAAGGTTTCTTAGAGGCCTAATAGTCTTATAAGTTACGTCCTTATTTTAATTTTAAGTTTAAGGTAGGTATATACTATAAATACTTAAGTATTAAAGCCCTTAATAATCTATAAGTTAAAGAAGTTATTATAATTAATAATTTATAAATAAATATCTATTAGAGGGCCGGTAAATATTAGGGGTTTATTATATTTTACTCTCTTATAGTCCTAATTTATTATTATCGCCGCTATTATAGCTCCTATTAGAGGTATATATATAGAAGGGGCTACGCTACGCCTTATAACAAGCCCTAATAGATTTATTAGGCCTCTTCCCCTTTATAAGACTATACTAATAGTATCGCGTCGGGACTCTACTACTTTAGCCTTAAAGATAGCTATTTAATTAAATAGTTATTAAGCCGTCTTAGGGCTAATAGTATCTAAACCCCTAAAGTTATAATCTCCTTAGTATATAAGTAATAAAGATACTATACTAGCTATTTCTTAAGTAGGTTTATATTATATTATATCTTAGGTATTACAGGTCCTTAGGCCCTAATTAATAAGATTATAAGCTAGGCTCCTATTAGGAAGAATTAATATAATAGTTCTATATTATTAGCTCGCCTAGGGTATATTATATCAGGTTATATTATTATTAATTCTTATAGACTAAGATATATATATTAGGGCTAATATAAGTAGTTAGAGCTATTAGCTACTCCTTCTATTTATAGCTATAAGCTATATTACTATTAATATAATACTAATAGCCTATAAATTATATATTATAGAACTCTACTCTATATAGTTTTTACTAAAGAAATAAAAGGTTATATCTTACCTAGGTATATTTTTAAATTATAAAGTTTAAGAGATAGTCTAGATCTATCTAGAAATAGAGCTAGCTATTAAAATTATTAACTTAAATAGAAATAAGAAAGTCTATATTACTAGATATATATTATAACCTAGTTATCTCTAGGGTTAATACATCGGTAAACTGGGAACTTATATAGAAAATCTAAACTACTAAATCCGCTAAAATGTTACGATCCCGTCCAACGGCAAGGGAGAAGTAGGGTGAGGAGAGCTAGCGGTAGTAATAACACAAGAACCTAATTACTATTCGGCATCCCCTTAGGATAGGTATAACTTAGTTAAGAGAATAACTGTTTTAAGTTAAGCACGAAGCTCCTAAACTGTAGGTAAAGACCGTAGTTATATAGTAGAAGGAAACCCTACTAAGAGACGTGTTCACCCTGATTAATAACCGATTACCCTGATCGCTTATAATCAGTTCGTCTTGGCACTAATTACTACTACCCTGGTCCTAAAGGTTCGTAGGTGATAGTACTCGTGAGTACACTTACACTCAGTCATAATATAAAAGCGCTTTTTTCAGGTAAAAAACTATCAAAAAATAGGAAAATTTCAGGGTTTTTTTTATTCTAGCCTAAAAGTCCTAAATATAGAAAATCTGGATTTAAGGCCTTAAATCCGTGATTTTCCTCTAGCGCTAGGAAGAAATAGGAAGCTCGCTAGAGCTATTATAGCTACGTCGTCAACGCTAGCGTAATATAGGTTTTAAATATAGTCGATTCACGTAATTTATATATATATAAAGTACTCCCCCCTAGCCTAGCCCCGTTTTTTATACCTATATTACGCCTGCGATTATTTCTCCTACTAAGTATTAGTACTATTAACTACTAATAAGACTTAGTACCTTATTATAATTACCTAGTTAGTACTAGCCTAATATAGTTATATTATAGCTAATTAGTAGGACTTATCCCCTATTAGTCCTATTACCTAGTATTTCTAAAAGTTATTAAATAGGTATTTTTTAACTTACGGTATTATTTCAAGCTCTAGGGCTAGCATATAAGCGCGCCAGTTATCTATATATAATACCTGTATAATACGCATATTTTTACATTTTACAGGCTCCCTAGTTTACTAATATAGGTCTATAAATCTTCTAAAGAGAAGTATTAAAGATAGTATAAGTAGGCTTTATACTAAAATAGTCTAGTATAATATATTATATTTAGTATCTAGGAGATATATTTAGAAGGTAATATAAGTTAAGTATAAAGCTTTTATCTAAGTAGGAAATATTACTATTTATATAGATATTAGAAATCCTATTAAGAAGTATAATTTAATAGATAACTTAATAATCTATTAATTAATATAGTTTAACTAATTACCTACTAATATATTAATTAATATAGTTTAACTAATTACTTAGTAACCTATCTAATTATAATAGAAGATACCTTAACTAGGTATTATATAAGATCTATTAGCCTTAATCTTAATAATATATAGATTAGAGCTTTAGTTATAATAGGTAGAATAGTACTACTTATAATATATTCCTTATAGTAATAGAGATAAAGTAATATAATTTCCTTTTAACTATTAAATAATAACTTATTATATATCTTGTAATACTATAAAAGTTATATATAAGAGTTAGAAAGATAGATATAATTATACGAGGATTTTATATTAATATATACTAATACTACTTTATAACTATTAATACTACTAAAGAAGTTAAATTATCTATACCTTATAATATTATAAATTTAGAGGGTAGTAAAACTATCTTTAATCTTATTATTACTACTCTAGAATAAATCTCTATAAAATACTCTCTAACTGTAATACCTACTAAGGCCGCTAAGTAGTAAGATAAGGAAATTAGAAATTTTACTAGAGAAGTATATTTAAAGATCTATATATCCTATCTCTCATCATCTTAGATAGAGTCGGCTGGAGAGGAGGAGGAGATCGTGGAAACGCTATAACTAGGACTGGAGGACTGATTTAAGATTTACGAAGAATAAAAACCCTATCAGATATAGGTAGTCCGTCTATAGGAACGATACGATATGCATTGCGTCGATACCTTTTGGTAGATCACCAATATCCATTTCGTCTAATTCGGTCCCTTGTAACATGTGATGGCAGCAAAGAAGCAAGGGAGGACAAGGGAGCACGGAGGAGCAGAGGGAGAGCATAAGGGAGCAGAGAGGGAGCATGGGGGAGCACATCGACGAAATGGGCTTCAGTGGGGGAGCAAAGCGGCGGCACCTTGGTCAGCGACGGGTTACGTTCTAGGACAGGTTCGGGGAAATTCGATATATATATTATATACACCCCGAACGTAGGGCTCTAGGTCACTAAGTTATGGTCCGACCTGTCAATCGATGTTATAGGTAGAGAAGGTAGAGCCCTTGAAACCCGAAGTGCCTTGGCCGAATTTTCATCACGCAGGGTGTTTTCACGACGCTGGGATGGGGTTTACCAGAATGGAGCTGCGGATAGAAGGTCATCTGGGCTATTCTAGCTCATGGCTGTGCGGAAATGAATTTGGAAGGAAACGGAGCTTGTTGTGGGAGTCTTGCGGCCAATGGCCGATGTATGGCATGGACGCTAACGAGGCGGACTGAAGCGCAAGCGCTCTGTGTGATATGGTAACTCTGTAAGTAACAACCAATCGGACCAGGATAGGAGAAGGCAGGAGCTAAGGACGAGCGTTTGCATGTATCTTTGGGTCTGTGGTTTGACGGCTCAGCGGTTGTTGTCTCGACAGCGTTTGGCGGATGCAATCCTATCACATCCTTTCCAAACGAAGTCAGCCTCGATCGCGTAGGATTGCTGGCGCCTAATTATTGATTGTACAGCGTTGTACGCCAGAAGTGCGAAGCTAGTCTTCCTTCCAGTGCCTAGGCGTAGCTGTAGCCGCTGGGATCACTGGAGAGATTTCCTCGTTACAATGCTAACCAATTGATAGGATTTCCCCCAAGCCGATATTTTTAATAGCTGGCGTCTCATATAGAGGACAGTCCGACAGATATAAAGGGTCTTAGGACGCTCTTCATGCTGGCCTCCCGTCATCGACTTAACTGTACAATAACCTGACATATTTCTCCAACAAGTCAAAAGGTAGGAAATCTTACGCATTAAACTTTATTCAATGCTGATGTTACTCAGCGTTGTACCTTACCACACAGCTCATATTCATCCTGCCTTCTACTTGCATCCCCTACCATGGCTGAGTTAAACGTCGCCATCTACAGTTGTGAAGAGGAAGACGTGCCGCACTGGTGTCTATACACAGTCGATGACGACGGTGATGGCAGAGTATTCGAAGCACTCGGCAGCACCGGTCATAAATTTAGATATCACACCCGGGACGTCAACATCGCCAAGTCCGCTACTCATTCCGAGAATGTGGAGATCGGACGTATCGAGGCTGACGTATGGCCAGAGGTGCCGGACCTGCTCAAGGCGGTGCCGATAAGCAAGAAGCAAGGGTGGAACTGCCAGAATTGGGTCATGGAGGCAATTGCTGCCCTGGAAAAAAAGGGTTATTTAGAAAGGAATGAGGGGGGTATGTCTCGTATCGAGTCGAAGTATCAAAAGAAGTGGAAGGATGTTAAATAGGATGATGTATCCAGCGGCTCGGTGATATGGCACGCAAAATTCAAGAGTGCCGTGGCCAGCGGTGCCCCCGTGCTTGGGGTGCCGAGAAATGCAGAGAATCCCAAACATTGTATCGAGTCTAGGTGATATTGTCGCAACCAGAACTGTACTCCGCAATTAAGCAGATGTAACTCCAGGTATTCTTAACAGCTTTCAATAACTTTGACATAGTTGGGGGCGTTAGCTCATCATCTCACTGTATTTAGCTCACCATTCTACCAATGATTCTGTCTCTGACATATTCATCAATAAACGTGCCAATACCGGCATCCGGTAGGAAGAGATGCCAATCATCTTCTTCTTCCATGAACGCCGTATGGAGAGCTTTGACATATTCCCAATACTCCGGATACCCGCCTCCAGCCTCCCAATCAATAATTCCCGTAATTCTGACATCCTGTTCATTATCAACAATAAGATTCCGCGGATGCAAATCGCTGTGCGTCATCACGATCCGATGGTCGTCACGAAGACACGCCTGTATAAATTTAACACGGCTCGAACTGCAATGAGCTTCGCTAAGGAGGAAATCATTGAATTGGGCTTCGTTGATAATGGGGCCAGAGCTTTCCCGAAGCCAGCGTCTGAAATCTTTGCAAAACGGTGGATTTCCTCCTCCGAGATACCCATCTTTCGATGGGATGGGAAGAGTTCTGAGCTCCGTGAAAATCGCGTTTAGCTGCTGCTGAACGTTCCTTTTTTGGAGAATTGTAAGGTTTGCCCAGATACGATCGAGAGGGATACCTGGGACAAAGCTGGTGAAAACGTAGGTATTTCGCGCTATTGAAAGCATCCCGAGAGGTATAGGGACTGGGATTGTATAAGTGGCTATGCGGATATGCTGTAGAATTGATACTTCGGTCACGTCATGACTGCGGCCGATTTTGACGACGATATCTGATGCTATTCGTACGACAGCCCTCTGCAGTAGATGGAAGAGTAATTCGCCATTTTTCAGTAGGTCCGAAAGAGCAGAACGTGAGACCGCTGTTTGTTGGTTACCCTGAACAGGTACTCCCGTGCTTAAGGGGGGTTTGTGAAGTAAATTGGCAAGACTAGGTGCCAGGGGCCAGAGAACAGAAATGTCAGCTTCAGGATGGACGACGTGATTAAAGCGATCCTCCGATTCGGGGGTCGACGCTAGCAGAAAGCATTAGAAAGGTGGTCCCATTGTATATTTCGAAATCACGTACCCACCCTTGGATGCGATGGCAGGTTTGTCGGTGTGTTTTGCGCGTTCGGCCCTATATGTACGGCTCGCTTCTCGGAGACATAGCCAGAGGTCGGCCGTCGGATTATCTTTGACGAATTGTTCCAAGTCACCGATGGTCGACTGGTTGAGTTGCATTAACTTGATCTGTGTCTTTGCTGCTTCATCTGCCGCTAGATCGGCCACTGCTACTTCATCATCCTCTGAACAGCCAGAGGGAAGATCTGTTCCTCTGTGCAGGCACGCTTGCGACTGATGGTTGAACATTACTTGGCGCCAGCTGGGCGTTCACGGCTGTCGTCTTTGCTGTAGCCAAGGTTGTTGAACGATATCATGGGTATGATGGATGATTTAGCTGTCATTGACTATTCTAGATGTCTGAAAAGGTGTCTAGGAACAAGACAACGAGACAACAAGACTTTGTAGACGTGGCCACTCGCTTATTGTCTTGGCAGAAGGGCTTACAAAGAGAAAAGGTGGGATTTGTCTGTCGTTGTCTGATATTGATTTGCTACTATGGGGGTTGCTAAGGAGTAGGAAGAATAGGGGTATTCGCCTCCCTAAATACATAATTCCAACGCTAGTCCATTTACCCCTCATCACAAAGGTAAGGTGTCTTGGCGCTAGAAGGGTTTACTAGGTAACCTTCTACACTTAGTAACCGTCCAGCCTTATAGGGCTAGTACCTTATAAGGCTACCCTAGAGTATTAGACTTTGTAAATTATAACTCTTTATTACCTAAATTTTATAATAACGCTATCTATTAATCTATTTAACATGTTAAATATATCCCTACATCGGCAAACTGGGAAGCCTGTATATTATAGAAAAATGCGCATTTTCCGTACATGACAGGCGCGCTCATGTGTCAGCCCTGGGGCTGGGAATAACACCGTGAGTTGCTAAATACGCATTTAGCGCATTTAGCAACTTTTAGAAAATACTAGGTAATAGGACTATTAGGGGATAAGTCCTACTAATTAGCTATAATATAACTATATTAGGCTAGTACTAACTAGGTAATTATAATAAGGTACTAAGTCTTATTAATAACTAATACTACTAATACTTAGTAGGAGAATAATCGCAGGCGTAATATAGGTAAAGGAAACGGGGCTACGCTAGGGGGGGGGTACACTTCGCGTATATAAATTACGTGAATTAACTATATTTAAAACTTATATTACACTAGCGTTAACGACGTAGCCGCTATAACTCTAGCGAGCTTCCCGTTTCTTCCTGGCGCTAGAGGAAAATCACGGATTTAAGGCCTTAAATCCGGATTTTCTATATATAGGACTTTTAGGCTAGAATAAAAAAAACCTAAAATTTTCCTATTTATTACTAGTATTTACCCTGGAAAATACGCTTTTAACTATATAGAATTAGCCTATACGGCTTAGATCGAGGCTAGGAGATATTAGGGACTAGGAATAATATTAGTTTAATAATATAGATAGTATTCTAGTATAATAAGAATAAAAGTTATAGTATTATAATATATCTATAGTATAACTAATATAGTACGCGCTAAGGCTATACTAGTCCTAATTAGTCTAATATAGTACTAGAACTATAATAATACCCTCTCTTTTACTATTAGAAGCTCTAGTAACTATTCTCCTTCTAAATTATTAGTGTCTAATATTTTCTTATTTAATAATATATATTATATAATACCGCGTGTTATACCTACTACCCTAGTTATATAATACTATTCGTTCTACCCGTTACTATTATCTAGGCTATTCCTATTCCCTTATATCTATAATACCTTATAGATCTATTAATCTATTAATTAGCCTACCCTATTACTCGTCTAGCGAATATCTATTACTACACTTATACGTACTATAAGGTATATGTCTTAGGGACTTATAAGTAGGTAGGTAGGTATATAGGTAGGAATAATAAGGCGTAGGTAAGAAGGTATTATATTACAGTCTAACCTAAGGTTATATAAATAGTTATATAATAAAGGCTTAACATATATATATCCTACCTATATTCTTCCTAGATAGTTTAATAATTATTTATTATTATTACATCTATATAAACTATATCTTTATTATAATATATTAGTTTAAATTAGCTACCTTATAATAGGCTTACTTTCTAACTTATCTATCTTAAAGTAGGCTTACTTATTAACTTACTTAGTAAAGAGGTTAAAGTATTTTAGGTAGATAGGTAAGGTAGTTAGAACTCCGTAGTAATAGGCTAATAGTAATAGTATTCCGATAATAATAATAATAATAGGGCTGTTTTAAATACGACTAGGGTAGTAGATAGCTAACTGTAGTCTAGAAGGATAGCTTTTATTATATTAGGGATAGACTAACCGCGTCGGGTCGGTACTTTAAACTCGAGTCAGGTACCCGACTCGACTCTTAGCGAGTTAATACTATATTCCTAGCCTGAGTATTCGGGTTAGTACTAATAGTTAGTACCGAGTATTCGAGTTAATACTATAGGGTAGTACTAAGTATTAGTATTAAAGTATTAACCCGACTCGCTAAGATATTAGTTCCACTATATTATTTTGCCAAGACTATTATATCAGGAATATTTTTTATTTATAATAGTATTTCGTACTATATATATAACTTACTAATAGATTACTAAGCGTTGTTATTATTACTAACTAGGTAATTCTTAATAAATAAGGTGATATAGAAAGGTAATAGCTAATTAGCTATTCCTATAGATATAATAACTATAATATTACTAATATTTTTTATCTATAATAGTATTTATTATTATATCTATAATTTACTACTATATTACTAAGCATTATTATTATTATTACCTAGCCTAACCTAGGTAATTCTTTAAGGTAATGTAGAAAGGTAATGCATATCCCTAGGGAACTAAAGGGGGTAGTAAAATTCTAATTAAAAAAAAATCTATTTTTAGTATGAGGGTAATTATGGAAAATTTTCGGGGCTCCTTACTATTTTATTAGGGGCTTGGCGTCTTGGCGATACCTTGGCGAGTCGGGTCGGGTTAACCCGACTCGCCAAGGTACCGAGGGCTTTTCGGGTTAATACCGGAAACTGGTACCAAGTATTCGGGTCGGTACCTAAACAGGTACCGAGTATTCCGGTCGGTACCAATCTATAGTACCGAAACCCGACTCGACGGTTAGTCTAATTAGGGACTAGAAATAATATTAGTTTAACGACGTAGATAGTATTCTAGTATAATAAGAATAAAAGCTATAGTATTATAATATATCTATAACACGACTAATATACTACGCGCTAAGGCTATACTAGTCCTAATTAGGCTAATATAGTACTAGAACTATAATAGGGGACTAGGTAATAGAATCCTATTAATTACTAAAGTAGCTAAGTAATATAGTATATTAAAGAGTATAATTACTAATAGAACTAAGGGGAGTATAATAGTTCCTACTACTTATAAAGGCTAATAGTAATATAGTCCTAGAGAAGAAGCTATTACCTTCTTACTATTAGACTAGTAATACTTACCCCTTTCAGGTCGCTTATAACTACGTCCGCGATAGTAATACTAGATAGGATAGGAGTACCCTAAACCGCAGCGATATAAGAAGTAATACTAAGTAAGGTAGGTTATATAATTGTTTAGATAACGACTAAGCAATTAAAAAGACTTGTTATTAAGTTACTAATAAGGGTAACTATAATAGAGTTAGAACGGCTATAAAGATATAGCTAGGAAGGATAGGAAGGACAGGTAACTAGAGGAATTAGCTAATTAGAATAAGGTATATAGATAAGAAAACCTTGTAAAGGATAATATAAATAGCTTTAAATAGTTATTTTATAGATTTATAGTAATAAATAGATATTTAAGACTATAATAGGATAGACTTATAAGGGACTAGCCTTATAAGGCTAGATAGTTACTAAGTATAAATAGTTACCTAGTAAACTCTAAGAGTCTACCGCCTTATAAAGAACGCTATCGCTTTACTAGAAGGATTTACCCCCTTCTAGTTTATATCTACTTCTAGTCTACGCCCTTGCTTTTTATAATAATAGACTTTATTAACTTCTTTTTACTATAAGTATTACAGGAAATCTTATACTAAATACCTCTTATAGTAAATTTATATTTAGAATTAGCTTAATTAAGGATCTATAGATACGAATACTATTTAGCCTAAGAGTACCATAGAGCTAGAGCTAGGAGTACGGAGTCTTAAAAGCTCCGGGCCGCTAGCCCCTTAGAGTTAAACTAGAAGTAAGTTTAAACTACTAGCCGGAAAGATATAGGATATCCTACAGGATATCCTATGTGGGATAGTATAGGACTATAGGATAGGATAGGTAAATTAGGCCCTAATCCTATATCTTTATAAAGATATTAGATAGGAATAGGATAGGATTTTTTAATAGGATAGGATTTTAATAGGACCTCTTTATAAGATAGGATATTTATAGGATATCTTATAATTACTAAGAGGAGCTTAGTATTTATAAAGAGGAGTATAAAAGGTTATATTAAGTAAATATAATAACTAGAATAATAATTATAAACTTTCTCTAAAGTTTACTTTTATATAAATAGTAATATTTTATATTCTATATTTTTATAATCTAGTTTATAAGAACTTCTACTATTAATTAAATAAACCTAGTATATTCTTAGACCTTATTATTACTTACTACTATTACTTATTCCTCCTATTCTACTTTATAGTAATTATAGAGAGTAATAATAGGCTAGTTCTACTAGATAGTATTACTTAAATCCTAGTAGATAGTAACTATTAGTCCTACCTCTACCTCTTTAATATATTTATATTATTACTAGTAGACTCTTACTAATTATAAACTTACCCTCTTAATTATAAGAGTAAGTATTAATACTATTTTCTAAGATATATAAAAATAGCTTATAACCTACTTACTAGATTATTATTATTATCCTTATCTCTATTATTAATATAACTACTATTAAGATAACTATCTTCTACTTATATATTATATAGAATATTATTAGCCCTTTTTACCTAATTAGATATACTAAAGTTAGCTTCTAGATTAAGTCCTACTTATTTAGATAGATTCTACTAATTTTTAGTATAAAGAACTATTATTAAGGTATAAAAAGTAGGAGGTATATAATATATATAACTTATATAATACCTCTTTAATATAAAGAAGTATTACTTATATATAATAGCCTCTATTATAGTAGTAAGGATATTACGGGCTATATAAGTAATTAATAGGTATTAGGGCTCTAAAGCCTTCTACTACTTAAAAATAGACCCTTATTTTAGATAAGTAAAAAGGGTTATAAGAATATTAAAAAATTAGTAATAATAATAATAATAACTAGAAACCTTATTATAACCCTTATACTATTATAACTAGTCTTTTATAATATTATTTAAATCCTCTAATAGAGCTTTTAAGGTATTATTAAGGTTAAGACTAGTATAACCCCTTATTAATATAGCCCTTTAATCTTAGCTATTTACTTTATAATTTTAATAGGTTTAAAAGGTTCTTCTAAGTATTTATTAGTAGACTTTTATTTATAACTACTAACTAGTTTTAATAATCTAATTCCACCTATTTTATAATTAATAAAAGATTAAAAAATAAGCCTTAATAAATTTACTTAGATATATAGTAAGATAAGTCCTACTATTAGGATATAGTATTAGGGGAGGAGTTATAAGTAGTAGTAGTAGTAGTAGAGGTAGTAGACTAGGGAGTAGAGGGGAGATACCCTTATAAGGGCTAGGGAGCTTAGTAGGGGGGAAAGAATTAGAAGATAAGGGAATACGCGTTAGGAGGATATTAGTAAAGGCCCTAGAAGCTATTATAGCTATATAAGACGCGTTAAAAGGCGGAATAATATATAAAATAAGAAGGATAATAGGGGTAAGGCTTAAATATATAAAGGAGTTTATTATAGAGGTAGATTAATAGCTTAAATACTACGACCCCGTCTAACGATAAGGGAGAAGTAGGGTGAGGAGAGCTAGCGGTAGTAATAATATAAGAACCTAATTACTATTTAGTATCCCCTAGGGATAGGTATAACTTAGTTAAGAGAATAACTATTTTAAGTTAAGTACGAAGTTCCTAACTATAGGTAAGGACCGTGACTATATAGTAGAAGGAAACCCCTCGCTCGACTAGCTCGCTGGGCTCGCTCGATATTAAGCCTCCTAAGCTAACCGAGCGCTCCCCGGGATCGCTCTATCCGGGACGAGCGATCCTGCGATCCTACCACGTGATAATCCCCCAGATTATCTATAGTCGTAACATTAAAGAGGTATATAAGTTTAAGAGGGTAGTAGAAGAATAGTCCTAGGAGGGGAAGATATAAGAGGGTAGAGGGAGCTAGGCGTAGATAGCTAGCTAGAGCCTAATAGGTATAAGAATAGGTAATATAAGCCCTAGGGGGATGTTTATTATAGCGCTAATAAGTAATATTATAAAGAAGGGATTTAGAGTAATAAATAATAGGAAGGCTAGGACCTTAATAGTTTAGATTAATAATAGAACTAAGAGGGAGGTAGTAAGGGTACTAATTAAGGAGTAGCTAGTTAGGAGATTTAAGATAATTATATTCCTAAGGATATAGGAGATTATAATAGTAAGGTACCTAATTAAAGGTAACCTAATACTATTTATAATAGAGATAGAGGTAAGGGAGGAGTTAGAGGAGAATAATAATTAAGTAAAGAAGGTATATAAGTTAATAAGGGTATTAAGATAGACTTTCTTAGTTATAATATATAAGGTATTAAAGAAGGCAGTAGATATATTAAAATAAAAAGAGGTTAAAGAGATAATTATTTAATAGAATAAAAAGAACCTCCTAGGGCTAAAGATTATAAGGGTAGCCTAGTTATAAGTAGTTATATAAGAGAGGAGAGAGGGAGAGGTAGTAAAAGAGAGGGCCTTATTACTATTAAAGCTCCCTATATTAGAGATAGTAGATAAAGTAATTAAAAAGGGCTTGATAAAGAGATATAACCTCTTAAAGTATAAGAGGTAGGAGAGGAATAAGGTTATAATATAATACTTTAACTATTAATAGTATAAGTATATAATAGGACGTTATAAGAGCCTAGTATAATATAAGATCTATACTAGCGGGTATAACTTAAGGGAGTATAAAGTAAAAGAAGGGGAGGTTAAGAGGTATAATAACTATAAAAAGAATAGTTATATAGCCTAGGAGTAAAGATATATAATTAAGGTAAGGGAACTAAATAAGCTCTATTAAAAGATAGTAGAAAATAAGAAGAAGCTATATAAAAGCTTTATAAAAGGAAATAGGTAATAAGATACCTAGAAGTAGCCTTAAAGGGAGTAGATAATAATAGTAGTAAAGAAGAAGAGGAAGCTTATATTAGGATTTAAAAACCTTAATAAGGTTATAATATAAATAAGTCCCTAAGGGGATATAAAGGAAAGGGGAACTATACTACTATTAGTAGTAATATTATAGAATAGGCTAGGAAGGCTAATTACTCTCTAAGTAATAGAGATAAGCTAATAGATATTAAAGGAAATATTAATATAAGAGGCCTTAAGTACTAAGGAAGTAGAGGTTATAAGGGATATTTAATAAATATCCTTATAAGGGTATAAAAAATAATAAAACTATTATAATATAATATATAAAGGGAGTAGACTATAATAATAATAGTACTATTAAAAGATAAGGAGGTATAATAAATAGATATCCTAGCTATCTAGGAACTATTATTTATAGAGAGGACGGGTTTAATATATAACTTAAATAGAGGAGTATTCTACTTAATATATAAAACAGGGAGGGATATAAAGATATATTTCTTTATAAATAAGCGCTAGAATATTAATAAATAAGAAGTTAAATCTATATTAAAGGACTTATACTCCCTAGAGATATAAGTTATAAGAAAAGAAGGGGGAGTATTAATATATCTCTAGATATATAATATATATAACCCTAGCTTAGAGTCTAGGACTTTAATAGATAGCCCCTTTATACTACTAGGGGTAAAAGAGCGGCTAAGTTAGCTTAAGGAATATATATTAATAAGAGACTTTAACCTCTATTACTTAAATTAAAATAATAGGGATAGATATATATATTATAAAGCGGCGGATATACTTATAAATATTATAAAAGAAAGGGGAATAGAGCTTACCCTATTAAAGGATATAATAACCTAGAGGATAAGGAAAGTAAAAAGTACTATTAATCTAATATTTATAATAGAGGTTATTAAGTAAATACTATTAGAATATTATATTAAGCTAGACCTCTATTATAAGTCTTATTATATTTTAATATATACTAAAGTTAGCCTTAAGGTAGAGGAAGTAATTTTATACCTATAAAGGGTATAAAAGATAGTAGACTTAGTAGAGATAAAGAGGTAAGTAGGCACCCTTTAATACTTACTACTAGATAGGGAGCTAATAATTAAGGGGTAGATAGATAGCTACTTAGCTAATATACTCTAAGGCTTAGTAGAAATTATAAAAAAGGTAGTATTATAAGTAAAGCCCTCTTTAGAGGTAAAGTCCTTTTAAAATTTAAATTATATAAAGGCTATAAAGACGGCGTTAAAGCTTAGGGTAAAGTATAATTATAAGAGAAGCTAGAGGAGTCTAAAGGTATAATAAGAGGCTTAGAAGATTAAAGGGAGGGTATTAAAGAAGGTAAAGGCGCTTTATTTTAAAGAGGGAGTATATAAGGTATCCTAATTACTTAATAAACTCTAGAAATTAACTAAATAAGGCTAAGAGAGAAATATACTACCTTAAGAACTCCTAAAGTTCCCTACCCTTAAAAAGGATAAAGGAGGCCTTAAAGTAGAGTTATTTTAAGAGAAAATAAAGGTCCTTTAAGGGACCTTCTTCCCTCTACCTTTAAGGGTAGATTTAGATAATATTTAAGGGTTTTAATATAAGATACCCCTAATAATAAATATAAGGGTTATTAAGGAGAAAGTCTATAAAGTAATTAATAGGCTAAAGTAGAATAAAGTATTAAGGATAAATAGGATCTTAAATAAGTTCTTAAGAATAGTAGAGAGGGAGCTACTACCTAGTTTTATATACTTATTTTAGGCTTATTTAAAGGTTAGATACTACTTAATAGAGTTTAAGAAGGCTAATATAATTATCTTAAAGAAATTAAAGAAAGAGGATTACTTTAAACTAAAGTTATACTATCTAATTACCCTTCTTAATACCTTAGGGAAGGTACTAGAAGTAGTTATAATAAAGAAGCTAGGTAACTTTATAAAGGAATATAAACTACTACTTTAATAATAAATAGGGGTAAAAAAGGGAAGATTAATAATAATATCCCTTAAGATAATAGTAGAGGTAGTATATATAATATAGAACTATAGTAAGTTTAATATAATAAGTATACTATTACTAGATATTATAAAGGCCTTTAATAATATCTCTTATAAGAGGTTATTATATAATCTAAAGAAGAAAGGGGTCTTAACCCTTATCATATAATAGGTATAAAGCTTCCTAATAAAAAGGGCTATAATGATTATACTAGGCTAGAAGATAAGTAAGATAGAGATAGTAGAAACTGGGATCCCTTAGGGATCTTTAATATTACCTATTTTATTTCTATTTTTTAACTCCCCGCTTATAAAAGAGTATATAAAGATAAAACTCTAAGTATAAACTAAAGGCTTTATTAATAATATCTACCTAATAATATATAATAAAAGTATTAAGGAGAATTATAAAATCTTAGTAAAAGTATATAAAGTATACCTTTACTAGGTAAATATATATAAAGCGATTTTTACCCCTTATAAGTATAAGTTAGTCTACCTATTAAGGAGCTTAAAGAGGTTTAATATAAAGGTAATAATAGACCTTAAAGTAGTAATAGTATACTTAGAGATATTAATAAGAGTCCTTAGACTTTATATTAATAATAAATTAAAGTAGGGCCCGTATATTAATAAGGTAAGATTATGAATAGAGATATAAAAGCTAGTCCTATTAATTATTACTAACTTAATATAAGGCGCTATACTTAATAGGGTAAGATAGGTTTATAATACTATTATTTAGTTAATAATAACCTATATAATAGAGATATAATATAGCTTAAAGGGGATATTAGAGGTAAGGAAGGTTAATATTATAATATTAAAAATTATATAAAACGGGTATTTAAGGATAGTACTTAGGGCCTTTAAGGTAATTAGTATATAAGTATTAGAGGTAGAATTAGAGGTCTTATTAATAAGGATAGGCTTTAACTAATTAATATTATATATACTAGTAGTATAAGGGATCTACCTACTAATTAAGGAAGGGAACGCGAGGATCCGCTATAAGTTAAAAGGGAAAAGGGGAAGGGAGAAAAGGGTTATAAAGACTTTAGTAGAGGAGAAGTAGTCTTAAGTAAGGGGAGCCCTCTAAATAATAGTAGGGGAAGGGGATACTAGGATAGTAGCCTAGCTTACCCTTAAAGAAATTATGAGGTAGGTAAAGGAGAAGTAAAAAAAGAAGTAGTAAGGATATTAAGAGGGTATCCTTAATTATACTAGGATAGCGGTATAAAGGGGTAAGATTTAAGAGATAAGAGTTAATTTTTATATAGGGCTTTTTAAGGCTAAGAGCTCCGTAGATATCTAATTATATATAGAGAAGATAGGACTACGCGCCTTCTTATATAAAAGAAGGGTACTAAGGGTTAATAGTACTAATTATAAATATAAATAGAGGTATTAAGATATTAAGTATATACTTATATTCTACCCTAATTATATAAAAAGGAGGAGGTAGATACTTTAAAGGGCGGGGTTAAATAACTTCTACTAAATAGTATTAACCTTAAAGGGGTTAAAGGTAGTAACTAAGTAAGTTATTTAATAAGGTATACTTAGCTAGTTTATATTAATAAGGGAATAACTTAGGGGGGCTATATAAGGGTAGATAAGCTCTAATTAGAAGGTAGAAGGGTAAGTAACTTTAATAAAAGAAGAGATAAGATAGTATAAAGAGTATAAGATAAGGTAGTATATAATATCTAGAGTTCTAGAAGTATAATAGTAAATAAGGTAGGAGATAAGGTTTTCTTTTATAGATTATAGTTTCCTTTAGTAAGCTAGATATAAATCGCCCTTATTAAATCTAAGTAGCTAGATAGTAGAGTATAAGATATAAATATAAATAACCTAATTCCTACCCTTAAATATTATATCCCTATAACTTAGATAAAGAAGTACTACTTAATTATAAAGAAATCTTAAACCTAATTATATCTAGTTATAATATATAGAAAGCTTCTAATAAGCCGCTTTAAGGGCTTTAAAATATTTAACTTTCTATAAAATCCGCTTATACCTTAGTTACTTAAATTCTATTTTTATATAATTAAAGAACCTATTATAAATAGTAAAAATATTATATATTATAACCTCCTTCCCTCTACTTATTAATAATATAAATATATAAAAAGGTTTAGTAAGTTAAATTAGGTATCTAAATTATAACTACTTATTATTAGTAAGCTTAAGAAAGCTTCTTAATTTCTTATTAAAGTAATATTCTAAATCTTTATAAAGTAGATATACTTATTTTAGTATATAAAAAGTTAAGTCCTAGTATATTTTAATATCTTAAAAAAGCTTAAGAGGGTACCTCTACTTATACCTCTCTTTAATAGTAGGTATATTATTATCTAGGACTACTATTATACTATCCTTTTATAACTACTCTTTTTATATTTTAAAAAAGGGCTCCTTTTACTAATTACTTATTTTAATAAATATTATAATCTTTTATACCTTTAATTAAATAATTAAAGATAACTAGAATAATAATTATAAAGGTCTTACCTTAATTAAGGTTATTAATAGGCCCTTCTTTACTACTTAAACTTCTTACTACTTATTATTATTAACCTAGTTCCTCTAAAATTCTTTATTAGTTAGATTAATATAAACTTTTCTAAGTAGCTCTTTTAATACTAATTAGATAATATATA
>JAABUV010001505.1_pt1 | contig 33706 bp, 29 predicted proteins | sample 5559971 | NCBI WGS metagenome assembly JAABUV01 (sample SAMN10711881, study PRJNA513362) | rock metagenome | isolation source: Antarctica rocks | place: Antarctica: Victoria Land, Knobhead nord | collected 2015-12-19
CCGGTCGAGGAGGCGAGAGTCGAAGCCGACGCCACGCCCGGACCGTTCGGGGCGTCGCTCCCGGTTCGCATGGCTCACTCCTCAGGTGTCCGGGACCGGCACCGTCCTCAGCGCGGGGATCATACCGGCCCGGGGCTCCGGGGCCTACCCGACTTCCGACCACCGGGGGCCTCGGGGCCGGGGGCCGATCAGTCACTCCCGAGTCCGGCGGCCAGCGCCTGGACCCCGGGGTCGGCCTTGAGGGCGGCCACGGTGCTAGCTCGGCCGAGGTCGAGGTGGAACCAGCGGGCGACCTTGGTCTGGAGCGACTCGGGTGTCCCCTGGAAGTAGCGGACGACGGTGGACGGGGTGAGCCCCTGATTCAGCAGCCCGACCCAGGCCGAGAGCCCGGCGGGGTCGGCGTCCCGGTCGTCGAGATTTCGGTAGAACCCTCGGGCGATCCCGTCGGGCGTCCCGCCGTGGACCTGGCCATATTCCGGGGAGCCCAGGATCCCCGCCTCGACGGTGTCGTCCCCCAACCCTAGGTCCAGCAGGCCCGCCCAGGCGGCCACGCCGGAGTCGGCCTTGAGCGAGTCGAGCGAGGCCGTCCGGCGCAGGTCGTCCTGGAACCAGTGGGCGACTTCGGTCAGCCTCGCCTCGGGCGAGCTCAGCAGCGCCAGGGCGATCTGGTCGCGGGTCAGGAGGCCCGAATCGAACACGCCGACCCAGGCCTGGAGCCCGGCCGGGTCGGGAGCTCGGCCGAGGACGCCCTGGTAGACCCCGGCGATGAAGCCCTGGGCCGTCCCGCCGTGGACCCCGAAGAACTCGTCGGACGCAAGGATCGACGCATGGACCTCCGCCACGGTCGCGGCGACCGGGTCCGGCCTCGACTGACCGGCGGTGGAGAGCGCCTCGGCTGGCGACCTGATCGAGGCCAGGGCGGCGCCGGCGTCGACCATCCCGCCGGTGATCGTCTTGCCGACCAGCGACGGGAGCGGCTTGACGGTCGCGTCGATCCGCTGGACGATCTGGGCGGCCGAGAGGTTGGGAGCGGCCCCGGCCAGGAGCGCGGCGACCCCCGAGACGTAGGCCGTCGCCATCGAGGTCCCGCTGAGGACCTGGACCCCGAACGCATTGACGGTCAGGGGCGCATCGCTGAGGATGTCGACCCCCGGGGCGGCGAGGTCGACGGTGGTCGCCCCGTAGTTCGAGAAGCCCGGGAGCGCGCCCGATCGGTCGATCGCCGCCACGCTCAATTCGTTCGGCTGGCGGAAGCTGGCCGGGTAGTCAGGGAGGGAGTCGTTGTTGGTCCCGTCATTCCCCGAGGCCGTCACGAAGACGACGTTGTGGAGGTTGGCGAAGGCGATCGCGTCGTTAAGGGCCCGCGAATAGGCGACGCCTCCCCAGCTCGCGTTGATGACCCGGGCCCCGTGGTTGACGGCGTAGTAGATCGCCGAAACGGCCGCGTCGGTCGATCCGTTCCCCTGATGATCGAGGAACTTGAGGGGCATGATCTGGGCGTTCCAGTCGACCCCGACGACGCCATAGCCGTTGTTGCCCGCGGCCGCGATGATCCCCGAGACGTGCGATCCGTGCCCCTGGCTGTCGTCGTCCTGGACGTCATTGTTGCCGCCGAGGAAGTTCCACCCGTGGATGTCGTTGGGATAGCCCTGGGCTGCGTCGTTGACCGGGTTGGTCCAGAGCTTGCCGGCGAAGTCGGGGCTGGAAAGGTCGATCCCGCTATCGATCACCGCGACGATCGTGGCGGCGTTCCCGGTGGTGATTCCCCAGGCTTCGGGGGCGTTGATGTCGACGTTGTTGGCATTGTTGAGCCCCCAGAGCTGGCCAAAGCCGGGGGCATTGGGAGAGACGGGCACCGCCGAGGCGTGGATCGTCGCGTCGGCCTCGGCGTAGACGACGGCGGGGTTCGCATTCAGCGATCGGATCGCGCCGGCCGGATTGACCCCCGCGCCCAGGAGAATCAGGTCCGGGCCGTCGGGATAAGTCGTGGTGACCGAGGCCCCGACCGAGGCCAGCGCCGATTGCTCCTGAGCGGGCGTGCTCGACGGGGCGAACCGGAGGAGCAGGCTTTCGGAGGTCCCCGGGGCGACGCCGCTGAGGAGCGATCGCGCCTCCAGGGGCTCGATCCGGGGCCGGAGTCTCGAACGCTGGGCGATCCGTGGCATCGGTGAATTCCCGGGTGCAAGGGGCGGTGTCGACCGGTCGGGTTGACCTTCCTCCGGAGCTCTCGGGCGCTGCCGCCGGAGGGGACGTCGCGGCCCGGAAACGATCATCGAGCAGGGAAATCTATCACATCCGCCCCGAATTGCTTCGACGGCGGGGTGTTGGCGTGGTTTGCCCTCAAGGCATCGGGGCCGGGATCCGGAGGGCGACCGCCAGCGCGACCACGAGCCCGGCGTATTCCGCCGCCGAGAAGGCGTCGGACGACTTCTCGGGCTTGCCGAAGGCGGCCCGGGCGACCGCGCAGATCATCAGGGCGAAGACCATGTAGTACGGGACATCCTCGGTCTCGGGCATGGTCGCCCAGACGGCCGAGGTCACCGCGGCCAGGAGCCAGCGCTGGGGGCGGGAGAAGGCCCGGTAGGCGTGGCCGCCGTCGAGCTGCCAGACCGGGATCAGGTTGAACAGGTTGATGACCGCGGCCAGCTTGGCGATCGCGGCGAACATCAGTTCGCCGGTCCCGAGGAAGGCGAGGTAGCACGCCCCGACCGAGCCCAGCCCCCAGAGCGGCCCGGCCAGCCCTACCTGCGCCTCCTCCCGGGGGTTCGCCAGCCGCTGCCGGGCCCGGATGACGGCCCCGATCCCGGGGATGAACATCGGCGCGTCGGCCTTGATCCCATACCGGACGAGGGCCGCGACGTGACCCATCTCGTGGATGTACGTCGTCACGACCAGCCCGATCGCGAACGGCCAGCCCCAGAGCGTCCAGTAGGCCCCGACGGTGACGAACATCGAGGCCAGCGTGCTCAACTTGGTCAGCCCGAGCAGCAGGAACTTCGCCTTCCCCGCGACCATCAGGGCCATCGTCCCGATCCCCGCCGCGTTCCCGGCCCAGCCCGGCTTGCCGACGGTGGACCTCCGGGCGGGGCCGGCGTCGGCCTTCTTCCCCAGCTCGGCCACCTTCGCCGAGATCGCTCCGTACTGCTTCGAGCCGGGCGGCAAGAGCTCCAGGGCCGACCGCCAGGCGACCAGTGCCGTCGACCATTCCCCGGTCGATTCGGCGGAGGCCGCCTCGCCCGCCAGCCGCTTCAGATCCTCGGCGTGGACCAGGCGATGGCATCCCGGGCAGATCAGGAAGTGCGCGGCGAACTGTGTCCCGCAGTCGGGGCAGGCCACCGCCTCGGTCGGTCGGACCTCAAGCATGGGAGGAGGCCCCCTCGGTCGAGCCCGCCGGACCCGAGTCGCCGACCCGGAAGGGGCCGGAGACGGGCAGCTTGAGCCGGACGTTCATCTTCCAGGCTTGCCAGAGCGCGAAGCCGACGATGGCGATCGTGATCACGTTCTTGCGGGCCTCCGCGACCGGCTCGATGACCGAGCTGACGATGAAGAGGATCGCCGTCGCCAGGCCGTTGGCCCGCATGTTTGCCGCGGCCGCCGGATCGAGCTGGAGGAACCCGACCGTCGTGTACGTCACCCCGATTGCCAGATAGGTGAACAGTACGGCCAGCAGTTGATAGGCCAGGCCGCCCCGGTTCCGGCTCCCGGCGCGGACCGCCCGGCCGATCAGGTACCCGACGAGGATCGAGATTAGGCCGAAGTCGATATTGGTCGCCCGGATGAAAGCGGCATAGGCCGCCGTCCCGACCGCCGCCGCGCCCGTCCCGAAGGCCAGTGCCCGGAGGAAGCGGACGAAGCCCGACCCGCCCCGGAGCTGCGAATCGATCAGGGTCCGGCAGGGCTCGCAGACGATCGCGCCGCCGATCTCGTAGTAGTTCTCGACGATCGGCCGCTTGCAGGCCGCGCAGAAGATCGACGCGGGCAGAACCTGCTCGAACTCGGCGTGGTCGAACTGGAGCCCCTCGGGCTGGGGCGTCCCGGCTTCGGTCCCGGACGACATCGCGTCCCTTTCCCCGGACTCCGGCGTCCGGGCGGTTGAAGATGTGTCGCTCGTTGGTGATATCACGCTACCAGGACGACCGGCGGGATACCAGGTGGCTCGTCCCGAGGGGCGAGGGGTCGATCCGGTCAATGGTGGTGATGGCTGTGCTCGTGGCCGGACCCGTGGGGGTGGCCCGGCCCGATGGGCATCGCCGAGGCGAGTACCAGCCGACCCGACTCCACGCCCTTGGTGCCGATCAGGCCGTCGGCCAGCTCCCGGATCAGCTTGGTGGTCCCCCGGAGGAGGATCACTTCCAGGCACCGGCGGGAGTCGAGGTGGACGTGGGTGGTGGTGACCACTCGCTCCAGGTGGAGGTGCTGGAGCTCGGTCAGGTGCTCGGCGACCCGGCCGGCGTGGTGGTCGTAGATCAACGTGACCACGCCCATTGCCTGGCCATCGTCGCCGGAGACGGCGTCCTCGATCAAAGCGGCGCGCATCAGCCCGCGGACGGCCTCGCTCCGGTTGGGGTAGCGGTGCTCCTCGCGGTAGCGATCGAATTTGTCGAGCAGCTCCCCGCCAATCGCCACGCTGAATCGGACCAGTGGCTCCTTCACGGCGTGACCTCTGGGCGGGGATCGAGGATCGAAGCGGCCCGGGTGGGGGGCCGGACGAGTCGCGGCGCCCGGCCCGGGACCAGGAATCATCCCTCCATTATACCCGGCCTCAGACGATCTTGGCCACCTCCACCCACGCCCCTTCCCGCTCCGAACTGGCGACGGCGGCCTCGACGAACGCCATCCCGGCCACGCCGTCGACGATCCCGGGATGCTCGAACGGGGCAGGGACCTGCTCGCCCCGCTTGGCCCGGATGGCGAGCTGGAGCGACAGGTGCAGATTCGCCAGCGCCTCGTGGAAGCCCTCGGGGTGGCCCGAGGGGACCCGGATGTACGGCTTGATCGAGGCGGGGAAGTAGCCGTACTCGGCCCCGAGCCGGTAGAGCTTCACCGGCTGTCCGCCGGCGTATTGCTTGAGGACGTTGTGGTCGGTGTTCGACCATTCCAGCGTCCCCTTGGTCCCGCTGACCCGGAAGCCGTTGTCGTTCTGGGCGCCGATGGTGATCTGCGATGCGGCGATGGTGGCGATCCCGCCATTCTCCAGCTCGGCCAGGACGGTGAAGTCGTCGTCGAGGGCCCGGCCCTTGACGAAGGTCGTCAGCCGGGCCTGGACCCGGGTGGCCGAGAGGCCGGCGACGAACCGGACGAACTCGTAGGCGTGGGTCCCGATGTCCCCGCCGCAGCCCGAGGCTCCCGCCCTGGCCGGGTCGACCCGCCACGACGCCTGCTTCTGCCCTTCGGCCTCCAGGTTGGTCGCCAGCCAGCCCTGGGGATACCAGGCCTCGACCTTCCGGACCTCGCCGATCGACCCGTCCTTGACAAGTTCCCTGGCGAGCATGACCATCGGGAAGCCCGTGTAAGTGTAGGCGACCACGAAGGGCGTCTTGGTCCGGGCGACGGCCTGCCCGAGCCGCTTCGCCTCGTCGAGCGTGGTCGTCAGCGGCTTCTCGCAGAGCACGCCGATCCCGGCCTCGGCGGCGGTCAGGGCGGGCCCGAAGTGGGCGTCGTTGGGAGTGACGATGGTGACGTAGTCGATCCGCTCCGATTCCGGCAAGGCGGCCTCGGTTTTCATCATCGACTCCCAGTCGCCGTAGCCCCGGGCGAAGAACAGCTCCCTGGCCGACTCGATCGACTCCTCGGGCTTGCTCCGGAGGGCCCCGGCGGTCAGCTCGGCCGAGTTGTCCATCAGGATCGCCCGGCGGTGCGGCGCCCCGAAGAAGTTCGCCGGCCCGCCGCCCCCGACCATCCCCACCCGCAGCTTGCGTCGGCTCATCGCGTCACGCTCCCCCTCGGACATCACCCGGACCGGACCGGAAACCCATGACTATAGCCGGGCGCGGATCGGTCGCAAGGGGCCAGAATTTGAACCGCCAGGACGCCGAGGACGCCAAGGCAAGAAAGAGAGAGAAGCGAATTCTGATTCGTCCCTTCTTGCCTCGGTCTCTCTCTCCTCCCTCGGCGCCCTTGGCGTCTTGGCGGTTCATCGTCGTCAATCCTCAACCGCCGCCAGGACCCGCTTGACGAGCTGGTCCTCGAAGTCCATGGGGTAGGTCCCGCCGTCGCCGAGCCGGACGAAGATCAGGTCCTTGCTCGGGAGGACGAAGCCGTCGTTGTGGTTCCGGCCCGAGGTCATCACCAGGTCGCGGGGGGCCTGCTTCCACCGGGGGTAGACCCACCACTGGGCGCCATAAGTCGGATTGGCGGGGGAACTCTTCCAGGCGAAGTCGTAGTAGCTCTCGGGGACGATCCGCTTGCCGGCCCACTCGCCCCGATGCAGCGCGAGCTGGCAGAACCGGGCGTGCTCGCGGGGGTTGGTGTGGATCCCACTATAACCCTGGCTGAAGGGGCCGAGGCCGCCGTCGCCGCCGATGGCCTGCCAGCGGACCTGCCTCATCCCGATCGGGTCGAGGAGCCGCTCCTTGAGGAACGGATACAGGTCGGCGCCCGCCGCCCGCTGGAAGACCAGGACGAGGTGCGCGACCCCCGCGTTGGAGTAATGGAAGACCTTGCCGGGGTCGCCCTTGAGCTTCGCGAACGGCGAGCCCTCGACGTGGCCCAAGGCATATTCGAAGGGCTTCTTGGCGGGGACGGGCTCGGTCCCCAGGCCGGAGGCCATGTTCAGAAAGTTCCGGACGGTGGCTTTGGCCTTTCGGGGGTCGGGCAGTGGGAGCGCCTCGGGGAGCCAATCGGCGTTGCAGACCTTGGTGTCGAGCGTCAGGATCCGGCCGGCCGGCGAGGCACCCGCGCCGAAGTCGGAGAGGATCAGGCCGAAGGCGGTGCTGGTATACGCCTTCGAGCTGGAGTAGATGTTGTAGTCCGTCTTCCGGTCGCCGCCTCGGTACCACTCACCGACGATCACACCGTGGCGGATGACCAGGAAACCGGTGCTCCCGGGGGATTCGGCGATGTAATCCCAGGCCCTGGTCAGCTTCTCCCAGTCGACCCCGGCCTGCTGACGGATCGCGGCCTTGGCCGAGTCGTCGGGTGTCCCCGACTCAGGGAGCAAGGTCTTCCACCCGCCCTGATCCTCGGGGGGCGGGAAGACCTTGGCGGGCGGCTTGGATGGGCCGCCGGCCGGGACCTGGGCCAGGGCCGGCAAGGAGAAGGCGGCGGAGCAGGCTGCGAGAAGCCAGGACCAGGTGCGCATCGTATCCCTCCGGGTCGGCCCGGGCCGTCGCGAAGGCGTCGGCCGACTCGGGCCCGCCCAGGATACGACGAGCCCGGCCGGCCCGCCAAGGGGTGCCGGCCGGGCTCGGCCCGATCGTCGGAGGGACCGGTTTCCCTCAATCGGCCCAGGAGAACGCCACGCTGATTCGCGAGGCGGGACGTCGCGACGAGGGGGACCCGTCTCCGGCGGTCCGGAACGTCGAGCCCTCGAAGATGTCGCGGACCTTGCCGCCTCCGAAGGCATTCTTCGGGCGAAACCTTTCCCAGCCGGGAAGGGCCGGCGACGAGGTCGGGGGATTGCGGGGCTCGTAACCGGAACCGAACCGCTCGGGGGCGATCAGCGGGCGGATCTTCTCCTCAACCTTCCCCTCGCAGAAAGCCCGCTGGAGCGTCCCGTCCCCGAGGACGTTGGCGACGGCCGCCATGATCATCCCCTGGTCGATCGCCAGTTCGCATTCGGAGACCCGGCCCGAGGCGACGTCGACCGAGTCGAGGAACCCGTGAGTGCCGTAGGCATGGAACCGACTGGCCAGGATCTCGACGTTATTCATCGCCTCCTTCGGGGCGAAAGGGAGCGCGAGGAACGAGGCATGGGGCGTCACCACGGTGTCGCCGGAAGAGTCGGCCTTCCGGCCATCGACGCTGAGGGCCGTGACGCCATAGACCCGATAACCACCGCCGGGGATGCTGGAGGGGGAGGCCCCCCAGGCCGCAAGCTTGGAGTCCTGGAGGGCGTTCTCGATCGAGGCCCGGACATAGAGCGGATGATTCACGCCCCAGCCGTGCGGGGCCCATTCCGCCTCGGGGATGAACAGGGCGACCATCAGGGCCTCGAACATCGAGCCGTCCCAGCTCGGGACGACCCGGAGCCCCCGGTAGGTCCGGTAGCCCTCATCGACCGGGACGCCGAGATACTCGCGGACCTCGCCCCGGCCGGTGGGGACCCGGGGGTCGGGCTCGGGCGGCCGGGCTCGGGACATCCGGAAATAGTGCTCGGGCGGCACGTGGCCCCGGGCGATCCCGACGTAGCTGGCGATCCGGGCCTCGGTGTTCAGCATCCCGTAGTGGAAGCTGGCGTACTTGTTGTCGTCGGCGAAGAAGCCGCCCCGGAGCAGGCCCGGGTGCGCCGCGGGGTCGGTCGCCTCGTAAGGATCATAGAAGAATCCGAAGTTCATGGGGTCGAGCAGGCGGTCGGCCTCGTCTCGGAAGTCGGGGCGAGTGTTGCGGACCATCATCAGGGCGGCCGCGAGCCAGCCGTTGTCCACGGTCGAGAGGAAGGGCCGGACCGGACCTCCGCCGGGCCAGGTCTTCAGGGTCGAGCCGTCGGTGGGGTCGTACCAGTTGAAGAAGAAGCCGTGCGACCGTTCGAGCTTGTCGATGGCCCCGAGGGTCCGGCCAAGCCGGGCCTTGGATTCCTCCGGGCTGATGATCCCGAGGTAATCGGCCGCCAGGACGCTCCAGAGGTACGCCGCGATGTCCGAGGGCGAGGTATAGCCGGCCCGGGTCCAGCGGTCGCCGGCCCGGGACATCATGTCGGCCGTCAGGCCGCTGGGGCCTGTCATCTCGTCGAACGACTTCCAGGTATCCCGGGCGTAACCGCCGAGGATGGCCCGATCGGCGGGACCGAGGTCGATGCCCTCGGCCCTCAGTGCCGAAGGGCAGGTCAGCAGGACGAGCACGGTCGCGCACCGTAGCCATCTCATGATCTGGTCCTCCCCACGCCTTATCATAGGGCGCGGAGGGGTCTGGGACGCACTCGCCCGACGGGATGGTCGGTCGGGAGCGGATTCCCTCGCCCGCACGCCGCTTCTTCGGGATCGGGCGATCGCGCGAGCCTCGGCCGCGAATCGTCCCTCATGCCTAAATGATATACGTCAGGATCGCAGGGCCCGTTCGACGCGCCACGCTTGCCGGTCGTGGATGACCGACCAGGTGGGCGACGAATCGTGGCTGCGGCCGCGTCGGGCCGCCCAACCTTACTCGCTGAATGGGAGGACGTCGACCCCTCGACGTCATCAAGTCTCATCGGCTGACGGGCGGGATCGTGACCAGGATGACCTCCCCGATCCGTCAAGGATTTGAGAAGAATGTATGGAATTGTGCCCGACAAAAAGGTTCGTCGCAAGGGGAAAGCCGCCGATTCTGGGGAGTGGCGGAATCTGGGCGACTCGGGTATCCTCCTCGACGGCTCGACGAAGCAATAACGCACCGTCGGGTGAGGCTCGGGGACATCCGATGGCCGGTTGGATCCTGATCGCGGCGGTGACTCTCGGGATCCTCGGGCCCGAAGTCCCCGGAGATCCCGCGGCGCCCGGGCGGGCGGTTCGGTTCGCGACGTTCAATGTGTCGCTCCATCGCGAGAAGTCGGGCGACCTGGTCCGCGGACTTTCGACCCCCGACGACCCCCAGGCCCGGAACGTCGCCGAGATCATCCAGCGGACTCGGCCCGACGTCCTCCTCCTCAACGAATTCGACTTCGACCCCGAGGGCCGGGGCCCCGCTCTCTTCCAGGACAACTACCTCGCCCGGGGCCATGGCGGGGCCGAGCCGATCGACTACCCGCACCGCTACGCCGCCGAGGTGAACACCGGGATGCCCAGCGGGCTCGACCTCGACGGCGACGGCAAGGCCGTCACCGAGCCGGGGACCCGGGGCTACGGGAACGACGCCCTGGGCTTCGGCCTCTTCCCGGGCCAGTACGGGATGGTCCTCTACTCGAAGTATCCGATCGACCGGACCGGGGTCCGCCAGTTCCGGTCCCTCCTCTGGAAGGACATGCCGGGCGCCCTCCTGCCCGCGAAACCCGACGGGACGCCCTGGTACTCGGCCGAGGCTCTGAAGGTCGTCCGGCTCTCGTCCAAAGCCCACTGGGACGTCCCGATCCGGGTCGGTGACCGGGTCGTCCACGTCCTGGCGAGCCACCCCACGCCTCCCAGCTTCGACGGACCCGAGGACCGGAACGGCCGGCGGAATCACGACGAGATCCGCCTCTGGGCCGACTACCTGACCGGCGGTCCCAAAGCCGCCTACCTCGGGGCCGAAGCCGTTGCCTCGCCCCCCTCGGAATTCGTGATCCTGGGCGACCTCAACGCCGACCCCGTCGACGGCGGTTCATTCCCGGGGGCGATCGGCCAGCTCCTGGCCCACCCCAAGGTCGACGCCTCGTTCGCCCCGACCAGCCGGGGCGCGGCCGAAGCCCCGAGGCTCCAGGCGGGGGCCAACCTCGCCCAGAAGGGCCCCCCCGAGCAGGACACGGCCGACTTCGACGACCGGACCGTCGGCAACCTCCGGGTCGACTACGTCCTCCCCTCCCGGGGTCTCAAACCCCTGGGCGGTGGCGTCTTCTGGCCCGAGGAGTCCGACCCCCTGGCGCGGCTGGTCCGGATCTCGCCGGCCCCCGCCAGCTCCGATCACCGTTTGGTCTACCTGGACGTCGCCATCGATTGAGGGAGCGGGACGAGATGACGAGACGGACGGCCTCGAAGATCGGCCTCCTGGCCTGCATGGGCCTGACGACCCTGGCCCCCGGGACCGCCCCGGGCCAGGGCCCCGAATACGTCAAGGCCCACTACACCAAGCACGAATTCAAGATCCCGATGCGGGACGGGGTCCGGCTCTTCACGTCGGTCTACGTCCCCAAGGACGAGTCCAAGCCGTACCCGATCCTCCTGAATCGGACCCCTTACAGCGTCGGGCCTTATGGCGTCGACAAATCCAAAATCGACCTCGGCCCGCACCCGGGCTTCGGCAAGTCGGGGTACATCTTCGCCTACCAGGACGTCCGGGGCCGCTGGATGTCCGAGGGCGTGTTCGTGAACATGAGGCCGATCCGGGCCGATGCCGAGAAGGACGCCATCGACGAGTCGACCGACACCTTCGACACGATCGACTGGCTGGTCAAGAATCTCCCCAACAACAACGGGCGGGTCGGCCAGTCGGGGATCTCGTACCCGGGCTTCTACGCAGCCTCGGGGCTGGTCGATTCCCACCCCGCCTTGAAGGCGGCCTCGCCCCAGGCGCCGGTGACCGACTGGTTCGTCGGCGACGACTTCCACCACAACGGGGCCCTGTTCCTGCCCCACGCCTTTAACTTCCTGGTCAACTTCGGTCGGCCCCGCCCCTACCCGGTCAGCAAGCCGGCCACCCCGTTCGACCACGGGACGCCCGACGGCTATGGGTTCTTCCTCAAAATGGGCGTGCTCCCCAACGCCGACGCCCGCCATCTCAAGGGGGACGTCGCCTTCTGGGACGAGATGATGCAGCACGGGACCTATGATGCCTACTGGAAGGCCCGGAACCTCCGGCCGCATCTGAAGGCGGTCAAGCCGGCCGTGATGACCGTCGGCGGCTGGTTCGACGCCGAAAACCTCTTCGGCGCCCTCGAATGCTACAAGCAGATCGAGGCCAGCAGCCCCGAGATACAGAACATCCTGGTGATGGGCCCCTGGTCTCACGGCCAATGGGGCGGCCACCGCGACCCCGGCAAACTCCTCGACCCCGGCGAACACCTCGGCCACGTCCGGTTCGACGCCAAGACGGCCGATTTCTACCGCGAGTCGGTCGAGCTCCCGTTCTTCGAGCACCATCTCAAAGGCACCCCGGACCCCAAGCTCCCCGAGGCCCTGGCCTTCCAGACCGGCTCGAACCGCTGGCGGCGGCTCGACGCCTGGCCCCCCAAGGCCGCCCAGGGTCGGACCCTCTGGTTCGGGCCCGACGGCAAGCTGGGCCTCGAAGCTCCCGGCGGCGCGGCCGGCGACGCCTTCGACGAATACGTCAGCGACCCCAGTAAACCCGTCCCCTACACCGCCGAGACCGCCATCGGGATGACCCGCGAGTACATGGTCGACGACCAGCGGTTCGCCGCCCGGCGGCCCGACGTCCTGGTCTACCAGACCGAACCCCTGGAGGCCGAGATCACCCTGGCCGGGCCAGTCGCTCCCGAGCTGACCGTCTCGACCACCGGGACCGACGCCGACTGGGTCGTCAAGCTGATCGACGTCTACCCCGACGAGTACCCCGACCCCGAGCCCAACCCCTCCGGCGTCCGGATGGGCGGCTACCAGCAGCTCGTCCGGGGCGACGTGATCCGCGGCAAGTTCCGCGACAGCCTCGAGACGCCCAGGGCATTCGAGCCCGGGACGCCCACCAAGGTCCGGCTCAAGATGAACGACGTCTACCACACCTTCCGGACCGGCCACCGGATCATGGTCCAGGTCCAGAGCAGTTGGTTCCCGCTGGTCGACCGGAATCCGCAAACCTTCGTCAACATCTACCAGGCGAAGCCCGCCGACTTCCGGAAGGCCACCCATCGGGTCTACCGGTCGTCGGCACTCCCCTCTTCGATCCAGGTGCAGGTTGAGCCCTGAATTATGGCCGAGCCGGAGACGATGATCGAACCTCGATTCCGCCGGGTCGACACCAACGGGATCCACCTGAACGTCGCCGAGGCCGGGCCCGAGGACGGCCCTCTCGTCCTCCTGCTCCACGGCTTCCCCGAGTTCTGGTACGGCTGGCGGCGCCAGATCGGAGCGCTGGCCGGGGCCGGCTATCGGGTGATCGCGCCGGACCAGCGCGGGTACAACCTCAGCGACAAGCCCGAGGGGGTCGCGTCCTATCGTCTGGAAGCCCTGATCGACGACGCGATTGGGCTAATCGACGCCCTCGGCCGCGACCGGGCCGTGATCGCCGGCCACGACTGGGGCGGGATCGTCGCCTGGGGGGCAATCACGCGCCATCCCGAGCGGTTCGAACGGGCGGTGATCCTCAACGCGCCCCACCCCGACGCCATGCTCCGGGAGTTGAAGGGGAACCCCCGCCAGCTCCTCAAGAGCTGGTACGCTTTCCTTTTCCAGATCCCTTGGGTTCCCGAGGCGATGGCCCGCTCGGGCCACGGGAAAGGGATGATCCGGGGGTTGGAGCGGAGCAGCCGCCCGGGCACGTTCACCCCGGCCGACCTCGACCGCTATCGCCGGGCCTGGTCGGAGCCGGGGGCGATGACGGCGATGATCCACTGGTATCGGGCGGCCTTCCGGCACCGGCCGGCCCCGCTGGGAGACCCGACGATCCGGGTCCCGACCCTGATCCTCTGGGGCGCCCGGGACCGGTTCCTCGGCCGAGGGTTGGCCCGGTCCAGCTTTGCCCTCTGCGAGGACGCCCGCCTGGAGTGGTTCGAGGAGGCGACGCACTGGGTCCACCACGAGGAGCCCGACCGGGTCAATCGCCTGATCCTCGACTTCCTCGCCGCCGGTCCGGCCCGAACAAGGGACCGGGCGACGAGCTGAGAGACGATCCGCAAACATTTCGTTGACCTGGCAATGAGAGACGATCCGGAAACCGGACCGCCTGACAAGCTACGGCTTCATAGCAGGTATTTCCTTCAACAGCTTGTCGACAGTATCGCTGATCTGATCGGGCTGGAGGAAGCCTTTATTGCGAATCACGCCGTTGTGGTCGAGCACGTCGAACGTTGGCATAGACTGGACAACCCATTGCGCGGCGAGCGGTCCTTCCAGGTTTTCCCCGTCCCACCAGATCGGCCAGGTGACCTCGTTTTCGCTCAAGGGGCCGAATCCGCATTTCGACGCGATCCAGGTCAATGCGTCGATGGCAGCCGGATCGTCACGGTATTTCTCGGCCAGGGCGAAGAATCGAGGGGCAAGCTCATGCGGCTGGGGCCGTTGGAGTGATGTCGTCATTCGCCCTTCATCCGTGGTGGCCTTGGAACAAGACTCGATGGCAACTTTGGAGGCCGTGTCGAATTCCTAGACCAACACTTCGTACTGGTTTCGGGGCGATTCTTCGGCCGGTCCGGGCCCCGTCTGGAAAGCGAACAGGACCATCAGAACGCTTCGCATAGGGGGCGGCCCCAAGGGTTGCCATGAACCAGCTCGGAATCTGATGCTGATCGGCAACCTTAATTGTTTCGGCGCAAAGATGCAACCCGAGAGCCGCCGGGAGACACGTTGAAGCCGCCGTCCGCGACCCGATCAACCCACCACCACCCAGAGCGGGCAGTCGCGACGGAGGGCCTCGTTGGCGGCAAGGGCGAGCCGGGCGAAGCTCAGGATCTCCGGGCCGTCGGCGACCCAGCCGTCGTCGGGGTCGCGGCTGACCTGGAGGAGGTCCTGGAGCCCCTGGTCGTCGAGCGAGAGTTCCCAGCGGTTGGCCAGCTCGGTCAGCTCGGCGCGGAGGCCGGGCAGGCTGGCGCAGCAGAGGGGGCCACCGGCCGAGAGCGGGAGGGCCACGGCCCGGACGTGGGTGGGGAGGTAGACGCCTCGCCCCTCGGCACCCATCGCCAGGAGGTTAGGCACGGACTCGGGCCCCAGCTCGGAGGAGGCCCGGTCCTGAAGTTCTTTCCAGCCGGAATCGACCAGTTCGCCGTAGTGCCGGGGCGGGACCCCCTCCCAGTCGCCCTCGGCCCCGAAGGCATTGTCGAGGACCCCGGCCACCTCGACGGCGAATCGCTCCTCGAACGTCCCCTTCGCCCCACCGACGGTGAACGACAGGCCCACGAGACACCCCTTTCTGCCCGACGGACGGGGGACCGGGACGCCTGGGGGCGGCCGGCCGCGCCGGTCGGAACGGGATCAGGTTGCGATCCGAGAATGAAGACGGGATCGAATCGGGGCGGATCCGCGACGCCTTGGCCCTGGATTCGCACGCCCGAGGGGCGTACTCTGAGGAGGCGTCGGTCCCCCTGCCTGAGTCTTGTTCCGGGACGGTGTCGCTGTCAAGCATCTCCCCGGGGGAAAGGGTCTTTTTCATGCACCGACGTCGGACTCCAGCGGTGATGGTCCTGACGGCCCTCGTCGCGGCGATGGCCCCCGCCCCGACCCGGGCTCAGGACGGGCCGATCGGCTTCTCGCCCGCGTCGAGGCCCGCGCAGGCCCGGGCCGAGGCCCACGCCCTGAGCGTGCCCACCCCCGACGCCGCCCGGGCCTGGCTCCGGGCGATCACTGAGGAGCCGCACGTCGCTGGGACCCCGGCCGACTACAAGACGGCGGTCGACGTCCGCGACAAGCTCAACTCCTGGGGCTGGGACGCCAAGCTGGCCGAGTACGAGGTCTTGCTCAATTACCCCTCCTCGCAGTTCGGCATGGGGGTCCTCTGCGAGATCGTCCGCCCGACCCGCCAGAACCTCAAGGTGATCGAGGATCCCGTCGGGGCCGACAAGGACTCGGCCAGTTCCGACGCCTTCCCGGCCTTCCACGGCTACGGGGTCTCCGGCGACGTCACAGGGCAGGTCGTCTACGCCAACTACGGCCGGCCCGAGGACTTCGCCGCCCTCGAAAAGCTGGGGATCTCGATCAAGGGGAAGATCGTCCTGGTCCGCTACGGCGAGATATTCCGCGGCCTCAAGCTCCGGAACGCCCAGAAAGGCGGGGCCCTCGGGATCCTGATCTATTCCGACCCGGCCGACGACGGCTACGCCCGGGGGGACGTCTTCCCCGTCGGGCCGTTCCGGTCGGGCTCGTCGCTCCAGCGCGGGAGCGTCCAGTTCCTCTCGCTCGGGCCGGGCGACCCGTCCACCCCCAACGAGCCATCGATCCCGGGGGCCAAGCGGCTCCCCTTTGACCCCCGGAACGGATTCCCGCTCGTCGAGGAGGACTCCGAGGTCGGGCCGCCGGGCACCCTGCCGATCAAGGTCCAGGGGATCAAGTCGTGGGAGAAGGAGACCGGCCTGGTCCGCCAGGACTACTTCGCGACCATCCCCTCGCTGCCGATCAGCTACGACGCGGCCCGGCCGATCCTGGAGGCGATGGGCGGCCCGAATGTCCCCGGCGGCTGGCAGGGGGGCCTCCCGATGGCTTACCACGTCGGGCCCGGGCCGGTCGAGGTCCATTTCCGGGTCGAGATGGAGTACAAGATCCGGAAGATCTGGAACGTGATCGCCATGCTCAAGGGCGAGGCCGAGCCCGAACGCTGGGTGATGATCGGCAACCACCGTGACGCCTGGGTCTACGGGGCGGTCGACCCGGGGAGCGGCACGGCGGCGACCCTGGAGATGTGCCGGGCCCTGGGCTCGGCGGTCCATCAGGGCTGGAAGCCGAGGCGGTCCCTGCTCTACGCCAGTTGGGACGGCGAGGAATACGGCCTGGTTGGCTCGACCGAGTGGGCCGAGCAGAACGCCGCCGCGATCACCGAGAAGGCCGTCCTGATGCTCAACGTCGACTCGGCCGTCTCCGGGCCCGACCTCGACGTCGACGGCGTCCCCTCGCTCCGCGACCTGTTCCTGGAGGCCGCCGGGTCGGTCCAGGACGTCCGGACCGGCCGGCCCCTCCGCGAACTCTGGCTGGCCCGCCGCCGGGCCGCCTGGGCCGGGACCTGGCCGGTCGACCTCGACGGGCTCTGGGACTCCCCGGCCGCCGGCCCCGAGGATCCCGCCAAGGCGATCGCCACTGCCTCGAACGCGGTGATCGGCCGGCGGTTCGCGCCGCAGATGAACCCGCTGGGCTCGGGCTCGGACTACACCGCGTTCCTGGACCACCTGGGGGTCCCCAGCCTCGACGTCGGCTTCAGCGGGCGGTATGGGGTCTACCACTCGGTTTACGACGACTTCTTCTGGATGGAGAAGTTTGGCGATCCCGAATTCGTCACCCACGCCACGGCCGCCCGGCTCTACACCCTGATCGCGATGAGGGCGGCCTCGGCCGAGGTCATCCCGCTCCGGTTCGTCCCCTACGGAGAGGTCCTCCGCGAGTCCGTCGACGACCTCCGCCGGATCGTCGCCCGGAAGGCCCGGACGGTCGAGTCCGACGCGGCCCGGCCGCCGATCGCGATCGAAGGGCTCCCCCGGCTGGTGGCCTCGATCAAGGCGTTCGAGGCCCAGGCGGCGGCCGTCGACGCGGCGACCGAGGCCCTGGCCAAGCGCGACGGGGTCGCCCCGGCGCAGCTCGCCCGGGTCAACGACGCCTTGACCAGGGTCGAGCGGGCTTTCCTGCTCCCCAACGGGCTCCCTGGCCGTCCCTGGTTCCGCCACGCCATCTACGCCCCCGGCCTGACCACCGGCTACTCGTCCTGGACACTCCCCGGACTCCGCCAGGCTCTGATCGAGAACGACCCCGCGATGGTCGCCGCCCAGCTCCCCGCGCTGGTCGAGCGGATCGAGGCCGCCACCGCGACGCTCAAGGCCGCGGCCGACGCCGCCATGGAACCCCAGCCGGGTGTCGCCCAGCCCGCCGGCGTCCCCAAGCCCGCCGCCGGACCCGGGGCCCCGTCCCCCGGGGCCGCCTCGCCTCCGGCGACCCGGCCGGCCGCCGGACTCGGGGGGAAGTGAGCCCAACCGGGATCGTGAATGGCCAATGGCTGATGGCTAACGACGGACAAGCGTCGATGCATCCGAAGCCACTTCGCCGGCTCTCCCTGGACTCCCTTTCAATATCAACGATCGTCGATGTGTAATGGCCCATTGCCACGACCCGGAAATCGAGCTGGGTCACCCTTGAACCCGGTCCGCCGGTCGTCGCGACCGATCGATCCCATCTCGAATGAAGGAACGCGAGGGTCCATGACGACGGAATCAGAGGCGGGCGAGGCGAAGTTGCCCAGGGTCCTGGGGCCGACGGCGGCCCTCTGCGTGGTGGTCGGTTCGGTGATCGGGTCGGGGATCTTCATCGTTCCGGCCGGGGTGGCCAGCAGCGTCCCCTACATCGGCGGGATCGCGCTGGTCTGGATCGCGGGCGGGCTGTTCAGCATGGCCGGGGCGCTCACGTTGGCCGAGCTGAGCACCATGCTCCCGAGCGCGGGGGGTCCCTATGTCTACCTCCGCGAGGCGTTCGGCCGACTCCCGGCGTTCCTGTTCGGCTGGACCGAGTTCCTGGTGATCCGGACCGGCTCGATCGCGACCCTGGCGGCGGCGTTCGGGCTCTACTTCGCACTGTTGGTCCAGGCCCCCTGGGGGATCCACCCGCTAGCCTGGCAGACGGCGGCGGCGGTGGCGGCGACGATCGCCCTGGCGGCGGTCAACGTCCTCGGGACCAAGATCGGCGGCCGGGTCCAGGTGGTCGGCACGGCGCTGAAGGTCGGGGCGATCGCCGCGATGATCGTGCTCCCGCTGGCGCTTGGCAAGGCGGACCCCGCGCTGCTGACCCCGATCTGGCCCCGATCGTTCGGGTCGGGCGAGTTCAAGGGGATCGTGGCGGCGATGATCGGGGTCCTCTGGACCTACGACGGCTGGGTGAACGCCTCGGCCCTGGCCGAGGAGATCCGCGACCCGGGCCGGAACATCCCGAGGGCTTTGATCGGCGGCCTCGGGCTCCTGATCGCCCTCTACCTGGGGATGACCCTGCTGTATCACCTGGTCCTGCCGCTGGGCGAGGTCGGCGCCGCGTCGTTTCAGAAGGGGTCGCCCCGGATCGTGGCGGCCGACTACTTCGAGCACCTCCTCGGACCCTGGGGGCTTCGGGCGATCGGCCTGGTGGTGATGGCCTCGACCTTCATCTCGCTCAACGGCAACGCCCTCTCGGGGCCCCGGGCCTACTTCGCGATGGCCCGCGACGGCGTCTTCCCGCGGGGCCTCTGCACGATCCACCCGCGTTACGGGACGCCCGCCAACGCCATCATCGCCCAGGCGGTCTGGGCCGTGATCCTGATGGTCGCCGGCACGGCCTTGCTGATCGCGAAGCCGCCCGAAAGCGGCCTTCCCCGGCCGATCCTGGCGGCCTGGGCCGGGCTCCACGCCAAGCCGCTTTACGACGTCCTGTTCACCTACGTCATCTTCGGCGGGACGATCTTCTACGGCCTGGCGATCGTCAGCGTCTTCGTCCTCCGGGCCCGGAGGCCCGACCTCCCCCGCCCGTACCGGACCTGGGGCTACCCGGTCACCCCACTGCTCTACACCGCCGCCTCGCTCTTCTTGCTCTGGAGCATCTTCGAGGAGAACCGGTTCGAGTCGCTGGCGGGCCTGGCGATCGTCGCCGCTGGCGTGCCCGCCTACTTCTTCTTCACGAGGGCGGGGACCGGGCCCTCGGCCCGCCCCTCCTCGATCACTTGATCCTGGCCCCCGGGACGCATTCCGGGTCGTCGGGCGTGAGGAGGACGACCTTCTCGCCCGAGGTGGCGGCCAGGAGCATCCCGTGGGACGCCTCGCCCCGGAGCATCGCCGGGGCCAGGTTGTTGACGATCACGATGTTCCTGCCCACCAGTTGCTCCGGCGTGTAGTGCAGGCGGATCCCGGCCACGATCTGCTTGGTCTCCTCGCCCAGCGAGACCTGGAGCAGCATCAGCTTGTCGGCGTTGGGGTGCGCCCGGGCCTCCAGGATCTTCGCGACCCGGAGTTCCAGCTTGGCGAAATCGTCGTACGTGATCGGCTCGGCCATCGTCTTCCCCCAGTCGGTCGCGTCCCACAAAGGCCGGCGCGGTTCGCCGCGCCTTCACTCCTCGATCACTTCCTCGGGCGGCCCCAGGAGGTCGCTCACCCTGGCCTCCAGCCCCGGCAGCAGCTCGGTCCGATGGACCCCGTTCTCGCCCAGGACGACTTCCTCCCAGATGTCGCCCGCCCGGAGGAGGACCAGCATCCGCCGCCGCTTCGGGTCCAGGATCCAGTATTCGGACACGCCGACGCGGAGATATTCCTCGCGCTTCTCGACGTAGTCGCGATCCTCGCCCCGCATGCTCACGATCTCGACGACCAGGTCGGGGGCCCATCGCGTCCAGATCTTCTTGCCTTTCGGCTCGGGGCGGAGATAGAGGGCCTGATCGGGGTGACGGTCCGACTGCATGCCCGGGAGCCGGATCCGACACTCGCCGCCGCCGGTCGCATACTTGATGATCCCCGGGTGCGCATCATCGTAGTAGATGAACAATCGGGTCAGCCGTCGGACGGCCCGGCCATGCGGAGTTCCGGGCACCTCGGTCACCTCCACGACTCCCCGGACCAATTCATACAGCCATCCCCCGACCCATTCGGCCTCGATGAATTCGTCGAGCGTCATCCGGCGGCCGTGGTCGGCCGGGCCGATGGTCCGGCGCTGGGTGACGGTGGCCATGGTCGGGATTCGCTCCGGGAGGTCGGACGGTTCCTTGCCTCGACTCCAGCTTAGCGGGGCTTCGAGCCGGTCGCCAACCGGGCCAGCCCGCCACCGAGACCACGGATCACGGCCCAGGCGATCACGAAGGGGGTAGCCGGGTGCTTCAGGATCGTCGGCTGGTTCCTCTCGAAGAGGAAGTGGCCGGCGAACATCAGGGCGTAGCCGCCCAGGACCAGGCCAAGCGACCAGAGCGGGTGGAACGGCAGCAGGATCACCGCCGCCGCGCACATCGGCCAGCCGCATCCCAGGTGGAGGAAGTGGTTGACCGGGTGGGTGTGGTCCCGGCGGTACTTCGCGACGAACTGGTCGAGCTTGGAGGCCGGGGCGGTCGAGGCGTCGGGCATCGAGAAGTCCTTTTCCGGGGGGATCCGGTCCGGTCCGGTCCGGGCGGGGAGCGGGCGGAGTCGGCCGGTTACCGGGCGCCGTTGGCCACCTTGGCGGGCCGAGGCTGGTGGACCTTCGGGTCGTCGTAAACGTCGAGCCCCTTGTGGAATATCTGGGCGTATCGGGCGTCGAAGGTGAAGTTGTGGTCGTTGTCCTCGTCGTGGCAGTTGTTGCAGAAGTTGTTGCGGTTGGCCATCTCGGCCGTCAGGGCCATCGGCTTCCGGTAGGCCGGGTTGTCGGGGTCGCCGACGTGCATCGAGGCCGGGCCGTGGCAGTTCTCGCACTGATTCCCCTTGAGGTAGGGTGTCTTCTCCTTCGAGACCCAGCCCGAGGTGTACTTGAAGCCGGTGGTGTGGCAACTGATGCACTCGGCGTCGTGCTCGCGGTTCCGCTTCGGGTTGAGCAGGGTCTCGAAGGCCCGGGCGTGCTTGGTGGTGGACCACTTCTCGAAGGTCTTGGGGTGGCAGGACTGGCACGACTCGGCCCCGACGTAGGTCGCGCCCGCCGGGCCGACGTTGTTGGTCCGGCGGGGGAAGTTCTCGACCACGCCGATCTTGCGGAGGTCGTCCTGCATATCGACGTCGATCAGCTTCCGGATCGGCTCGGCCTCACGGAGCCCGCGTTGATCGAGCGGCTGGAGGACGAACCGGAGCATCGGCTCCTGGCCGGGGAACAGGCCGACGACCCCGACGTACTTCCCCTTCTGGCCGACGTTGATGAGCATCGTCTTGCCGCCGTGGAGCATCTCCGGCCGCCCGTCGGGGTCGGCGAAGACCGAGGTCGAGACGACCAGGTCGAAGCCCGGGAACTTCTCGGCCAGGCCCTTGGCCAGCTCGGGCGGCCCCTGGACCATCAGGACGCGCACCTGCGCGTCCTTCTTGAGCTGTTCGAGGACGCCGGGCAGGACTTCCTCGGGGGGCTTGACGGTCAGGAGGGCCTTGTCGGGGTCGGGCAAGGCGTCGTAAGCGGCGGGGTCGATCACGGCGGTCACCCCGACCGTCACCGGCCCGGCCTTGGTCAGAACCATCGAGCCGACCGTCTTCTCCAACCCCTCGCCGGGCTTGACGTTGGCGGCCAGGAACTTCGGGCCCTGGGAATTCAGGAGGACGCCGAGCGTCTGGAGGACCCCCAGCTTCAAGTCCTCGGCTCCGAGCGCGACCGCCTCATACTTCATGGCGGCCAGCGCCTTCAGCGCGGTGTCGAACTTGACCTTCTCCTGCTCGAAGCCGCCGCGCGAGCTGGCGGGCTTGTAGATCAGGTTGCCCAGGTCGATCGGGACGACCGGCCAGCCCCAGCCCCGGCCTCGGAGCTTCTCGACCAGGTCGTACCGCCGCCCGAGCCCGCCGAGCTGGCCGTCGGTGCATCCGCAGGGCTGCAAGTAGCCGTCCTGCTCGCCGGAGACGATCAGGATTCCCGCCGGCGGGGCGGCCGACCAGTCGGCGATCACCTTGGGGAGCGTGGCGGCCCCGGCCCCGGCCGCGTCGCCCTTGGCCTCGACCCGGGCCGGCTTCGGGGGGGGCTCGGCGGTCGGCCCGGCCACGTCGCGGGTCCGGGCGCACCCGACGTAAGTCAGGATCGCCGCGACCAGGCCGACGGCGGCGATCGGCCGGAACGAGCTTCGCGTCATCGTGATCCTTTCGGAAGGGGGCGGGGACGGGTGGCGGGGCTTCCTGCCCTCGCCGAGGGATTTCCCTCGTCCCGGTCGGTCGCCCGGTCGGTGGGCGCCGCGTCGTGGTCGACTTCGGGGCTCAGTTCGCCCCCTGGACCAGGACATCCACGGGGACCCGGACCTCGGTGGCCTGCGGGTGGTCGGTCTTCAGGACGATCTCGCCGACGATCTTGCCGACCGGGGCGCCCGGGTTTAGCTTGACGGCCATCCGGTACTTCGACCCCTTGGAGCCGGCCGGTTGCGGGATCGACTCGAAGCTCACGTCCATCCCCTCGGGCTTCTTCTCGACGGTGAACTTGGCGGAGGTCCGGTCCCGGATCCAGAGGATGAGGTCTTGCTCTCCGCCGCCGCTGGAGGTCACGTCGCGGAGGACGACCTTCTCGGACGAGACGGTGATCGGCCCGGTGACCCGGCCGAGCACGGGGATCCGGACTTCCTTCTTGAGCGGGTGGTCGGTCTCGACCACGACCTCCTCGGCGAACGCCCCGAGGTGCGGGCCCTTCTTGAGCGTGACCTCGATGGCGAAGCCCTTCTCGATCTTGAGCGACTTCGCCTCCTCCGCGGTCATCGGCCGCGCTTCGACCCCGATCAGGCCCGGGTTCGAGCTGACGACCCGGGTCACCTGGGTCTCGGGGCGGTCGCCGGAATGGAGGGCTCGCTTCTGCATGTACGGCTCGTCGTTGTTCACGGACTGGAAGTTGATCGTCGGGTCGCTCGGGACCAGGATCACCGCCGGCCGGACGGTTCCCTCGACGGACAGGGCGATCTCGGGGCGGCCGGGGTCGCTGGTCCCGATCCGGGCCATCTTGCGGTACGCCCCGTCGATCTTCCGGGTATTCCATTTCACGTCGATCGGCTCGCTGCCGCCCGGCTTGACCACCAGGCCGGCCCCCCCGCCCTCGGAGGCGGTCCCGGGCTTGCCGAGCTGGGCGATCGTGCACGAGCAATCGGTCCCCAGGTTCCTCAGCTCCAGCGGGCCGGGGCCGGTGTTCCGGAAGATCCAGGTGTGGACCCCGTCCGAATCCTGGGCCATGACGCCGAACTTGTGAGCCAGGTCGCCCTCGACCTCGGTGACTCCCTTCGGCCCCTCGGAGTCCGAGCGTTCCGGCGCGGGGAAGCCCGGGGCGTTGCTCGCCGAGTCGGTCGTCAGCATCGGGACGACGAAGGTCGCCGCCGCCGAGAGCCCGACGGCCAGCACGATCAGGAGGATCCAGGATTTCATGGAGGCTCGACTCCCGGGATAGAGGCCGATCCGGTCGCGGCCCGGGGATGATGATAAGGATGGGGCCCGGGCGGCGGGCGTCTCTGGAGGTTGAACCCCGATATTAAGCCCCCGTCCGCCTTTTGGTCAAGCGAAGCAGCGCCCCCGGGGTCGATTGGGGTCGGGCCTTCGACCCCGGAGCCAGGGCGACGCGGCTGGAACCTCAGGCCACCCCATCCCGCCGTGAGGGGCACCCGCCGAGGAGCGGAGAGCGGACCCGTCGCGTCGGGCTCCGGAGCGTGGCCGGTCGCGGGCTCCGGCGGTAGGATGTCCCTTCGGGGGCGGTCGCCGATGTTGCCTTCTCGCCCGACGGTCAGACCCTCGCCACGGGATCATCGGGAAAAGCCGACGACGCGGTGAAGCTCTGGGATGTCGCCACCGGCCGGTTGAAGCGGGTCATCAAGCAGGTCGGCCGCGTGCCGGCGTCGAGGCATCCCCTGCTCTCCATGTCACGTGGTTGGCCCGCATCCTTCAATGGTGGGCGTAGGCCCCCACGGCCCTCCGGCCCCGGACGCTCTCGGGGAATAGCGATTCCTGGTCCAGTGTGCCGTCGGGCGAGAGCGGGATCGGCAGGTAGTCCGTCTCGCGCTCCAGGTGGGGGTGGGCGGCCACCTCGGCCTCCAGGGCGGGGGAGACCCAGAGGGTCGTCAACTCCAGGGTGTTGGGGATCACGACCATCCGGGCTTCGAGTGGGTCGATCCGCCAGCAGGTGTCCAGGGCGGCGGCCAGAACGTCGCGGTCGGTCGGCAGGGTGATCGGGATCCGGGCCCGCTCCAGGCAGCAGGAGGTCAGGACGTTGATCCGGAACGGCTCCGGGTCGAGCCGGGCGACCAGCCGCTCGGTCGTCAGGTCGGCGAAGCCCACGCCGACGATGTTGCCGTGGGTCTCCTCCGAGGCGTCCAGGACCGCCAGCCGGGTGACGACGGGGCGGGGGAGGTCGGGCATCGTCTCGACCATCAGCCGACCGATCACGTTGGGATCCATCCCGGATCCGGAATAATTCTTGCCAACCTCGCCGACGATCAGGACGTCGATCTGGTCGAACGGGAGCCGGCCCATCAGCCCCCGGGCTTTGGTGAGGAGCTTCGGCTCGGCTTCGAGGATCTCCTCGGGTTCCAGGGCGATGATCTCGGCCGGGATGTCCTCGGCGTTCTCCAGGATCGCCAGGCCGAGGGCGAATTTGGTCTGGGCGACCAGGAATCTCATCACGGCCGGGAGGACGTGGAGCATACCCGGGATTCCCAGCTTGTGAATCTGGGTCGCCCCGTCGCGCTTACCGAGGCCGATGGCGAGCATCTTCAGAACGCCCGACTCGTAGGTCCCGCTGAAGTCGGTGTGCGGTTTGACCCGGTTGAGCAGGACGATCCCGTCGGCCCCGTGGGCGTTCCGGTCGAAGTAGATCGGCAGGCCGACCGGGTTGGTCCCGAGGACCACGGTGTCCATGTCGGTCCGGATCTCGACGCCCATCGCGGACTCGGTGATCCCGTAGCCGGCCAGAAGTTCGCGCTGGCCTTCGGGAGTCGCGCCGCCGTGGCTCCCCATCGCGGCGACGATGAAGGGGTGATAGCCCATCTCCTTGAGGGCGTCGACGGCGGCTCGGGCGACGGTCGGGATCGCGGCGATCCCCCGGCTCCCGACCCCGACGGCGATCGTCCCGCCGGCGGGGACCCGGTCACGGATCCGACTCCCGAGGATCAGGCCGCGGACGGTCCCGGCGATGTCGGCGACCCGGGGTTGGGGGACGGATTGCTTGACCTTCGCCAGCGTGGGAAATGACATCCGGACTCGCCCCCTGTAAGATCGACCGGCCGATCGCGGCCCCTCCGCCCCTCCCTTGGATCATACCGCGGGGAGCCGGGCTCGCGGAGGGGAAGCCGGGGGAGTCGCCGCGTTTTCCGATGAAGACCGTCTTCCTGATCCTCACGCCCGGCGGACTCGCCCTGGCCCGACGCTATCGCGAGGCCCATCCCGAGGGGCTGGCGATCCTCGGCCCGGCGTCGGTGGTCGGGCCCGTCTCGGGCGTCTCCGGGCCGATCCCCGCGACCTTCGAGGCGGCCGAGGCGGGCGTCTTCGGCTGGTCGGGGCCGCTCCGACCGCTGGTCCCGGCGATCTGGGCCGGGTCTGAGGCGATCGTCGCCGCGATGGCCCTGGGGATCGTGGTCCGGCTGGTCGGCCCGCTCGCCTCGGACAAACGCCTCGACCCGGCGGTGGTGGCCGTCGACGAGGCCGGTCGGTTCGCCGTCAGCGTCCTGGGCGGGCACGGGGCCGGGGCGAACGAGCTGGCGGAGGCGGTGGCTCGCGCGATTGGCGCGCAGGCCATCGTCACCACCGCCAGCGACGCCGGGGGACTCCCGGCCGTCGATCGGGTCGGTCGAGAAGACGGCTGGATCATCGAACGGGCCGAGAACCTGACGCGGGTGGCCGCCTCGGTGGTCCGCCGCCGGCCGGTCGCCGTCTGGCAGGAGGCGGGCCGGGCCGACTGGTGGCGGCGGTTCGGTCCCTGGCCCGACCATTTCCACCGGGTCGACTCCCCCGAGGCCCTGGCCGCGCTCGGGCCCGAAGCCGCGCTCGTCATCAGCGACCGGACCGAGCCGGAAGGGCTCCCCGAGGGCCGGACCCTGATCTATCGCCCGCCGACCCTCGTGGCCGGGATCGGCTGCAAGCGGGGGACCTCTCGCGAGGCGATCGACCGGTGGGTGGACGCCGTCATGGCCGAGCATCGATTTGCCCGGAATAGCCTGGCGGCGGTGGCCACGGTGATACTCAAGATTGACGAGCCCGGTCTGCTCGCCTTCGCCCGGTCGCGCGGTCTGCCGCTGGTCGCTTTCCCCGCCGCGCAGCTCGCCGACCATCCCGGGATCGAGACGCCCAGCGAACGGGTCCGCTCCAAGGTCGGGATCCCGGCCGTCGCCGAACCCTCGGCGCTCCGCGCGGCCGGGGCATCGCGGCTCCTGCTCCCCAAGCAGAAAGGGCCGGGCCTTACGCTGGCCCTCGCCCGCCGCCCGGAGCCTAACAGACGATCCGGCCTTCTTTCCGAGTCATAGCGAAGGGCTCTGATCAATGGAGGATGGTTGATGGATAACGCGAGTCCCGGGAAAGCCGCCCAAGCCGCTCTGGATGCTTGATCGCTCAATCGTCGTCAATCAGCATCCATCACGGACCCCGATTCGCCTCTCAGTGCGAATATGGCACGGGAATTTGGCCACCCGGCCCAAAACCGGGCGCAAAGATGCCGATCGGAGGCCCGTACATCGGCCCGCCCACTTTGTAAGGGTAAGGGAAGGTGTTGTACCCGTAAGCCGACCCGTAGGTGTAACCTGGGGCCACGAACCCCGGCCGCCAGAGCCCGACCCCAAACTTGCCCGGAATCACGCCCGGTTGGGGATAGCCATAGCCATACCCTGCCCCGTAGGGAGACGAGAACGTCGTGTAGGTCCGAATCGTCCCGTAGCCGGCCTCGCCCCAGCTCGTCCCGTAGAGGTTGGGCATCCCGATGTTGCCATTGACCCGATAGGGGATCGTTGGGCCCCCGAGCAGCACCTGAGCTTCCGTCCGCGAGAGCGGGACGACCAGGCCCAGGGCCGAACCGACCGCCAGGACCATCAGCAGGCGACCCATATCCCACCCCCGAGCCAGGAACGACCACCGGCCGGCCGAGGATCGATGCGATCCGGCTCGGGCCCGAAGTTCGGTCGGCGATCGAATTATAGTCCCTCCGGGGGCCAATGTCACAATTCGTCGACGACGAAGGGCGGGGTCATGCCCCGCCCCGCGGCGATCGACCCGTCAGGCCGATTCTCAATCGTCGTCCCGGCCGCGCCGGAACCTCTGCCCGATCCCGCGGAATGGCTGGAGGAAGTTTCGCGATCCATAGCCAGAATTGCCGTAGCCGCCATTCCCGTAGTAGGGACGGGCACCATAGCCGTAGCCATTGTACGGCCGGGCGTACCCGTAACTCGCGACCCCTGGGGCATAGCCGTAATTGGCGACGGCCGGAGCGTATCCCTGATAGCCCGAGCTGTAGGACATCACGCCCGGGCCCGCGAGGTAAGCCGAGTTCGAGTAGCTGTTGTAACTGTTGACGTAGCTCGGATAGCCGGCTCCGGTATAGCTCGAATACCCGGTGCCGTAGCCGTAGGCGGGGTTGCCGATCGTGAGCCCCTGACCCGAGAAGCCGTTGCCGTAGCCGTAGCCGTTGCCGTAGCCATTGCCGATCGAGAGCGAGAATTGCGCCTTCGATTCGGCCGCCGTCGCCAGTAAGATCCCGCCGGCCAGGACCAGCCCCATGAGGTGTCGCATCGGAGACTCCCGGTTGTCCGTTCATCGTTGAGCATGGTCGGTTTCAAGCCGACCGATAAGATCATAGAACAGCAATCGATGTGCCGTGGCAAATCGAAACGGTTTTGGTCGGCCAAAAAAAGAACTTGTGTCGTCCGTCATCACGTGCTAGATTCGCTTCTGGCGGCGTGGTCGCGGGAGGCGGCGCCAGGCGTCCGGTCGGAGCGGAGGGGGCTTGATGGCGGGGATCGATGATCCGGGAGTCAGGCGGAAGTCGCTGGGGGATGTCCACGGTTCTGTGGCGGTCGCGCATGCCAGCCCGATCAAGCGGATGTTCGCGTTCATGGGGCCGGCCTATCTGGTCAGCGTCGGGTACATGGACCCGGGGAACTGGGCGACCGACCTGGAGGGGGGCGCCCGGTTTGGCTACGCCCTGATCTGGGTCCTCCTGATGTCGAACGTGATGGCCGTGATCTTGCAGACCCTCTCGGCGAGGCTGGGGGTGGTCACCGGCCACGACCTGGCCCAGGCCTGCCGGGCGGAGTATTCGCGCCCGGTGAATTTCGCCCTCTGGGTCCTGGCCGAGGTGGCGATCGCCGCCTGCGACCTGGCCGAAGTGGTCGGGACCGTGATCGCGTTGAAGCTCCTCTTCGGGCTCCCGCTGCTCTGGGGCTGCCTGGTCACGGCGCTGGATACGTTCCTGCTGCTCTGGCTCCAGCGATTCGGGATGCGGAAGATGGAAGCGGCGATTCTGGGCCTGGTGGTGACCATCGGCGGCTGCTTCCTGCTCCAGATCCTTCTGGCCCGGCCCGATCCCTCGGCCGTCTTCCTCGGGTTCCGCCCGACTCTCCCGCCGGGGGCCCTGTTCGTGGCGATCGGGATCCTCGGGGCCACGGTGATGCCGCACAACCTCTACCTGCACTCGGCGCTGGTGCAGACCAGGCGGATCGGGACCGACCGGGCGAGCAAGGCCACCGCGTGCAAGTACAACCTGATCGACTCGGCGCTGGCCCTGAACGTCGCTTTTTTGGTCAATGCGGCGATCCTGGTTCTCAGCGCGGCGGTCTTTCACGGCAAGGCGGAGGTGGCCAGCATCGAGGAGGCCCACCGGCTCCTCCCGGGTTTCCTCGGGGCGGCGGCACCGATCCTGTTCGGCGTCGCCCTGCTCTGCGCCGGGCAGAGTTCGACGCTGACGGGCACGCTGGCCGGGCAGATCATCATGGAGGGATACCTCGACCTCAAGATCGCCGCCTGGCTCCGGCGGCTGATCACCCGATCGCTGGCCTTGATCCCGGCGGTCTTGACGATCGCGCTGGTGGGCGAGGGTTCGACGCTGCATTTGCTGGTGCTCAGCCAGGTGGTCCTGAGCTTGCAACTCTCATTCGCGGTGATCCCGCTGGTCCACTTCACCTCGGACCGGCGGAACATGGGGGAGTTCGTCACGCCCTGGTGGGGCCGGGCCCTGGCCTGGTCCTCGGCGACGATCATCGTGGCGCTCAACGCGAAGCTGGTCCTCGACAAGATCGATGAGTGGGTGAATCTGGCCGCCGGGTCGGGTCGATCGCTGGGCCCGATCTCGCTGTCCTGGCTGGTCGGCGGGTCGCTCTACGCCGTCGCGCTGGCGGCCCTGGCGCTGCTGGTCTGGGTGACGGTCAAGCCGATCGTCCGCCCCGCGCCTCCCTGGAAGCCCGAGCCGCCGGTCGAGATCGACTGGTCCGACGCGCTCCGCCCGCGTCGGTTGGTTCGGATCGGCGTGGCTCTGGAGCGGGGCCCGGGCGACGCCGAGATCATCAACCGGGCCCTGAGCCTGGCCGAGCCCGGCCGGACCGGCCTGGTCCTGCTCCACGTCGTCGACACCCCGATGACCCGGGTCTACGGCGCCGAGACCGCCGACCTGGAGACCGCCGCCGACGAGCGTTACCTCGCCGAGGTCGTCCTGGTCCTTCGGGAGAAAGGCTACGAAGCCCAGCCGATCCTGCTCCACGGCCCCGACCGCGCCCGGAAGCTGATCGGGCAACTCAAGGAGGAGCCAGTCGACCTCCTCGTGGTCGGCTCGCACGGCCACGGCCTGCTCCGCGACCTCCTCTTCGGCCAGACCGTCGACAAGGTCCGCCACGGCCTGAGCATCCCGATGCTCGTGGCCCGGCCCGCGAGCCCGGGTCCACTGTGATTCGCGGCGGAAGTCCGGTATCATGGCCGACCGGGCGGCAAGTTCGCCGATCGCGGTCGCTCGTTCCGGGCGGCCAATGCCGCTCCCTCGGCTGGAAGGAGTGGCTTCCATGTGGCTTTATCTGTTCACATCCAATGAAATTTACCCGGATTCCGCCGAAGAGATCCGGTCGCTGGCCGAGTTGGCGGCGGGGGGTCGCGAAGCATTCCTCAAACTTGCGGACAGGGATGACGCGCCCTTGAAGCGGGCCAAGGCGGGCGAACGGGTTTTGTTATGCTTCCGGTCGGAAGGGATCTGGAAGGTCCAAGCCGAGGCACAAATGGCGGGTCCGGCCATCAGGGGATTGACCCCCGCCTCCGTGTTCTCGATTTACGGTCAGACGGGCGACCGCCACTGGTGGCGGGCATTGTCCGAGGTCCGCGTGTTCAAAGCACCGATCGCCCCATCAAATTTCGGGGTGGAGGAGCGTTTCCTTCCGAGTTCCGGGCGGGCTTACGTCATCCGGGTGATGGGGGACCTCGCGCTTGATCCTTCGGACATCCTTATCGTCCGGGAGTGCTCCGAGGACGTGACGATCGATGAGCAAGGTCGGATCTTCCGGTATAACGGGGAAGAGATCATCGAACCCGGCCTCGATCCCGAGACGATCCTTGGCGCCCTCGCCGATGTGGCCTCGGGCCGGATGGTGTCGATCGATGACCTCCGAGCCGGTCGATCATGAACATGCGTTACGAGCGGACGAAGAGGGCCGACAGGCAATTTTATTCGCTGCCGATCGAACTTCAGACGCCGCTCGACGATTTTCTGACCAGGCGGGCCGGGATCGAGGCCGATCGCCATTGCGAGTTGCTTCCGGGCGCTGCTTATCTCTACAAGACGATGGTCATGACCTTGGACCTAGGCGACGGTTTCTGGAATGAGATCACCGCGGTCAGATCGTTCGATCCCGGCTCGGGCGTACTCGAAATCCTGGCGATTGGCTACAAGCAGATTGACAAATGAAATGGGTCGCCTTCCGTTCCGATTTCATCGCTGGCTCTCGGTCGACGGACGTTCATCCGAAGTCCTCGGCCGATCCCATTGACCACGTTTCTCCGATCGTTTTAGAATGAACTCCGCGAAGACCCGGGCTGCCCGCGTTCGGACCGTTGACGCTCGATGGCGATCACGTATTACAAGCGGTTCCGGATGGAGATCGATCTCGACGGCTCGCTCCCCCCGCCCCGGCTGGCACTGCCGTACCGGTGGGTGGCCTGGGACGAGTCGCTGGTCGATCAGCATGCCGAGATCAAGTATCTGAGCTTCCGCGACGAGGTCGACGCCCACGTCTTCCCCTGCCTGGGGGAGCGCCACGGCTGCCAGCGGCTGATGCGCGAGATCCGCCGGAAGCCGGGTTTCCTGGCCGTCTCGACCTGGCTGATCGCCTGCCCCGAGGGGTACTGCGGGACCGTCCAGGGGGTGATGGACCGGGGGCCGATCGGGGCGATCCAGAACCTCGGCGTGGTTCCCTCGTTCCGGGGGATGGGGCTGGGCCGGGCCCTGGTCCGCCAGGCGCTGGAGGGGTTCTATCAGGCCGGGCTCCGTCGGGCGTACCTCGAAGTCACCGCCGAGAACTCCTCGGCGGTCCGGCTCTACCGGGCGATCGGCTTCCGCCGCTCCAAGACCTTGTACAAGGCCGTGGACGGCTGAGCCGGGGTCTGACCGGGATCTCTGGTGGTGCCACGTCCTCGGCCCCCTCTCTCGGGTGCGCCAGCGGATTCTGGCATTCAGTTGGATGAGGCCCAGTCGAGGTCCCGGCTTGATCAGCCGATTGCCGCGCAGCGACTGCCCAGTCTCACCAAGTTCGATGTCGTTGCGACGCTTTCCCACCATCTTGAGAGCCTCCAAGGACTGTCAAGAATCAACGCGTAAATCTTGTGCCGAACAGTATTGGGGGGGAGGGGGCCGGAGGGGAGCCCTTTTCTGACTCTCTCCCTCGTGGTGGAGGGTTGGAGAGAGGGGGCCACGACCTCCAAGGGAGCGAAACCTCAAGAATCCGCGGTCACACCCCTGAGCCGGGCCGGTCGGGCGTCGACTCGACGCGGCGGGCATCTTGGGCGATACTTGGGGGCGTCGCCCGGGCCCCGGCGAGGGGGGTCCGCGAAGCCGGCGGGGTCGTCGGGGCCCGCGAGCCGCCCTCGGCTCCCCTATCCTCCGAGCGATGAGGTCCATCCGTGCCCGAAGCGTCCGTCTCCTCCCACGTCTTCCCCAACGGCCTGGTCCTGGTGGCCGAGTCGATGCCGAGCGTCCAGTCGGCCGCCTTCTCGCTCCTCTTGCCGGCTGGGGCGGCCTACGAGCCCGAAGGGCTGGGCGGGACGGCCTCGATGCTCGCCGACTGGATCACCCGGGGGGCCGGCGACCGCGACAGCCGCGAACTCCTCACGGCGCTGGACAACCTCGGCGTGAGCCACGGCGAGGGGGCCCAGACGCTCCACTCCAGCGTCTCGGCGGCGACCCTGGGTCGGAACCTCATCCCCGCCCTGGAGATTTACGCCGACGTCCTCCGCCGCCCCCACCTCGACGACGAGGAGGTCGAGCCGATCCGGGCCCTGGCCCTCCAGACGCTCCAGGGCCTGGAGGACGACCCCGGCTCCAAGGTGATCTACGAGCTGCGGAAGCGCCACTTCCCCGACCCCTGGGGCCGCGCCGCCCCCGGGACCCCCGAGGGGGTCCGGCAAGCCCAACCCGACGACCTCCGGGCCTTCCACCGCGCCCGCTACCGGCCCAATGGCGCCATCCTGGCCGTCGCCGGGGCGATCGACTGGCCCGCCCTCAAGGACGCCGTCGCCCGGCTCTTCGGCGACTGGGAGCCGGGGCCCGGATCGTCGCTGGCCCTCCGGCCGGGCGGCCCTCGCCGCGACCACATCCTCAAGGAAACCCAGCAGACCCAGATCGCGCTGGCTTACCCGACGGTGACCGTCGAGAGTCCCGACTACTACCAGGCCCGGGCGATGATCGGGGTCCTCGGCGGCTACTCCTCGGCCCGCCTCTTCACCGAGGTCCGCGAGAAGCGGGGGCTCTGCTACTCCGTCTACGCCACCTACGAGGGCTTGAAGGACCGCGCGGCCGTCCTCTGCTACGCCGGGACCTCGACCGACCGGGCGCAGGAGACCCTGGACGTGACCCTGGCCGAGATCGACCGTCTGGGCCGCGAGGGGATCGACGCCGAGGAGCTGGACACGATGCGGGCCGGGCTCAAGAGTTCGCTCATCATGCAGCAGGAGTCCAGCATGAGCCGCGCCGGTTCGCTCGCCTCCGACTGGTTCTACCTCGGCCGGGTCCGCTCGATCGACGAGATCTCCGACTCGCTCGACGCCTTGACGCCCTCGACCGTCGGCGACTTCGCCCGGAAGAACTCGACCGAGGGGATGACCGTCCTGACCCTCGGGCCCTCGGCCCTGAAACTGCCGGACTGAGGGCAGGGGAGATCAACCGGTCGAGTAGGGGAGGGACTGGGCTTACCAACCGCCTCCCCCCTCTTCAAACCGGACTGGCGGATTTCCCGCATCCGGCTTACCCGAACTGTCTCGGTCGCAGGCATGCACAGAAAGTCAACC
>JAABUV010001507.1_pt1 | contig 33702 bp, 30 predicted proteins | sample 5559971 | NCBI WGS metagenome assembly JAABUV01 (sample SAMN10711881, study PRJNA513362) | rock metagenome | isolation source: Antarctica rocks | place: Antarctica: Victoria Land, Knobhead nord | collected 2015-12-19
GAACGGCTCGAAGCCGAACCAACACTTGCCCGTGCCGCACCGAACGGCCGAGCAGGTCCGTGTGACACCACCAAGGCCCGCCTCATCGCTGAGCGCGCCAAGGAGGTCTCACAACCAGACAGCTAGGAAGGGGAGCCTTAAGACGTGTTTTCAGCCCTGCCTGCCTGGCCGGCCACGCCCAGGCGCACACGCTCGCCCGATGTGCCGCCGGCCTGCAGTCACGCGGTCCAGGGGCGGCTCGCTCCTGGCGGGTCACCGCCTTGAACCAGGGGCAGAGCCCGGCCTTGCTGCGTCCTCCGTGCCACGCCACCCCAGGCACGCTGCTTGCACAAACTCTGCGCGTGCGTTCCCCGTCCAGCCCGCGGTAGCCTCGCCGCAGCCCGCCGAACGGGCCGCTTGCCTGGGGGCGAAGACCGCCCAACTGCCGTTATGCGCGCGTGAATCTGCTGGTGGCCGGCCCGGACCCTGCGCCCGAATTGGCGCGTTCCGGGATTTCGGCCTCCCTTGGGAGTTTCGTGATGCCTCAGACCGACACCGTGTTCTCGCTCCATGCCGCGCTGCGCGACGGGCGCCGCGAGGTGGAGATGAGCCTTGCCGACTACCTCGACGCCTGCCGCGACGACCCCTCCTGCTACGCGAGCCCGGCGGAACGCATGCTGCGCGCCATCGGCGAGGCCGAGCTGGTCGACACCTCGCGCGATCCGCGACTCGGTCGCCTCTTTCTCAACCGGACCGTGCGCATGTATCCGGCATTTGCCGAGTTCCACGGCATGGAGGAGACGATCGAGCGCATCGTCGGCTTCTTCCGCCACGCGGCGCAGGGCCTGGAGGAGCGCAAGCAGGTGCTCTACCTGCTGGGCCCGGTCGGCGGCGGCAAGTCCTCGCTGGGCGAGCGGCTGAAGGCGTTGATGGAGCACGAGCCGATCCACGTGCTCAAGGCCGGCAACACGCTGAGCCCGGTGTTCGAGAGCCCGCTCGGCCTGTTCGACCCGGACACCATGGCCGACGTGTTGCTGGAGAAATACGGTATCCCGCGGCGCGTGCTCACCGGCATCGCCAGCCCGTGGGCGCTCAAGCGCCTGGAGGAGTGGGGCGGCGACCTGGAGCGGTTCCGCGTGGTCAAGCTCTACCCGTCGCGCCGCCGCCAGGTCGCGGTCGCAAAAACCGAGCCCGGCGACGACAACAACCAGGACATCTCTGCCCTGGTCGGCAAAGTCGATATCCGCAAGCTGGAGATGTACAGCCAGGACGACCCCGACGCATACGGCTTCTCCGGCGGCCTGAACCGCGCCAACCAGGGCATCCTCGAGTTCGTCGAGATGTTCAAGGCGCCGATCAAGATGCTCCACCCCCTGCTCACTGCGACGCAGGAGGGCAACTACCTGGGCACCGAGAACATCGGCGCCATCCCGTTCCAGGGCATCCTGCTCGCCCATTCCAACGAGGCGGAGTGGCAGACCTTCCGCAACAACCGCACCAACGAGGCCTTCCTCGACCGTGTCAGCGTGGTGAAGGTGCCGTACTGCCTGCGGGTGACCGAGGAAAGCCGCATCTACGAGAAGTTGATCAGCGGTTCCGCGCTCGCCGAGGCGCCCTGCGCGCCGCACACGCTGGAGATGCTGGCCCGCTTCGCCGTGCTCTCCCGCCTCAAGGCGCACGCCAACTCGCGCCCGTTTGCCAAGATGCGCGTCTACGACGGCGAGAACATCCGCGAGACCGACCCCAAGGTCCGCACCATGCAGGAGTACCGCGACACTGCCGGCGTCGACGAGGGCATGGACGGCATCTCCACCCGCTTCGCCTACAAGGTGCTGAGCGCCACCTTCAACCACTCCTCCAACGAGGTCGCCGCCGACCCGGTGCACCTGATGTACGTGCTGGAACAGGCGATCCGCCGCGAGCAATTCCCCGCCGACACCGAGGCCGCCTACCTCGCCACCATCAAGTCCGAGCTGGCGTCCCGCTACGCCGAGTTCATCGGCAACGAGATCCAGAAGGCCTACCTGGAGAGCTACGGCGACTACGGCCAGAACCTGTTCGACCGCTATCTCGACTATGCCGACGCCTGGATCGAGGACCAGGACTTTAAGGACCCCGACACCGGCCAGATGCTCAACCGCGAGCTGCTCAACGCCGAGCTGACCAAGATCGAGAAGCCGGCCGGCATCGCCAACCCCAAGGACTTCCGCAACGAGGTGGTGAAGTTCGCATTGCGCAACCGCGCCGCCAACTCCGGCCGCAACCCGTCCTGGACGTCGTACGAGAAGATCCGTGACGTGATCGAGAAGCGCATGTTCTCCCAGGTCGAGGACCTGCTGCCGGTGATCTCCTTCGGCTCCAAGAAGGATGGCGACACCGAGAAGAAGCACACCGACTTCGTCGAGCGCATGGTCTCGCGCGGCTACACCGAGCGCCAGGTGCGCCGGCTGGTCGAGTGGTACATGCGGGTCAAGCAGTCGGCCTGAGCGCGCGCGATCTTGGACATCATCGACCGCCGCTCCAACCCGCACGGCAAGAACCTGGAGAACCGCCAGCGGGTGCTGGCACGCGCCCGCGGCGCCATCGCACGCGCCGCGCGTGCGGCCATCGACAACGGCACCCTGCGCGAGACCGGCCGCGGCAGCGACGGCGCCGGCGAGACCGTCACCATCCCCGCCGACGTGCTGCACGAGCCGTCGTTCCACACCGTGTTCTCCGGCGGCGAGCGTCACATCGTGCTGTCCGGCAACAAGGAGTTCTCCACCGGCGACCGCCTCGCCAAGCCGAAAGGCGGGCAGGGCAGCGGCGGCGGCCCCGGCAGCGGCGACGGCTCGGGCGAGGCGCAGGACGGCTTCCGCTTCGTGCTCACCCGCGACGAGTTCCTCGACCTGTTCTTCGAGGACCTGGAGCTGCCCGACCTGGTGAAGAGCCAGGTCGTCGCCACCGACACCACCTCGCCGTCGCGCGCCGGCATCTCCGTCGACGGCACGCCGTCGCAGGTCGACATGTCGCGCACCATGCGCCAGTCCATGGCGCGGCGCATCGGCCTGCGCCGACCCAAGACGCCCGACGTCCGCGCCCTGGAGGAGGAGGTCGCCGCGCTGGAAGCCTCCGGCGCCGACGCCGACCGCTTGACCATGCTGCGCGCCGAGCTGGAGGTGGCACTCCGCAAGCTCGCCCGCGTGCCCTGGGTCGACCCGATCGACATGCGCTACCGCCGTTTCACCCCCACGCCGAAACCCACGGCGCGCGCGGTGATGTTCTGCCTGATGGACGTGTCGGGCTCGATGTCGGAGAGCATGAAGGACCTCGCCAAGCGGTTCTTCCTGCTGCTGCACGTGTTCCTGGAGCGCCGCTACAAGCGCGTCGACCTGGTGTTCATCCGCCACACCGAGGTCGCCGAGGAGGTCGCCGAGGAGGTGTTCTTCACCGACCCGCGCACCGGCGGCACCGTAGTCTCCACCGCGCTCGCCGAGTTCACCCGCATCCAGCGCGAGCGCTACCCCGCCGGGTCGTGGAACATCTACGCCGCCCAGGCCTCGGACGGCGACAACTCCGGCAGCGACACCGCGCGCTCCGTCGCCATGCTGGAGACCGACATCCTGCCGGTGGTGCAGCACTTCGCCTACATCGAGGTCTCCATGTCCGCCGCCATGATCCGCGGCGAGACCGACCTGTGGCGCGGCTACGCCCCCCTGTCGCAGCGCGCGCCCAAGCTCGCGATGCGGCGGGTGGCGGAGCGGCGCGACATCTTCCCGGTGTTCCGCGACCTGTTCGGGCGCAAGGTGCCGGCGTGAAGCAAGCAAGGCCAGGGCTCTGCCCTGGACCCGCCAAAGGCTCGCCTTTGGAAACCTAGACCTGGGCCGGCGGCACGCCCCGCCTTGCCTTCATGCACGCCGGTCCAGGGGCGGCTCGCCCCTGGCGGGTTTGGGCAGAGCCCAAGCTTGCTTCCTTCCTGAAGGAGCTCCGATGGACCAGACCCTGCTCTACACCGGCACCGACTGGGATTTCGGCACGCTGCGCCGCTCCTACGACGCGATCGAGCGCATCGCCACCGACGAGCTGGGCCTGGAGCTGTATCCCAACCGCATCGAGGTCATCACGTCGGAGCAGATGCTCGACGTCTACACCGCGCACGGTATGCCGCTGAGCTACCGCCACTGGTCCTACGGCAAGCGCTTCCTGCAGCACGAGAACAGCTACCGCCGCGGCTACACCAGCCTCGCCTACGAGGTCGTCATCAACTCCAGCCCGTGCATTTCCTACCTCATGGAGGAGAACACCGCGACGATGCAGGCGCTGGTGATCGCGCACGCCGCGTTCGGCCACAACCATTTCTTCCGCAACAACCACCTGTTCCGCCAGTGGACCGAGGCGTCTGGCATCCTCGACTACCTGGCCTTCGCGCGCAGCTACGTCGCCACCTGCGAGGACCGCCACGGCGTCGCCGCCGTCGAGCGCATCCTGGACGCGGCCCACAGCCTGTCGCGCCACGGCGTGCACCGCCACGGCGGCTCGCGCCCGATGAACCTGCGCTCCGAGCAGAAGCGCGAGCGCGAGCGCCAGGAATACGACGAGCGCGTGTTCGACGACCTCTGGCGCACGCTCCCCGACGCCAAGGCCGACCCCGGCCCGGACAAGCTCGCCGAGCAGCGCCGCCGCCTCGGCCTGCCCGAGGAGAACCTGCTGTACTTCCTGGAGAAGACCTCGCCCAAGCTCGCGTCCTGGGAGCGAGAGATCATCCGCATCGTCCGGCTGATCGCGCAGTACTTCTACCCGCAGCCGCAGGTCAAGCTGATGAACGAGGGCTGCGCCACCTGGGTGCACCAGCGCATCATGACCCGCCTGCACGAAACCGGGCAGATCGACGACGCCGCCTTCCTGGAGACGCTGCACTCCACCAGCAACGTCATCATGCAGCCCGGCTTCGACCACCCCGCCGGCGGACCAGGCTTCAACCCCTACGCGCTCGGCTACGCGATGATGACCGACATCGCCCGCATCTGCGAGACTCCCACCGCCGAGGATCGCGCCTGGTTCCCCGACATCGCCGGCAACGGCAAGCCGAACGCCACCCTGCGCCACGCCTGGGCCAACTACCGCGACGAGAGCTTTGTCCTGCAGTTCCTCTCGCCCCGCGTGATGCGGGACTTCCGCATGTTCCGCCTGCTCGACGAGTCCGCCGAGCCCACCCTGCTGGTCGACGCGATCCACGACGACGAGGGCTACCGCGCCATTCGCCGCAGCCTCGCGCGCACCTACGACCCAGGCCTTAACGACGCCGACGTGCAGGTGGTCGACGTCGACCTCGCGGGCGACCGCCGCCTTGTGCTCCAGCACCGCACCCGGCCCGGGCAGAAGCTCGCGCAGAAGGACGCCGAGGCGACGTTGCGCCAGCTCGCGGTGCTGTGGGGATACGAGGTCAGGCTGCAGGAGGTCGACTCGGACACCGAGGCGGTGCTGGCGACGCATGCGGCGAGCCCGCCGAAGTAGGCAAGACAAGACAAGGCCAGGGCTCTGCCCTGGACCCGCTGGGGGCAGCGCTCCCAGACCCGCATCTCATGAGGTCCAGCATAGTAGGGCAAGCCAGAGATTGTAAATCACAAACAATGTCGGAGCAAAAATGCCTGAGAATAAGACACGTAAACAGCACTTTTTACCTAGAGTGGATCAGAAGCTTAACGCTCTTAATCCACAAGGCAAAAATCGTAACCTACGTATATACTCGTTCTATCTTGTTGACAGAAAAAACTACATTCTAACGTTAGAAAATCTTAATGGAGTTTCAATCGATGGCAATCTGTTTTTTCTTGATCTACTTAGCTTTGATATTTTAGAGGATAATCGGCTAAGGCACAATTTCGAGTCACTCTTTCAAAAGTATGAGGAAAAGACTGAGCTTCAAACAGCAAAGTTACTGTCTAAACTCAACGCCGGCAATATTGATATTAAGACCGAGATTACCGATCTGTTTGCTGCTAAGCTGCTTAATTTCATTAGAAATCCCTTTTGCATCGAAAAAGTGCTTAATACTTTCCCGAACCTCGCCTTATACGAGCCGGTAGATGCCACCCTGCTCGACAACTATCGCCGCATCGTCAGCGGCAGAAAGCCCCACCAAGCCAATTTGTGCGCCTATTTTGGAATCAGCGACCAACAATATGTGAAATGGCTCCGAGTGCTTTTCATATTGCTTGTGCCAATGAGAGAAGGCTATCTCAATTTCTTTGAGGAATCCACTAGAGGTTTACTGGAAAATAGAAAAACGTATCTTTCCGTTTCCGTCTGCGAGTACGATAGCGATCGATGCCTGCTTTCCGACCGTGGATATAGTCAGCCCCTGCCAGGTAGTAAGCATCTAGCATTTTCTTTTAACCTGTGTTCCACCGCTTTTATCAACTACATTTTTGCTGATCTAGACACGCTTATTCAGGGACTTGCCCCGCCTCAATTTATAGCTCAGGCCATTGATAGTTGGAGAAACTACCCTTCTAGTACAATTTAAAGTAGAACATTTACGTAATGATCATATCAGACTTGCTTGCTATAATCGTCATGTGATTGAACAATGCCATGGGCGTGTCTACTGCTCTACAAAAGACGGACTCGTGCTGTCAGACCATACATCGGACACAAGAGCATCGTGACACTGTCACTGATAAAATTCTTCATCTACGCCTTCCAGGTCGCGCGCCGCGCCATCTCGCAGCCATCGGAGCGATACACCGCCGAGCACGCCGGCGCGAACAGCGGCCGTCCCCGCACCGCCGCCTGCACAGGGGGCGTGACCTGAGCCGTGCTCGCCGCATAGACGGGCGCTTGCGGGCTGCGTGCCAGCAAGGCGCCGCCGACCACAGCAACGCCGATCAGCCCGCCGATCCAGCCCGGATTGTGTCGCATAAGCCCCTCCTGCATCTCAGGAGGCACCATACCAGGCTACACGAACAAATAAAGAACAAACCGTTAATGCCTGACCAGTCCGATGCCGCTGAGGCACCAACGACACACCGATGCCAGGCACCCTGATCACATGCGGGAACAAACCCCATCCTGGTCGCTCGACCCTGAGGCATCACGGCCGGTTCAGGACGCAGGCTGCGCGTTGATCGTCCAGTCGTACGGGACGAACTCGACCCGATACCCCACCGGCACCTTCTCCACCCGGTAGCGGTTGACGTATTCCGCCAACGATGTCGCCCGCGTAAGGAAATCCGCCTGGTAGAACGACAGGATCGAGGACAGCCGCAGCACGTGGCGCACCGGGTCAACCGCGACGTTGCGCCGCTCCGCCAGGAAGCGTCGCGCCGCCGCGTCCAGTCCCGCGTCGAGCGTGGCCGCGTGGAACGGCACGCGTGGCAGGCGCGGGCACGACACCGACATGCAGTTCAGCGCGAAATGCGCGCGCTCGTCCCCGATCGGCCGGATGACGTCGTTCTCGTAGTTGTAGAGCGATACCGGCCGCCCGTGCACCACGACCCGCGACAGCACGAAGAACCCGAGCCGCCCGACCCAGGACAGCCGGCGCGGGGTGCCGCGGTCCAGCACGTGCGCCATCGCCAGGGCGTTGTAGACGTTGATGTGGAACGCCAGCCCGTCCGCGGCCGCAGCGCCGGGCGCCCCGGCATCGCCCGGCGGCGAAGCGGCGAGCTGTCCCGCGCCGCGCGCCTGGCCCGGCGCCCCGAACGCAGCCACCGCGGCATCCAGGTCGTGCCGGTCGCGCGACAGCCCCTGGAAGTCGACCCGCCCCTGGTCGTCCACGAACCGCGCCAGCACCGCCGCCCACGCCGGATCGCTGTCCGCCGCGAGGGCTCCGCCGCACCCCTGCCCGAGCAGGCAGAGCACCGCGACCCCGGCCAGCACCCTCACGGCTCCGCGCCGCCCGGACCCACGCCGCCCGATCCCGCGCGGCTCGAATCCGTTAGCCCCGAGCCTGCCGCGCCCACGCCCGCCACGCCCGCCGGCACCTCGCCCGGCAACGCTCCGCCAGCCCGCGGCTGTCCCTTGGCCGGGACCCTGCGCGGCCGCACCGGACCCGACGCCGGATGGCCGCGCAGCGGGTCCCACGTCACTTCGCCCGCAGCCGTGCGCACCGGGAACGGCCGCAGCAGGAAGTCGTCGCGCCGGGCGTTGTGCAGGCACATCGACATCGGGCCGTCCACCGTCGCCACCATGAACGCGCACGCCTCCACCCGGCAGCGGTCCAGCCGCCCGGCATCCATGAAGTCGTGCAGGAAGAAGCTGAGCTTGCCCACCCGCCCGCGCCCGGCCACCAGGTCGCGCCGCATCGCCCACAGCTTGCGCAGCCCCCACCCCGCGCTGCGCCGCAGCATCGCGGGGTGACGCAGCAGCCATCCCGCCAACGCCGCCACCGCCCGTCCGCGATGGGTGCGGTCGAACTGCAGCCCGCCCGTGGCCTCGAACAGCTCGGCCATCAGAGCCCGATCGTCGAACAGGTCGTGCACCCTGCCGTTCGCCACCAGGGTCATCGCATACCGGTTGCACTCGCCATGCCCCACGCCCGGGGTATCGAAGGCAATCTGCGCGCCGGCGCCAGCCTGGATCTCGCGGGCCACGCTGTCCTTGGTGACCTGCCCCAGTCCGTCGCGCTGCACGCCCCGCCCGGTGTCCGCCGCGAGCTGGAACGAGGCCAGCCGCACCACGTCGCTGCGTGCCACCATGAAGCGCACGACGTCCGCCACCTGCACGAGATTGCCCGGATGCACCGTGGTGTTGAAGAACACCGACAGACCCAGCCCGCGCGCGCGCTCGACGTACTCCTGCCGCAGCGCGTTCAGCGCCGCCTCCGTGTCGTAGCCCCGCCGGCCCTGGGTGGTGTCGACGTGGAACGCCACGTCCACCAGCCCAGCCACCGCCAGCTCCGCCAGCAGCCCCCGAGTCGCCCGGATGCCGTTGGTGAACAGCGACGGCCGCATCCCCCGCTCGCGCACCCTGCGCACCACCGCCACCAGCTCGGACCGCTCGCGCAGCGTGGGGTCGCCGCCGGTCACCTGCACGTCGGTGTTGGGCCCGTAGGTGTCGCGGATCACGTCGATGCGCCGGAACAGCTCGGCCAGCGGCACGTCGCGCACCGACTCCGACAGCTCCGACAGGTAGCACAGCGTGCAGTCCAGGTTGCAGCGCTGCGTCACCTCCAGCGCCACGCACCCGATCGCCCAGCGCCGCCCCATGGTCTGGCGCGCCGACCACTGCCCGGTCCGCTCCATCCGCGCCCGCGCCCGCTGCATCGGCGAAACTCCGGGGGAGGGCAGAGGCTCCGGCACGCAGGCGGCGATCTCGTCTTGCGTCATGAACGGCACGGGCTCCACGATATCGACTGACGTGAAGCAAGCAAGGTCGAGGCTCTGCCTCAAACTCCGCCAAAGGCAAGCCTTTGGAATCCATTGCTTAGCAGGTGGGTTTCCAAAGGCCTCAGGCCTTTGGCGGGTCTGGGCAGAGCCCAGCCCTGCTTCCTCCGACAGGCGCGGCCCACAGCGACGCCGCCAGCGGCAGCGCCGCCGCGCACATTGCCGCCATCACCCAGAACGCCCCGGCGCCGAACCGCCCATAGAGCGGCCCCGACGCCAGCGTCGCCGCCGCTGCCGCCGCGCCCATCGCCACGGTGCCGTAGAACGCTTGCGCCGTGGCCGCCAGCCGCACCGGGACCACGCGTCGGATCATCTCCATGCACGCCAGGTGCAGCAGCGCGAATGTCAGCCCGTGCAGCGGCTCCACCGCCATCAGCGCCGGGAACCACGCGGTCTGCGCCGCCGTGCCCCAGCGCACCACGCCCGCCGCCGCCGACAGCGCTGCCGCCCGCGCCGGCCCCAGCCAGCCGAGCAGCCGCCGCCCCAGCACCAGGAACACCAGCATCTCGGCCGCCACCGACACCGCCCAGAGCACGCTGCACTGCGCCGGTGTCAGCCCCGCGCTTCGCCAGCGGATCACCTCGAAGCTGTCGTGCAGGGCGCGGCTGCCCCCCACCAGCGCCACCACCAGCATCAGCCGCCCGAACACCGGCAGCCTCAGCAGCCGCAGCATCGCCCCCCTGCCACCCGCCTCGTCCCCGTCCGCCCGCCCGTTCGGCCCCCGCTCCACCGCCCTCGCCCCGGGCACCGCCGTCCTCGCCGCCCCGCCACCCGCGTCGCGTCCCGCCACCCGGTTCGGCACCAGGCACGCCAGAGCCGCCGCCAGCGCCAGAAGCCCGGCGTTCAGCCACACCACCACACCCAGCCCCGCCACACCCACGAGCTGCCCAGACAGCAGCGTGCCCAGGATGAACGCCGCCGATCCCGCCGCCCTGACCCAGCCGTACTCGAACCCCGCTCGCCGCGAGCCCGCGCCCGCCGGCTCCTTCTCCGCCGACTCCGCCTCCGACGGCCCCGTCCTCCCGGACCCGCCCCGCGCCGAGCCCAGCGCCAGCGCGTCCGCGATCGGCGTGAGCGGCGCCAGCACCGCCGCGTGCGCCACGCTGACCAGCAGCAGCGCCGCCAGCCCACGCGCCGGAACGTAGCCCAGCGCCACCAGCGCCGCCGCCGCCGCAAACCCCGCCAGCACCGCCGCCGCCCGCTCCGTTAGATCCGCCAGCCTGCCGCCCAGCGGCCCCGACACGAGCCGCACTGCCGTGCCTCCCGCCAGTACCACGCCCAGCGACCCTGCTCCCAGCCCGTCCTGCTGCAGCAGCCCCGGCAGGAACGGCGAGGCCACCCCGAACGCCGCGAACAGCGCCGCATACAGGGCCACGAAGCGCGCCAGGGTCCCCTCGTTCACCACGCCCAACCATGACGCCCCGCTGCCCGCTTCGCCAAGGCATAACCCGTCCGCCACAAAGTCGACGCGGCGGCCATGCAGCAAGCAGGGCCGGGCGCAACTCGGCTGCTCCCGCTCGCCCGGGGCAGGAGATGCCTCCCGAGTTCGGCGAGCGGCCAGCAGGCTTCGGCGCCAGCGGCTACCGTGTCCTCCACCGCCGGGATGACGAGCGGGTCACCATTCTGGCGATCCGGCACGGGCGGGAGATGGGCTGCCGAGAACTTCCACAATGCCTCTGGCCGGGAAGCTACTGACGGTTCGACGCCAGATGCATCTCTGCCGCGCGGCATGGACACTGTGACTCGATGCATCCCAAGGAGAAGCTGGTCATCCGGCGGCCGTCAGCTTGTCCGCCGTCCTCAGGTCGAAATCACCTGCGTCGTGGCGCTCATGCAACTGGCCCGCGGGCTCGCCAGTGACGCGGTTGACCATTCGCCCACGCTGGACGGCCGGCCGGTTTCCGATCGCGTCGGCCCAGCGCTGGACGTTCTTGTACTCCTGCACCTGCAGGAACTCGGCCGCCCCGTAGAGCCAGCCCTTTGCCAGGCCGCCGTACCAGGGCCAGACGGCGATGTCGGCGATCGTGTAGTCGCCGCCCGCCAGATACTCGCTGTCGGCGAGGCGGCGGTCGAGCACGTCGAGCTGACGCTTCGCCTCCATGGCGAAGCGATCGATCGCGTATTCCATCTTGGTCGGCGCATAGGCGTAGAAGTGGCCAAACCCTCCACCCAGGTAGGGCGCGCTTCCCATCTGCCAGAACAGCCATGACAGGCACTCCGCACGCGCGCTGGTCTCGGTCGGCAGGAAGGCCCCGAACTTCTCCGCGAGATGCATCAGGATCGCGCCGGACTCGAAGACCCGGATCGGCGTCGGACCGCTCCGGTCCACCAGGGCCGGTATCTTGGAGTTGGGATTGATCGCCACGAAGCCGCTTGCGAACTGGTCGCCGTCGCCGATCCTGATCAGCCAGGCATCGTACTCCGCGTCCTGGTGGCCGAGGGCCAGCAGCTCCTCCAGCATCACCGTGACCTTCACCCCGTTCGGCGTCGCCAGCGAATAGAGCTGGAGAGGATGGCGGCCGACCGGAAGAACCTTGTCGTGGGTGGGTCCCGAGATCGGGCGGTTGATGCTGGCGAACTGGCCACCGTTCTCCTTGTTCCAGGTCCAGACCCTGGGAGGCGTGTACTCGGACGAACTGCTCATGTTGAGGGCTCCAGGTGAGCGGAGAGCACGCCATCGCAATCCGCAATCTGTCGAGCTTACATGATCGGGGCCCATTTCAGGCGAATGGAGTTTGTCCCGTGCCTTTTGCCGGCATCCGTGACCGGCTGCGTCGTCTCCGCGAGCCAGCGCTCGCAGATGGACGACCAATGTCCGCACCTCGGCTGATGCGGGGCGGTGGGTGGGATGGTGAGATACGCACTCGATACAGAGGGACTCGCAGCCGCATCACGATCAGCCGACGCCATCGGCGGTGGAATGTGACCGATCAAGCAGGACCGGAGGCTCTGGCCCTGGATTCCGCCAGAGGCCGAGCCTTCGGCGTCCACTGGTCAAACCGATGGTTTCCAGAGGCCTCGGGCTTTTGGCGGGTCTGGGCAGAGCCCAGCCTTGCTTCCTGGCAGGTCGATGCCTGACGCCGTCGGCACGAGACGGGCCACAGCCGAACGGTCAGTCCCGCAGCGACGACGCTTCCCGCTCCATCCTCACCCTCGCCTCGGTCGCCAGCACGTCCACCCGCTCGTTCATCACGTCGCCCGAGTGCCCCCGCACCCAGCGCCACTCCACCCGGTGCCGCCCCGCCGCCTCCAGCAGCCTGCGCCACAGATCCATGTTCTTCACCGGGTCGCCGCTTGAGGTGCGCCACCCCTTGCGCACCCATCCCGTACTCCACCGGGTGATGCCGTTGCGCACGTACTCGCTGTCCGTGTGCACCACCACCCGGCACGGCCGCGTCAGCGCCTCCAGCGCCGCCGCCGCCGCCGTCAGCTCCATGCGGTTGTTGGTGGTGGCCGGCTCCGCCCCGGTCAGCGCCTTTTCCTGCCCGCCCGACACCAGCACCGCGCCCCAGCCGCCCGGCCCGGGATTGGGCTTGCACCCCCCGTCCGTCCAGATCTCCACGACCGCCATCCCGGACGACGCGACCCCTGCGCCCTGCGCTGTCCCGCCGCCATCCGCCGAGACCGTTCCTGTCCCGGGCCCAGCCGTCGCGTCTGCCTGCTCCAGCGCCACCAGCATCGGGTCGCGGGGCCGTATCTTCGCCGGGGCAGGGCTCATGCGGGCATCCCATAGGACGAGGCGTCGGCCCCGAGATGGAAGCGCAGCCGGTGCAGGTAGGGCAGGGGGTCCTTGCGCACCACCATCGCGCCGGCCGGCGTGTTCAGCCAATCGTACAGCCGCGTCAGCAGGAAGCGCAGCGCGGCGCCCTGGCACAGCACTGGCAGCGCCGCCCGCTCCGCGCCCGACAGCGGCCGTACTGCCTCGTAGCCCCGCAGCAGCGCCGCCGCCAGCATGCGGTCGAGCCGGCCCTTGTCGTCGAAGCACCACGCGTTGAGGCACACCGCGACGTCGTAGGCCAGCAGGTCGGTTGCCGCGAAGTAGAAGTCGATCAGCCCCGACACCGCGCCGTCGAGGAAGAACACGTTGTCCGGAAACAGATCCGCATGGATGTGCCCGCGCTCCAGCCTGCCCGCTGCCGTGCCGCTCGCCGGTCCGGGGTCGCCGGCACGCCTGGCGCCCGGCTCCGCCCCGCCCCGGCCGACCGCCCCGTCCTGACCTTCTGCCTCGACGCCTCCCGGCCACCCTGCCAACACCCGCGCCAGCGCCCCGTCCAGCTCCGCCGCCAGCCCTGGCCTGACCTCGTCCGCCCGCGCCCGGCAACGCTCCAGCAGCGGCCCCCACGACACCGGCCCCAGCGCGTTCGCCCGCTCGGCCGCATACCCCCGTCCGGCGTGGTGCAGCCCCGCCAGCGCCGCGCCCAGCGGTCCGCAATGCCCGACGCCGACATCGCGCGGCCAGATCCCCGGCAGGAACGTCGTGATCGACGCATGGCGCCCGCACAGCATCCGCAGCGCCACGCCGTCGCGCGCCCGTACCGGCAGCGGACACACGATCCCCTGCTCCGCCAGATGCTCCATCAACCCCAGGAACCAGGGCAGCTCCGCCGGCTCCACCCGCCGCTCGTACAGCGTAAGGATGAAATCCCCCTGCGTGGTGCGGAGCGAGAAGTTCGAGTTCTCCACCCCCTCGGCGATGCCGCGGAACGCCACCAGCCCGCCGATCGCGTACTCGCCCAGGAATCGCGTCAACGCGGCGTCCGAGACCTCGGTATAGACCGCCATCCCGCGCCTGCCGCCCCGCCTGTCGCCGCCGCCCCGTCGCTCAGGCCAGCGGCGCCGGCAGGCGGAACGTCACGTGCTCCTCGACCACGCGGCGCTCCTCGATCTCCAGCGTCCAGCGCCCCGCCAGCGCCGCCAGCATCTCCTGCACCAGCGTCTCCGGCGCCGACGCCCCGGCCGTGATGCCCAGCGTCTGCACCCCGTCCAGGATCGACCAGTCCATCTCGCGCACCCTGGGCACCAGCACCGCGCGTCCCGCGCCGGAGCGCTCCGCGACCTCGCGCAGCCGCTGCGAGTTGGAGGAGTTCGGCGAGCCGATCACGATCACCAGGTCGCAGCCCGGCGCCACCGCCTTGACCGCCTGCTGCCGGTTCGTGGTCGCGTAGCAGATGTCCTCGCGCTTGGGCCCCTCGATCAGCGGGAAGCGCGTGCGCAGCACCTCGACGATCTCCGCCGTGTCGTCCACCGACAGCGTGGTCTGCGTGATGAACGCCAGCATCGCGGGGTCCGCCGGCTCGACCACCCGCGCCTCGCCCGCGTCCTGCACCAGCGTCACCGCACCGGGAGGAAGCTGCCCCATCGTGCCGACCACCTCGGGATGCCCGGCATGCCCGATCATCAGGATGTGGCGCTGCTCCGCACCGCCGCCGGCGAAATGCCGCTCCGCCTCGCGGTGCACCTTGCTCACCAGCGGGCAGGTCGCATCCAGATACGCGAGGTTGCGCCGCTGCGCCTCCGCCGGCACCGATTTCGGCACCCCGTGCGCGGAGAACACCACGTGCGCGTTGGCCGGCACCTCGTCCAGCTCCTCGACGAACACCGCGCCCTGGGTCTCGAGCTGCTCGACCACGGTGCGGTTGTGCACGATCTCGTGGCGCACATAGACCGGCGCGCCATACGTCCTGATCGCCTCCTCGACCACGCGGATCGCCCGGTCCACCCCGGCGCAGAACCCGCGCGGCCCCGCCAGCAGCACCCGCAGCCGCGGCAGCGCCGCCACCTCGCCCGCTGCAGCACCCCCGGTCGTGCCGCCCGGCACGCCCGACAGTCCCTGCGCCGCATTGTCGGAACCCGGGCTCGCAGGCATCATGCCAGTTGCAACCCCAGCCGGCGCCGCGACGGCCGCCGCGTTGTCGGCCGCCCTCGACCCGGAGCCCTGGATGTTCGAAGTGCCCATGCCGTCCATGCGTTCCGCCCTCCGCAGTCCTGGCCGCACGCTCCCGCGGCCCGACGCGACCTCCATACCCCGACTGGCGACCGCTGTCCTCCCCCTCGCCGCCGTTCCGCCCATGCCGCACCCCCGCACGCCCAGGACCCCTGCCCCCAAGCCCCTCCCCTCCAAAGCCCCCGCCCGTGTAGCCTTCGTCCCCGTGGCATCCGCCCTGGCCGCGCTCGCCCTCGCCGGTTGCGGCCTCTCCGACGACCCGAACCGTTTCCCGCCGGCCTGCCCGGCCTCCGCGATCCTGTCCGACGCCGCCGACATCACCCACACCGACGGCCGCGGCCGCGACATCACCGACACGGTGATGGACGGGCGCATCACCGGCCTCAAGGGCACCTGCCGCGACTCTGACGACCGCAAGGCCCTGGACGCCTCGATCCGAGTCGGCATGGACGTCAGCCGCGGCCCCGCCGCCACCGGCCGCACCGCGCCGGTGCCCTACTTCGTCGCCGTGTCGCGCGACGGCCGCATCCTCGACAAGCGGGTCATGACGCTCGACGTTGTCTTCCCGCCCAACGTCGACCGCGTGCACATCGAGGGTGAGCCGGTCTCGTTCGCCTTTCCCACCCCCCGGGGCGTCACCGGCGCCGCCTACAGGATCGTGGTCGGCTTCCAGCTCACTCCGGACCAGCTCGCGGCGAACCGGGCGCGCGGCCCGCGTTGAGGCCTGCGCGAGACCCGTCGCGGAAGCCTGCGCGAGACCCGTCGCGGAAGCCTGCGCAAAACCGGTCGCGGGTGCGACGCTGAAGCGGAGAGCCGGACATGGCAGAGACACGGTACACGCGCGAACACCTCTGGGTCCGACTGGAGGACGACGGCACGGTGACCATCGGCCTCACCGAGCATGGCCAGGACACGCTCGGCGACGCCAGCTTCGTCGAGCTGCCCGAGCTGCACCGCGAGCTGGTCGAAGGCGAGTCCTGCGCCGTGGTCGAGGGCGCCAGCGGCCCGCTCGACATCTTCAGCCCTCTGGAAGGCTCCGTCTCCGAGCTGAACGAGCTGGTGGTCGACGAGCCCGGCCTGATCAACCGCGACGCCGAGGGCGAGGCCTGGCTGTTCCGCATGGAGATCGAGGACCAGGAGGAGGAGTTCGACGCCCTGCTTGACGATGCGGCCTACGAAAGCTTCGTCGACGGGCTCTGACGCGACAGCCTGGACATCGATCTGTCAGCAGGCAAGGCCGGGCTCGCTCCAGTGCCTGGAAGCGGGGGCCCGCCGAGCGAGCCGTCCCGGGCCCGCATCCAGTTCGGCCAGCCCTCCATGCCGCGCCGACAAGGCCCCGGAATGGACGGACAGACGCCAAAAGCGAGCCCTTGGCGGGTCCGGGCAGAGCCTTTGCCTTGCCTGCCGGATCTCAGGCCGGAGCGTTCCCCGCCTCCGGCCCTGCTTGCCCGACCGTCACGACCCGTGCTGATGCTCATGGACCCGTCGTTTTTCCGGCCGCTCGTCTACGGGCTCGCCGATGCCGATGCGGCTGGCTTCCGAGGCGGCCGGCTGAGCGCGGGACAGTCTTGGCTCGAGGAACTGATCCTGGCTCTCGGCACTGCCGCGACCTGGGCATCGTTCGGCGGTCCCAACCATCACGACGCCTCCGTCGGACCCAATGCCGGACATGCCCGGCACGCTCGCCCGGACCGAGGGGCGGCCGTAGCCGATTCGGATCGAACGCGGCGTCAGCCGGCCGCACAGCCCTGGCGTTGCGATCGACGGGAAACGCCGATCGGTCGCCTGCAACCTGGTAACGGCAGCCAGGATTGCTGACCCGTCAGCAAGGCTGGGCTCTGCCCAGACCCGCAAAGGGCCGAGGCCCTTTGATCCCTTGACTCAAGGAGTGGGTTCCAAAGGCTTGGCCTTGAGCGGAGTCGGGAGGCAGAGCCTTTGGCCTTCCTTGCCTCAGGCCGCCCGCTTCGCCATCGCCTGCGGCAGCGCCGCGATCGCCCGGTCCACCAGCGCCGCGTCCGCCTCCGGCGTCAGGTCGCGCGCAATGACCTGCTGCGCCGCCCGCGTGGCCACGTCGATCGCCGCCGCCCGCACCTCGGCCACCGCCGCCTTCTCCGCCGCCGCGATCCGGTCCATCGCCATCCGTTCCCGCCGCGCGCCCGAGGCCTGCGCGTCGGCCCGCGCCTGCTCCGTGACCCGCGCCGCCTCCGCCTGCGCCCCGGCCAGCAACGCCGCAGCCTCCGAGGCCGCCGCGTCGCGCTCCGCCGTCGCCGTGCGCAGCATCGCCTCTGCTTCGCGCCTGAGACGCGCGACTTCGTCCAGCTCGGCGCGAATCGCGTTCGCCCGCGCGTCGAGGATCGACGTCAGCGTGCGCCACAGCCTGGCGCCGAACAGAACAACGAACAGGACGAAAGCAATCGCCACCCAGGTGCGGGGATTGCTGAACAGGGACTCGTGCATCGCGCCTCGCTCATGGCCACCCCGGACGCCGGACCTGGCCCTATGTGTCTCGCCCGCCAGAACCCGCTCGGCCCCGGCGCAATGTCACGCCGGCGGCGCCGGATAGGAAAGCAAGGCCGGGCTCTGCTCAGACCCGCCAAAGGCCAAGGCCTTTGGAAACCGACTTCTTAAGCGGGCAAGTTCCAGAGGCGAGCCCTCGACCGCATCCGGAGGTAGAACCCCCGGCCTTGCCGACCCATGCGCCCGCGGCGCCACTCAGGCCGCGCGCGCACGCTCCGCCAGTACCCGGTCGGTGGCGGCCTGCACAGAGCCCGGCTCCGGCGCGGTGCCGATCAGCCGCGCCACCACCAGCGACGCCGTACCGGTCGCCACCTCTCGCAACGCGCCCATCGCCTGGGCCCGTCCCTCGGCGATTCGCGTCTCCGCCTCTGCGAGCTGCGCGTCGAGCCGGGCGTTTGTCTCCGCCGCCGCCGCGGCGGCGCGCGACTTGGCCTCCTGCGTGGCGGCGTCCACCTGCGCCTGCGCGCTAGCCTGCGCGGTGCGCCGCGCCTGCGTCAGCTCGACCACCGCCGCATCGGCCTGTGCCTTGGCGGTGCGCGCCGTCTCCAGGTCCCCGGCGATCGACGCGTGGCGCGCCTCGATCACCGCGCCCATCTTCGGCAGCACCCAGCGCGCGCACAGCCCATAGAACACGACGAAGATCACCGCGCCCCACACCACCTGGCTGAGCAGCAGGGGATTGCCGAAGTCGAGCTGCGGCATTCCCTTCGGCTCCGCCGCCTCCTGCGCCAGCGCGGAGTGGGCAAGGCCAACGAGCATCGCCGGCAGCGACACGGCCACGAGAACCGGCTCCAGGGCATGGCGGGATGCAGCGCGGCGCGAGACGACACCGACCATGGGCTTTACCGACCCGCCGCTGCTCAGGTGAACAGGATCAGGAACGCGATCAGCAGCGCGAACAGCGCCACGGCCTCGGTGAGCGCGAAGCCCAGGATGCCCATCGGGAACACGACGTCGCGCGCCGACGGGTTGCGCGCCACCGAGGAGATCAGGGCGGCGAAGATGTTGCCGATGCCGATGCCGACGCCGGCAAGCGCGATCACGGCGAGGCCGGCCCCGAGGGACTTTGCGGCGACAGGATCCATGGAACTCATCCTTATGCGAGGGGAAAGGGCAGGGAGGTTGGCGGGACGCTGGCTCGAAGGCCGGGTTTCGGGAACCGCGCCTCCAGGAGGAAGCCCGCCGGCCGCGACGGCGTCAGTGCAAGTGCACCGCGTCGTGCAGGTAGATGCAGGTCAGGATCGCGAACACGTAGGCCTGCAGCGCGGCCACGAAGAACTCGAACCCCATCAGCACGACGTTGATCACGACCGGCCCGACCGCGAGCGCGTCGCCCAGGATCGACGCGCCGCCGAGCATGATCGTGAAGGTGGCGAACACCTCCAGCATGACGTGCCCGGCCACCATGTTGGCGAACAGCCGGATCGACAGGCTGACCGGCCGCGACAGGTAGGAGATCACCTCGATCGGGATGATCAGCGGCGCCAGCAGCTTCGGCGCGCCCGCGGGCATGAAGTAGGTCAGGAAGAAGTGCCGGCCGTTCTCGCGGATCGCCACGAAGGTGACGAACACGATCACCATCAGCGCCAGCGCGCCGGTCACCGCGATGTGGCTGGTGTAGGTGAACGCGTAGGGGAACAGCCCGAGCACGTTGCCCATCAGCACGAAGAAGAACAGCGCGAACGCGAACGGGAAGAACCGCACGCCCTCGGGACCGATCTGGTCGACCGCGAGCTTGAGGCAGAAATCGTAGCTCATTTCGGCCGCCGCCTGCAGCCGTCCCGGCACCACCTGCGCAGGCCGCGCGCCGTAGTACATGAACGCCAGCACCAGGGCCACGCCGGCCAGCATGAACAGGTTGGACTGGGTGAAGTTCACCGATCGCCCGATCGCTCCCAGGCTGTTGTGCAGCTGGAACTGCCCGAGCGCGTCGATCGTTGGTTGGCCAGCAGCCGCCACGGAACCGTCCCTCTCGTTGCGGGCCACCGCGGCCCGCTCGCCCATATCCTGGCCCAAGGGCCCTGTCCTCGCCTCGGCCCGGTCCTCGCCGCCGCCTCAGTCCGGCTCGTCGCCGTCGTCGGGCACCGCGACCGGTGGCCTGGCCGGACCCGCAGCACCGCCTCGTCCGCCCGCCAGCGCTCCGCCGGTACCCAGCAGGCGCCACACGTTGGCGATTCCCGCGGCGCCACCCAGCAGCACCGACAGGATCAGGAACAGCGGCAGGGTATGGAGCCAGCGGTCCAGCAGCCACCCGAAGCCGACTGCCACCACCAGTGCGGAGACCAGCTCCACCCCGACGCGCACCCCGACCCCGAGCGAGAACATGCCGACAGGCCCACCTGGCCCGACCGGTGTTGCAACGTCGAGTCCCTGCTTCTGCCGAGCGACGCGCAGGCGGTCCTCGAAGGATGCCGGGTCGCCCATGTCCTCGCCCCATCATCCCGCGCGGTAGAGCCCGCCAGAAGGCGTCGGCTTGCTACCGGCGGGTCGGCGGGGTGTCAAGGTCGCGGTTGGCCCAGCACCACAGCAAGCAGGGCGAGGCTTTGCCTGGACCCGCCAGAAGCCCCTCCTTCAAGCATGGAACCCCTGGAACCCCTTCCCTCGAACAAGTGGATTACGAAAGCTTGCCTCTGGCGGAGTTTGAGGCAGAGCCTCAACCCTGCCTGCCGCGCCTCACTTCACCACCGCCGCGCCCGCCTTCGCGCAGACCTCGTCCTGCGACCCCGTCCCTCCGGACACGCCCACCGCGCCGATGATCCTGCCGTCCTCCACCAGCGGGATGCCGCCACGCGAGGCGATCACCCCATCCAGCGTCGCGACGTAGGGCAGGTTGTTCTGGATCGCGTCCTCGTACGCCCTGGTCTCGCGCCGGAACGTGGTGGCCGCGTGCGCCTTGTGCTGGGAGATCGCGATCGAGGCGAGCTGCGCCCCGTCCATGCGCCCGAACGCCACCAGGTTCGCCCCCGAGTCGACCACCGCGACGTTCATCTTCCAGCCGTGCGACCCGCACTCCGCCATGACTGCCGCGACCACCGCCTGTGCCCGCTCCAGCCCGATCGGCGTGCCGTAGGGCACGTCGAACGGCATCTTCTCCGGCACCACGTCCTGCGGCCGCACCGGCGGCTGCTGGCCGTGCGCCTGGCTCACGAGAAGCAGCGCAACTCCGCAGGCGATGGCGATTATGCGTGACGGCATGGACTTTCCCCCCGGACTCCGGTCCCGGGCCGGAGCCTAGGGCGGTTCGCGCCCGCGCGGAACCGGGCCGCACCCCGGGCGCAGAACACCCGCAGGACCGGACGCATCCACGGTGCCGGAGGCGTGCCCGGGAATTGTGCCCGGTCGGCGCGGACCGGGACGTCCTGCCGCCGCGCCACGTGACGTCGTGTTCGCACCTGCGATATAAGCGGTGACCACGCAGGGATCGGGGCCATGGCAATGCAGGCAGCAGGAGCGACGCGGACGCCGGAAGCGACGGCGGCACCAGAGCCGGCCGACGCCCCGGCCATGCGGATCGAGGCGCGACCTTTCTGGTTCCTGCGCCATGGCGAGACCGACTGGAACGCCGCTGGCCTGTCGCAGGGCCGCACCGACGTCGCGCTCAACGCCCGCGGCCTGGCCCAGGCCAGCGAGGCTGCCGCCGTGCTCGCGGCCCAGGCCGGCGCCGTCACGCGCGCCGTGACCGCCATCGTGTCCTCGCCGCTCGGCCGCGCCCGCGTCACCGCCGAGACCGCCGCCGCCGCCCTCGCGCTGCCGGTGGCCTTCGACCCCGACCTGCAGGAGGTCTGCTTCGGCGAGCAGGAGGGCCGGCCGATGGGCGAATGGTACGACAGCTGGATCGCAGGCGACTACACCCCCGCCGGCGCCGAGCCCTTTGCCGTGCTGCGCGCGCGCATCGTCCCCGCGATCAACCGCGCCCTGGCACAGCCCGGCCCGGTGCTGGTCGTGGCCCACGGCGCCCTGTTCCGCGCCGTGCGCTCCGCCATGGGCCTCGCCGTCAACGTCCGCACCGCCAACGGCCTGCCCATGTGGTGCGAGCCCGGCGAGGACGGCTGGAGCCTGACCGCCGTGTCCTGACAGCAGGCAAGGTTGAGGCTCTGCCTCAAACTCCGCCAAAGGCGAGCTTTTAGACTCCATCTCTGAAGGGAAGGGTTTCCAAAGAGCCTGTGCTTGAAGGAGGCGCCTTTGGCAGGTCTGGGCGTAGCCTGCCAAAGGTTCCACGGCCCGCTTGGACCGTTGGAACGGCAGGTGGAGGGAGAGCCCAGCCCTGCCTGCTGCCTGGCCGCCTGCCGTCGGCGTGATCCAAGATTGACCCACTGCCGCCGAACTGAACGGTTTGCGATCCGGCTGCCCGCAGGCTTGAACGGCGGAGAAAGGCAATCGATCCAGCTTGCGCCGCCGCCGGCAGGCTCCTGGCGTCGTCAGTCAGCGGACGACCTTCTCCGCGATCATGTCTCGCATGCCGATTGGACGACGACCCAGCAGCCGCTCGAGCGTCGGATCGACGGATGCGAATTCACCCTTTCGGCTCGCAACGTAGAGGCCCAGCACCATGCCCGCCGCGCGATCCGGCGCTCCACGCGCGGCCATCTTCGCCCGCAGCTCCTCGGAGCGCGCGCGGGGCGGTCGTGGCCGCCATCACCGGCGAGGCGATCGCGCCTGCGGGTCCGGGACCGAGCGGAGCGGCCGCGGCGCTGCGTGCCTCCCTGGATCGGACGTCCCTCCTCACTGGCAACGAGAGGCACCTGCTGGAAGAATGGCTCGACCGCATCGCAGACGGCGATGAGCGAACGGGTCCCGCGGTGCGGCCGTGTATCCGCGCTGATCAAGCCAGACGAACGAACGGCCGCTTTGCAGCGCGAAGGCAGCAGGTCCCCACATCCAGGACGAGTCGAGTTCGGCCGGGAAAGCCAGCCCGGCGACCTGAGGCGGACTTTCGGCTTCGTTGCTGCCAGACCCGCCAGTTTCATGTCGCGGCCGTGACACGCCGATCGTGCGGCGTCGCGGTCATGATGGAGTGAGCCGCCAGTCATGAGGGGCCGGAGGGTGGGATGGTGCGGAAGCGGAGCACGCCGGCGGGGGTCGCCGGCAAGCTGGGGCAGGCCGAAATGCTCACGGGCCAGGGCAGGGCGATGGCGGAGGCAATCCGGCGACTGGCGTCTCGGAGCCGACCTGCCATCGTTGGCAAGCCGAGCATGCCTGCCCGGAACTGGACCAGGTGCGCCGGCTGAAGCAGGAGAGCGCCCGGCCGTGCCGGGTGGTGTCCGATCTGCCACATTCTCGCACTCCGGACGACGGACGTGAAGATCCGCCAAGGTCGTGACCAGAGGAAGCCGGGGATCGACATTGGACCACGTCGGCGGACACGGGGCCGTCGCTTCAACGAAGGACGGACATTCGAGGCCGGCAATCTTCGTGTGCGAACACGCAGGAGGCCATCACGGACAGCGGCTTCGTTCAGCACCGGCAAAAAACTATCAATGCTGCGCTGCAAAGTGTGTGGCACTCTGCCTGCCGAGGAGATATCGGCAGAGACGATCGGCAGAGAATTGATCCGGTCGACAACAATAAGGCCTCACGTTCGGTAACCTGAGCTGCGATCGGCTTTGACGCGGTTCCAGGTCTGAAGCATGTGCGGCCAGGGAAGGAGGTCTGGTGACGCCCGAGTCAGAGGTGTGCTGGTGCGCCGCGACCAATCATCCACGATCTGGTCGCATGGGTAACTCTTCCGCACAATCCGTCGGCGCTTCCACCTGGAATACGGTCTGCGTTCGGGCACAAGGACCGAGCCTGATCGGCATGTTGACGACGGTACCGGAGCCTCTTCTGCCGGCGATCCCGTGCTTGCCGATCCCGAGCTTCCGGCACCGCCGGATTGATGCCATTTTCGATGGCGAAACGGTTAAGGGCATTGCCTCGTTCTCCCGTCCGCCGTTGGGTTCGTCACCGACTGCATCCAGGCTGCCCCGAAGCTTCGTCTCCTGTGGCGGACCCCGGAAGAGACTCGCCAAGTCCCGCTGCTTGACGCCGTCGAGGTCGAGCAGTTTTGGCCGTCGGACGGTACCCGCCGCCGTGGCCTGATACGACAGCCTCCCGCCGGCACGACAGAGCGTTCCCGTGCAGCCGGTCATGGAGAAGGAACGCGAACGATGGCGCCTCGCCCCTTTACAAGGAAATCCGCATGACCCGATCTCGTCAAGGAACGACGTTGTCCCTGGCCTTCATGGGCATCGTCAGCCTCGGCGGCGGGACGGCCTCCGCCGCGGCCCTCGCCAACACCACCGTCGCGTTCCTGATGCCCGACCAGAGCTCGACGCGGTACGAGGAGCACGATCATCCCGGCTTCGTCGCGGAGATGAAGAAGCTCTGCCCGACCTGCAAGGTGCTCTACCAGAACGCCGACGGCGACGTGTCCCGCCAGCAGCAGCAGTTCAACTCGGTCATCTCGCAGGGTGCCAAGGCAATCGTCATCGACGCCGTCGACTCCACTGCTGCGGCGTCGCTGGTGAAGGCGGCCCAGGGGCAGGGGATCAAGGTCATCGCCTACGACCGGCCGATCCCCTCGACGCCTGCCGACTTCTACGTGTCGTTCGACAACGAAGCCATCGGCAAGAGCATCGCCAAGTCCCTGGTCGATCACCTGAAGGCGGCCAACGTGCCGGCGACCGACGCGGGCCTGCTCGAGGTCAATGGCTCGCCGACGGACGCGGCCGCGGGCCTGATCAAGAAGGGCATCCACGAGGGCCTGGCGAACGGCGGCTACCCGACGCTGGCCGAGTACGACACCCCGGAATGGGTGCCTGCCAAGGCGCAGCAATGGGTGAGCGGGCAGATCTCGCGCTTCGGCAAGAAGATCGTCGGCGTCGTCGCGGCCAATGACGGCACCGGGGGCGGCGCCATCGCGGCCTTCAAGGCGGCGGGCGTCAATCCCGTCCCGCCCGTCACCGGCAACGATGCGACCATCGCCGGGCTGCAGCTGATCATCGCGGGAGACCAGTACAACACCATCTCGAAGCCGAGCGAGATCGTTGCGGCGGCGGCGGCGGACGTTGCGGCCGGGCTTCTAGAAGGGCAGATGCCCAAGTCCGACAGCACGCTGTTCGGCACGCCGAGCCGGCTGTTCACGCCGGCGGTGGTGGTGGCCGGCAACCTCAAGGGCGAGATCGTCGACAAGACCATCGACGGCAAGCCCATCGAGCCTGCCTCCGTGCTCTGCACCGGCCGCTACGCCGACGGCTGCAAGAAGCTCGGCATCACGCCCTGAGGCTTCGCGGCCTGGACCTCCGGTCGCCGTCATGGTGGCCGGATGGTTCGGGCGTCGGACGTTCATCGACCATTACGAAGGGCCTCGCACCTCATGACGGAGCCATCGCCGACAGTCGCCGCCTCGGGCGACGCCGTGCTCAGCCTGCGGGGCATCTGCAAGCAGTTCGGCGCCGTCTCGGCCCTGACCGACATCGATCTCGACGTCCAGGCCGGCGAGGTCGTGGCCCTCGTCGGCGACAACGGCGCGGGCAAGTCGACCCTGGTGAAGGTGCTGGCGGGCGTCCACCAGGCGACCAGCGGCACCATGACGTTCCGTGGGCAGCCCGTAACCCTGTCCGGGCCGGGCGAGGCCCTGGAGCTCGGCATCGCCACCGTGTTCCAGGATCTGGCGCTGTGCGAGAACCTCGACGTCGTTGCCAACATCTTCCTGGGTCGCGAGCTGGGTCGCCTCGGGCTCGACGAGGTGGCCATGGAGATACGGTCCTGGACGCTGCTCAACGAGCTCGCGGCCCGCATCCCCTCCGTGCGCGAACCCGTCGCCTCCCTGTCCGGCGGCCAGCGCCAGACCGTGGCGATCGCCCGCTCGCTGCTCCTGGAGCCGAGGCTCATCATGCTGGACGAGCCCACCGCCGCCCTCGGCGTCGCCCAGACCGCCGAGGTGCTCAACCTGATCGAACGGGTGCGCGACCGCGGGCTCGGGGTGATCATGATCAGCCACAACATGGAGGATGTCCGCGCCGTCGCGGACCGCATCGTCGTGCTTCGGCTCGGCCGCAACAACGGCGTGTTCGGGCCGGACGCGTCCAACCAGGAACTGGTCAGCGCCATCACGGGTGCAGCCGACAACTCCGTCTCCCGCCGCGCGGACCGGCAGCAGGCGCAGATGCCGGCCAGCAGGGAGGCCCGCCCGTGAGCACCAACCTCGACTCCAAGCAGCCGTCGCGCCTCGACCGCAGCGACACCCGGGTCCGGCACGACGAGGGCGTCGGCGGCGCGATACGCGGCTTCCTGGACCGCGTCCGCTCGGGCGACCTCGGCTCGCTGCCGGTGGTGGTCGGCCTCGCGGTCATCTGGACGGTGTTCGAGAGCCTGAACCCCGTGTTCCTCGGCAGCAACAACCTCGTCAACCTCCTGTTCGACTGCTCGACGGTGGGCGTCATCTCGCTCGGCATCGTCTGCATCCTGATGGTCGGCGAGATCGATCTGTCCGTGGGATCGGTGTCCGGGCTGGCCTCGGCGATCGTCGGCGTCCTTTGGGTCAACGCGGACTTGCCGGTCGTGGCCGCCGTCGCGGCCTCGCTGCTGGTGGGCGCCGCCGCGGGCGCGGTGTACGCCACCCTGTTCAACCGGCTGGGCATGCCGAGCTTCGTGTCGACCCTGGCCGGGCTTCTCGCCGTGCTCGGGGTCCAGCTCTACATCCTGGGGTCGAGCGGCTCGATCAACCTGCCCTACGGCTCGCCGCTCGTGAACCTGGGGCAGACGCTGGTCATGCCGCACGCCGTCGCCTACGCGCTGACGGTGGTGGTCGGCGCCGCGATGCTGGCTTCGCGCTACCGCACCGCGATGCACCGCCGCGCCGCCGGTCTGACACCGCCGTCGCTCGGCGGCATCGTCGTCCGCGCCGTCGTGCTGACGGCCGTCCTGCTGGCCGTGGTCGCCTACCTGAACACCGATCGCGGCGTGCCGTGGATGTTCGGGCTGTTCACCGGCCTGGTGGTCGCGATGGACTACGCGCTGAAGCGTACCAAGTGGGGCCGCTCGATGACGGCGGTCGGCGGCAACCGGGAGGCAGCCCGGCGCGCCGGCATCAACGTGCGCCGCACGTACCTGAGCGCGTTCGTGCTGTGCTCGTCGCTGGCCGCGCTCGGCGGCGTGCTGTCGGCGGCGCGGCTCGCCTCGGCCAGCCAGCAGGCCGGCACCGGCGACGTGAACCTCGACGCCATCGCGGCGGCCGTGATCGGCGGCACCAGCCTGTTCGGCGGGCGGGGCAACGCCTACTCGGCCCTGCTCGGCATCATCGTGATCCAGTCGATCGCGAGCGGGCTGACGCTGCTCGATCTGTCCTCGTCGCTCCGATACATGATCACCGGCGGCGTCCTGGCCATCGCGGTGATCGTGGACTCGCTGGCCCGCAGGTCGCGGATGTCGCATGGCCGTGCCTGAGCCACGCACCCGCAGACCTGCCGGCCGCCCTGCACGACGGCAGGCGATGCCCCGGGAACGCCAGAGTTGGAGGAGACGGCCATGAGCCAGGATTTGTCGGGAAAGGTCGCGGCCGTGACCGGCGCCGCGTCCGGCATCGGGCTCGAATGCGTCAGGGCGATGCTCGGCGCCGGCGCCCGCGTGGTGCTGATCGACCGGGCCGCGGACAGGCTGCGCGACCTGTGCGCGGAACTGGGCGCGGATGCGGACGCGGTCGTGGTGGACCTGCTCGACCCCGCGAGCGTCGCCATGATGATGCCCGCGATCCTAGGCAAGGCGGGTCAGCTCGACATCTTCCACGCCAACGCCGGGTCCTATGTCGGCGGCGACGTCCATGGCGGTGATCCGGACGCCTGGGACCGCATGCTGAACCTGAACATCAACTCGGTGTTCCGCACCATCCATGCCGTGCTGCCCCACATGGTCGAGCGCGGCACCGGCGACATCATCGTGACGAGTTCGGTCGCCGGCTTCGTCCCGGTCGTGGTGGAACCGGTGTACACGGCCTCCAAGCACGCCATCCAGGCCTTCGTCCACACGCTCCGGCGGCAGGTCATGAAGCATGGCATACGCGTCGGCGAGGTGGCGCCCGGACCGGTGGTGACGGCGCTGCTGAGCGACTGGCCGAAGGAGAAGATGGATGACGCCCTAGCCAAGGGCAGCCTGATCCAGCCCAAGGAGGTCGCGGAGGCCGTGCTGTTCATGCTCACCCGGCCACGGAACGTGACCATCCGAGACCTCGTCATCCTGCCGCAGAGCCTCGACCTGTAGCGGACGGGCAGTGCCGCACCGGCACCCTGGAACAGGCGCCGCTGCGCGTCAGGAGCGCCTGTCGGCCAGGGATTACAGCCGCTGGTACGAGGTGACGTTGCGGCTGTCGCCTGTGGCTGACGCGCAAGTCATCCTGATGAGGTTCGGGCAGGACTGTCGGCACTCATACCAGCAGCTCCTAAGCGTGACCGGTCAAGCAAGCAAGGTTGAGGCTCTGCCTCAAGCTCCGCCAAAGGCAAGCCTTTGGAATCCATTTGCTTAAGGGAGAGGTCTCCAAAGGCCTCGGCCTTTGGCGGGTCTGGGCAGAGCCCAGCCTTGCTTGCTGACAGGTCGATGCTTGGGGCCGCTGGTATCAATCCGCAAAAAACCGCTGGCAGGTCCGGACTGAGGCGCCACCAACGTCCTGCCTCCCGTCACGCCACCCCCGGCTCCGTCTCCCGCTCCGTGATCCGCCGCCCGAACAGGCTCCCCACCAGATCCGCCAGCAGCAGCGCGCTGCGCCCCCTCACGTCGAGGAACGGGTTCAGCTCCACGACGTCCACCGACGTCACCAGCCCCGAATCGTGCAGCATCTCCATCACCAGATGCGCCTCGCGATAGGTCGCCCCGCCCGGCACCGTGGTTCCGACCCCCGGCGCCAGCGACGGGTCCAGGAAGTCCACGTCCAGGCTGACGTGCAGCATCGCTCCCGTCGCCGCCGCCTTGTCCAGCACCCGGCGCAACGGCACCGCGACCCCGAACTCGTCGATCACCCGCATGTCCACCACGTCGATGCCGCGGCTTCGCAGCGCCTGGCGCTCGGCCCGGTCCACCGAGCGTATCCCGAACAGGTGCAGGTCCTGCGGCGCGATCGGGCAGGGCGCCCCGCTCCCGTCGCCCCCGTCGCCGAACACCGCCTCCAGCCCCGCCTCGCCGCACAGCAGCGCCGCCGACATCCCGTGCATGTTGCCCGACGGCGTGGTGTCCGGCGTGTTGAAGTCCGCGTGCGCGTCCAGCCACAGCACCACCAGCGGCCGCCCCACGGCGCGCGCATGGCGCGCCACCCCGGTCACGCTCCCCATGCTGAGGCTGTGGTCGCCGCCGAGGAACACCGGCACCGCGCCATGCCGCATCGCCGCCTGCGCCCGCTCCGCCAGCAGCCGCGCCCACGCCGCCACCTGCCCGAGATTGTGTGCCCGCGCCTCCGGCAGCTCGACCGCCACCGGCACCGGTACCGCGAGGTCCCCCCAGTCCTCCACGTCCAGCCCCAGCGCGCGCAGCCCGTCCACCAGCCCCGCCAGGCGCAGCGCCACCGGCCCCATCACCGCGCCACGTTGCCCCGCGCCGGCATCCACCGGGGCGCCGATCACCACCACCTTCATGCGGCATCCCGGACGCAAGCGAGGCCGGAGATTCTGCCTCCGGACTCCGCCAAAGGCGAGCCTTTGGACAGCACGATCTCAGCCCTGCGGCACGAACCCGCATGCGGTGCCGCAACGGATACGGGTCCGGGGGCGCCGCCCCCGGCGGGTCCAGGGCAGAGCCCTGGCCTGCCTTCCAGCTTCACCCCAGCAGGTCCTCGACCACGATCGGCGTGTGACGCACCCGCACGCCCGTGGCGTGATACACCGCGTTGGCGATGGCCGCCGGCATCCCCACGATGCCGATCTCGCCGACCGCCTTGGCGCCGATCGCGTTCACCACGCGGTCCTCCTCGTCCACCATCTCGACGATGACCTCGCCGACATCCGCGCTGGTCGAGATGTGGTAGCCGGCAAGGTCCTGGTTCGCGAACCGCGCCCTTGGCCGGTCCACCCTGGTCTCCTCCAGCAACGCGAAACTCGCCCCCCACACCATGCCGCCCGCGAGGTTGGAGCGCGCCGTACGCGGGTTGATGATCTTCCCGCAGGCGAACGCGCCGACCATCCGCGCCACCCGGATCGTGCGCAGCAGCGGATCGACGTGCACCTCGGCGAACTGCGCCCCGAACGAGTAGGTCGCGTGCGTCTGCGTCACCGGCCCCGTGAACGCCATGCCGCCGAGCAGACCCTGCTGCATCTTGGCATCGTCCATCGAATCCGGCTTCCACTCCGTCGCCGCGTCCAGCGATCCCGCCGGCGTCGCCTTCAGCACCTCGCCCAGCGCGTGCGCCACCCCGTCCGCGCCCACGACATGGCCGCCCGCGAGCTGCAGCGTCGCCGGATCACGTCCGGCGAACGGCCCACCCTCGGCCACCGCCGCCGCCACGACCTTCTCGCGCAGCGCCAGGGCCGCCTTGTGCACCGCAGAGCCCGCCGAACCCGTGGTGATCGAGCCGCCCGATATCGGCCCGGAGGGCAGGTCGCTGTCGCCCAGCTCGACGCGCACCCGCTCGTCCGCCACCCCCAGCACGTCCGCCGCCACCTGCCCGAGCACGGTGTACGCCCCCGTGCCCACGTCGTGCGCCGAGGTCCTGACCCGCAGCGTCCCGTCCGCCGCCAGCGCCACGTGCGCCGCCGAGGGCGCCATCGCCGAGGGATACGTCGCGGTGGCGCAGCCATACCCCACCAGCACCCCGTCCGCGGTGGTCATCGACCCCACCCCCGGCGTGCGCTTCTCCCAGCCGAACCGCTCCGCTCCCCGTCGGTAGCACTCCACCAGCGAGCGGCTCGACCACCGCAGCTTCTTCACCGGATCGACCGCCGGCTCGTTCTTCAGCCGCAGCGCGATCGGGTCCATGCCCAGCGCCACCGCCAGTTCGTCCACCGCGCTCTCGAACGCGAAGAACGACGGCGCCTCGGCCGGCGCGCGCTGGAAGCCTGGCGTGTTCACGTCGGTGTCCACGGTGGACTCCTTCGTGCGGATGTTGGCGATGTCGTACATCCGCGACGTGACGTTGGTGCCCGGGAACGCCACGTGGTCGATCTCGGAGCTCTGTCCGACCGCCTCGTGGATCATCGCCACCATGGTGCCGTCCCGCTCGGCGGCCAGCGCGATGCGGTTGCGCGTCGCCGGCCGGAACGAGCCCACCGTGAACATCGCGTCGCGCGGCACCACTAGCTTCACCGGCCGCCCCAGCCTGCGCGCGGCGGTCGCGATCAGCACCGTGTGCCCGAGGATCGTCGCCTTGCTGCCGAACGCCCCGCCCACGTAGGGCGAGATCACGTGCACGTCCTCCACCGACAGCCCGAAGATCGCCGCCAGCCCCTGGCGCTGCCCCATCACCCACTGCGACGGGCACTCCACCGTCAGCTTGCCGTCGTTCCAGCTCGCCGTGGTCGCGTACAGCTCCATCGGGTGGTGGTGCTGCATCGGGGTGACGTACTCCTGGTCCACTCGCACCGGGGCGGCGGCGAACGCCGCGTCCGCGTCGCCGATGCTCACCTCGGACTTCTCCGCGGTGTCCACCACGCGGTCCGGGTCGTCCATCGCCGCCGAGGCGTGCTGCGTCGCGTAATCGAGGTTGATCGCCCGCGCCGCCTGCTCCGCCGCCTCCACCGTGTCGGCCACCACCAGGCCCACGATCTGCCCGGCGTAGTGCACCTCGTCCGAGGTCAGCGGCAGGAAGGAGGACTGCATGTGCCCGCCCTTCATGGCGAAGGTCTCCTCGCCCAGTCCCTGGTTCAGGTCGCGGTGCGTCAGCACGAGCTGCACGCCCGCCACCGCCTCCGCCGCTGCGGTGTCGACCCTGGTGATCCGCCCGCGCGCCACCGCGCTGAGCGTCAGCGCCGCGTAGGCCACGCCGCCATGCCCGAAATCCGCGGCGTAGCGCGCCGCCCCCGTGGCCTTGGCCGTCGCGTCGCGACGAACGATAGGCGTGCCGATGCTGCCGTCCATGCCCTCAACCCCTCCTGCTGGCCACCAGGGCCGCCCGCGCCACCGCGCGTGCCCCCAGCTCGACCTTGAACCCGTTCTCCGCCAGCAGTCTTGCTCCCGCAAACCCCGCTCGCCCCGCCGCCAGCGCGCCGGCCTCGTCCCCTGGCTCGCCGCCGGCCTTGCCGAGCCTCACGCCCACCAGCGCCGCCTCCGCCTCGCGCGAGCGCCACGGCTTCGTCGCCACCCCGCCCAGCGACACCCGCGCCGCGGTCACTACCGCGCCGTCCATCTCCAGCGCCACCGCCGCAGAGACCACCGCGTAGGCGTAGCTCTGCCGGTCGCGCACCTTGAGGTAGGTCGAGCGACGGCCCAGGGGCGTCGCCTGCACCAGGATCGCGGTGACGATCTCGCCCGGCCGCAGCACCGTCTCCGCCGCCGGGTCTTCCCCGTACGCGACGTGCAGCTGCTCGAACGGGATCGTCCGCGTGCCCTGCGCCGACGCGACCTCCACGCTCGTGTCGAACGCCGCCAGCGTCGTGCCCCAGTCGCCCGGATACGTCGCGACGCACCGCTCCGAGCCCCCGAACAGCGCCATCTCGCGCGTCACCCCGCCGTCGACCGCGCTGCACCCGCTGCCGGGCACCCGCTTGTTGCAGGCCGAAACGCCGTCGCGGAAATACGGGCAGCGCGTGCGCTGCAGGATGTTGCCGCCCACCGTCGCCGCGTTCCTGAGCTGCTGCGACGCCGCCAGCTGGAGGCTTTCCGCCAGCGCCGGATAGTCGCGCAGCAGGGTTGCGTCCTCCGCCACGTCCGCCATCCGCGCCAGCGCCCCGAAGCGCAGCACCGTGCCCGACGTGTCGAACGTCGCCAATTCCGCCAGGTGCCCGATGTCCACCACCGACGACGGCGCCGCCAGATCCCCCCGCATCAGGTCCACCATCGTGGTCCCGCCCGCGAGCAGCGCCGCCCCCGGCACCGCCGCCAGTGCGAACGCCTCGCCGAGCGATCCCGGCCGCGCATAGGTGAAGGGCTGCATGTCAGGCCGCCTTCCTGCTGTCGTCGCGCACCGCGCCGCCGGCCGTGCCGGCCACCTCGCGCACCGCCGCCACGATGTTCGGGTATGCCCCGCAGCGGCAGAGGTTGCCGCTCATGTACTCGCGGATCTGGGCGTCGCTCCCGGCGTGCCCCTCCGCCACGCACGCCACCGCCGACATGATCTGCCCCGGCGTGCAGTAGCCGCACTGCAGCGCGTCGTGCGCCACGAATGCCGCCTGCATCGGGTGCAGCGCTCCGTCCTCGCCCGCCAGCCCCTCGATGGTGACGACCTCGCGCCCCTGCGCCGCCGCCGCCAGCACCAGGCACGCGAGCTGGCGGCGGCCGTCGATGTGCACGGTGCAGGCGCCGCAGGTGCCGTGGTTGCACCCCACCTTGGTCCCGGTCAAACCGAGATGCTCGCGCAGCGCGTCGAGCAGCGTGGTCCTAGGGTCCAGCGCCAGCGTATGGTCCCGCCCGTTCACCCGCAGGCTCAGCGGGATCGGCGTCTGCGGCGGCATGATGTCGGGCATGATCGGGTCCTCGGCACTGTGTGGGGCAAACCGGCCCCGCATTCGGAAGGCACGGCGGCCACTGCATGGAGGCTGCTGGGGCACGATCGACATGGCATCGGATCGTCCCCTGCACACTCCTGCACGCGTCATAACACGGGAAGGCCGCATGAGTTGGCGGCGGCGGCACAGCGAGCAAGGTTGAGGCTCTGCCTCGAACTTTGCCAAAGGTTTGCCGAGACCTCTGTGAAAGTTCTTGGACGGGATTTTTCGTCGTGGACAGGCTGGCCTTGAGCGACGTGCTCCGGCTTTGCCCCTGGGTCTCTACGCTCGCAAGGCTGGT
>JAABUV010001511.1_pt1 | contig 33638 bp, 30 predicted proteins | sample 5559971 | NCBI WGS metagenome assembly JAABUV01 (sample SAMN10711881, study PRJNA513362) | rock metagenome | isolation source: Antarctica rocks | place: Antarctica: Victoria Land, Knobhead nord | collected 2015-12-19
CCCCTCCCCTCTCCTTGTTCCCCCATTAAAACATACCAACCTCACCCCTATCACCTATCACCTCCCAAACTCCCTCTCATCCACCCATCATCCCCCCTCCACCCCTCCTCCCAAGTCACAAAAACATCCATAACGAGAGCGAAGAATAGGCGGGTTCGTAGCCGACGTACATGAATGGGAATTGGCATGGAAGGGATGGAAGGGATGGGGGAGATGGAGGAGATGGGAGATGGGAGATGGGAGATGGGAGGATGGGAGGATGGGAAGGGGATATTGGGAGATTGGTGGGTAGGGAACCCCATGAAAGGACAACTGAAGCTTGAAAGGAAGTGGAAGTAGAAATAGATAAAGAGCATCCTATTCGACAATCTACGCTGGGGACGGTTACGCTATTCGTATACATTCCACCAACCCCTGCATTTTCTTCTTGACTGCAGTGATTCTATTTGTTTATATGGCATTTCAGAGACGTTGGAGGGGTGGTGAGAGCGTAGATGCTGTTGAGGGAGTGGAGATGAAGGGGATTTTGGGAATGGGGGGTTTTGGAGAGGATGACTGGGAATGTGGTCGGGATAGGGAAGAGATCAGATCGAGGGAAGTTGAGGGAAAGGGAAAGCGGAAGATGTAAGAGAGTGCTACATAGCTTTGATTATATGCTCTTGATCGCTTTGCAACCACATTGGATACTTTACTTCAATCGGATATATGTGATTTTGGGAGTATAGACTTTGTGTATGGTAGCGAGGGATAGATGCGTTACTTGCCAATATTAGGGTTTTGAGTATAGAGTAAGGGCTAGCCTGAAAGCTTTTCGTACTATACCACAATCCAATGTCGCTTGCAATGAATAGAACAGCATTTGCACTTGGAATTGAATGCCCATATGCCACCCGGATGTCGCTTACTTGAGTTGTCGCAATTAAATTCTGGAGTGAGGAGATGATCGAGGAATCGGCATCTGCACGTCATGGTGGCTGTGTGGAGAGATCTCAGCCTGTTAGGAGGCCAGTTGACCTAACACGGGGTTTGCTGAGGACTATGGAGACGAGCCGCTGACTGCAATATGCCTTTGAGAAAGCGCCATTACCCAGAGTGCATGCTAATAGATACCCACCTTGCTGAATACAGTCAAGGTCTACAGACATCTGTAAACGCCGTCGCTGAGGCTTCTGAGCTATTGTCCCGATCAGCGTCCATCCCGTAGTCATGCAAGCCTAAAAATGCTGGACTCATTCGGCGTAGTCAAGATCCATGAACTGAGAAAGATCCCCGTCATTGGTACCCTGAGGCTGTGGTCCTTGATCTTGTCCTGCATGTGCCTGTTGAACCGGTGCTTGTGCTGCCAGGTTCGCAGGCGCTACAGCTTGCACGTTGATCTTCTGCTGTACGGGGTTGTCTAGCCCTTGACTGATCTGCGTACCAGCAGGAACGGACCTGCCAAATGTCTCGGAGCGGTCCTTATAGCGGGTACCGGTTTTGGTTGGTGCTCCGGTAGCGTCACCGCGTCCGTTGATCCAGGAGCCTACATCCCCGATCTCGCCGCGTTGGACTTCTTGTTGGAAGTTGGCGACGCCGTGGAGGATGGGCAGGAGGATGTACGACTCATACCAACGGCCTTTAATGTCTGTAATGCTGATGCGGGCAGCGGCTCCTATGATCTTCCAGTATGATATCGTGCGCTTGGAGGCAATGGTGAGTCGGTTTCGGTAATTGAGGTCTTGACGCAGGCGAATTGGAAGGTTTGGATTCTCGGCGGGCTCCTGGCCAGTGATGTAGGGGATGCTAGCCCAACGGTAGATATCACCAACGACAATGATCGTAGCAGACGCCGCATTGGTAGAATTGGCTTTGAGCTTTTCGATTATGTGGTGGATGATCATGATATCCTGTTGGGTGTTGGGGACGCGAAGACGGACAGGCTCACCCACCCATAGCTTTTCGCCGCCAAGATAAAGACCGTTGTAGGAGCGCTCGCCGGTTGTTGTTGTGTTGTTGCTGAGTTGATCGATGAGCGAAAAGCTGTCGTCTATCATCTTAGCAGCATAGATGCTGCCATCTACTTCCACATCCCCGATACCATACCGGCCTTCGAGAACGGCCTTCCATTCGACAGTGTTATAGTGAAGGTTTTGTAATGTAAGAGCTTGATGGGTAGGACCTGGGGCGCTCCACGCAAGCCATGGACGTAGATCTTGTTCAGACGACACGATCTTGGCTCCTGGATGGCTGAATGGATGAGATAGAGGTTGGACGAGATATCGAGGACAGTCTTGGTTCCGTTGATCTTTGAATAGATCTCGCTTGGTGATGACCGAGAGACCCCATGCCGTGCCGCGGTTGAACCAAGTTAGCTCGCCTGGACGGTATATGAATTTTCCGACTTGAGCATCTATTTCTTGCTCTAAAGACTTTGCGGCAGCCAAAGGGGTTGGCATCAATACCCCAGGAACGTTACCACGGTTGATTGGAGTATTGGGGTTGGGGGCCGCTTTAGGAGCTGGGGGTGCTGTAGCTTTCTTCGGCGTTGGTTTGTTGGAGGCTTTGATGTCCTGGGGGGCCAAGCGCTGTTGAATCACCACCTGAGGATTCTTGGCCAAATTCTGCTGATTCACTACTACGCTCGGCTGTTTCACTGTGACTTTTGCCCTGATCTTGGATGGCGGAGGGTCACCGACTCTCTGCCTCCCAGGTAAAGGCTGGAGGGTCGCAATGTGCTTTTCAAACCACTCAGGACAACAGTGTTTGCAGCAGCAATCAGTGTGGTCGTCACTTTTGCCCTGTGATAGCCACCAAAGGTGAGGGAAGAACTCCGTGGGGCTTCGAAACCGCTGCTTGCGACCAAAGGGATAACCGTAAAGATAGCAGTCTTGGCCCTTATTGGCTTTGTTGGCTTTAGTACCATCAGATTTCAGTGCTGATGATTGCTCGCCCTTTCTATCTTTACCTTTTTCCTTCTTTTTCTGGACATGCCTATACAGTCGATAGTTCTCTGGAAAATCTGCAAGAACCCAGGCCACATCACCTGGACCTTTCATGAGATTCATCTCATCATGTAGGCTCTCGCCGAGGCATGCTTTCCAGTAGATTGCGTCCCTATCGTCTGGAGGTAGTAGTTCAAAGTAATCGTCTTCGTTTGTATTTTTATCGAGTTGGGAGTCCGTGGGCCCATTGAATTCGCGGCCATGCTTCTTCGTTTTGATTTGCAGCTCACCATCTGAGCGCCCAATCCATACCGGTTTGAAATCATTGATCATCCGGGTCATAGCCATTATGTATACAGAGTAAACGCTTAGCGTATTGTTATCCCGAAAGACGAAACGATAACGGTGTTTATGGTTGGAAAGAAGCGCCAAAGATCACGTATGGGTTCGTGAATCAGACAATACTTCGGCGAGAATTCGAGCGCTCTTTCGGACAGTCTGTTCAGCTCTCAGCTCGAAGTACCCCTACGTCTTGGCCAAAGCTCATTTCATCGGAGTAGCATGGTCACTGACAATCCGTGAGAATTTATACAAAGATTCACGCTTGTTTCTCATCCCCTCCCATGCCCTTCATCGAATAGGATGGGTAAACAAACTTTGGGTATCTTTGACGATACACCTTGTAGGTAGAAGTCCGCCGGATGAATTTGGGCACCAGGAGAAAGATCCAAATAGAGTATGGTCACGTATATTCTGATGCGGACTTCGTCTTAGAACCAAAAGTCAGTCAAAAGGAGTGGTGACCCATAGGCATACTACCGATTCGGGGTGGTAGATGTTAAGTATCTATTCGAGTTTACGGTAGCGCAAGTCCTAAAAAGGCCTTAACCTATTGTAGAATAGTCTAGAACTTTCTGAGGTCAGGCACCTTAGATTTAATCTAACCCTATCTAGTTAATTTGGGTAAAGCTATCGATAAGGCACAGAGATGATGATTCTGTACCAATATCAGGTATGGATCACAAAAGAATGAGTGTACCACATTAGAACAAGAGAAGGTTTTACGAGCGATGGCAGAACTACGGCTGCGAATCAGTGTCCGAGAGTCCCCTTTTCATAGATCATCTACCATCGTCACTGACATCAATGGCGAGAGGTTCAGATCTATCGTATCACTGCTACTGAGGCTACGGTTAAGCTACATGCCTTAACAAGGAACACAACGCTTACTGTGCCGCTGGAGCAGCACCCGCCACGTGAACACCGAGTACATCTAGATTTCATTCCTACAAAACATCCTTGGGTATCTTTTCATAACATCCTCCGTATAACGCCTACACTTAGGCTAGATCCTGGACAGAGCCCAACCACGAACAGTAATGCTGGCGTAGCCTATGCAGAAGCCTGCTTTAGCCTGAAACCATACTCGTGCGCTTTGGAGTTGACAGTTTGAAGGTCGTCGGTGTGAACTTGCGTTTTGGTGTACTCGATCCACTCAATGTTTCCACAGCGACACCGTCGAAGCCAAACGAACTGGGGGCAGCCTTACGCTTACGGCTCGCAGATGACTTTCCCATACCCTCCGAGCCGGGAGTCGTGATGCCAGAGCTATCGACAGTCGTTGCATAGGTCATTGACTCCGCCGGTGTTGGCGGTACGGCTGCGGCAGCCGCAAGCAAGGCCTGCTCTTCCTGGAAATTCTGATGTTGCTTGTCGATTTTGACAGCCTTCCGGGTGCAGAAATCGCGAGCTTTGTGATCCTCAACATGGTGGTCATGACAGCTTGGGCACTTGATGTAGAAGGCCTGCGTGACGGCCGGAAATCCCAGAAGTTCGTACTCCTTGAGGTTCTCTCCGAGAAGGTCTGTCTTGTCCCAATCAAGACAGTCCTCGCAGTATCCGCGCTCGCACCACCTGCAGCGGTAGATCATACCACCAGCATTGGTCGTGTTCTGTTCACAGTCTACACACTGATGCTGAGGGCAATGGAAGAACATCTTCCCCTTAGACTTTGCTTTGAACTCTCTGTCGAGACACTCGTAGTGGAACGAACGGGGACATCCGGAACAAAGTACAACGTCGCCACCATTCCAGCAGATTTGGCAATGCTGTAACAGTGTTAGCGCAACTCAGGTCTCTGATCATGGAACCACTTACATCCTGATTTAGGACCTCCGGCTTTTTCTCTCTCTTTGGCTCTGCCAAGCGAGGGTCTTTGCCGGCCATCGTAGGAACTGCCTCCCAGTCTGCACAATTCGCACTTTCCTTGCTGACAATATGGCCGTCAATGACGACTGTCGTGTTCTTGCCGATCCTCCTGGACTCTCTGGACCATTCCTGGGCAATGCCATCGTAGGCATTGGAGCCGCGGACCTTGGTGTGTTTCTTGCCCTGAAAAACGGACGACTCAACATGTTCGATCTGAGACAGCCACTTCTTCTCGTCTTCCTCTTTCACGGCAACACCGGGCTGAGTTTGTTCAGCCACATGGACATCAGCGGGTTTATCCTTGCACTTCTCTAACATGGTTGACCAATCCCAACCTAGCATCTCATTGATGTCCAGCTCAGGATGGGCGAGCGCTTGAGCTCCCCGACGTACTAAGGACATCAACTGGCTGGTATCGAGCTGGGGCATGTCGTCTTCCGTTGAGTCAACTATCTTTCCCCCTGGGCCTTTCTTACCCGACTTAGGGGTTGCCTGCGAATGAATATCTCTCATTGACTCAGTAACTTTCGCTGATAGATACAGCTTCTTCTGGATTCTGCCCATCATCTGTTCCTCCACTGTGCCTTGAGTGCAAAGCTTATAGACAGTGACAGGTTTGCTCTGGCCAATACGATGAGCTCGTGCCTCCGCTTGCAGCATAATTTGGGGATTCCAGTCCCTAGTAATGTTCGTAAGCAGGACGCTACATTGAGGAATTGAAGTGCTTACTGATCCAGCATGATCACATCCGAGGCAGTTGCTAAGTTGATGCCGAGGCCTCCAGCACGAGTGGAGATTAGCATGATTCGATAGTTGGTCTCCTCCTTATTGAACATTCGAATTCCAAGATTACGTCTTGCTCGAGATGTACTTCCATCGAGTCTTACGTATTTGAATTCCTCTCCATTACCCCCACGAAGCGCTAGGAAGTCTTCACAGCAATCCAGCATGCGTGTGAAGCCGGAAAAGATCAGGACCTTTTTCTTTTGATTGATAACCAATTCATGGATAATCTTGTCGAGAACGATGAACTTTGCGGACGCATGGACAATATGATCACCTAGATAGTAAGGATCTGGCTCCGCGTGAGGAAGGATATACGGATGGTTGCAGCACTTTCGTAGCTGCATTAGTAGATTCATCAGCTTCTTCCATGCAGAGCTCTTTTTCTCGTCCTGCCGCTCTTTTTCGAGAGCTTGCCGCATGATCTCTTTGCTTTCATCCCAGTCGGCAGCAGCATGTGCACCAGGCGTGGTAGAGTCGAGAGCCTCTAGCTCTTCGATAGTGTTGTTCTTAATTACGCTAGCCTCTTGATCTACCTCCTGGGCTTCCTGTTGAAGTGCAAGGGCCTCCTTCTTATCGGCGCCTTGAAAAAGCTCCTCTAGGAGCCCTTGGTCGGCACGGGTGAGAAGTCTCATATACCAGAAGCGCTGCATAGGAGTAAGTGGAACGTAGAGCAAGACTTCCGTCTTTGGGGGAAGGTTGAGATTGACTCCTGCACTGTTTTTCATTCGACGGAGCATGATCACTTCAAGCAGTCGTCGCGAGTCATCCATTACTTTTGTACTGACCTGACCCTTAGTCAGATTGAAAGAATTTCGGAAGAGATCAGCAGTCTTCTCTGTGAAAACTTCAGGATAGAGCCAGTGTAGAAGTGCCCAAAGTTCTTGGAGGTTGTTCTGTAGCGGTGTACCGGTGAGGATAAGACGATATTCCGCTCCCAGCCCTTGTAAAGCTTTCGAGATCAAGCTGAGATCGTTCTTGATCTTATGCCCTTCGTCCAAGACCACGTAGCTCCAAACAAACGCCTTCTTGAACCAGGCCTGCTCCGCCAAGAATCCTTCGTATGTGGTCACAATCAAGTCCACGCCGCGTTCTTCCTTAGCATTTTCTAGGTCCGAGTCCAAATCAATCATTGGCTTGCCCATAGCAGTGCGGCGATCATTCTTCTTCTTGCGTGAGATCATAGTTTGATTTCCGTATACGTCGAGTTCGCCGGTGGCTATCTTTTTCAAGCGGTCACGCTCTTGCGTTGCGCCATGAAAGCGCAATACCTTGAGAGTCGGTGTCCATTTTCGTGACTCGGCCATCCAAGAACTAAGTACACTTAATGGGCATACTACCAGACACGGTCGGTTTTCAGTATTTACGATCGCTTCCTCGGGATTCTCTTTGAGATATTGAAACAACGACAAAGTCTGTAATGTCTTTCCGAGACCCATCTCGTCCCCTAGGATTCCAGAAAGACCGTTCTTGTGCAGATAGACTAAGAAGGACAGACCAAGGAGCTGATATGGTTTCATGATAGCCTCAACTCCGACAGGTTGTCTGTCAATCACTCTATATGGGACACTGTAATCCGTCATATCATGCCCACGCTGTGCGACAATACGCTGAATATGGTTGCCGTCTGGTAGTAGGGGTAGGAAGAGGTCTCTCTTCGCGACGAAGAATTTAGACCTCTTCCCAGCGGTCTCAGTGTTTATGTACTCTCTAATCTCATTGCGCGCTGTCTTTGGGGCAGTGAGAGTTTTTGAAGAACTCGAGACGTTGACGATGTCTTTAGATCCGCGCTTAGTGATCTTCCTCTTCTTGAGGATTCGCTTGTCTGCATTTTCTCTGGCTTGTAACGAAAGCTTTAGATCGCCGTGTTGACGTAGTGAGTGTCCCGCAATGGACACTCGTGGGGGCGGCGTCTTTGGCGGTTCGAGTTCTTCATACTCTTCTTCAAGATCGACGACGCTCCGTCGCTTTCTGGTACGCTTCTCAGGGGACGAGAATGACGAGTCGGCTTGGGAGGAAGGCTCGGCATCGTCGGAGTCATCCGATAATTCGTACGACACCGACTGCTTCTTTTGACGAAGGCGACGATCCGCCATCATGGCGATTGGGTATGCTTGAGGAGTGGAGGTGACTTGCGAAGGTGACTTCTTGAGTTGCGGTCTGGGTGAGAACGAGGCTAAGATCTGCGAGGCAGTCCTGGGCCTGGGACTGGTGATCGTACCAGAGTCAAGAGATGGAGGTGGAGGACTCCACGCTGTTTGCGGCGATTCAGCTTGCATGAGTAGGTAAATTAATTATTCTGAGCTTGTGTGAGCGAAGGTAATGGTGGAGGATCAAAGCCTTGAACTCACACAGTGAAGTAAATGTGAGTGTTTCAGTCCGTCTTAGCGAATATAAGGCGATGTAAAGTCATGGATCAGGAGTGGGCTGGAAGCATCTAACAATATGTCTTTGACGCGAAATCTATGTATGTGAGCGATGTCGCGGTGGTGATTGTGGCCTGATTGCCTGAAACCATGCGCTTGGTGGAAAAGTCCGGGTCGGGCTCTTTACGCGTTCTCCACTTTTGGCCCCCAATTGTGTATCCTAGCGCGTTTGCGCACGTTGGACCATTTCCGTCGGACTCAAGAAAAGTACAACATATTGGTGTGAGAATATGGTTTTTGTGATAGCTATTCACATGATATAGGGAAGTTGTGCACCTCAACAACTGTCTGCGAAAGGCTTCGTCACACATGCCCGAGCATGTCGCTCAAACCCTCCTCAACCAGGCCCATCCTTCCGCTGTCGCTGCCACCATCTTCACGGATAAAGTCCTCCACAAACCTCTACGTCTCCGACCAAGCTCACCAGATCCGAACTCCAAGGATGCTCGTGCCAAGCGCCGTCTTCAGCGTCTCCACAAGAAGGAAAGGCTTCAGCGACGGCAAAAACCTAAGCCATTGTCAGCAAAAGAGAAACGCATAACCGGTATCTATGATATACTTGACAATGCCAGAAAGTACGAGATCTATGTACCGCTGCACAAAATGTGGTTGGGATATATGTGGGAAATTCTGGGGATGAAGGAGGGAGAGGACTCGTTTATAACGGCACAGAGTGCGGGCAGCAAGCTTGGGAGTGCCGATTATCACGGCGCAGATATTAGGGTGGTAAGAAGTAGGTGTGTGGGCATGGTGGGCTTGGCCGGGATAGTGGTCAAAGATACGAAGTTCACTTTTCAGGTTATCACTAAGAAGGATGAGCTGAAAAGTGCGCGGCTCCTCCAGCAGTCTAAACTAGCACATGAGCGATTGTTGACCTGTTTCCCAGCGATCCCGAAGCGACACACTGTGTTCCAATTTGACATTCCACAACCTCGATCGAACAGGGAGCAGATCGAAGGGTCACAAGATATTACTGAGCGGGACGTGGAAATCCAGCCCCATGCGCTGGTGTTTGAGCTTCATGGGTCTCAATTCGAAATCAGACCAACAGATCGGGCAACGAAGAAATTGAAGCAACGGAGAATGGACGATTTATGACACGATTTCTCAAGCGTCTTACTCATGTTTGCTCAATGCTACCCAATATACCCCACTTTGGCGGAAAATAAATCCAGCTTGATATTGTCGATTAGCCTCACCGTCTTAGTACCTCCATCTTGACCGCAGTCTTCTCCTGGCTGAGGATCCTCAATGGGCAGCATTTTGATCGCGCCGCTTAGTATGGCTTCTTCGGTCACCTCTTCCAACTCGTCCAGAGTATCTGGATCTGCTATCGAAATATATTCGATCTCGAATAAGGCACGCTGCCATTTTGGCAAAGCCGCCTGCTGCTTTTGGACCAGTTGCAGATGGTTCATAGCTGCATTGTGTAAATAGCGTCTTTTCCTGGCACCCTTCGCGAAAACCTCTTGTACCGCCTTTAACGCTTGCAAAAGCACAAGTGCTAACTTTCGTCTCCGCTCCCCGAGATATACATTGCGAGAGCTCATTGCCAAGCCATCCTCTTCTCGAACTGTCGAGCCCACTTGTACCTGCGTGTTGAGAAAAAAATCTTTGACCATGCGCTTGACCACAAATGTTTGCTGGATATCTTTCTGTCCAAAGTACACCCTCTCGGGCTGCACAATGTTCAAAAGCTTCATGCAAACCGTCGCAACACCTCGAAAGAACACGGGTCTTGAAGTACCCTCCAATCTTGCGGACAACGGAGTAATAGTAACAAAGGAACCCTGGCCATCAATCTCCGAACTAGGAGGTCCGCTCGGGTACATTTCCTCTGTACTCGGCATGAAGACCGTTGTGATCTTTCCCATTTTCCCCGCCGTATGGTCGTTGAGCTCCACATTCAGTTCCTCGAGTTTTTGGGAATCCGCTGGCCAAGTCCGCGGATAAGAGCTGAGATCTTCGTTGACGCCAAATTGCGTAGGATTGACGTAGATCGAGATGTAGACTTGGTCGTTTTCTTTTGCGGCTTGCCGAATGAGAGCGAGATGACCTCGATGGAGAGCTCCCATTGTAGGCACGAAGCCTACTGTTTTCCTTGCCATTAGTGCTTTGCGGCGAACATATCGGAGCTCAGGAACCGATTTGGCGACTAGAAAATTGCTATGCACGATCCTGCGAACAACACCTGCGGTCCTTGTTGGCATCTTCGGTCCGAGAGTCGAGGAAAGGTAGAACTAGCTGCAAGCGAATCAATCTCGAGTTTGGACGACGAATATGCAAAGACCCTGGGAAGAGACCTTTCCCAAGTCTTGCACGAGGCGGTAGAAAGCGCAGATAGACACATCGTGTGCGAGGTGATGAGGTGACAGGCAGCGACGAATAGAGGTGCTGGTGTGATGGATGCTGCTGCGAATAAGTGAGGATATCCAAACCTGACGGCTGAACTTCGGCTGAACTCAGGCCCTCAAAGTTAATTGTTCGGCGTGCCACAATCTGTGATCTATACAGACTTTAGCACGTTCCACGTCTCAAAAAGTTCACCATGGCCGAGGATGGCATGTTGATGAATTTTTCCATCGGTGCAGATCCCTTACATACAAAGTCTGTCTTCAAAGGTGGTCGTTGGAGAGACCGACTGCAAGCGAAGAAAAGTTCGCAGCGTTGGAAAGATAAACAACACGCCAATGGCGCTCTTACAGGAAGCAATGCTGTTCCGACGAAAGAGCGAGAGATTGCTCCTGCTGCAGCGGAAGATGATACAAGATCTGTTAAGAGACGCAAGCTTGATGGGGCCTCTCACGCTCATGCAAAACATCATACCAGTGCAGTTAAACCCAAAGAAGTCGTCTCCTCCCTCTTCACCTACAACCCTACATCCAAGCCTGCAGATCCATCGGCAGCTCACACAGAGAAGCAAAATGATCAGGAGCCATCAAATGCCCCTCTTTCAGCTAGTGCCTCCCCGTTCACCTCCCTCGGGCTGTCGCCTTTCCTATCCACCCATCTAACACAATCGCTGAACCTTACAGCGCCGACTGCGATTCAGAAAGCGGCCATTACACAGCTACTCAAGGAAGACAGTGATGCCTTCATCCAAGCGGAGACTGGCTCCGGGAAGACCTTGGCATATCTGCTACCCATCGTCCAAAGAATTATGGCACTACCTACAGACGCTGCAAAAATCAATCGCACGTCTGGGCTCTTTGCTCTCATCCTTGCCCCTACGAGGGAATTGACCCATCAGATCTCCGCTGTCCTCACAAGACTCCTGCGTCCTCTACCCCATCTAGTGGCTGGGACAGTGACGGGCGGTTCGACGAAGAACCACGAGAAATCTCGATTGAGGAAAGGATTGAACATATTGGTTGCCACACCCGGCCGGCTTGCCGATCACTTGGAGCATACGGAGGTTTTGGATGTGGGCACTGTGCGATGGCTGGTGCTGGACGAGGGCGACAGACTGATGGAGTTGGGGTTTGAGGAGGAGATCAAAGCCATTGTGCAGAAATTGGATGATCGTAAACGGGAACAAAATGGAGAGAGGGTCTTGAAGAGAAGGGTAGACGGCTTGCCAGAGAGGAGAACGACGGTACTTTGTTCCGCGACCATAAAGATGGGAGTGCAAAAGTTGGGTGAGATCAGTTTGAGGAATGCAGTCCATATCAAGGCAGATCTGGCATCATCCTCGTTGCCAGACTCGCCAAGCGAGAAAGATGGTCATGGGGATGAGAAGGAGAAGGCGTTCCTAGCCCCAGCCCAATTGAAACAGTCATACATCATAACACCGCCAAAGCAGCGCCTTGTCACGCTCGCTGCGTTGCTCAAGAGAACATTTGTCAGGAAAGGATCGGTCATGAAGGCCATAGTATTCGTTTCATGCGCTGATAGCGTGGATTTCCATTTCGAAATATTTGCTAGAAAAGGTGAGCAGCCCCCCAAGGAAGCGACCGACTCCGAGCAGAATACAAAAAGCAGCCGCAAGAGTCAGGCAACGCCCCACAATTTACCTCCCACGGAGAATGTGTTGGCAACCCCAAAGATTGCGCAGGACGGAAAAGTCGACCTGCCCACCGTGGCTCCTGCATACAGCCTGGCCTCAGTAGCGAATCCGGATTTGATGTTGTACAAGCTGCACGGATCCCTCGAACAGAAGCTTCGCACAGCCACCCTCCAGTCTTTCACCAAGTCTTCCGACCCTGCGATACTGCTGTGCACAGACGTGGCATCCCGCGGTCTCGATCTGCCCAATATCGACCTTGTGATAGAGTATGATCCTCCGTTCTCAGCAGACGACCACCTGCATCGAGTCGGACGGACAGCCAGGGCGGGCAAAGAGGGACGAGCATGCTGTTTTCTGATGCCAGGCGAAGAAGAGGGCTACGTCTCTGTGTTGAAAGAGTGTGCTGGTGAGGGGCTGGTGAAGAGCGAAGCCGCCGAGGATATTCTGCGAAAGGGCTTCGTCGGGAGTAAGAGCGCGCTCGACGGTTCAGGGAAATGGGACGACAAAGCCACTAACTGGCAGCTTGATGTGGAACGCTGGGTGATTGACGACCAACGAGCAGGCGAGATGGCGCGTAAGGCGTTCACAAGCCATGTCAGAGCGTATGCCACGCATGTTGCTAAGGAAAGGGCGATATTTGATGTCAAGGCTCTGCATTTGGGACATTTGGCGAAGGCATTCGCTTTGAGGGAGAGGCCGGGGAATATGGGTAGAGGTAACACCGTCGGAAACGAAAAGCGGTCAAGGAGGGGCCAAGGCGAGAAAAGGAAGCTCGCCAATGGTGGCGGTGATACTGTAGCTGAGGGAAGGCCAGGGTATGCGAATCTTGATATCCTGCCAAGTGATGGCCAGGTTGCAGCGAGGAAGATGCGGGCGAAGATGAAGGAGCATATGGCTGGTGCCAACGAGTTCAATATTGGATGATATGTTAGTATTCGTATTCGTGTCAATAGATATCCCAGAGGGACACTTTGCCGTCTTTGGCGCCAGCTGCCAGCCAATGTGTCGTTTGTGCTTTATCGTCTCGTCGTTGCTGGGCAGTGCCCACCGTTGAGCTTTGTTCGGCTACCTCCGTGGTGGTCTCGGTTTTCCCATCGTCCTCGTCCAGTTTGCCAGTACCAACGGCGACTTGGATGGCAGCAAAAGCAGTAGCGTAACAGCCAACTTTGTGCCACTTCAGTACTGCGAGCTCCTTCATGGTTTTCCCTGAATAGACTCTGATATGGGCGTCCCACCCTGCAGTGGCGAAGACTCTGCCATCAGAACGGTAGTGGAGGCCTTGCTGGCCAGAGTGCTTGGTTTGCGAGATCTTGATGGGTTTCAGGTCCGTTTTCCATACGCCCTTACTGGAAGGGAGTGGATGTTTGGCGACGATGGCGTCGGCGGCGGAGGTCACATAATGGTCCTTTGACGGAGAAATGGCTATTGAGAGCACTGCTGGCGAGTCAGACGGTGCGTTAGTATGGGAGCTTGAAAACGCTGACCTGGTTGGGTGTGGGGCTGCGCGGCATATAGCTTTTGGAATGGTGCACCCGGATCGTTCTGCACAAACACCATTGTGTGGCCAGATTCGTAACCGGCGGCTATATGAATTCGTGTGCTCTCTGCCAATAGGTTTATTGCCATGACCATACCTAGCTTTCGTCAACGTTGGACGTGAAAAGTGCAGTGATTTTTCCTACCAGTGGTGATGGATCTATCTGCATGTATTGCGGCAACACGCTTCTCCGTAGGCAGTTGGTATACATCAATCTTGAATTGATAAGCTGTCCGTTAACGAAGGAGTCTAAGGATTTCGAGCATACGGCACCGGAGTCCACAGTATTGGGTACAGCAACCAAAATAGGATCTGGCAGCTTCGCGTCCTTCAATGCCTTTTGAGTGAATACGGCCTGTGGCATGCCATCACGACACATTGCAAAAGGACAGAAGTTTAGAGTGTTGACCGTTAGTGCATGGAGAAGCCACGGGGGCCTCGGCGTATCAGCAACGGCGTCGACGGGTAACGTCTTTGACAAGTCGGCTTCTTCTGTAGATCCAAGCTGCCATACGCAGAGCTTGTTATCCCTGCCATGGCTGGGAAGTTTGCGTGTCAGCCGAGACAACTCTGCCAAGTCGTTACAATAACTGACGTGATAACTCGATCAGAACCCCAAGTCCCAACGCCGAGAATAGCATTCCCATGAGCTTTCCACACGGCTACAGGTCTCTTGAACGAGAGATTCCATGAGACAATCCAGCCATCGGCATCGGCAGTCAAGAGCCGAGTGTTGCCCTCTGTGAAGTGCAGGGCGTGTATCTGGGCAGAGTGACCTCGTAAGATGAAAGCCGGCTGTGCTGGGAGCAACAGCTCTCCAGACATCTCGCACAACGTGAATATTGGTTCTCAATGGGAGTATAACCAAGTGAGTGTAGATTATATTTCGCATTGAGAAAAACTTTGGACCTTGTTAACTTGGGTTGCAGTTGTTTGAATTAACACGAGAAAGTTCAGGAAGCTTTGAAACAGTCGGGTACCCCTTCGGAGAGGTATGCGAACCTGTAAACGACACCTTCATTCATGAAGAAAGTATGCCGGCTTATTGGCATTACTAAAGGAGGAAAGGTTGAAGGAGCCATTTTCAGAAGGCCGTGGTCTGTCAATTAGGCCTCGGTTCGGAAAAAAGAGCAGAGTGACACGTAGGCAAGGTTACTCGACTGGCCGGGGATGTGCGCTGTAGACGCCTGGAAAGCATGTGGCACGGTTCAAGACTGGCAATGCATCGCCTCATGCATCTTTCTTGCGAACCAGCTGTGATTTTACATAAGTAAGTAGGAGAAGCAATCATCCAGCCGAGGAGAGCTCGTTGACGCAAACCATCGTCAGCGGCGGTGGTTCTAGACCTTTGGATTGGCCGACTCAGGCCATGATCAAACGTCCTCTGAAGTTGATAGGATACTTCGCAGCAGGAAAAGACCTCCCTCCAAGAGATGTACAATACTCCGCATATTCCTTTGAAGTTGAGGATACCGTCTCGGCCCCAAGTAGTCAAGTACCAAGGTTCGAGCTCATTGCAGCGTGTTCGGCAAACGCCCCAACGCCCCAGCCACAGTCTGTGGCGCGAGCCCTCGCCTAAATTGACCATTCCCGCGCTTTCCCCCCTTGCTTTTCGGCCGACTGCTGTGGATCTTCATGTTACGACTTCCTCGTCGATTCTTCTTGCCCTATCTACAAATTTCGTCTTGTATCTAGTCGTGCAGTATCGCAACAGCTCGACTTCAACGATCTATCCGACTGCTTTCGAATATATAAAACAAGCCGGTATGCCGTTCTGCAATTGACACAGCCCACGTCATTAACTATGCTGCAAGGGATCCCCACCTTCGTCCCGTCCGAATCTCTCCGCTTTTACTGCAATCGACGTACCTCCGAGATATATCATTTGCCCACTTGCCCCTACAGCTACATCACTCGGCCACTATAATCGCTCCTCGACAGGGTCGGTGCACCGTGAAAAGCGCAGGGTGATACGTTACAGTCGATCCAGCGCACTGCCCTGGCACAACCCTTGCGACAGCAAGAGCGAAATCTGTTGCCCGGTTTGATGGCTGCATGGTGATAAGCCAATTGCGTCGGTGACACCGTTGGTATGGCAGCCAAATCCACTGCTGCGACAGTGCCCGCAGATGTTGCAGCGGCTGCGGCAGTAGCTGCAGCCAGACCGAAGCGAGTACGGACTGGCTGTCTGACTTGTCGTGAACGGCATTTGAAATGTGATGAAGGCATTCCCGACTGTCAGAACTGCAAGAAATCAAACCGTGAATGTAAAAGGGGTGTTCGCCTGAACTTTATAGATACTACCATAAAGGACCCGCCTATCACCCCTCCAACCGAAGACTGGGACGTTGTATTCCAAGACGAATCGCGGGAAATTGCGTCAGAGTATCGTGGAGGCTTGAGTCGATACACTACCCTCGTTCCTGAGGGAGAAGCAGCTAAGCAGGAACCTCAATTCGACTTTTCGAGCGCTGGCTCCATAATACAGGCGCCCGTCCTTGCTCACCAGCAATTGCCTTCTCAATCGGCTTTTCCATCCGCAGGTGGGGACGGGTACCCGCAAGCAATGCAAATGCAAGATCAAGCCCAAGATCCCCATCAGAGGCACGGCTCTATCAATTCCGATTCAACCTACTCAAGCCACACAATGGGCGCCAACACTGTCTCTTCCTACAACAATTCCAAGCAAACGTTGACTCCGCCAAGCGAGACGCGAGAAACACTAACGGACCCTGAAGAACTCCTGTTCATGCAAGTCTTCGTCGAAGAAGTCGGTATATGGATGGACAGTATGGATCCATATAAGCATGTAGGTGGATCGCTTGTCACTAGGGAAGCCAGACTGACCTTATAGTTTTCACGACTTCTGCCGTTCGATTCACTAGGCGAGCCCATGTTACTGAATGCTTTCCTTGCTTGCGGTGCTCGGCACCTTACACTTGTAAATCCAGCATATCAAGAGGACAAGGCCCTACACTACTACGATTCGGCAACACGGATTCTTCTGAGACAGCTCCAGAATCCATATCGGGACACCGTCATATGTGCAACAACAGCTGTCATCCTCAACGTGTATGAAATTATGGGTGAACGAGCGCTGCAGAGGATGAATCACATAGCAGGTGCCCGTGCGCTCATCAAAGAATGTGGCTGGAATGCCAATTCTGTTGGAGTAGGCGCTGCATGCTTCTGGCTCAATGTAGGATTGGAATTGCTCAGTTGCCTACATTTCAACTGGCAGGTGGCATGGAATCCGGATGCTTGGGGCCTTGACATGGATTTCTCTCGCCCTACGGGGCCTGGACGCGAGGAGATTTGGACTTACAGAATATTGTGGATATTAGCCAAGGCTGCAAACTTTCGCGCTGCGACCACATTGCGGCCTTCAGATCCTCCACAGGATCATATGAGGATACAGAGCCGATGCGAAGAGTGGAAGAGCCTAATGGAATGGTGCGATGCCTGGAATAGCAGTATTCCACGAACTATGCAGCCATTGGGACATCTGTACCCTTATCAACAGACCTCAAAATCTCTCTTTCCCGAAGTTTGGTAGGTTGGGTTGGTTTCCAATGCTCATGTATGCAACACTAACTTGCGTAGGTTGATTAAACGAGCAACTGCGGTGGCTCGGATGTTCTACCATACTGCGATAATCGTATTGGCACAAACCAATCCTATGGCGTCGGTGAGCCAACAGGATATGCAAGACATGCAGGAAATGCAGATGCACAATGCCCGTGAATGCTGCGGTATAATAGCACACGTGAAAGACCGGTAAATTAAGCTTGTCGGTTTAGCCTCAGATATGATGCTGATAATCCGCTTAGAGGGGTCGCCAGCGTCGCTCTTCGCTCAATCCATCATGCCGGCGAATGCCTCGTCTCCCGATCTGAGCAAGAGGAAGTGCTGACCATTGTCAACAAAATCCACAAAGAAACGGGGTGGCGCATACAGTTCATCATTGACGACCTTATCAAAAGATGGGGCTGGAACGACCAAGATAATTTCCAGCAGCAGCAACAACAAATGCCAAACCTTATGGGACAGCAACCGGGCATGATCCAGAATTACGCCCCTCAATTCCAGCAGACTTCAACATCATTGCCCCCTGCACCGCCGATCAAGTCGATGCCCAAGGCTGGAATGGTTAACCCAATGCTTGTAAAGGCAGATTTTGCCCAGCCCATTCACCCCTATCAGAACTACTATGTGGCCCCGAATCATCAGAATCAACATTACAACCAGTTCTGAATCCAGGACGATCTCCTCCATGTCCATGGATATCTCGTCCCAACTCATAGGAGCTAAACGCAGCATGACAAATTTTGATCGCTGGAAATCTACATCCAACTACGACGCCATGTGCACTGAGTGATATCATCCACTTCCTTTCGCTCATAGCAGATCTGATATCTTGAGAGCGCGCGGTCCTCTCTCACGATTGTACATTACGAACACGGTAGGAGCAAGGGAGGCGTTGCCATGAGTAAGAAGAAAAAGCAGCATGCTTGGTCGGCGGCTACACCCACGAAAGCGAACTGATACGGAATACTGGCCAGGCCGTTTACTTTATAGTTATGCGATGAGGTATTGGAAACGAAAACGATGGCGCAACGTTGCATACATCTATGTACTAGAGAATGCCTCCAATTTTACGTACACTCACCTGGAATATTTGCGGTTTTGGCGGGTGACTCCTGAAGAATCAGTCATATCATTGGCGGATATAAAAGACGATCCAATATTTTGGCAACGTTGGATTCCTTGGAACGAGACGTATCTTATTGTCTGTGGAGATGAAACCTATGATCGTTGCATAGGAAGAACCCTCCAAAGTCCGAAATTCATTTACAACATGAGGTACTTACGAAGTTCGCCCGACGTTGACCCCTATTTCTCGTCCGAGATTGGTCCGAGAATAAGCATACCGATTCTACGATTGATTGGCTGATATCTTACGGGAGATCTTCAGGGCGCGAACGTCAGGCTATCCTTTTATAGTAAGGGCTGATGCGGGCTCCGCCGCTTTACTCGGGCACTAAGGTACCTACCTTTTGCGGCCCCTGATGCGCACTCGCTACTCGAGTGTGCCCCCCGCCTCTGCCACAGTGCCACTCACTTCGTAAGCTCCGGCTGTTCGTTCTGGCCGCTACGATCGCCATTGAGTCCTAGGTTATACTTGTCTCAGTATCGCTTATGGAGTTTGTTTTGAAGGCGAAGGAGATATATGGGTATAGCTCTAATATCAATTATGCTTAGATTTGTAGGATCGCCCTCCGCGTACACCCCTATCTCCAGCATTTAGCTAAGCTATCAGCTCGTTTCAGGTAACCTTATCGTTTGCGCAGCAACTGCCGGCTTCACAGCCACCGTAGTAATGGGCGGCACGGTTCGCGAGCGAGCTGCGAGCTGGCATCCTTCAGAGCTTTATCCTCGAATCACAGTCTTTGAAGTGCCTCCAAGCGCTCAACCTAACATACCACCAGCTGCACAAGGCTGTTTAAACTTCGATCATATATGCCTACCATTCTCTCATTTTCATCCATGCTTTCGCCCTTAGCCTCCCGTTCATCGGGTTGATCATGTACTAGCATTAACACTCTAACACTCCACATCGTTCATTTTCCCTCTTGAGGATGCCTGGTACCTCCCAAGAAGATGCCCGCGCATTCATTGCTGAAGTAAGGGAAGACAATGGCGGCATCACTGCGGAGGACCGAGACTTTCTACTTGCCAATCGGCCATCTGCGCTTCGAGCGTTGCAAAAGACACGGAGACAGCTCGCGGATTCAATCAAGATGTAGTGCACCTTTCCGTGTTTAGGATCTGGCTGACCTTTGCAGAGTTGTGGATAATCTTTATTCCAAGGAAACTCGCTTTCTATATGAGCTCATCCAGAACGCTGACGACAACTCTTACTCTACAGCGACGGCTCAAGGTGAAGAGCCGTTCATAGCCTTCAAAATCCATTCAGATAGGATTAACATTGACTCAAATGAGGATGGCTTTTCGGAAAGCAACATCAGAGCCATTTGCTCAGTGGGCAACTCGACGAAGAAGTACAGTGCGGGATATATCGGCGAGAAGGGCATTGGCTTCAAATCCGTTTTCAAGGTTGCACGCAAGGTGCACATTCAGTCCGGGCCCTTCTCCTTTGCCTTTTCGCATGCTCGAGATGACGATGACGATGGTCTGGGCATGATCACACCGTACTATGAGGACACTGAAGAGCTCCCATTAGGTGTGCGCACGCGCATGACATTGACGCTCTTGGATTCTACCAAGTTCGAGGAACGGGCTTCTGAATTTCGGCACGTTCCTGACACTTTCCTGATGTTCTTGAGTCGATTACAGCGACTATCTATAGAGCTGTATCCGCCAGACAACGCCCCTACGGTCGCTCAATACTCGAAACGAGAAACCCAAGAAAATGGGCTGTACACAACATTCCTTGCAAAGACTACGAGCAAAGGCAAGGAGTCAACGTCAGAACAGAAATTTTATTCCATGAAGAGCGACCTTCACGATCTCCCGGTCGACGAGGCGCGAAAAGACAAGCAAGGAAACAGTATTGACCGGGCAACAGTCATCCTCGCTTTTCCGGTGGATGAGCACGATGAGCCAGTCCTCGAGCAGCAGTACACCTACGCTTTCTTACCCTTGCGCCGTGTAGGATTCAAGTTCTTAATCCAAGCGGACTTCATCACTCAAGCCAACCGGGAAGATGTAGTGCATTCCACGAGGAACAAAGCTGTTCTGAATGGGGTTGCCAAAGCATTTGTGGATGCTGTGGTAGTGTTCTGCAGGCGTCCATCCCTAAGATTTCAGTGGATGAGATACCTTCCCGAAGACTTTATCACAGATGAGTTCTGGAGGACATTGTGGACCTTGGTTCGTGAGAAACTCGAGCAAACTCCCCTTTTAGAGCCATGGAGCGGTATCGGTCTCTACAAGCCTTCGGACCTCGAGTGGCTGTCTGAAAGTTTCATCGCCAAAGATCAAAGTCCCTTATTACGGGACCTGGACGGTGCAGAAACTTACCTCTCGCCCAAGTACGCCAAAGCGGACTTTCATATACTTGAACGGTTGGGAACAACAACGCTTCAACGGAGCAAGTTTGTTGATCGTCTAGACGCCGATCTCCGCAGCCCTGCTGGCTCGAGATGGAGATTGATGAAGGACAATGCCGACTGGCGTACTCGGATCTGCACGTTACTTTCGAGAGCCTTCATTGAAGACCCACCCCATCAACAGAAGCGCTTGAGAACGCTTGCCTTGATTCCGTTGCATGACGGCCGATGGGTATCTAGCGCTTCCGAAACCGAAATATACTTCCCCGAGACTGATGGTACTTCCATTCCTACAGATATTGGCCTTGAGCTCGTCTGCTCTATAGCTACCGAGAATGTTGCTTGGGTAGAGTTCCTTTCAAAATTAGGCGTGACGAGCTGCTTGCGGGATTTTGTGATCAGCTCGATTCACACACGTTACAATGCTACAAACCTTGACGACTTCAAAGTGTCCAATGGTGTTGCTCACATCCGATACCTCTATTGGTTCCTTCCGAAAGACCATTCGAGCTTAGCCCCGCAGGTTCGACTTGCCAATCAGCACGGCTCCCTGCTCAAGAAAGACCAATACCTCTACTTCCCTGACGAAGAGGATGACTACAGCCCAGCAAAACTCTTTAAGCAAGATGTCAAGCTTCCTGGTCATCCGGTACACTATCTACATGAGAACTATTCGAAGGCGGTGGATCCTGAAATTATCCACAACGGCCGGCCGTGGACGAGATGGCTTGAAGAAATGGCTGGGGTCCGCCGAATACCAGAGCTTCGTGCCAAAGATCGCGATGGACTGTCGAAAGAATTTCAGTATATTGTCACTTATCAATCAAGCAAGCTGCTAGGAACTTTGAAGCGCGGATGGGCCCACTATCGCCTTCAAACCAATGCTGTCGTGGAGGGCGAGTTGCGGAGCAGCATTGTGCTACTTGAAAATGGGCGCAGGACATTTCTACTACGTACGTGCCTGCCCTTCCCCAAGCTCAAGCAAATCGCTGCTGAGCTCGGTATTGCCGACGCATATCCTTTCATTGCCATGTCCGAGCTTCTTCGAGACGACGAAAGATTGGCATGGCAATTTGTGACGGGCTTGCATGTTGGAATTGAGGGAAATCTGGACTTCTACCTCTCTGCCCTCGCGACGTTCAAAACAGTCAACCCGGACCCCAACACTACTTCTGAAAGAGACCAATTAGCTAGGATATACCAGAACATTCAGTCGAAAAGTAGTGAGGATCTTGATCAAGTTCGGTATGCGTCTGTACAATCCAGCCCCTTTTCCGACTAACAAATATTCAGTGATATGTTCAGGGATCCTCTCATTTGGATACAGCCGTCAAATCGGATTGACTCTACATGGCGTTCGATCTCGGACTGTGTATGGGACGGTCCGCAATGGCTTAAGTCAAAGCAGTGTCTGAAGCTCGAGTTCTACCTTGATCTTGAGCACCTTTTCAAAGTGTCCCTGAAGATCCCCGATGCTTCTCAGTTAGATGTGGTTAATGACTTACTTATGTTAAAGAGCCATGGTGGAGACCACAAGACCCTGGGAAGCAAATCAATCGCTCACACGGAGCCGAACGCTAGAACCACTGACGTGCCATATCGGGTCACTCCAGTCAATCAACCTCCTGGCATTGAAAATCTCCAGAGCATCACTTGCATGGAGGCATATAGAACGCAGTCGTTTGAGGTAAAGGGATCTTACCGTTGCCAAACAGGACTGTACTAAACGTTCTAAAAGGAGCTCCGTCTTAAAGGATATGATTTGAGCACCGAGACCTCGATCTTTAAATCAAAAGCATTTGCTGGACTCAAAATGGAAAAAGTCATTGAGGAAGCTGAGATGCGATACGATTACCTGTGGCAGAAGTATTCGTTCCCGATCAAAGACGAGGACCCAAAGAGCCGGAAAGCCTTGCGATCTAGCTTTGAAGATTCCGCCTTGGTGTACATTCCAGGACTGAGCGCTTGGCGCCCTCCGTCGCAATGCGTCTGGGTAGAGTCCAGTGTCGAGATTCCTGGAAAATATTCCGTTGCTGACGCTTATCCATTGAAGAAGACATTTTTCACAACAGTCCTCAAAGTCTCGGAGCCAACCGTCGAGATGTACATTGATTCATTGAGATCAGAAGCTAAAGGTTTCGCATCAGCAGCGCAAATGAAGGTGACTATGGCACTGATCTGCGGCTTGGGTATTGGAGAAAGTGACGTTTCGAGCCTTGTCGAGGCTGAAATCTTATCGGTGAAGCTTGCAAATGGGGTGGGCGTCTTCGCATCCGCTTCTGCCGAGCATGAATACGCAGATTTTGTAATTGTGGAAAATGTCATTCACAGGAATGCCTTTGAGGGCAAAATACCGGTTTTGGACTTTTGTCTCGAAGAAATCAGGGATATCAAACCACTTCTCCTAGCCCTAGGCTTGGAAGAACAATTTTCTTCGAAACGCATAGAAGAAATCACAGAGGTGAGCGGAGGCTCTAAGGACCGTGAGATGACAAGAAATCTCCGCATCAAAAGTCAAGCTATGGTCCGGTATGTCATTCTCAACAGGACCTTGATAAGAAAAGGGAACCGCAATAAGGCCTCGATTAGCTGACGCTAGTACAGATGTGCTTCCCATTTTACTAGCCTCAACGAGCGACAGGACGTAGCGTCGCTATATCGAAAGTTCAAGCGCGCAACTGTTTACGTAAGTGACGGCATCAGACGCTCACTGCAGATGGTGCAGGATGAACGCACTATCGAAGGCGCATCAAGCCGAGCGAACTTCCATTTTGAAGAAGCAAAAGGTGCCCTACGACTCTACTTACCGAAGGACGAGATCGAACGCGATGTTTGCTTCGAATCTGACCTCCCTCGCGGATTGTGTACATTTCTGAAAATCACTGATCCGGGTGGACCAGGTGTTATTGGAGGCATCTTTCGAAAAGACAAACCAGCTGTCATAGATATACTCCTCGAGAACGCGGGAGTGGGTCAAGTTGATTGCAACTTTGCTGCTCTGGATGAAGAGCTTGGGGCGTCAGAAGCTGAGTCGGACGTTGAGACTTTGGTCGAGGCTACCAGCGATATGAGGCATTACACGCCAGGTTCTGGTCAACCTTCGTACACCGGGGCGAGAGAGAGGGAGCAGCAATCCGAGAGTGAATACACGGATGACGTACACCCATCATATCAGGAGCGGCAGAGCGAGGCTCACGAGACAGCTTACAAGCACGTCCTCGAAAATGTTGTCAACGTGGCAAGACAACGTGTACATGCTGGCGTTCTTGAATCGACAGGGGTCTCCATTGGGGATCTATTGACTACAGCTTTGACCCAGAGCACTATTCGAGAAGCTTTCGCAACACGCACGCAAGAACGAGATTTCAAGGTTGGAGCAGCAGGGGAACTTTATATGTATGAATATTTGAAGGGACTCAGGCTGCCAAGGTTCAGCTTGGAGAATTGGAAGAGCGGGATCAGAGACCGAGTCAAGATACACGCCGACTATCATGACATCGAGAATGATAATGATCGAAATGCCATTGCTGACATTGAGTACCTGGATAATTCAGGTAAGCTCACTCAATTTATGACCCAAAAGGGATATCTACCGCAAGGCTTGTGGGATAGCGAGAGACCCCTCTATCACATCGAGGTCAAAACGACTCCGAGTTCAGACTGGCAAGAGCCTTTCTTTATGAGTAAAGCTCAGGAACGACATGTAAGACCATCTATCCTTCAGACTTGATATCGCTTACACGGTACTAGATTCAAGACAAGCGAATTGAAGCTGGCAAAAGCCGTTCGAGCATCTATATGATCTGTCGTATCTTCAATCTGGGTAAAGGCGATCAGACAGGCATGCAAATCTATTTCGACCCGGAGACGAAGAGAAGAAATGGAGAACTTGAATTCACAGCACAGACTTGGGCTGTAAAGCCCTTGACGTATCCAACTATGCCTTCCAGGACTAACGATGCCGAGCAAGAGTCTATCCCATGTCCTGTGCCAGGATATGGGATAGTCCCGAACTTTGCTAACCTCGACATCCATAGCGTCCCGGAAAGCTATAAATTGAATTTTGGGTCATTAACGCTTGGATCTGAGAGGGAAACAGAGCCTCGGAGTGGCAGCACCTTTGGGTTGAACTCGGTACCTTCTAGCAACAACGCATCCACCCAACCCCCTTCGACCGGCTTTGGCGGACTTGGGACATCTTCCACGTCTTGGGGCGGGTTTGGTGCGAAGCCGCCTTCGACTACGACAGGCTCCAGTTTTGGCACTGCAACGACGTCTACAAACAGTGAGCCTTCGCTGAGGGCCACCAGCTTTTCCGCATTTGGAACACCTCCTCTCACGCCATTCGGCAATTCTGGTACGAAGCCGTCTTCGACTACAGCGAGCATTTTTGGCACTGCAAAGACGTCTGCAACGACTGCGCCTTCGCAGAGCGCGACGGGCTTTCCCGGGTTTGGGACATCTTCCTCCACCTCAGGCGGCCTTTTTAGTAAGATACCGCCTTCGACCACAACGGGCTCTACCTTTGGCACAGCAACGACATCTATAAACAGTAGGCCTTCGTCTTCCACCTCATCCGGCATTTTTGGCACGAAGCCATCTTCGACTACAACGGGCTCTCCTTTTGCCGCTGCGACGGGCTCTTCCGTATTTGGAATACCTTCTTCCACCTCAGGCGGCCTATTTAGTAAGATATCGCCTTCGACTACAACGGGCTCTGCTTTTGGAACAGCAACGACATCTACAACGAGTGGGCCTTCGTCTTCCACCTCATCCGGAATTTTTGGCACGAAGCCATCTTCGACTACAACGGGCTCTACTTTTGGCGCTGCGACCGGCTCTTCCGGATTTGGGATACCTTCTCCCACCCCATTTGGAATTTCTAACACGAAGCCGTCTTCGGCCACGGCTTTTGGCACTGCAACGGCGTCTACAACGAGTGAGCCTTCGTCTTCCACCTCACGCGGCCTTTTCGGAATACCGCCTTCGACTACAACGAGCTCCATTTTTGGCAATGCAACGGCGCCTACGAGTGAGCCTTCGTCTTCCACCTCAGGCGGCCTTTTTAGTAAGACATCGCCTTCGACTACAAAGGGCTCTGCTTTTGGCACAGCAAAGACGCCTACGAGTGAGCCTTCGTCTTCCACCTCAGGCGGCCTATTTAGTAAGACATCGCCTTCGACTACAACGGCCTCTGCTTTTGGCACAGCAACGACGTCTACGAGTGGGCTTTCGCCTTCCACTTTAGGCGGCCTTTTCAGGATGCCGCCTACGACGACTACGACGGGCTCTGGTTTTGGCACTGCAACAGCCTCTACAACGAGTGAGCTTTCGCCTTCCACCTTAGGCGGCCTATTCAGGATGTCGCCTTCGACTACAACGAGCTCCGATTTTGGCAATGCAACGACGCCTACAAATAGTGGGCCGTTGCAAAGTACTACCGGCTCTTCCCTATTTGCGACATCCTCTCCCACGCCCGGGGGACTGTTTGGCACGAACGCTACCAATTCTTCCAGCATCTTCACAAAGCCGACCGCTACCCCCAGCAACCTCTTCAGCGCGTCTAGAGGGCCATTAAACAGCTCAGGCTTCGCCTCCCCAGGCAATACCGGCACTACGAGCACGTCTAAGCCGACGACGTCGACCGCACCAAGCGTGCCCACATCCGCCGCAAAGTTGGCGAAAGGGGACAGCCTTTCGCCCAACCCATTTCAGGATCGTCCTCGTGCGGATCAATCGCCGTCGCCATCGCCGGCGCCATCACAGAAGTGACACAGTCCTGTGGCGAGCATGTGGGGCGAGGAGGAAAGCGACGAAGAAAGCGATGCCACTCTGTAGCTGAAACGTAGCCAACTGCTACTAGAAACGCGGTGAGTGAATTTGGTCTTGGGTTTCCTACGGCCCTACGGACGATTTTCCGATTTATCGATGGATCCGAGACTTGTCCCATATTTTTCTTGATTGAAGAAGTCAGAGATCCCTTGGATACGTCCAAGGATTTGTTTATGTAACGGTATAGAAAGCTCGTTTACTTGTTTATAGATAGCAAGCCTCACACTAAGTGGATCTAGTGGGGGCATGTTTCCTCTTTTGGAGAGAGCTAGGATAGTGGATATACGAGTAACATCCCCGGTGCTTCCCTCTCTCTGACTCAGCTGATGCACCCCTCTTTCCTCCATTCATACTTCCTCTTCCAACACCGTCCATACATCCTCGCCGCTCTCTAAAACCAATTCCACTCCCTTCCCCAATCACATGCAGCAACTCTCCAATGCTAAGCTCAAGACGCATCTCTCGAGAAAACATAACGCCAAAAACGACAAACATCCACATACATCCTGACATTCCTTCGCACACGTACCTACAACATACTTCTACACCCACCCTTCATGAAAATTCCTAATTTGTTGTGATTGAGCTTACGCAGCTTATTCCATGACGCTGAATACTTCGAGGGTTGTTGGAATCAGTTTATATAGGTGGAAGATATGTCGGAATAAATGGATGAATGGATTTAGTGTTGTGGGTGTTATAAGTAGAGAATTTGCATACAAGTCATGTCTTAATCTTCGTCATTGGGTACGCTAGATATGCCTAAACACCTAGTTATCATGGAAATTCCCTAGACATCATCTCCTACATATCATACCCCCATCAAACAGATCCTTGCCATCTATCCTACGAATCTAATGCTTTCCATACCTGTGAACGGCGAATATCGAAATCCTGATATCACACCCACGCAGCTACTAAGGTATAAGATATATGTCCTCATATGCGCAGAGATATTCTACGCCTTATTGCTAAGGAAATGTGACGATGTCGTGATAATTGGAATAAGTCTATATGCACGAGGGATATGGCTGCTTTCTTGACGACGTGCGGGTAAAATGATATACAACACTGGTGGAATCAAAAGTATTCAATTGGAACATATTAGATCGTCATACATTCAACATAAAGTGCTCCGTCTTAGCTCGCCAAATGCCCGCCACCATTACCCAAGCTGAAGCGAAGTTCCACGAACGTAGAGATTTGGGAATCCTAGAGAAATTCTCTGGTAGATACCTATATATATATTATATACACCCCGAACTTAGGATCACAGATTGCCGTTCTAGGTTAAGAAAGGGAGTACGGTTGCTTTAAAGGGAGCAGTAAAGGAGCAAGAGGGCGTAGCAAGGGAGTACGGGGGAGCACCGAGGGAGCAAGGAACCGCACTAAGGAAGCATCGAGGGAGCATAGGCCGCAGCCTAGATTAGGTATCCCTTGCCGGCTAAACCTACTAAATTAATTCTGTAGAAGTGGACGAGAAGCGTGGCTTACATATTACTTGAAGAAGTCACTATTATAATGGTCCAAGGTTAGTGTTCACCGAAGACGGACCTTATTAAGTCTCTATACTCGCCACCTCATCGAACAACGGCAAAAGAAGGGTTCGAACGGACGCGTGGAAGGTGGCAAATCGTGTCCCGAGACGGATATAGAAAGGACGTGTTTTTGGAAGAGTTCTTGCTAAGTGAATCGTTTTCCTCATTGTATAGCATGGCTGCAGTAGATGATGTGGCGCCGGCCGAATCGCGGCTCAAGTTCTACTTCCAGACTCCGTACACAAGCTTCCCGTCGGTGCGCGAGACAGTGACTCTAGGAGGCCACGTCGAGATTCCCGAGGAGCAGCTACAGAGTCTTCGGTCCTTGATCATCGCAGTCGTCGGTGACGACAAAGACTACCCCGAGGATGTTGAGATGCACCCGGTGGCCCAGAAGGGAGGCGACTTTATCGACTTGCCCGCTCCGGTCTCCGGGTTTGGCTACTACTTCGACATCGCCCCGGGTTCCGAGCTGCCTGCCATCAAGCTCTACCTCCCCATGCATCACTATGGCCAAGACGATCTGAGCTTGGCCAAGGGCATCACGGGATGGATGAAAGCGCATGGCCGGGGCCAGTACTGCGACCGCTACATGAGTATGCTGGAGAATATGGCCTATCATCGCCACCTTGAGGATAAGAAGGGACTGCAGAGTTATGTCAGTTGCCTGATCAAGAAGAGCGGCGAGCTGGACATCACTACCTATATAGACCCAGAGGCCCTTGACCGCGTCAAGCCTAAGGCAAAGACCAACGGCGCGTCACATTAGACAATGAGAGATAGCCTTTGAGAGACTTATTTATTCAGGAAAGTGAATTGACGAATTGCAATTTATTTTATTTCTATTTCGAAAAGTCCTACTGTCCCTCGCTCCTTCACCTTGAAACGGGAACAGTGTTACATGTAAGTGGGCTGGGACACCTCACACCATCAATTAGTGATATAAAGATATATTTCACGCACCCACCTGCGGGTAAGTAATATAGACTTGTAATATATCGGAGTATATATATTGTATCTTGTCACACAGAGCTGAGACACAAATGACTATCTTCGTGGCTTACATTTAAGTAGAGAGTCGCCTGAGGGTTACTCTTGAGATCTTTCCGTTTATACACCAGGCATCGTCCGTAAGAAGTGGGATGTGGACTCGGAGAAGAGTTGCGAATTTGAGGCAGTGATGGTTGGGAAGCAGAATAATGGGCATCGTTGATGGAAATTAAAAGCAGAAATTATGAACTACGGCTATTACAGGATTGTTCAGAATAGCTCGCTCCATCACGTAGTGGTATAGCCTCTGTATTACATTCAGCGAAGGTGGCAAGTAATGAAAACCCATACCTCTTTCTTCTGTCCTCCCTGATTCTCTACCTTGCCCTCGCCCTTCCCTTTCCCTATTTCCGACCTCATTTCAATTGAATGCATCGAAGCGCGCCGCCTCGGTCTCGTCCTGCGCACAGTACTTGACGGTCCACTCCCACAAATCATCCCATTTCTTCTCGTCGTAGCTCGAAAGGCTGGATTTTATCTCCTTCTCGCCCTCAAAGTACTTGCCCGAGACTCCAGCCAGTTCATCTGAAATGGCGCATCGGGCAAGCGACGCACCAGACTCGCTCGGCTTGTGGATATTCGGAGTGAACAGTACCTTGAGAACCGGCGTCATCTTGGGCATGACGTTGTGCCAAGCAAAGCGAAAGACGGGGCCGTACTCGCGCGCCAGTCCCGAGCCCGGCATGAGACCCGGATCGAATGCGTTGACGGTGAGTCCGCGCTCCGTGACTCGCTCGTGGAGGCGCTGGTGCAATGCATATGTCCACATGATGTTGGCGAGCTTGCTGTTTGTATAATGCTGGGTGCCCGCCTTCTTGGCAATGGCAGGTGGAGGGTGAGCTAGTTGCTCGGCCGATACGTAGTTTGCATCCGGCAAGCCGCTCTTCATGGCCGGATCGTGAGTGCCGCTGGAGGTAACGACAATACGGGCGTTGGGGGCGAGATGGGGAACCAGAAGATGGAACAGGAGGGCGTGGCCGACATGGCTAATGGCAAAGGTAGATTCGATGCCCTCGGGGGTCAGGACCACCTCATTTGGGAATTGTAGGGCAGCGTTAAGGAGTAGTGCTTGGATTGGAGGGTGGCTTTTGGAGGACCATTTTGTTGCAAAAGCGCGAACCTTCTTGGTATCCGATAAGTCAAGGGGCAGAAAGATGGCATTGGTTTGGTTGAGCGTCTTGTTGATGGATTCGGCGGCATGTTCGCGATCCGATCGGGAGCAAACGACCACAAGCCAGTCAGGATGTTGACGGGCGATTTCGAGCGCTGCATAATACCCCAGGTTGATGGTACCGCCAGTTATAATGGCGGAACGAGTAGGTGCCGCCATGTTGAGGGTAGTGAAAGCCTAAAGCCCTAAAGCAAGAACCGTTTCAATTGACATGAAAGAGCCTAAAGGAGGCGTATGTCGGTTTATGGACGGATGTCTGATGGCCAAATACAGCAGTTTGCGAAGGCATTGGCCAGACGCTAGTGGCCCGCAAATCGTCGACTTAACGACGTGCGGTCTTAATTGTAGCCTGTAGATACTAAATAAACGTTGGAATGAAGCCGTAAATTGTCCCGTATACATGATCCATGGTATTTAAGCCCCTGGCCGCCCCCATAGTCACCCCCGCTGTGGCCTCATCATGGCCCCTGTAGCCGCTACTGTCATGTTGTTGTCTTGCTGTAGGCCCTGTGGCCGCTGCTGCTGTCATGCTGTTGTCTTGCTGTAGGCCCTGCTGTTACCATGCTGTAGGCCCTTATGGCCGCTGCTACTGTCATGTTGTAGGCCCTGCTGTTGCCATGCTGTAGGCCCTGTGGCCGCTGCTACTGTCATGCTGTAGGCCCTGCTGTTATTATGCTGTAGGCCCTGTGGCCGCTGCTACTGTCATGTTGTAGGCCCTGCTGTTGTCATGCTGTAGGCCCTGCTGTTACCATGCTGTAGGCCCTGTGGCCGCTGCTGTCATGTTGTAGGCCCTGCTGTTGTCATGCTGTAGACCCTATGGCCGCTGCTACTGTCATGTTGTAGACCCTGCTGTTGCCATGCTGTAGGCCCTGCTGTTACTATGCTGTAGGCCCTGTGGCCGCTGCTGCTGTCATGCTGTTGTCTTGCTGTAGGCCCTGCTATTGTTATACTGTGGGCCCTGTAGCCGCTGCTGCTGTCATGTTATAAGCCCTGCTGTTGTTATGCTATAGGCCCTGCTGTTACTATGCTGTAGGCCCCGCTGTTATTATACTATGTTGAATAGTATGATGTCAATGAGTCATCTGCACGTGATTTAGGTGTAGTGCAATAGTATTATGATAACTAAATGGATGGATGTAGCTATATAGAATGGAATAACTATCACGAGAAATCTCTACTAGTCCGTTAAGACCCCCTGACTAGTCTTAATTAGTAACTACTAAGGTTAACCTAGCCTGAGTTCTAATACTCCCTCTTAGATTAGTAGTAATAAGGTAGTCTACCTATTATTAACTACTATATCTAAATACCTTTATACTTTACTTAAAGCTAGTCTTAATTATTATCTAGCTAGGCCGAAGTTAATAGGGCTAATAGGTTTTATTAGTAGATTAGTATATTAGCCTTTAGTATTAACCTATTAGAGATAGATTTCTTTAATTTTAGAAATAAGTTAATATATTAAATAATATCTTATTTAGATATATTTTATAATAGTATAATTAATTAGGTTAATAGCTAATTTTATAGCTACTTAGTTATTAATACTTAAGAGTACTAGTACTACTCCCTTATTATACCCTAGCTCTTTAAATATAAGGCCTAGATATAGAGCTTCTTTATATACCTCTATTATAGTAATATATTTAGACTTATATATAGATATTACTACTAGCTTTTATAATTTAGATTACTAGGTAATAGGGCTATTAAATAGTTTATAAATATACGCCCTAGTAGAATAAGATATCTTATAATTATTATAATATAACGCGTTAGTAAAACCTTCTAGGCTATTATTATTACCTAGTTAATAGATAAGACTATTATTAACTATTCTTAATAGATAATATAGTATCCTTTTTACTATATTTATATATTATAGAGTAGGGTTATTAAGTAAACGACTTAGGTTACTAATAATATATATAATATCTAGCCTAGTTATAATACTTAGCTAATTAAGTACTCTTATAAGGGACTAATAAGCCTCCCTTTTTAATAAGGAGGCTATATAGCTATTAGGGGTAATAGTAATATTAGCCTATTTTATAAGCGACTTAGCTAGTAAATAATTTTCTATACCTAGCTATTTTAATAATTAGTTAATATATTTTATTTAGTTAACCTAAATAGAATAGTTATCTAGATTTCTAATAATATTTATTCCTAAATAGTCTTTTAGGTCTCCTATATATTTAAAGTTAAACCTCTTATTAAGTTCCTTCTTTATCTAGGTAATTAGGTCTTAATTATATACTATAAATAGTAAGTTATTAATATATATTATAATAATAACTTTTATAATAGTATTAATAATTATATAATAATTATACTTAAGGCACTTAAAACCTAGAGACTTAAGTACCTTATAAAGAGTTTTATACTGTTTATAAGAAGCTTATTTAAGGCTATATAGAGCTTTATTTAGTCTATAAGCGTATCCTTATTTACCGTTAATAAAGCGGTAAGGTTACTCTACCTAGATTTCTTCCTAAATAAGTAATTCTAAGTAGACTAACCGTCGAGTCGGGATTCGGTACCAAGATTTAGTACCGACCGAATACTCGGGTCAGGGTCTTGGTACCGACCGAAATACTCGGTACTAGCTATTAGTACCGACTCGCTAAGGCCTTGATACCTTAGCGAATCGGGTTGACCCGACTTGAATCGCCAAGGTATCGCTAAGACGCCAAGCCCCTAATAAAATAGTAAGGAACCCCGAAATTTTTCTAGAACTACCCCTATACTAAAAATAGATTTTTTTTAAATTGGAATTTTAATACCCCCTTGAATTCCCTAGTAATATGCATTACCTTTTTATATTACCTTAAAGAATTACCTAGATTAGGCTAGGTAATAATAATAATAATACTTAGTAATATAGTAGTACATTATAGATATAATAGTAAATACTACTATAAATAGAAAATATTATTAATATTATAGTTATTATCTTTATAGGGATAGCTATTATCTTTCTTAGTACCTTATTTACTATTAAGAATTACCTAGGTAATAATAATAATAATACTTAGTAATATAGTAATAAATCCTTTATATAATAGTAAATATTACTATAAGAAGAAAATA
>JAABUV010001512.1_pt1 | contig 33626 bp, 31 predicted proteins | sample 5559971 | NCBI WGS metagenome assembly JAABUV01 (sample SAMN10711881, study PRJNA513362) | rock metagenome | isolation source: Antarctica rocks | place: Antarctica: Victoria Land, Knobhead nord | collected 2015-12-19
GCCGCTCACGTGCAAGCGGCACCACCCACCAGGCCGACGAATCGATCCAAAGACAGCAGGTTCGCGTCAGGCTAACGGTGGGTCAGACCCAGCGGATGGCGCCAACTACATCCTCACTGGCTATCGGCTGGAGACCGCGTGAAACGTCGGCTGGTGCTCACCTCGGTCGCGGTCTGTTTGCTGGGCCTCGCGGTCTTCTTCGTCCCGACCGCGCTGACCCTGCGGACGATGTATCACCATGCCGATGTGCTGGAGCTGCAGCGCGAGCTGGCGATCGTCATCCAACAGCTACCGGCCGCGGCTGGGCCGGCGGACGTCCCGATGACTACCGCCAATCACCAGCATCACCGGTACGCGCAATACAACGCGGCCGGCCAGCTGGTGTCCGGCAACGGCCCGGTGACGGCCGACCCGGTGGTGCGCACCGCGCTTGCGGGGGCTGCCGGCGAAGGAATCGTCGGCGACGAAGTGGTCGCCGCCCTCCCGTTGCACGCCGGCAGCGCTGTCACGGGGGCGGTGCGCGCCGCCGAACCCAGTCAGGAAGGCACCGAGCGGCTGCTCGCGGCCCTCTTTCGGCTGTCGTTACTGGCCGCCGCCGCCCTGGGGGCGGCCGCTGGCGGGATGGCTGCTGTTCCGACGCCTACTCCGACCATTGGACCGCTTACGAACCGAGGCCGAAGGCGGGCGGCTGGGGTTGGCCAATGCGTCACCGACCACGTTCGAAGTGGTTCTCCCGGCGGCGGCCCCGGAGCTCGGGCAGCGGACACCGCGTTGAGGAGGTGCGAGCACCAAATCGGGACGCGCGCCTGGGACTCTCCGGCCGTGCGCACATGAACAGCATGCCGGGTCGGGGACTCACCGGATGGCGCGGATGATCGCGGCCTGCGCGTGGCGGTGGACGCGGTGAGTGGGGCGGATCTCGACGTCGGTGAACCCGGCTGCGGTAAGCGCCAGGGAGAACTCGGTGATGGTGAGGGCCCCCGCGATGCAGCCGGTCCAGGCGGCCATGTCGGCCTTGGTGGCGGCGTCCATGCCGTCCTCGGCGACCACGTCGGAGAACGCGAGGCGGCCGCCGGGGCGCAGGACCCGGGCGGCCTCGGCGAGGACCACGGCCTTGTCGGCGGCGAGGTTGAGCACACAGTTGGAGATGACCACGTCGATGGAGTCGTCGGGCAGCGGCACCGCTTCGAGGTAGCCGTGCAGGAACTCGACGTTGTCGACCCCGGCCGCGGCAGCATTGGCCCGGGCAAGGCTGAGCATCTCCTCGGTCATGTCCAGCCCGATCGCCCGCCCACCGGGGTTGACCCGGTGGGCGGAGATCAGCACGTCCGCGCCTGCGCCGGAACCGAGGTCGAGGACGACGTCGCCGGGGTGCAGGTCAGCCACCGCGGTAGGTACGCCGCAGCCGAGGGAGGCCGCGATCGCCACGTCGGGGGCTCCCTCCGCCGCGGCGGGTTCGTACGGCTCGGCGCCGAACACCACCCGAGCATGCGGGTCGGTTGTGCTGATCGGTGTTGGCCCGCAGCACGAGGTCTCGGTGGCGCGGGCTTGCTCGTGCTCGCCGACGGCGGCGAGGATCGCGGCCGCGGCGTAGCGGGCCCGGACGGTCTCGCGGATGTTCTCAGATGCCCTCACGATGGATCTCCTCTGCTGCAGCAACTTCAGTGGTGCGCTGGGAGCCAGCTCGGCGAGCAGTTCCTCGATGCGGGTGCGGATCTCGTCGCGGATCGGGCGGACGGCGTCGATGTCCTGCCCGGCGGGGTCGTCGAGATCCCAGTCGAGGTAGCGCTTGCCGGGCAAGATCGGGCACGCGTCGCCGCAGCCCATGGTGATGACCAGGTCCGAGACCTCGACTGCGTCGGTGGTGAGCACCGTGGGGCTGGCGTGGGAGATATCGATGCCGACCTCGGCCATCGCGGCGACCGCCGCAGGGTTGACCTGGTCACCGGGCAGGCTCCCGGCGGAGCGCACCTCGATCGCGCCCTGGCTGAGGTGGGTCAGGTAACCGGCGGCCATCTGTGACCGGCCGGCGTTGTGCACGCAGACGAACAGGACGGCGGGCTTGGTGGGCACGGGGTCGCTCCTCGGTCACGGGGCGGTCAGCGGTGGGTGGGCTGCGACGACGCGGAGAGGGCGCCGCCGCCGCGCAGGGTGGGGTCGGTGAGCTCCATGAGCAGCACCTGGACCCGGTCGTCGAGATCGTCGCGGATGCGCCGGACGGTGGTGAGGTCCTGACCGTCGGGGTCGTCCAGGGTCCAGTCGAGGTAGCGCTTGCCGGGGTAGATGGCGCAGGCGTCGCCGCAGCCCATCGAGACGACGACGTCGGCGGCGGCGACCACGTCGTCGGTGAGGGGTTTGGGGAACTCCTGGGCGAGGTCGACGCCCATCTCGGCCATCACCATGACCACCGCGGGGTTGATCTCGCTGCCGGGGACGGAGCCGGCGGAGCGCACGTGCACCCGACCGGCAGCGTGGTGGTCGAGCAGGGCCGCGGCCAGCTGGGAACGCCCGGCGTTGTGCACGCAGAGGAACAGCACCTCGGGGACGTCTTTGGCCAGGGTGCCGTCGGCCTGGGCGAGGGCCCGTAGGCGGTCGGCGGCGAAGCGGTGCGCCAGGGCGGTGAGGTGGGTGGTGATCTTCGCGGTGCGCTGCAGGGCGGTGTAGGACTCGAAGACGTAGCGCTCCACGGTCTGTGGGGAGAACACCCCCTCGTAGCGGGCGGCGAGCTCGCGGGCGGTCGCGGTGAGCTGCGCCTGGGGCATGAGCAGCTCGGGCTGCGCGCGGTGAGTGACGGCAGGTTTGCTTGGTTCGGGTTTGCTGGGCTGGGTCATCGTGGGTGCTGCTCCTGGGCGGCAGTGACGACAGGGTCGGACATGGTGGTGGTGGTGTGGGCGGTGAAGCGGCGGCGCAGAGCGAGGCTCACGTAGACCAGGGCGACGAGGACGGGCACCTCGATGAGCGGGCCCACGACTCCGGCGAGCGCCTGGCCCGAGGTGACGCCAAAGGTGGCGATGGCCACGGCGATCGCGAGCTCGAAGTTGTTGCCCGCCGCGGTGAACGCCAGCGTGGTAGTCCGCTCGTAGCCCAGCCCGAGTGTGGCACCGAGAGCGTAGCCGCCGCCCCACATCACCGCGAAGTACACCAGCAGCGGCAGCGCGATCCGCATCACGTCCAGCGGGCTGGACGTGATGGCGTTGCCCTGCAGCGCGAAGAGCACGACGATGGTGAACAGCAGCCCGTACAGGGCGAACGGGCCGATGCGGGGCAGGAAACGCTCCTCGTACCACTGCCGGCCCTTGGCCTGCTCCCCGAGGCGGCGAGACAGGAACCCGGCCAGCAGCGGGATGCCTAGGAAGATCAGTACCGACCGGGCGATGTCGAAGGTGGAGGCGTCGATCGTGGTCTGGTCCAGCCCGATCCAGCCGGGCAGGACAGCGAGGTAGAACCAGCCGAGGACGGCGAAGGCGAACACCTGGAACACGGAGTTGATGGCCACGAGGACGGCGGCGGCCTCGCGGTCACCGCACGCCAAATCGTTCCAGATGATCACCATGGCGATGCACCGGGCCAGTCCGACGATGATGAGCCCGGTGCGATACTCGGGCAGGTCGGGCAGGAAGATCCAGGCCAGGGCGAACATGAGCGCCGGCCCGAGCACCCAGTTCAACAGCAGCGAACTCGCGAGCAGGCGCTTGTCGCCGGTGACCGAGCCCATGCGGTCGTAGCGGACCTTCGCCAGCACCGGGTACATCATGATGAGCAGCCCGATGGCGATGGGCAGGCTGATGCCGTCGACCCGCACGGCCTCGAGCACGTCACCGAGACCGGGCACGCCGCGCCCCAGCAGCAGACCGACGAGCATGGCGACGCCGATCCACACCGGCAGCAGGCGGTCGAGGGTGGAGAGTCGGCCGACCACGGCCCGCTCCTCGGTGGTCGTTGCGGCGGTCACGCGTTGGCCTCCACCGCAGCGGTGTCGGGGGTCGCGGGGATGGTGAGCTCCGTGGTGCCGAGCACGGCGGACAGCTGCGTGAGGGCGGCGGGGACAACCCAGTAGTAGACCCACGTGCCGCGGCGCTGACAATCCAGCAGCCCGGCCGCGCGCAGCACCTTGAGGTGGTGGGAGATCGTTGGCTGGGACAGCTCGAAGGACGCGGTCAGGTCACAGACGCACGCCTCGCCGCCCGCGTGGCTGGCCACGATGCTGAGCAGCCGCAGCCGAACCGGGTCACCCAGGGCCTTGAACATCCGGGCCAGGTCACCCGCCCAGTCCTGGGTGAGGGGCTCACGGACCAGCGGGGTGCAGCAGGGTTCGCGGACCAGCGGGGTGCAGCAGGGCCCGCCCGCGCCGGGGCCAAGCTCTTGCATCGACATACGCTGATGTTGACGCTCTTCGATCCAAGAAGCAAGGCCGGTGACGACAACTCGTGGTGGACACGGACTCGCGGTCAGTGACCGTCGAAGGCGTCCAGGATCCGCTGGGCGCCCAGCGCGGCGGTCAGATGTCCTTCGCGGACCTGTTGCTCGGTGCTCGCCCGAACGGCGCGCACCGCCGGGTGCGCAGCCAACCGGACCGACAGCTGCTCGCGCACCATCGCCCAGGTCCAGTCGACCTTCTGCTGGCGGCGGGTGGCGTCGAACACGCCGGCGTCTGTCAGCACCTGCCGGTGGCGCAGCACCGTCTCCCAGAACTCGGCAAGTCCGACGCCGGAGATAGCGCTGGTGGTCAGCGCCGGCGGCTTCCAGAGCGCGTCCGCCGGGTGCACCAGCCGCAGCGCCCCAGCCAGCTCCCGCGCCGCGCGCTGGGCATCGTGGGTGTGGTCGCCGTCGGCCTTGTTCACCACCACTAGGTCAGCCAGCTCCAATACACCCTTCTTGATGCCCTGCAGCTGGTCACCGGTACGCGCCAGGGTGAGGAAGCAGAAGCAGTCCACCATTGCGGCCACGGTCACCTCGGACTGGCCGACGCCCACCGTCTCCACGAGCACCACGTCGAAGCCGGCGGCCTCCACCAGCACCATCGTCTCGCGGGTGGCCTTCGTGACGCCGCCCAACGTGCCCGCGGTGGGAGCGGGCCGAACGTAGGCGCGCGGGTCGTTGGCGAGGCGGGCCATCCGGGTCTTGTCACCCAGGATGGAACCGCCGGTGCGGGTGGACGACGGGTCGACCGCGAGCACCGCCACCCGGTGGCGGCGGCCGTCGAGCTCGCCGGAGGTGAGCCCCGTACCGAGTGCGTCGATGAACGTCGACTTGCCCACCCCGGGCACGCCGGTGATGCCGACGCGGTGCGCACCGCCGGCCTCCGGCAGCAGGCGCAGCAGCAACGCCTGCGCCTGCTCCCGGTGGTCGGCGCGGGCCGACTCCACCACGGTGATGGCTCTGGCCAGCTGGGACCGCGACCCCGAGAGCACACCCTCGACAAGGGCGTCGACGTCGGGCGGCGGGCGGCGGGCACGGGCGCTCACGCGTCAGGCACCGGCCAGCTCGGCGCCGGGAAGGGCGCAGCCGGCCGCGCCCGGGAGGTCGAAGCCGGCTGCGTCGGCGAGCTGCGTCACCAAGTCGCCTGCCGCGTCGGCGATCACGGTGCCCGGCGGGAAGATCGCGGTGGCACCGGCTGCGCGGAGTTCGTCGAAGTCGGCGGACGGTATGACCCCGCCGACCACGATCAAGATGTCCGGTCGGCCCACCCGCGCCAGCGCGTCACGCAACGCGGGAACCAGGGTGAGATGGCCGGCCGCGAGCGACGACACCCCCACCACGTGCACGTCGGCGTCGACGGCCTGGGCGGCCACCTCCTCGGGCGTCTGGAACAGCGGGCCCACGTCCACGTCGAAGCCGAGGTCGGCGAACGCCGTGGCGATCACCTTCTGGCCGCGGTCGTGCCCGTCCTGACCCATCTTGGCCACCAGGATCCGCGGGCGGCGCCCCTCCGCCTGGGCGAACTGCTCGACGAGCTCGCTGGTGCGCGTCATGTTCGTCGCTGCTCCCGCCTCGTCTCGGTACACCCCGGTGATCGTCCTGATCTCGGCCGCGTGACGACCGTAGGCCTGCTCGAGCGCGTCGGAGATCTCCCCGACGGTGGCTTTGGCGCGGGCGGCGGCGATGGCCAGCGTCAGCAGGTTGTCCGCCATTCCGCCCGCGGGACCACCGGCGGCGCGGGTGAGTTCGGCGAGGGCGGCTGTCGTGGCGGAGGGGTCGCGCTCAGCGCGCAGGCGGGCCAGCTTATCCAGCTGCTGGGTGCGCACCTGGGCGTTTTCCACCTTGCGGACCTCGACGGTCTCCTCGGTGTCCACTCGGTACTTGTTCACCCCGACGACCGGCTGGCGGCCGGAGTCGATGCGGGCCTGGGTGCGGGCGGCCGCCTCTTCGATCCGCAGCTTCGGGATGCCCGCGCCGATGGCCTTGGCCATGCCCCCGGCCTCCTCGACCTCGCGGAGGTGCGCGCGGGCCCGTTCCACCAGGTCGTGGGTGAGCTTCTCGACGAGGTTCGAGCCGCCCCAGGGGTCGATCGGCCGGGTGGTGCCGGATTCCTGCTGCAGCAGGAGCTGGGTGTTGCGGGCGATCCGCGCGGAGAAGTCCGTCGGCAGCGCGAGTGCCTCGTCGAGGGCGTTGGTGTGCAGGCTCTGCGTGTGGCCCTGGGTGGCGGCCATCGCCTCGATGCAGGTCCGCATCACGTTGTTGTAGGCGTCCTGCGCGGTCAGCGACCAGCCCGAGGTCTGGCTGTGGGCCCGCAGGCTCAGCGACTTGGGGTTCGTCGGGTGGAATCCGGCGACGAGCTCCGCCCACAGCAGCCGCCCGGCACGCAGCTTCGCCACCTCCATGAAGAAGTTCATGCCGATGCCCCAGAAGAAGCTCAACCGCGGGGCGAAGGAGTCGACGTCCATCCCCGCGCCGAGCCCGGCCCGCAGGTACTCCACGCCGTCGGCCAGGGTGTACGCCAGTTCCAGGTCGGCGGTCGCCCCGGCTTCCTGGATGTGGTAGCCGGAGATGGAGATCGAGTTGAACCGAGGCATCGTCGCCGCCGTGTACGCGAAGATGTCGGAGATGATCCGCATGCTCGGACCGGGTGGATAGATGTAGGTGTTGCGGACCATGAACTCCTTGAGGATGTCGTTCTGGATCGTGCCGGCCAGCTGCTCGGGCGCCACCCCCTGCTCCTCGGCGGCCACCACGTACAGCGCGAGCACGGGCAGCACCGCGCCGTTCATGGTCATGCTCACGCTGGTCTGGCCCAGGGGAATGCCGTCGAAGAGCTGGCGCATGTCGTAGATGGAGTCGATGGCCACCCCGGCCATGCCCACGTCACCGGCCACCCGCGGGTGGTCGGAGTCGTAGCCGCGATGGGTGGCCAGGTCGAAGGCGACCGACAGCCCCTTCTGCCCGGCGGCGAGGTTGCGGCGGTAGAAGGCGTTGGACTCCTGCGCGGTGGAGAAGCCCGCGTACTGCCGGATGGTCCACGGCTGCGTCACGTACATCGCCGGGTAGGGCCCGCGCAGGAACGGCGCCGACCCGGGGAAGCTGCCGAGCGGATGGGGGTGCTCCCCGCCGACGAGCGCCTCGAGGTCGGCGCGCACCTGCACCGGCGCGACGGCGATGCCCTCGGGGGTGCTCCAGACCAGGTCGGCGGCGGCGTGCCCGGTTGCGGTGGCCAGGTCGGCGATGAAGGCCGCGACGTCGGCCGGGCCAGGCGCGGCGGGAGCGCGCGCATCCTGCTCGACGAGCGGAACGCCGACGAAGCTCGGGATGCTGCTCACGGAGCGACCTCCAGCAGGTCGAGTAGTTCGGTCAGGGCGGCGACGGCGTCGGCCCCCGCGGCCAGGTGGGCGTCGGGGGCCTCACCGTTGGGCGGCCACACGGTCGGCGGCCCGGCCACCAGCACCCGTCGCGCGCCGGACGCGCGCGCCTGCGCCACCGCGGCCGGGCCGTCGTTGCGATAACGAGAGTTGCTGCCGCACAACACGACCACCCAGTCGGCAGTGTCCGGTGTGGACGCCTGAGGCGCGATTCCCCCGGCGGCGAGCAGGTTGGTGACCCACCCGCTGCGGGCGTTGTGCTCGGCCACCGGCCCGAGCGTGACCAGCCGCACAGCGGGCCGGGCGCCGGTGGCGGCCAGGTGGGCGTCGGACCGGTCGCGCAGCCGCTCGAACACCTGGGGGTAGCGGATCGCGGGGAGCGCACCGGGCGGCGTCACCGGCTCCGCGACGCGCACCCGCGGAGCCTCCGCCAGGTTCGGGAACACGCTGACCCCGGTGAGCGGCACCGTCCGCCGCGCGATGTCGCGGTCACGGGCGGCTCGGGTGGCACCGATCCGCTCGGCGAGCAGGCCGGCGGCCAGCGCGTCGACGAAACCCCCCGCCGCCTCCAGCTCGGTGAACAACGCCCACGCGGCCTCGGCCAACCCCGCGGTCAGCTGCTCGACGTAGTACGAGCCGCCCGCCGGGTCCAGCACCCGACCCAGGTGACTCTCCTCCAGCAGGAGCAGCTGGGTGTTGCGGGCCATCCGGGCCGCGAACGAATCGGACACCCCGGGCACCCCGCCGCGCAACGCCGCGTCGAACGGCAGCACGGTCACCGCATCCGCCCCACCGACACCGGCCGCGAACGCGGCGACCGTGGTGCGCAGCATGTTCACCCAGGGGTCACGCTGGGCCAACATCGCCGCCGACGTCACCGCGTGCTGGCGCGCGCCGCCGGCCGCCGGGGAGGCCCCGGCGACCTGCGCGACGCGCGCCCACAGCACCCGTCCAGCCCGCAGCTTGGCGATGGTCGGGAACTGGTCGTCGGTCGCCGCGTGCCGGAACTCGATCTGGACCAACGCGTCCTCGACGTCCAACCCGGCAGCCACGAGCGCGCGCAGATAACTCACACCGGCCGCGAGAGCAGCACCGAGCTCCTGCGCGTCGCTGGCCCCGGCGTCGTGGAACACCGTGGCGTCCACCGTGATCGCCCGCAGCGGGGCAGGGTGCTCGTGCGCCCGCACGGCCAGCGCGACCGCATCGTCGAGCCGGTTGTCCCCCCCACGCACCAGCAACGTCACCGGGTCCGCCCCTAGGCCCGCGTGCACCTGCGACAGGTCGGCGTCACTGTGCTCCAGCACCGTCAAGAACGCCCCGGCGGCGGCGGTGAACTCCGCCCCGGCGTCGAGCACCACGGGCGCGAGGTCGAGGAACACCCCGTCGAGCACGTCGGCAAGGGCGGCGTGCGGCAGGTCGTCACCACCCGAGGCCAACCACAGCGAGGTCGCGCCGTTGTCCAGGTCGTGCAGCACAGCGCGGTTGACGGCGGCGGGGTCGGCGTCCGCGCCGAGACCCAGGCCGTGGCGCACCCGGACGTCCCAGCCGCTCGTGACGTCACGGGAGGCACTGCGGCCACGGGTGAACGGGTGCACCCCGGGCAGCGGGGGCTCGAGTAACGCGTCGGCCGGGGTGTAGAGCGCGGCCAGGGTGAGGCCGTCGTAGGTGGTGGAGTCCAGCAGGCGTTCCGGGGTGTCCCCCAGTTCGGCAACGTCGAGGCCGCGGGCCTTGGCCAGGACCCCCGCCACGCCGTGACGCCACGCGGCGAGCGCATCCGTGGACACACCGTCGGCGGGGCCCACCACGACACCCGCCGGCAGGTCCGCAACCCCGCGGTCTGACTCCGACGTCATCGTCGTGATGTTAGGGGCTGACACCAGCCGCGCCGTTGCGAGGTGCACCAACCGCGCAGCGCACCACCTACCCTCTGACGGCGTGAGCACCTCCGCAGACCCGACCACCGACCCCTGCGCCGCGGCCTCGGCTGCCGCAGCCGTCATCGCCGAGCTCACCGGCGTGGATCGCCACGACGCCGCGGTGGTGCTCGGCTCGGGTTGGCGCCCCGCTGCCGAGCTGCTCGGCCCGCCGGATGCGGAGGTGCCGATGGCGCAGTTGCCGGGGTTCACCCCGCCCAGCGCTCAGGGCCACGGTGGCACTGTGCGCTCGCTGACGATCGGCGACACGCGGGTGCTGGTGCTGCTCGGCCGGACCCACGCCTACGAGGGGGGTGACCTCGCCCACGTGGTGCACCCCGTGCGCACCGCCTGCTCCACGGGGGCCCGCACCGTCGTCCTCACCAACGCCGCCGGCGGGTTGCGCCGGGGGATGGTCGTGGGTCAGCCGGTGCTCATCGCCGACCACCTGAACCTCACTGCCCGCTCGCCGCTGGTGGGGGCGCAGTTCGTCGACCTCACCGACGCCTACTCGCCGGCGCTGCGTACCGCGGCGCGGGTGCTGGACCCCACGCTGGAGGAGGGGGTGTACGCCGGGCTGCCCGGCCCGCACTACGAGACGCCCGCCGAGATCCGGATGCTGCGCATCCTCGGCGCTGACCTGGTGGGCATGTCCACCGTGCACGAGACCGTCGCCGCCCGTGCCGCCGGCGCCGCCGTACTCGGGCTGTCGCTGGTGACGAACCTGGCGGCCGGGATGAGTGGGCAACCGTTGAGCCACGCGGAGGTGCTCGCTGCAGGTCAGGCCGCTGCCCAACGGATGGGTTCGTTGCTGCGCGGGTTGCTGGCCGGGCTGTGAACGCAGTGCGGGAGCAGGTGCAGGCGTGGATTGAGGCCGACCCCGACCCGGCCACCCGCGCGGAGCTGCAGGCGCTGGTGGACGTCGGGGACGAAGCGGAGCTCGCCGACCGCTTCGTCGCTCCGCTGCAGTTCGGCACCGCGGGCCTGCGTGGGCCGGTGCGCGCCGGGCCGAACGGGATGAACGTGGCCGTGGTCGTGCGCACGAGCGCCGGGGTGGCGAGCTGGCTGCGCTCCCGGGGGTTCGCCGGTGGGGTGGTCGTGGTGGGCCGCGACGGCCGGCACGGCTCGGCGGCGTTCTGCTCCGCCACCGCCGAGGTCCTGCTGGCCGCCGGGTTCGACGTGCGGGTGCTGCCCCGACCCCTTCCCACCCCGCTGGTGGCGTACGCCGTCCGCGCGCTGGACGCGGTGGCCGGGGTGCAGATCACCGCGTCCCACAACCCGTCGACCGACAACGGCTACAAGCTGTATCTCTCCGGCGGCGCGCAGCTCGTGGCACCCGACGACGCCGGGATCGAGGCGGCGATCGCGGCCGTGGGCGGGGCCACGGACGTGCCCCGCTCCCCCGATCACCCGACAGCGGGCGAGGAACTCGTCGAGGCATACCTCGACCGGGTGGCCGGCCTTCCCCGCGGATCGGCGCGCGAGCTGCGCATCGCGCTGACTCCCCTGCACGGCGTGGGGCGCGACACCGCGGTAGCGGCGCTGACCCGCGCGGGGTTCACCGACGTCCACGTGGTGGCCAGCCAGGCCGAGCCCGACCCGGAGTTCCCTACCGTGCCCTTTCCCAACCCCGAGGAGCCTGGGGCGGCCGACGCCCTGCTGGCCCTGGCCGCGGAGGTCGACGCCGACCTGGCCGTGGCGTTGGACCCCGACGCCGACCGGTGCGCGCTGGGCGTGCGCGGTCCTGATGGGTGGTGGATGCTGCGCGGCGACGCGACCGGGGTGCTGCTCGGCGGCCACGTGCTGGATCACACCGAGGAGCCGGATCCTTTGGTGGCCACCACGATCGTCAGCTCACAGCTCCTGGCGGCGGTGGCCACGGCGCGGGGGGTGCGCCACGCCGAGACGCTCACCGGCTTCAAGTGGCTGGTGCGGTCGGGCGAGGGCCTGGTGTACGCCTACGAGGAGGCGATCGGGCATTGCGTGGACCCGGAGGTGGTGCGCGACAAGGACGGCATCTCCGCGGCAGTGGTGGCGGCTGACCTCGCGGCGACTCTGAAGGCCAACGGGCGAACGCTGCTCGACGTGCTGGATGACCTCGCGCTCGCCCACGGGCTGCACGCCGGTGACCTGGTCTCGCTGCGGGTGACCGAGCTGGGCGAGCTCACCGACATGATGGCCGCTCTGCGGGCAAACCTGCCCGCAGAGCTGGACGGCACGCCCGTGACGGCGCAGGACCTGCGGCCGCGCACGGACGCGGTGGTGCTGAGCGGATCGGGAACGAGCGGGGATGGCGTGCGGGTGGTGGTGCGGCCTTCGGGCACGGAGCCGAAGCTGAAGTGTTACCTGGAGGTGGTGGCACCGGTAGGTTCGCGCGCCGAGTTGCCCGCCGCGCGCGAGATGGCCGCCCGGCGGCTGACGCGGGTGGGTGAGCAGGTGCGGGCGGCACTCGGTGGTGATTGGCCCAGGTGACCGTTCGGACCGACACTCAGATGCCGACGCCTCGCATGGCGGCCTCCGGGTAACGGGTGCCGGTGAACGCCTCCGCCGGAGCCACCGCCTCGATGCGGGCCAGTTCGTCGTCGCTCAGCCCGATGGCGACCGCTCCCACGTTCTCCGCCAGCCGGCCGGCGTTGCGGGTGCCGGGGATGGGAACCACGTCCTCACCTCGGGTGTGCACCCACGCCAACGCGAGCTGCGCCGCGGAGACTCCCTTGTCCGTGGCCAGCTGCTCGAGCGCGCGCACCACGGCCATGTTCGCCGTGAACGCGTCACCGGCGAAGCGCGGGTTGACCCTGCGGAAGTCGTCCTCGTCGAGGTCCTCGGGCTTGGTGATCTTCCCGGTGAGGAAACCGCGGCCCAGCGGGGAGTACGGCACGATGCCGATACCGAGTTCCCTTGCGGTGGGCACGATGTCGGCTTCGATGTCGCGGCTCCACAGCGACCACTCGCTCTGCAGCGCCGCGATGGGGTGCACGGCGGCCGCCCGTCGCAGTGTCTCGGGGCCGGCCTCCGACAGCCCGAGGTGGCGCACCTTGCCCGCCGCCACCAGCTCAGCCAACGCGCCGACCGTCTCCTCGATCGGGGTGTCCGGGTCGACCCGGTGTTGGTAGTAGAGGTCGATGTGGTCCACACCCAGGCGCTGCAACGACGCGTCGCACGCACTGCGGACGTATTCCGGGGTGCCGTTCACCGAGCGGCTGCCGTCGGCGTTCACCACGTTGCCGAACTTGGTGGCCAGCACCACCTGGTCGCGGCGGTCGGCGATGGCGGCGCCGACCAGGCGTTCGTTGGTGTGCGGACCGTACATGTCCGCGGTGTCCAGCAGGCTCACCCCGAGGTCGAGGGCGCGGTGGATGGTGGCGGTGGACTCGGCGTCGTCGCGTTGACCGTAGAACGCGCTCATGCCCATGCAGCCCAGGCCCTGGGCGCTGACCTCGAGGGACCCGAGTAGACGGGTGGGGATGCTCATGGGTGAAACCTCTCTCTCGGTGAGCACGGTGTCCGGCGCCCTGGCCAGATCGGCCTCGATGCGGGCGCAGTTGTGACGATAGGACCTGGAGCGCACTCCACGTCGAACCGGGCTACCTCGGCCCGAACTGGCGGTCACCGGCGTCGCCGAGCCCGGGCACGATGAACGCGGAGTCGTTGAGCCGCTCGTCGATGCTGGCCGTCACCACCCGCACCGGCAGCCCGGAGGCCTCCAGCCGCGCGAGGCCCTCGGGCGCGGCAAGCGCGCAGATGCAGGTCACATCGGTCGCACCCCGGGCGGCGAGCAGCTCCACGGTGTTCACCATGGAGCCGCCGGTGGCCAGCATCGGGTCGAGCACGAACACCGGCCGGCCGGTGAGGTCGTCGGGCAGGCTCTCCATGTAGGGCACCGGTTCGTGGGTCCGCTCGTCGCGGGCCATGCCGACGAACCCCATCTGAGCCTCCGGAATGAGCATGTGCGCCCGCTCGGCCATCCCCAGCCCGGCCCGCAGCACCGGCACCAGCAGCGGGGGGTTGGCCAACCGCACCCCACGGGTGGTCGCGACCGGGGTCTGCACCTTCTCCGGCACCACCGGCGCGTCCCGGGTGGCCTCGTAGATGAGCATCAGGGTCAGCTCGCGCAAGGCGGCACGGAAGGTGGCGTTGTCCGTGCGCGCGTCCCGCATGGTGGTCAGCCGCGAGGCGGCCAGCGGGTGGTCCACGAGGTGCACGTCCATGGCCGAACACCTTAGGGGCGCCCATGAGGGTTGACCGCGAGCAGCTGAGCGGGGCCGAAAGGTGGCTGCGTCGACGGTGAGCCGACCACTACGCTCGCCGGCATGGCACAGGACATCGTTCCCGTTGAGCTCGGCCTCACGGAGGGCGACCTGATCACGCTCTGGGCACCCCGCTGGCGGGAGGACGGCGAGGAGTGGGAGGCCTTCCTCGGTCACGGCGAGCACCTGTACTGCTTCGACGACGCCGCCGAGCTCGCCGCGTTCATCCGCACCGTGCGCGAGCACGACCTCGCCGAACACCCCGCGTGGAGCACCGTCACCGGGCTCGCCGCCCCGGAGCTGGAGCCGGACGAGGCCCACTGCTACGACATCGTCGGTGTGCCCGAGCTGGCCGCCGGCGACCCCGAGGTCTGGACGCTCAGCGAGCTCAACGACACCCTGGAGATGGTGCGCACCCTCGCCGACGTGTGCGAGCTCGACACCGTCACCGAGGTGCTCGACTCGGCCCCGGTGCTCGCCCTGCTGGCCGCCGGACCGGTGTCGTTTCAGGGCAAGGACGGCGTCAGGCGGTGGAGCGAGCTGGGCGCTGTGCTGGCCAGTCGGTGGGACGAAGTGCTGGACGCGCTGGACGAGGTGGTGTTCGTTCCCGAGGTCGACGCCGAGGCGCTCGAGCTGGCGCAAGCCGAGCTGGTGGAGGCGCAGCCCGAGGTCGACGACGAGGCCGACAGCGACGCAGAGCTCGACACCGACGACACCGACGACACCGAAGCCGTCGTGGAGGAGCTGGGCTTCTGGGGCGTCGTCGGCATCGACCCGATCAAGATCATCACCTCGAGCGAGGAGGTGTACACGCTGCGCTGCTACCTCGACGACTCCGCAGTGTTCCTCGGCGCCGAAGGGCGCATCGACGTGTTCACCTCCGCCAAGGCCTTGGCCCGCCACCTGGCGGACGCCGAGGACCACGACCTGGCCACGCTGGCCACCTGGGCGGAGGTGCGTGCGGCCGCGGTCGACGGTGAGCTAGTGGTCGACGTGAGCGAGGACAATACGTATGTGCTGCCCGGCCTGGCCGACGACATCGCCGAGGGACCGACGGCGGTGGACGCCACTCAGCTGGAGTTGGCGGTGGAACTGCTTACCGACGCCGCCGACTTCGCCGACGACGAGAGCGTCGAGGCTGAGCTGGCCGGATCGTCCCCACTGGGCTGGTTCGTCTCCTTCGTGTTGGAGCCCAACCCGTCGCGGCTCGCACCCAGCGCTCCCTTCGAGGGCGAGGCGGGGTCGTGGCGCCAGCTGGAGCAGGACCTCGAAGCCCGGTTCCGTCGCCCCTGAACCCGGCCGAGCCCTCAGCCCAGGGAGTCGAGCTTGCGTTTCATCCCGTCCACGGCCGGCTGGGCCAGGCGGTGGAACATTCCCTTGACGAAGGGCTCCGCGATGCGCTTCCACCCCTTGATGGTGAACTCTGCCCGGTAGTTGACGCTGCTCCCGGTGCCGGAGGGGCGCACGGTGATGGTGTCCACCGAGACGACAGTGGCGTTCTGCCCACGCAGGGTGATGCGCTCGTTGGTGAGCTCGGTGACCACGTACTCCAGCGGCTGCCGCTTTCCGCGGAACTCCGCCTCTGCGTAGTACATCGTGCCGACGGCGACCGGTCCGGCGCTGCGCTTCTCGGTGACCGGGGTGCCCGGGTCCCACTCGCTGGTGTGCTCGAAGTTGGACAGGTACTCGAAGGCCGGCTGCGGCGCGAGCGTGGTCTGGACGGTCTCGTCGACGGTGATCACGCCGTTCAGCGTAGGAGGTCCCGCCCCGGCGCGCCGCGGGCAGGCGGCGAACGCTCACCCGATGAGGACGGCGTAACCCGATTTGATCACGTCGTCGATGAGCGCGAGCCGCTCGTCGAAGTGCAGGAACGAGCTCTTCATCGCGTTGATGGTGAAGCGCTGCAGGTCTGACCAGCCGTAGCCGAAGGCCTCGACCAGCGCGGCCATCTCCGAGGCCATGCTGCAGTCGCTCATCAGTCGGTTGTCGGTGTTCACGGTGACCCGGAAGCGCAGCCGGGCGAGCAGGCCGAACGGGTGCTCGGCCACCGACGCGGCCGCGCCGGTCTGCACGTTGGACGACGGGCACAGCTCCAGCGGGATGCGCTGGTCACGCACGTAAGCCGCCAGCCTGCCCAGGGTGGCGGTGCCGTCCGCAGCCACCGTGATGTCGTCCACGATCCGCACGCCGTGGCCGAGCCGCTCGGCCCCGCACCACTGCAGTGCCTCGTGGATGGACGGCAGCCCGAACGCCTCCCCAGCGTGGATCGTGAAGTGCGCGTTTGCCTGGCGGAGGTATTCAAAGGCGTCGAGGTGACGGGTGGGTGGGAAGCCCGCCTCGGCGCCGGCGATGTCGAAGCCCACCACACCCGCATCGCGGTAGCGCACGGCGAGTTCGGCGATCTCCCGGGAGCGCGCCGCGTGCCGCATGGCAGTCACGAGCACCCCCACCCGGATGCTGCGCCCCGCCGTTGCCGCGGCCAACTGACCCTGCGCGAAGCCCTCGAGCACCGCCTCCACCACCTCGTCCAGGCTCAGTCCACCCTCGGTGTGCTGCTCGGGCGCGAAGCGCGATTCGGCGTAGACAACTCCGTCGTCGGCCAGGTCCTGCGCGCACTCGCTGGCCACTCGAATGAGCGCCTCACGCGTCTGCATCACCCCGACGGTGTGGGCGAACGTCTCCAGGTAGCGCTCCAGGGATCCCGAGTCGGCGGACTCCCGGAACCACCCGGACAGGGCGGCGGCGTCGGCGGCGGGCAGCGCGCCGTACCCGGTGAGCTGCGCCAGGTCCAGCACGGTCGCGGGCCGCAGGCCGCCGTCGAGATGGTCGTGCAGCAGGACCTTCGGCGCCCGGCGGAGAGAGGGCAGATCTAGTGGGGCGGGGGCGGGCATGCCCAGACGTTATCGCGGCCCTGCCGGTGCGCCGCCCAGGCTCGCACTGTGGTCAATTGGCACTGTGCTGCAACTGGCACTGTGCTGCAACCAGGCACGCTGGTCCAACTGAGCACTGTGCTACAACTAGCACATGACGAGTGTGGGCGTCCGCGAGCTGCGGCAGCGCGCGAGCGAGCTGTTGCGGCAGGTCCAGCGCGGCGAGACCATCGAGATCACCGACCGGGGTCGCCCGGTGGCGTTGCTGGGCCCCTTACCGGCAGGCAGCGAGCTGGCGCGCTTGCGTGACGCCGGACAGGTGCGCTCCGCCGACGGAGAGCTCGACGACCTTCCCGAACCCCTGGCGCTCAAGGAGGGGCAGGAGCTTCCTTCGGTGGTCTTGGCTCGGCTGCGCCGCAATGAGCGCTGAGCGAGCGACCTACCTCGACTCCTCGGCCATCGTGAAACTGGCTGTGGCCGAGGCTGAGTCCGGTGCCCTACGCAGATACCTGCGCCGGCGTCCACCGCTGGTCTCGAGCGCATTGGCGCGGACCGAGGTGGGTCGGGCCCTCTCGCCGTTGGGTTCGGTCGCCGCCCGTCGAGGTAGCGAGGTGCTGTCCCGGGTGGACCTCGTTCGGTTGAGCGACCGCGTGCTCGAGGCTGCCGCCCGGCTCGCCCCGCCCGAGCTCCGATCACTCGATGCCATCCACCTCGCGACCGCCCAACAGCTCGGTGCCGGCCTCGGACGGGTGGTCACCTACGACGACCGGATGGCTGCGGCTGCCCAGGCGATGGGTTGGACCGTGACCGCCCCGTCGTGACCGCCCCGTCGTGACCGCCGAGCCGGCTGGTTGCGCCGTGGCCGGCCCCTGCTCAGCTGCCGATGCGGTCGATGAACAGCGGCAACGGGGTGCTGTCGCCGTCCACCTCCCACCCGCCCCGCAGGGCGGCGAGCGCACCGGGGATCCGTCCTGCGTCGTCGGTGTGCAGGTCGAGCAGCGGTTGCCCGCGCAGCACCTGTTGGCCCGGCCGGGCGTACCACCGAACCCCGGCGGCGGCCGAGACCGGATCCTCCTTACGCGCCCGACCCGCACCCAGGCGCCACGCCGCCACCCCGACCGCATAGGCGTCGAGCCTGGTCAGGGTGCCGTTCGCCGGAGCCACCACGGTGTGCACCTCGGCCGCGGTGGGCAACGGGGCGTCGGCATCGCCGCCCTGCGCAGAGATCATGCGCCGCCACACGTCCATCGCCCGGCCGTCGGCGAGGGCGTCCGCGGGGTCGACACCGTCGCGCCCCACCGCGGCCAACATCTCCCGCGCGAGCAGCAAGGTCAGCTCGACGACGTCGGCGGGGCCAGCACCCGCGAGCACCTCCACCGCCTCCTCGACCTCCATCGCGTTGCCCGCGGAGTTGCCCAGCGGGCGGTCCATGGCGGTGAGCAGGGCGACGGTGCGCAGCCCGTGTTCGGTGCCGATGCCCACCATGGCCCGAGCCAACTCACGCGCCCGCTCCGCGGTCTTCATGAACGCCCCGGAGCCCACCTTGACGTCGAGGACCAGGGCATCGGTGCCCTCGGCGATCTTCTTGCTCATGATGGAGCTGGCGATAAGCGGCACGGCCTCCACGGTGCCGGTGACGTCACGCAGCGCGTAGAGCTTGCGGTCGGCCGGCGCCAGCGTGGGTGTGGTCGAGCAGATCACGGCGCCCACGTCGCGGAGCTGGGTCACGATCTCGGCCGTGCTCAGCCCCGCGCGCCAGCCGGGGATGGCCTCGAGCTTGTCCAGGGTGCCGCCGGTGTGCCCGAGCCCCCGCCCGGACAGCTGGGGCACCGCAACCCCACACGCCGCCACCAGCGGGGCCAGCGGGAGCGTGATCTTGTCACCCACCCCGCCGGTGGAATGCTTGTCCGCCAGGGGTCTTCCTACCGCCGAGAGGTCCAGGCGTTCGCCGGAGTCGATCATGGCGCGGGTCCAGCGCGCCGTCTCCCGCGCCCCCATTCCGCGCAGCAACACGGCCATGGCCAGCGCCGCCATCTGCTCCTCGGCCACCCCGCCGCGGGTGTAGGCGCCGATCACCCAGTCGATGGCCGCGTCGCTGAGCTCGCCGCCGTCGCGCTTGGTGGTGATCACGTCCACGGCTCTGAAGGCGTCGGCACTGAAGGCGTCGGCACCGGGTGAGTCGGCACTGGACGAACTCACCGCACGCTCCCCAGGTCGTCCGGCCCGAACGCCTGCGGCAGCAGCTCGGCCATCGGCAGCACCCCCTGTGGGGTGTCGACCAACAGCCCGGGCCCGCCGTGCTCGTGCAGCAGCTGCCGGCACCGCCCGCACGGCATGAGCTGCGCGCCGCGCGCGTCGCAGCAGGTGAACGCAACCAGGCGCCCGCCGCCACCCAGCTGCAGCGCCGACACCAGCCCGCACTCCGCGCACATTCCCAGACCGTAGGACGCGTTCTCCACGTTGCACCCGCTGACCACCCGGCCGTCGTCGACGAGCGCGGCGGCGCCCACCGGGAACCGCGAGTACGGCGCGTAGGCGTGGCCCATCGCCGCCCGAGCCGCCACCCGCAGCAGGTCCCAGTCGACGCCGCTCACCTGCCCTCCCCCTTGGCGTAGCGCAACCCGGCGGCCGCCGGAGGGCGCAGCCGCTGGGAGGCCAGGCCCAGCACGAGCAGCGTCGCCACGTACGGTGTCGCGCTGGTGAACTGCGGCGGGATCGAGCCGATCACGACGTAACTGCCCCCGACGAGCACCCCGACCGCTGCGGTGATCCCCGCCCGCATCCGCGCGCCCTGGCGCAGCGCCGCCACGGCGAGCAGGAGCAGCGCCACCCCCACGACCAGCAACAGCGGGCGCACGTCGGTGTTGCGCAGCTGCACGGCGTCGGTGTAGCCGAACAGCAGCGCCCCGCCCGCGAGCCCCCCCGGCCGCCAGTTACCGAAGATCATGGCGGCGAGGCCGATGTAACCGCGGCCGCCGGTCTGGCCTTCGCGGTAGATCCCGGCGGCGACGATCGCGAGAAACGCCCCGCCCAGGCCGGCGAACGCGCCGGAGACCACCACCGCGATGTACTTCATACGGTACACCGGCACGCCCAGGGTCTCCGCGGCGGTCGGGTTCTCCCCGCACATCCGCAACCGCAGGCCGAACGGGGTGCGCCACAGCACGTAGAACGACCCGACCACCGCCACCAGGGCGAGCACGGTGAGCGCCGAGACGTTGACGAGCGCGCCGCGCAGTATCCCGGCGAGGTCGGCGAGCACCACCAGGTGGGTGCCTTCCAGCCGGGCGAGCGGGCCGTCGACGCCGGGCACGCGCAGCTGTGGCAGGGCCGGGATCTGCGGGGACTGGGTACCCCCACCGCCCGCGGTGCCGACGAACACCACGTTGGACAGGAAGCGGGTGACACCGAGGCCGAGGATGTTGATCGCGACGCCGGAGACGATGTGGTCGACCCGAAAGGTCACCGTGGCCACCGCGTGCACCAGGCCGCCCAGCGCGCCGAACAGCACGGCGGCGACCACGCCGAACCACGGGCCGTACTGGTAACCGGCCCAGCCCGCGCCCCAGGTGCCCAGGATCATCATTCCCTCGAGACCGATGTTGACCACGCCGGCGCGCTCCGCCCACAACCCGCCGAGCCCGGCCATGCCGATGGGCACGGCGAGCCCGAACGCCGCGTCGACCACACCGTCGGAGGTCAACCCGTCCACCCCGGTGAGGACGCGCACGACGGAGAACAACCCGAGCCCCGCCGCGACGAGCAGGTACCCGCGGTAACGCCGACGCGCAGCGCCCAGGACGGTGCCCGGCGCCGAGGACGGCGCGGTGGGCGTGGTCGCGGGGGTCCCGCTTACGCCGCTCACCCCACGACCTCCGCGGGATCGGCGCGGACGGCGACTGCTCGCCCAACCTCCCGCTGCTGGAGGGTGAGCTTGTAGCGACGCACCAGCTCGTAGGCGACCACCACGCTGATCACCATGATGCCCTGCACGATGGTGACGATCTCGGTGGAGATCCCCTGGGCCTGCAGACCGTTCGAGCTGCGTTCGAGGAACGACCACAGCAGCGCCCCGAAGACCATCCCCACCGGGTGGTTGCGGCCGAGCAGGGCGACGGCGATACCGGTGAACCCGATGCCCGCGGGGAAGTCGAGTGCGTAGCGGTAGGAGTCGCCGAGGAGCTGGGGCATGCCCACCAGCCCCGCGGTGGCCCCGGACAGCAGCATGGAGACGACGACCATGCGCTTGACGCTGACGCCCGAGGCCACCGCGGCGCTGGCCGAACGGCCGGTGGCACGCAGGTCGAAACCGAAGCGGGTGAACCCCAGCAGGAACCAGTAGCCAACCCCGACGAGCGCCGCCAGCACGACGAGCCCGTACACGCCCGAGACACTGCCCGGGACGACCGGGAGCGAGGCGACCCGGCCCGACGCGGCGATCACGGCGGTGCCCACGTTGTTGCTGCCCTCCTCCCGCACCCCGAGTTGCTCGGGCAGGATCAGCCAGGCCACCAGCGCGGTCGCGATCGCGTTGAGCATGATCGTGGAGATCACCTCGCTCACCCCGCGGGTGACCTTGAGCACCGCTGCGATACCCGCCCAGGCCGCGCCGACGCCGACCGCCACGGCGATGATCGTCAGCTGATGCAGCACCGGCGGCAGGGCCACGGCGGCACCGACCGCGGCAGCGGCCATCGCGGCGATCCGGTACTGGCCGTCCACCCCGATGTTGAACAGGTTCATCCGGAACCCGATCGCCACCGCGACCGCGGAGAGGTAGTAGGTGATCGCGGTGTTGATGGTCTGCGTCTGGATGCGCGGGCGGGCCGCGGTGGCGGCGATGGTGTTCACGGCGGTCAACGGGTTCGCCCCGGACGCGACGATGACGAGTGCGCCCACGGCCAGCGCGATGACCAGGGCCAGCAGGGGCGCGGCGAGTCCGAGGGCCAGCGTGCGGACGTCGAGCCTTCTCATGCGGGTGCGCCCGTCACGAACCGGCGCCCGTCACGAACCGGCGCCCGTCATCGCCGCACCGAGCTGCTCGGGGGTGACGGTGCGCGGATCGACCTCGGCCACGAGCCGCCCGCGCAGGACCACCTGGATGCGGTCGGACATGCCGATCAGCTCGTCGAGGTCGGCAGAGATGAGCAGCACCCCCATCCCGGCCTCCTGGGCAGCGCGCACGTGACGCCAGATCGCGGCCTGCGCCCCGACGTCGCACCCCCGGGTCGGGTGCGCGGCGACGAGCACCACCGGCGAGTGGCTCATCTCGCGGCCCACGACGAACTTCTGCTGGTTACCGCCGGACAGGGCTGAGGCGATCACCTCGATGCCCGGGGTGCGCACGTCGTACGCGGCGATGATGCGACGGGTGTCCGCGCGCGCGTGCCTGGTGTCCAGCAGCGGCCCTCGGCTGTTCGGTGCCTGGGTCTGGTGGCCGAGCATCCGGTTCTCCCACAGCGGGGCCTCTAGCAGCAGCGCCTGACGCTGGCGGTCTTCGGGGATGAACCCCAGGCCTGCCTCGCGCCTGCGCCGCGTGCTCCAGGTACTCATGTCGTGCAGCACACCCGCGGTGTCCACCATCGACACCCGTCCGCTGGCCACGCGCAGGCCGAGGACAGCGTCGACGAGTTCGGCTTGGCCGTTGCCCTCGACCCCGGCGATGCCCAGCACCTCGCCTCCGTGCACCGTGAGCGACACCCCCTCCACGATGGCGCGGGAGTCGGGGCCGCTCACCCGGACGGTCACGTCCTCCAACCTCAGCGCCACCCGGTCGGTGGCCGAGCGCGGTCGGTCACCCGACGTGGGCAGCTCGCTACCGACCATGAGCTCGGCGAGTTCACGGCTGGTCACGTCCGCGGCGCGCACGGTCGACACCGTCACCCCGCGGCGCATCACGGTGATCTCGTCGGCGACGGCGCGCACCTCGTCGAGCTTGTGGCTGATGAACACGACGGTGAGTCCCTCCGCGGTGAGCTCCCGGAGGTTGCCGAACAGCTCGTCGACCTCCTGCGGAACCAGCACCGCGGTCGGCTCGTCGAGGATGATCGTGGTGGCCCCGCGGTAGAGGACCTTGAGGATCTCCACCCGCTGACGCTCGCCCACGCCCAGGCTCTCCACCAGGGCGTCGGCGTCGAGCCGCAGCCCGTAGCGGGCACCGAGTTCGGCGATCCGCCCGCGCGCGGTGTCCCCGATGCCGGCGACGTGTTCGGCCCCGATGACGACGTTCTCCAGGACGGTGAGGTTGTCGGCGAGCATGAAGTGCTGGTGGACCATTCCGATCCCGGCAGCGATGGCCTCGGCGGGCGAGCCGAGCACCGTCTCGGTGCCGCCGAGTGCGATCGTGCCTTCGTCGGGGCGTTGCATGCCGTAGAGGATCTTCATCAGCGTGGACTTGCCCGCCCCGTTCTCCCCGACGAGCGCGTGCACCGTCTGCGGCCGCACGGTGATGGTGACGTCGCGGTTGGCCACCACGCCGGGGAAGCGCTTGGTGATCCCGCGCAGCTCGATGGCCGGGGCTCGCTGCGGGGCTGGGGCGGTGATGACGCGCTCCTCGGGCCGGGGTGCTGGACGGGTCAGCGGGTCAGACCGTGGCGGGCACCGTGATCGCCCCACTCTGGATCTTCGTTGAGTACTCGTCCAGCTGGGCCTTGATGTCGTCGACCTTGCCGCCGGAGGTCGAGTAGCCCACACCGTTGTTCTTGAGGTCGTACAGCGTCGAACCTGCCTTGACCGAGCCGTCGCTGACCGCCTTGACGAAGTCGAACACCCCCACGTTCACGTTCTTCACCATCGAGGTGAGGATTACGGGCTGAACCGAGGGGTCAGCGGTGAGGTACTGGTCGGAGTCGACCCCGATCGCGAGTGCACCGGTCTTGGCGGCAACCGACTTGAAGACGCCGGAGCCCGAGCCGCCGGCCGCCTGGTAGACCACGTCGGCGCCCTGATCGAGCAGGCCCCCCGCGGCCGTCTCGCCCTTGGCGGGGTCGCTGAACCCGGTGAAGTCCGGCGCCTGGGTCAGGTACTGCACCAGCACCTTGGTGCCCGGCTTTGCCGCCTGGACCCCCGCGGCGTAGCCGGCCTGGAACTTCACGATCAGCGGGGTCTGTACGCCCCCGATGAAGCCGACAGTGCCGGTCTTGGATTTGAGGGCGGCTGCGACGCCGACGAGGAACGAGCCCTCGTTCTCCGCGAAGACGATGTTGGTGACGTTGTTGCTCTTCGCCTGGGCGTCGTCGACGATCGCGAACTTCACGTCGGGGTAGTCGGGCGCGACCTGGGCAAGCGGCTTGGAGTACGCGAAGCCGACGGCGATGACGGCCTTGGCGCCGCCCTCGGCGAGGGTGCGCAGGCGCTCGGACTTGTCGGCGTCGGTCTCGTTGGGCTGCGCCTCCGACTCGCGAACGGTGGCCCCCAGCTCGGCCTTGGCCCGGTCGAGGCCCTTGGCGGCCGAGTCGTTGAACGACTTGTCACCGCGGCCACCGATGTCGTACGCGAGCCCGACGGTGATCCCGCCCCCGGAACTCGCCGACCCGCTGCCGGTCGAGTTGCCGCCTCCGCAGGCCGTCAGCACCATCGCTGCGGCCGCCAGGCCGGCGACGAGTGCAGTTGCACGCGCACGCTTCATCCAGTTGCTCCTTTCGGTCACCGCCGTCCGGTGCGGCGGTGAGCACCGCCCACGGGGGACGGCGGTGTGCGAAGTGGTGCTCGCTCACGCACCCGGAACAGGGCGCGTGCGCGGGCGGGCACCGAGTGCCAGGGACGCTACTGGCCGACAGGTAGTGCCCGGCAAGGGCGAACACTGGTCCGTGACCGGATCGATGCCTCGCCACCACCTGTCCCGGCCTGGGACAGCACCCGTTCGGCGACTGTCGGCTGCCTCACTCCGGTGTGCCCCACCGTGCCAGCCGGTTTACGCTCGTCGGACCCGTCCCCCGCCCACCGATGATGTTGGAGGGTTGCCCGCCATGGCCGCCACGAGCACCGTCCCACCGCGGGCGGGTTCCACCAGGTCGGTCTACCGCGGGGACCCGGGGATGTGGTCGTGGGTGGCGCACCGGATCACCGGGGTCGCGACCTTCTTCTTCCTCTTCGTCCACGTACTGGACACCGCCCTCGTTCGGGTCTCCCCGCAGGCCTACGACGCGGTGATCGACGCCTACAAGAACCCGATCGTGAACCTCCTGGAACTCGGCCTGGTCGGCGCGGTGCTCTACCACGCGCTCAACGGGGTGCGGATCATGGCCATCGACTTCTGGGAGCAGGGGCCGCGCTATCAGCGGCTCATGCTGTGGGTGATAGTCGGGGTCTGGGTCGTGGTCATGGTCCCTGGCACGTACTTCATGCTCGAGCGGACCGTGTCGAACCTGTTCGGAGGGTCCTGACATGGCGACGGTCGACCGCCCGAACCGCATCGCCGCACCCCGCTCCCCCCGCAAGGTGGGTGGCCGCAGCAAGGGCCGCAGCAACTTCGAGCTCTACGCCTGGTTGTTCATGCGCCTGTCCGGGCTTGCCCTGGTAGTGCTCGTGCTGGGCCACCTGCTCATCATGAACATCCTCGACGGTGGCGTGCAGCGCATCAACTTCGCGTTCGTGGCCGGGCGCTGGTCCAGCCCGTTCTGGCAGTTCTGGGACCTCTCGATGCTGTGGCTCGCCCAGCTGCACGGCGGAAACGGCCTGCGCACGGTCATCAACGACTACTCGCGCAAGGACTCGACCCGCTTCTGGTTGACCATGCTGCTCTACGCGTCGATGGTCCTCATCATCGGCCTCGGGACGTACGTGATCTTCACTTTCGACCCCAACATCGGGAGCTGAGCCGTCCATGCAGGAGCACAGGTACGACGTGATCATCGTCGGTGCCGGGGGGGCCGGTATGCGCGCGGCGATCGAGTCCGGTCAGCGGGTGCGCACTGCGGTGCTCACCAAGCTCTACCCGACGCGCTCTCACACCGGGGCGGCGCAGGGCGGCATGTGCGCTGCCCTGGCGAACGTCGAGGAGGACAACTGGGAGTGGCACACCTTCGACACCGTCAAGGGTGGTGACTACCTCGTCGACCAGGACGCCGCCGAGATCATGGCCAGGGAGGCCATCGACGCGGTGCTGGACCTGGAGAAGATGGGGCTGCCGTTCAACCGCACCCCCGAGGGCAAGATCGACCAACGCCGATTCGGCGGGCACACCCGCAACCACGGAGAGGCCGCCGTCCGCCGCGCGTGCTACGCCGCCGACCGCACCGGCCACATGATCCTGCAGACGCTGTACCAGAACTGCGTCAAGCACGGCATCGAGTTCTACAACGAGTTCTACGTCCTCGACCTGTGCCTGACCGACACCGACGCCGGACAGGTGTGCACGGGCGTCGTGGCCTACGAGCTGGCCACCGGGGAGCTGCACGTGTTCAACGCCAAATCGGTCGTCTTCGCCACCGGTGGTGCGGGCAAGATATACAAGACGACGTCCAACGCGCACACCCTCACCGGCGACGGTCTGGGCATCGTCTTCCGCACGGGCCTGCCCCTGGAGGACATGGAGTTCTTCCAGTTCCACCCGACGGGCCTCGCGGGCCTCGGCATCCTCATCTCCGAGGCGGTCCGTGGTGAGGGCGGCATCCTGCGCAACGCCGACGGTGAGCGCTTCATGGAGCGCTACGCCCCGACCATCAAGGACCTGGCTCCGCGGGACATCGTGGCCCGCTCGATGGTGCAGGAGGTGCGGGAAGGTCGCGGTGCGGGGCCGAACAAGGACTACGTGTACATCGACGTCACCCACCTCGGTGCCGACGTGCTCGAAGCCAAGCTGCCCGACATCACCGAGTTCGCCCGCACCTACCTGGGGGTGGATCCGGTGACCGAGCTGGTGCCCGTGTTCCCCACCTGCCACTACCTCATGGGGGGCATCCCCACCAACGTCCGCGGTGAGGTGCTGCGCGACAACGAAACCGTCGTCAAGGGGCTGTACGCGGCGGGTGAGTGCGCCTGCGTCTCCGTGCACGGCTCCAACCGCCTGGGCACCAACTCACTGCTGGACATCAACGTGTTCGGCCGGCGCGCGGGCATCGCCGCGGCGGAATTCGCCCGGTCGGTCGGCCACACCGAGCTGCCGGAGAACCCGGCGGCCGAGGTGGCTGGGTGGCTGGAGGTGGTACTCAGCGAGCACGGAACGGAGCGGGTAGCCGATATCCGCACCGAGCTGCAGGTGACCATGGACAACAACGCCTCCGTCTTCCGCACCGAGGAGACGCTGAAGCAGGCGCTGACCGACGTGCAGGCGCTCAAGGAGCGTTACGCGCGGATTACCGTGCAGGACAAGGGACGTCGTTACAACACCGATCTGCTCGAGGCGGTCGAACTCGGCTTCCTGTTGGAGCTGGCGGAGATCACCGTGGTGGGGGCCTTGGCGCGCAAGGAGTCCCGCGGTGGACACGCCCGCGAGGACTACCAGAGCCGCGACGACGTGAACTTCATGCGGCACACCATGGCGTACAAGGACGGCACCGGTCTCACCGCCGACATTCGCCTGGATTACAAGCCGGTCGTGCAGACCCGTTACGAACCGATGGAGCGCAAGTACTGATGACCGACGTCGTCGAACGGACGGAGCCCGCAGCGGCGCCGGTACCCGAAGGCTCCACCATGGTGATGTTGCGGATCCGCCGCTTCGACGCCGACGCGCCCGACGAGGCCCGCTGGGACACGTTCCAGGTCCCGGCGTTGCGCACCGACCGCGTGCTCAACCTGCTGCACTACGTGAAGTGGTACCTCGACGGCACGCTGACGTTCCGCCGTTCCTGCGCCCACGGGGTGTGCGGTTCGGACGCCGTGCGCATCAACGGCGTCAACCGGCTGGCGTGCAAGGTGTTGCTGCGCGACCTGCTCGCAGCGGACGGCAAGGAGACCACCATCTCCGTCGAACCGATCCGTGGGCTGCCGGTGGAGAAGGACCTCGTCGTCGACATGGAGCCGTTCTTCGACGCCTACCGCGCCGTGCAGCCGTTCCTGATGACCTCGGGCAACGAGCCGACCCGCGAACGCTACCAATCCGTCGCGGACCGGGCACGCTACGACGACACCACCAAGTGCATCCTCTGCGCGGCGTGCACCACGTCGTGCCCGGTGTACTGGAGCGACGGCAGCTACTTCGGCCCCGCCGCCATCGTCAACGCCCACCGGTTCATCTTCGACAGCCGCGACGAGGGTGCGGCCGAGCGGCTGGACATCCTCAACGACGTCGACGGGGTGTGGCGCTGCCGCACCACGTTCAACTGCACCGACGCCTGCCCCCGCGGCATCCAGGTGACGAAGGCGATCCAGGAGGTCAAGCGGGCACTGCTGTTCGCCCGCCCCTGACGGTCCTCGTCCCACATCAGCGCCGGTGGTGCCACCGCAGGCCCAGGACCGCTGCGGCACCCACCAAGGCACCGGCCAACATGCCGCGCAGGTTGGGCGCCGCGGACACCTGCACTCGGGTGGTGATCACCGCTGGCCCCGGTACCGCGACCGCGACTACGAACTCGGATTCGTTCTCGGTGGCGGTGGCCGCCCACGCCGTGGCAAACAGCAGAAACCGGGAGGTGAAGAAGATGAACACCAGGATGCCCAGCACCGGGCCGAAGATCTGCCCCGCTGTCCCTGACGTGATCATCCGCAGGTAGAACGCGGCCAACTGCTTGAACACCTCGAACACCACGGCGGCGAGCAGGGCAGCCTTGGCCGCGCTGCGCGGGGTCACCGGCTCGCGCGGCAACCTGGCGATCACCCACACGAAGACCGCCCACGTCGCGGCGACGGAAGCCACGATCGCCACGAGCCTGGTCACCAGGAAGGCACCCGGAACCGTGTCGAGCCCCACGAATGCGAGCACCAGCCGAGTGCCGGTTCCCCCGATGGCCGACAGCGCGAACGAGACGATGAGCGCCAGCACCAGGCCGACGAGCGCACCGAGGTCACCGATCTTGGTGCGGACGAACCCCCCACGCTCGTGTTGCTGGTCCCACTGGGCAGTGAGCGCCTCGCGGAGGTTGGCCATCCAGCCGAGTCCGGAGTACAGGGCACCGACGAGCCCGACGATGCCCACGCTTCTGCGGGAACTGATCGCCGAGTCGATGAGCGAGGTCACCAGCTGCCGCAGCTGAGCGGGCACCCCGGACGACACCTGGTCGCGCACCTGGCCGAGCAGCTCGGCGTTGCCCACCAGCACGAACCCGGCCATGGCGAACGCCACCATGAGCAGGGGCACCAGCGCGAGCACGCTGAAGTACGTGATGCCGGCGGCGTAGTAGTCGCCCTTCTGCCGGTTGTAACGCAGCCCCGCCCGCACCAGGTGATCGAGCCACGGCCGGGCTGCTCGCTGGCGTTCGAGGAAGCTCGGCTGCGCGTCGGCGGACTGGCCGGCGTTGTCCTCGGTGGTCGTCTGGGTGGTGAGCCCGGTGCGTTGGCGCTCCGCGGCGGGGCGGGGGCCGGTCACGTCGCCGTTCCTGGCAGGAAGCCCACCTTCGTGTAGACGTCCGCCAGGGTCACCGATGCGACGGCCCGCGCACGCTCCGCTCCGGCCGCGAGCAGCTTGTCGAGTTCGGACTCGTCCGCCAGGTAGCCGTCGACCGCGCTGCGCAGGGGGGTGACGAAGTCGACGAGCAGCTGTGCCACGTCGGCCTTGAGGTCGCCGTACCCACGTCCGGCGTAGTCATGTTGCAGCGCGGTGACGGTGCGCCCGGACAGGCTGGCGTGGATGGTGAGCAGGTTGCTCACCCCAGCCTTGTGTTCGGCGTCGAAGCGCACCTCGCGTTCGGCGTCGGTGACGGCGGAGCGGATCTTCTTGGCTGACAACGTCGGTTCGTCGAGCAGGTCGATGAGGCCGGCCGGACTGGAGGCCGACTTGCTCATCTTCGCCGTCGGGTCCTGCAGGTCGAGGATCTTGGCGCCGGCGACGATGTGCGGGACCGGGATGGTGAATGCCCGGCCGTAGCGGGCGTTGAATCGGCCGGCGAGGTCACGGGTGAGCTCCAGGTGCTGGCGCTGGTCCTCGCCCACCGGAACCCGGTCGGCCTGGTAGAGCAAGATATCCGCCGCCTGCAACACGGGGTAGGTGAACAACCCCACTGACGCGTGGTCGTTGCCGTGGCGCTGCGACTTGTCCTTGAACTGCGTCATCCGGTTGGCCTCGCCGAAGCCGGTGATGCAGCTGAGTACCCAGGCGAGCTGAGCGTGTTCGGGTACGTGGCTCTGCACGAACAGCGTCGACCGCTGCGGATCGACACCCAGGGCCAACAGCTGCGCCGCCGACACTCGGGTGCGACGACGCAGCACCGCGGGGTCCTGCGCGACGGTGATGGCGTGCAGGTCGACCACGCAGTAGAACGCGTCGGCGTCGTTCTGCAATGCCACCCAGTGGCGCAGCGCTCCCAGGTAGTTGCCGAGGTGGAAGGAGTCGGCCGTCGGCTGGATTCCGGAGAGCACCCGGTGGGGTGCGGCTCGGTGGGATTCGGTGGTGCTGGTGGCCATGGTGGCCAATCCTTCCACGGTGCCCCGCGCCGGGCGCTGGCGTCAGCCGGTGACGACCGCCCGCCGCGGACGACGCGCGGTTCCGGCGACCAGTGCGACCCCCGTGCCCAGCAGCGCAGCGCCCGTCCAGCCCAGGTTGTCGGTGGCCGCACCGGTGTAGGCCAGCTCACCGGGAGCCGCACCCGGCGCAGGTGCCGCAGGTGCCGCGGGAGCAGCCGGGGCCGGGGCAGCAGGTGCCGGGGCAGCTGGTGCGGGGGCGGCTGGTGCCGGGGCCGGGGCCGCCGGGGCCGGGGTCGCCGGGGCGGGGGCGACCGGAGCAGCTGGTGCAGGAGCCGCCGGAGCCGGCGCGGCCGCAGCTGGCACCGCGGGCCCGGCGGTGGCGCCCGGGAGGTACGGTGCCGACCCGATCTTGATGACACCCGCGTCGACGTTGGCGTCCACATAGTTGGCCCGCACCCCGTCCGCGGGGGTCACCATGCGAGTGTTCGGCGCACCGGGCGCCACGGTGAAGGGTGGGGTGACGCCGTCGACGAGTCCGGTGAGGCTGGGACCGGGAGCGGTTGCGCGCGAGTCGTTCGTGCCGCTCCCGCGGTCAGGCTGGGTCCAGCGGAAGCCCGACGGCAACGTGAAACCGACGTCGTAGCTGCCGCACCGCAGGTTGTCGAACAGATACCGGCCGTCGGCCGCGGTGGTGATGGATTTCAGCACGGTGCTGGCGTTCAAGCGGAGCACCACAACGGACCCGGGAGCACCGGTTTCCCCCGTCGTCTTCAGCCCGTCCTGGTTGGAGTCGTCCCACACGATGCCGCTGATGGCGCAGGTCGTGGTGGCGGGCTGCTGCGCGCTCGCGGAGTCCAGCGATCCACCCGCCGCCTGGAACGCCAGGGCCGCGCTGCGCTCGCGCTGGGCGGCCGACACGCGTCGCTGCACGGGCGGAGCCGGAGCGAGAACGTCGGCTGCGGAGGGGTGCGCCACGAGTACGGGCGCAGCAGGCGCCGCCGCCGCTGGCTCCACCGCACGGCTGGGCGCGGTGGCGGCGTCCACCGACTGCGCGACCGGGGCCGAGGCGGATGCCTGGCCCGCCGCGAGCGCGAATGGCACGGTGGCCAATGCCGCCACCAGCGCAGCTCGCGGGACGGAGTTCCTGAATGGGGGCATGAGGTGGGCTCGCTTCCGCTGTGGTCGAGGCTTCGGTGCAGCCACCGTCACCGAGACAGCACGCCGCACTCTGCTCTACGACTGACGCCTACTAAACGGTTCACGGGATCGGCACAGTTCATCATTTCGATGTAACGTCTTCACCAGTTCGAGGGACGTCTACTGTCACTGCCGCGTAGCGGACGGTGACGCTTGCGTGATCCGACACCACGTAGGGGATCAGCGCTCAGGCCATCGCCTTCTGCAGGTTCTCATCCAGCGCGGCGAGGAAATCCTCGGTGCTCAGGTACGGCGCATCGTTGCCGATCAACAGGGCGAGATCTTTGGTCATCCGGCCGCTCTCGACCGTCTCCACGCACACCCGCTCGAGGGTCTCGGCGAAGGCCGTCACCTCGGGGGTGCCGTCGAGCTTGCCGCGGTGCTTGAGACCACCGGTCCAGGCGAAGATCGACGCGATCGGGTTGGTGGAGGTCTCCTTGCCGGCCTGGTGCTGGCGGAAATGGCGGGTGACGGTGCCGTGCGCGGCTTCCGCTTCCACGACCGCACCGTCCGGTGTGGTCAGCACCGAGGTCATGAGGCCGAGCGAGCCGAAGCCCTGGGCCACGGTGTCCGACTGGACGTCACCGTCGTAGTTCTTGCACGCCCAGACGTAACCGCCCTCCCACTTCATGGCCGCGGCGACCATGTCGTCGATGAGCCGGTGCTCGTAAGTGAGCCCGGCAGCGTCGAACTGCTCCTGGAACTCCGCGGCGTAGATGCGGGCGAAGATGTCCTTGAAGGCACCGTCGTAGGCCTTGAGGATCGTGTTCTTGGTGGAGAGGTACACCGGGTAGTTGCGGGCCAGGCCGTAGGTGAGCGAGGCGCGGGCGAAGTCCTCGATGGAACGGGTGAAGTTGTACATGCCCATCACCACGCCCCCGGCGGGGTCCATGTCGACCACCGTGTGCTCGACGGCGGCGGAACCGTCGGACGGGGTGTAGGTCATGGTGACCTTGCCGCCCCCGGGCACGGTGAAGTTGGTCGACTTGTACTGGTCGCCGTGGGCGTGGCGGCCGATGATTATCGGCTTGGTCCATCCAGGAACCAGGCGCGGGACGTTGCTGCAGATGATGGGTTCGCGGAACACCACACCGCCGAGGATGTTGCGGATTGTGCCGTTGGGCGAGGTCCACATCTTCTTGAGCCCGAACTCCTCTACCCGCGCCTCGTCGGGGGTGATGGTTGCACACTTGACGCCCACCCCGTGCTCCTTGATGGCGTTCGCGGCATCGATGGTCACCTGGTCGTCGGTGCGGTCCCGCTCTTCGATGCCCAGGTCGTAGTACGCCAGGTCGATCTCGAGGTAGGGGTGGATCAACTTGTCCTTGATGGACTGCCAGATGATGCGGGTCATCTCGTCCCCGTCGAGTTCGACGACGGTGCCGTGAACCTTGATCTTGCCCATGGGTGCGGACTCTCCTCTCGACGGGACACGTCCGCCGGCGGCGGCGGTGACGACAGCAAGCGGTACGAGCGTACTGCTGACCTACCGGTGAGCTGGGCGCCGCTCAGCCGAGCCCGAGGTCTGCGAGCGACAGGATGGATCGGTAGGGCAGTCCCTGCGCGGCGATCAGGGCATCGGCACCGGTGGCCCGGTCGACCACGGTGGCCACCCCGACCACGTCGGCGCCGTGCTCGCGCAGCGCGGCGACGGCGATCAGCGGGGAGTTGCCCGTGGTGGTGGTGTCCTCCACCACCAGCACCCGCCGGGCTGCCACGTCCGGGCCCTCCACCTGCCGCTGCATCCCGTGCGGCTTAGCCGCCTGACGCACCACGAACGCATCCAGCGGCCGGCCGGGCGCGTGCAGCACCGCGGCGGCCACCGGGTCGGCACCTAACGTCAGCCCACCCACCGCGGCGTAATCCCAGTCGGCGGTGAGCTCACGCAGCAACCGCCCGATCAGGGGAGCAGCCGCATGGTGCAGGGTGACTCGGCGCAGGTCCACGTAGTAGTCGGCTTCGGCCCCCGAGGACAGCGTGACCCGCCCGTGCACCACACCCAGCTCACGAACAAGCTCGGCGAGCGCGCGGCGAGCGCCCCCGTCCAGTGGCGGGGCGGTGGACGGGGTGCGATCAGGGACGGTCATCGGCCTGACCGTACCGAGG
>JAABUV010001513.1_pt1 | contig 33625 bp, 29 predicted proteins | sample 5559971 | NCBI WGS metagenome assembly JAABUV01 (sample SAMN10711881, study PRJNA513362) | rock metagenome | isolation source: Antarctica rocks | place: Antarctica: Victoria Land, Knobhead nord | collected 2015-12-19
CTCTGCGTGTGCGGCTGGCGCGCCGCGCGCGCGGCGTGAGGACGCGGCCCGCGGCGCGAAAGCGGACGTGTGAGGCTGGACGTGCAGAACCGTCGCACACAGGGCCGGCACGGGGTGCAGCTGTTTCGCCCCGGCAGGTGCCGCGCGTGCTGGCGCCGGCGCGCGCGCCGTGCTGCACGCCGTGCGCTTGGCAGACCGTGCAGCCGCCGCGCGACCTGCGGCCTGCTCTGTCACTGCTCTGCTACAAGAGCTGCAAGCCGCACATCTGCATGCCCTGCTCGTGGATAAAACTCGCGGGCCTGGGCCAGGGCGCCGCGGCAGGGGCGCGCGCCGGTCGCCGAGCGCGATGTGCAGCGCGGCGGTGGTCGCGCTGCGCGTGCCGTGCAGCGAGCACGCAACCGCGTCGGTGGACCCGGCCGGGATGTGCCCCAGGCGCAGCCGCTCGGCGGCCGCGCCCGCCGCGCCGCCCGCGCGCCGCACCGCCAGCGCGCCGTTCAGCACCTCCTGGAACAGGCCGTCGCCGCCCACCTGGCGCGCGCGCGCCGGCAGCCGTGGGTGCGGGCGGCCGCGCGGGGCGGCCCAGGCGCCCGCGCGCCATGGGTGCGGGCGGCCGGGCCGCCGGCGCCGCCGGCGCCGCCTGCAGACCAGCAGGGCTCGAGACGGGCCGTCTCTGCCCATCTGCGCGCGGTCGCTGGCGGACGCATGGCGGACACGTGGAACTCGAGTCTGAGGAATAAACCTCAGAAGTGTGGCGCGAGCGAAGCCAGGTGTGTCCTCGCACACGCTTGCCAGACGGGCGGACACTTTCCAGGCCAGCGGAGCCATTGATACTCCTGAATCTGACAATCTGCTGCAGGCCCTGCTCTGTGACAACTTGGACGACCACCTACAAGCATCCTGAACGGCAAGCTACCCACGTCAACGGCAGAAAGCCGCTTGGCTCCATCACAACAGCCGCAGGGTGTGGGAGAGCAGGCATGCCCAGAAGTATGCCACAACAGGTCACCGTCTCCGCCACACGTGCACCGCATGGAGCCCGCGCGCACCGCAACAATGCCGTCGTAGCCCTCCAGCTCCACAGTGGAGAGGGCCTCGACCAGCGCGCGCGCGTGGCCGGCATGCTGCGTCTCCACCACCGCGCTCCGCACGCCTGGCCCCGACGGCGGAGCCGAGGATCACGAAGAGTTGGCTGGCTGCACCGCCTTTCCCATGCTATGCTGCCAGGCGCCAGACCCCAGGCTCCAGGCGGCTGAAGCAGGGTGGCGCCTTTGCTGCACACCGACGCTGCAGTCACACCCGTACCCCCGCCACCGTCCGCTTGCGCGCTGCGCCGCATGCAGGGCGCTCCCTACCCTAGCCCCGCGCTTCCGTCACACCCAGGGCCGTCTCTGCAGCGCGCGCCAGCTCAAGAAGCCCTTATTGCATCGTCCTCAGCGCATGCAGAGCAGCCGCACCGGCCGCCGCCAGGACGGGCTCCGCGACGCGCCGCCAGGTGCGCCGCGCGCGCCGCGCGCCGCCAAAGGGGTTGACGAACACCAGCAGCGCGCGCGGGCGCTGCGTCGCCTGCCGCAGCGCGTTGTTGATGCGCGCGGCCCACTCCACCGCCACCTCCGCGCTCTGCCCAGGCGTGCCAGCTGTCAGCCGGCCTGTCGCCTGCGGCCTTTGTGAAGGTAAGAGACGAGAGTCCGTGGCAGGGCGGCACAAGCAGTCAGGAACACAGAGGGTCGATAACCAGCATGCTCAGCTCACGCTGCCTCGCCTCGCGCCTGCTGCTGGCTGCGGGGCGGCGCAAGCCACCGCCGCACGCATAACGGAACACACCGTGCAGGCACGCCCGTCACAGAGCTGCGGAGGGCGCACCGGCGACGTGAGGACCAGGTCCGCGCGCCGCCACTCGCAGCTGCGCTGCCGCGCCCGCCGGAACGTGTGCACCACCAGCTGCGCGCCCTGGTGCCGCGCAGCAGCGCCCCAGTGGGTCGCGCGCCCTCACCATCGAGTGGAACTAAAGCCAGGAGCAAGCCTCGTGTGCTACACCCGCACACTAGCAACACCCGCACACTAGCAGGGGCTGACCATGCCCTGACCGGCCCCCGCAGCGCCCGCTCCACGCGTGCCAGCCAGCACCGCATCCCTACAGCTGGCAGGCATGGGGGCTCGCGCCCTGTCGCTACTGCCCTCTCCGACTCAACCTGACCATGCCTGTGCCGACACTGCGTGCTGCCGGGTGATGCGGTACCAGAGGGCGCCGGGGCGCGCCCGCCGCGAGGGACAGCAGCACGGGAGGCAGCCGGTGCACTGGCGCGCGCTGGCCGACAGGATCTCGTCAAAAGGCACCGCCTCTGGCAGCCTGTCCCCGCCAACCGCGCACGCCGGCCGCAGCAGCGTGCAGCTGCGCGGCGCCGCCTCTATTCGCAGCTCCGCCTTGGTGAGCCAGGCGCGTACGCGCACGCAGCCCGCGGTGAACCGGGCCTCGCTCGCCGCCTGCGGCGACTCGGGGCCCTTGCCTGCGCAGCAGCAAACACCTTTGGGACCCGCCACATCGGCCTTGCGCAGGAGCACAGACATGCGCGCAGGCGTGCGGTGCTGGCGGGAGCGGGCAGCGTGTGACCGCTTGCACGCGCAGGCTGCGGCGCAGCGGCCGCCGCGGGCCGCGCACGCAGCGCCCCGCACCTGCCAGGGGCGAGCTGGAGGAGGCCGAAGTGCTCGACGCATAGCTCTGCGACCCGACCCTGCGCACGCGACCCGCCATGCTCGCCCGTCGCACGCCGCAAGGCTGTGAGGCAGCGTGGCAGCTGGAGCGGGGCGGCACGCGCACTCGGACAGCGCCTGCGCCTTGCCGCTGGGCTTGCGCATCAGGCTCCCGCGCCGCGCGGTCTGCTTGAACGAGGGCGACAGCAGCGCGGCGGCCTCAACATGCAGGCAGAACAGGCCCTCCTCCAGGTCCACGGCGGCCTCGTCCACATTCGAAGTCTTGTGCTTGTGGAGCGTGGCAGCTGCCATGCCGCATTGGCCTCCCGCGGGCGCAGCGCGGACGGGGCGGCCCACACGAGAACGCGCAGGCGCTGGCAGAGGTTCGCAGGCTGAAATTTTCATGCGGCAAATTCAACCTCGCATAGGCCTCTTGCTTCCCTGATGACGCATCAGGGAAGAGCTGGCAGGTAGTGCGCCAATGCCTCCCGTAGGACCGGAGGTGTGGGGTCAAAGGCATGAGCTTGGAGCAGACCTGACAGCCTCTCCCTCTTCTTAAACGCTGGCTAGCGCCTTGCGACAGAAACAGCAGTCCCTGCTACGCACTCGGCGACACCATACAAGACGCCAGCGTGCAGCGGACAGGCACAGCACTGCCCGTTGGCGCAGGCCTGCAGCGCCACCGCAGGCAACAAGACGACATCTATGCCAGGGCGGCACCCCCCTCAGCTGGACTCCTGCCCTCCTGCCGACAAGCCCGCTTGACCACCCTCTGGTTCACACTGTGCCCGCCAGCACGCCATGCGCCCTCCTGGCTGCCGGACTGCCGGCAGGTCCGCCCCGCCACTCGCCAGGCGTCCCGGCCCCTAGCCGCGCTCGCGCGTGCGCTCCCCGCCGCACGCCAGCGGCCCCGCGCAGCGCTCAGTCATGGAGTGCGATGCCGCAGTTGCGCGCCGGAGTCTCAAAGAGATGCTCCGGGTTGCGCGCGTCTACGCGGCCGTGGTTGCCCAGCAGCTGCGGCAGCACACACAACAATCCTTATGTCTGAGGAACATCTCAGAGCCACGATGACCCCACGCTCGCGCACAAGGCACAGCCTCGCACACAAGGCACAGCCTCGGACATCGAACCTGGCGCGCCGAACGATCACAGACAGGCGTGCTGCCCACCGCGACCGTAAAAAAGAGCAGAGCCGCACGGGGACCAGCAGGAATGCCAGGCACCCTGCAGCCTCACCAGCGAGCTGGGCTGAGCACTGCGTGCGCCGGTCACACACCGGGCGCCCGGAGCGGCTGCGCACCTTGGCATTCACGCCGTCGTTCATCAGGCGGGCATCCTTCTTCCACTGCACGTAGTCGTCGCGCGAGAACTTTGTGAAGCCCCTGCGCGCCGAGCGGCAGCATAGGCATCACGCTCGCCGCCCCGCAACGTCCGCACCCAGACGCCCAGGCAGGAAAGCGCTGCACGCCTCGCAAGCTGCTGCAATCTCCCGGCCCTTGCAGGTCGCAGCACAGCGCGCTCAGCAAGAGCAGCGCTTCTCGGTGCGCACCAGTTGCGGCTGTCCACGATCTTCTGGCGCCCCGGGAACTTGAACTTGGCGCGCCGCAGCGCCTCATGCGCCTGCACAAGTGTCCGCACTCAGACAGAGCTCCAGCTCAAGGTCAGTTGTCGCTGCTGCAGGGGACAGCAACTAGCGGTGGCAGGCACTGCGGCACACGCACTAGGCCTATGACACCACTGGCACCTGACTTATGTAAGCTCCAAGCAATTGTCAATCCCACCCCGCAGCCAAGGCACGGGACCAGCAAGCGAGGCCGCCTACCTGCGCCCTGTGCCCGTCCTTGCAGCGGATGGACAGCAGAATCTGGCCGATGCTGACCCGGGCACAGGTGCCCTGCGGCTTGCCGAAGGCGCCCCGCATGCCGGTCTGCAGCCTATCGGCTCCGGCGCACGAGAGCATCTTGTTGATGCGGAGCACGTGGAACGGGTGCACGCGGACGCGGAGGTGGAACGTGTCCTTGCCCGCGTTCTTCACCATGTACTTGTTCGCAGCAATCCGGGCCGCCTCCAGGGCCTCGCTGCTGATGTTCTCCTTCTCCCAGCTGCGCACCGCGCGCCGGCGCGAGCTCAGCAGCAGCGCAGTGAGCAGTGTCGCCAGGCTCGCCGCTCCGCGCGCACACACAGCCGCGTCCGAGCGCGAGCTCCGCGCGACCACGCAGCACAGCCACCGCCGTCAGCCCCGCCAGCCGCAGCTCACCGCCCTCCTGTCGTCCAACACGCTGCCGCCTAGTTGCGTGTGCTCAAGGCTTGAAAGAGTGCGGCGCCGCACCTGGCCATGTGCACGCAGAACGGGTACATGTCCACGGGCGCGCGCTTTGCACCGACATCGTAGATGCGAATCTTGGGGTCGGGCACGCCGCGGCAGAAGCGCGACTTCGGGTACGGCTTGTTCTTGATCTGCCGGTAGCACCTCGCCGGACCTGCGCACGCCGCAGGAGCAGGCCTGGGCGCTTGTGCAAGGTTGAGCGCTAGTTCGCGTACGCGTGGCAGGGGCATGGCAGAGCGCGCTAGCAAGGACGCGCGCGGCACGGCGCAGCGCTGCAAAGCACTTTTGCGGTGTCTTGGGGCGCACGGCGGCCCATCGCGACAAGACTTCTCTCTCCGAAAACGCTCTGAGTCAGAGCTTCTGACAAAGGCTTTGAAGCTGGGCAGAGGGAGGCGGCCAACCCTGGAAGGGCATTGGCATCAGGCGTCTCGTAATTCCGGAGGTGCTGGCGCTGCACCATACGAAAGGCAGCTGCATGAATGTGTTTAACCACCACGACACAGGACCGAAGCAGAGGGCGCCAAGACACAGCACAGGTGGGAACCTACACTCTGACAAGTCTCGTTGAACAGCCTGCACAGACGACACCGCATGCGTTTGCACAGAAGCAGCAGGCGGGTGCGACCCGCCAAGACACACTGTACTGTCACCACCAACTCCACCAGCGCGCAGCAGTGCCATCCGTAGCTAGTGCAGGTGGTGCGCGACCGCGCGCGCGCGCTGGCTCCGAAGCCTCCCGTCACGGGCCGAGAGCAAAGTCCGCCCTCGCGCCGGCTCAGGCCCCACTAGCGCATGCGGTAGGGCTGCGTCCGCGTGCACGACGAGTTCTTGCCGGCAAACTCGTAGTGCAGCACGATGTCCAGATCACGCGGGTTCTTCGCGTTGGGCTTGCACGACAGCGTGCCTGCCCGGCGAGCGCGGCACGTCAGGGCCCCCACTGGCATGGCGTTCGAAGCTGTCAGCGGCATGGGTCGCTCAGCAGCGAGAGCCACTCCCTGCTTCGCGCGCTGCAGCACAGCATGCTTCGCGCGCCCGGCCATCAGAATTAAAAAGCTCGTATTGGTGTTGATCAACATCGTGCTTCAGCGTTGGATTTCCAAGGTCTCATCCTCTGGCGCGGGCGCGGCAGCGCAGGCAGTAGGGAAACATGCCATGCAGGCACACAGGCGCACTGCATCACTTTCAATCAGTCTGCAACCTGGCACACGCACCGCATGACTTTTGGCGCTGCTCCAAGCAGCTCGGGTGCCTCAGCGCACGCCGCTGCCGCACGCCGCCCGCCCCTCTCGGGGCAGGCCCGCGCGCGCCGCGGCAAGCAGGGGTCCCGGCGGGGCGCGCACCGGTGATCGTCTCGCCCTGGCAGATGACCAGCGTGTCCTCCAGGTACAGCACCGTCTGCTTCCAGTGCGTCGTCCGACACCTGCGCGCCGCCCAGCGACAGGGGGTAGGGTTAGCCCTACGCGGGCACGTCGCCCGCCTCCCAGCAGCCCCGCGCCTCAGGCCCACCGTCTGTGCAGAGCAGCCGCTGCATGCAGAGGCCGCACGGGCCCGGCCCGCCGCTCCGCCGCCCCCGGGGCCCGCCGGCCGCGCGCGCGACGCGCGCGGCGCGGCGGGCGCGGGCGCAGGGCGCCGCCAGGCAGCGCGAGGGTACACTTCTTATGCCAAATGTTTGCAAGAACAGTGATAAATCCAGGCCGCCATATCTCCCCCCATTAAACTAGGGGCTCCGCACGTGGGCGACGTGGAGAAGGAGATGGGCTTGTGGCACGCGGTGAAAAAGACATCAAAGTATGCCACGAGCGCGTGCACGTAGTCGTTCCGCGTCGCCACCAAGTTGAAGGGCGCCTGCGCCGCGGCACGCCCCTGCGTGCTCAGCGCCGCGGCGCGCACCAGGCGGCAGCGGACGCGGCGCGCGGCCGGCGCAGCCGCGAGCCGGGCGGGCGCGCACCGAGAAGGCAGCGTCAGCCTTCGACATGGTATTGAGGTCGAAGGTGCCAATCAGGCACGGATGCGACAGCACCTGCGCGGCCGGCAGGGCGCATGTCGAGCTCTTGTTCCCCTGGCTCCGAGCACGAGCACATGTGTGGCCGCGCGCTGCGGCGACAACGCCATGCAACAGGGGCGCTGCCCGTCGCAGACCCGCGTCAGGCCCTGGGCATCCGGGGCGGGCCGAACCCAGCGTGCGCCCGCCTGCAAGCACTGCCGCATATGTTTGCAGCGGAACGGTCTGGTGTAGATGCTCCTTCGCAAGCCTCAACACTCGACGAGCACCGCTGGCCCTTCCCCCGTGCACGAGCGCGCCCCATGCGGGGCGGGCTGGCAGCGGGGCCATGGCGGCCGCGCGCGCGCCTGGTCCGGGTCCACTGTGTCCACCAGCGGCTCCTGCATCGCGAGCGCCTTGATACAGCGCATGTCAAAGCCGTACACATTGTCCCAGAAGTCTATCTTCTCGTGCCTGCGGCCCGCCGGCCGGCCGGGCTCAGGGGTCGCCTGCGGCCCTGTCAAGGCCGCAATTGCTGCTCTGAGCCGGGCGCGTGCTGCCACGCAGCAGCGCTTGAGCCTGGGCCAGCCTCCCGCCTACAAAATGCTGGGCAGCATGCCCTCCAAGGTACGGCCAAAGCCCGTCGCGCGCTTGCCGATGACGCGTGCGCCGACAGCGAGCCCGCGGCTTGCAAGAGCGTGCCAATGCTGGACCTCGGCGTGTGTCGCCCCTCATGCTAGGGTTAGGGTAGGGGGCGCCACGCCTGTACTCCGCGTCCTCGATGGCCACCAGGCTGAGAGTGCAGCGGTCCGGCAGCAGCAGGCCGCCCGGGCGCAGCCACTTGTCGCGCGCGTACAGCACCGTGTCCAGCATGGACTCGTACATCAGGAAGTAGCCCATCCACTCTGAGATGATGATGTCCACCTGGCCCGCCCGGCCCGATTTGAGCTCTCACGGCGCTGGCCTCGTACATCAGGAAGTAGCCCATCCACTCTGAGATGATGATGTCCACCTGCCTCCGCCTTGAAGCCCTTCAGCCCGCACGAGCGCACACGGCGCCGGGCGCGTCGCACGGCCCCCGCCGCGCGGCCCGCGCGGCCGCCGGCGGCGCGCCGGCACTCCATCCGGCTCCGCAGCGTGCTCAGCCAGCGTGGCAGGAGCCGGGCAAGGGTGCTCGCGCGCGCCGCGCGCAGCAGGCCGGTGCGGAGCGGGGCGGAGCAGAGCGCTGCCTGGAAGCGGCTCCGCCATAGCACGCTGTGCACCCATGTCCGCAGGAGTACGCGGACCTGGTCTCACCCCACCCTATCACGCCCCGCCGAGCCTGGATGCCGGGCGCGCCTTGTCGACGGGCAGCGTGATCTCCTCGACCTTGGCCTGCAGCAGCGTGATGCGGTCGCTGTAGCCGTTGTCCGCCACGATCTGGCGCGCCTGCTCGGCGATGCCCGACATCTCCACCGCATACACGTGCGCGGCGCCCGCCTGCGCACCACCGGCCCCCTGTAGATGTCTGCCAACAAGGGCCCACAACTGCAAGTGCATAAGACTTGTACGATGGTGTCTATTCGTACTCGCCAGACGGTAAACAGGTAAAAAGGCTCCCTGTGGCATGAAGGGCTCCATCATGCGATTGGGATGGACAGGGGCGCACATGCATACAGATGTGGGCCGCTCTGCCTCCATGCACGGCCAGAAGGCAGCTGCATGTGGCATGCTGGAGCCGGGCGCGCGCCTTGGCGGCAAAGAGCGAGAGGATGCCGGTGCCGCAGCCGACGTCAAGCACTATGCGGTCCTTGAATAGGAACGCGTTGCGCATGATGGCCTGCTGGTAGCTCCGCGTCCGCACGGAGTCCTTGAGCATCTCCTCATGGATGCCCCCTGGGCGCCGCGCCGCCCGCTCAAGCTCTGTTGTCCAGGGCGGCAGAGCCTGTATGAACAAGCCGACTCTGCTGTCCCCCTGTTAGCACGCTGAGGTATTCTGTGCGTCCAGCGTTGTTCTCTGAGCACTCGCACTACACGAGCCTCGCACGCGCGACGCTTGGCGCACGTGCGCCGTCCATGAGCGCAACAACAGCACAGCCAGACTTCCACTATCCCATGGCGACGTGTGCCTTATTGGGCAGTCCTGAGCAAGCGGATCGCCAGGGCAGTGTGGCAGAGGTACGCTGCACCCCTCTTGCTCACACAGGGGCGCGCACAGTGGCTGTAGCTCAAGTTGTAGTAGTCGGCCGCCGTGTTGTTGTCCTGCGCCAGGGCGCTGTTGGCGGCAGGCGCAGCGGGAGCCACGTCATTCTCAACCGCCATTGCGGTCGGCGCACTGGCCGGCGGGCGGCTCATGCAAGCCGCCGCCTGGCCGGGCGCGCGCAGCCTCGCCCCAGCACTCAGCAGCCAGCCAGACCTACTGTGACTCGTGCAGAGCACCAAGGGCCTGCGGCGACATGGGGCGGGAGGCGTCAGGCCAGACATCTGCAACATGAAGGCAGGATTGGGCGGGAATGCTCAAGCGTGCTCCACCACAAGCCCGCACCTGTAGTGCAAAATCGTGTTGTATTCTGACTGGTGGTCTACTGTGCAGTATGTATGCTGGCCATCAAGCGGACAGCCACATGCCCCTGCATGCTTCTTGCAGGTCAAGTCCAAAACTCTGGTGTCGCTAGGAACAGCTTCCCTCAGCGAGCACAGGTACACTGAAGGCTGACACGGATGGACGCACGCACAAAAAGGAAACTTTGAAAGGACAACAACAGACTCGGCGAGCCAGGGCCTTGCGATACCCGGCAGGTTATGCAGGGTCGAGATACAAGTTTGAGTGAAGTCTGATGCAAAGCAGCGGGCTCGATCGTGCCAGGCCTGCTGCCGCTCATTGCGCAACCCATCTGAAAACAGGTGCGCGCAGGCGTGCGGCAGGCGTGCACCGCGCAGGGCCGCATTGGGCAGCATGCACCTCTGGCTGGTGCACTGGTAGGCCGCCAGAACATGCCGGTGTCGTACGTGGAGTACCTGCTCTGCGAGGGCGGCCTGCAGCAACATGCCACGGCGTTTGCAGGCGTGGGTGAGGAGCGCTTCAGGAGCCTGCTAATGCAGGTGGCGCCCGCCCCGCTGTGCTCGCTGCGCTCCCGCGGCGGGCCGGGCTACCGCGCCCCGGCCGCGGCGCCCATGTAACTGCTTTGGCGCGCGGGCCTGATCGGCGCCGCGCCCGCGCAGGAGTACGCCGCTTTTGGCGTGACCGCCATGCAGGACAAGCAGAAGCTGTTCCGCGTCATAAAGAAGGCCAACAGCTGCGACCCGGCCGCCAGTCCGCCGCGCAAGTCGCTGCCGCACGGCGCAGCGCTGCAGGCCGTGTGCGCCAGCAGCCTGGAGGCGCGGCAGCGCGCCCAGGCCCTGGACGGCGATGCGGCGCTGCTGGACCTGGAGGACGCCAGCATCGACTTCTTCCAGGCGCGCGCCTGTTAGCCATCTTGCACTGTACTTTCAGGAGGGTGCACGCCAGCAGCCCCCTCTTCTGGCTTGCCCGTGCGGCTACCTGCGCTTGGCCGTACGCGGCTGTGGAGGTGTTAGAGAGGTTTGCGCGGCGCGACTCGGGTGGCTGCCGCACTGACCGCTGCGGCGCACACGCAGGACGCCGCGCCGCACGGGTACAGCCACGCGCCGGCCGCCGGCGGGGCGCAGGCGGCCGCGGGCGCCTGGCACGACGCAGAGGCCTACGCGCAGACGCCCGCGCAGTCCGCGGCCGCCGAGTTTGTGGAGCGCAGCGACCCGCCGAAGATCCGCGTGGTGGTCCGCAAGCGCCCGCTCAACCAGAAGGCGCGCAGGCCCCCGCGGCGGCCCTGCACCTCAGAGGACTGCAATGAGAACCGGTGTACTTTCACTTGCGTGCCGGCCATGCATAGAGCTGTGTCACCGGTCACTGCTGCAGGGCGCAGGAGGGGAGGAGTGCAGGCGGAGGGGGGTGTGCCGAGAGGATCGGGCGGCGAACTGGCCCGCCCTCTGGGGATCTCTACAAACCGGCGCCCGCTGACGGATGGGCACGCCGGCGAGCGCCAGGAGGTGGAGCGGGGCGAGGAGGACGCGGTGGAGGTGGACATGGGCGAGGCGCGCCTGGTGGTCAATGAGCCGCGCGCCAAGGTGCGCCCGCGCCGCGCCGGCAGCGGCGCCGCGCCCGGCGGCGACCGTCTGCTGCTGCAGCCCTCCCTCCCGGCGCAAGCGCGCCTCAGCGCCTCCCCTGGCACACAAGACACGGACCTCCAGGCGACGTGCGTCTGTTAACATGTGGCAGCAGCCAGCAGCCCGGCGCGCCTGCATGACCTTCAACGCAAGGCAAGCGCTCCCGCACACATGGCAGCTGCTGCAAACGTCCGTGCCCCCGCACCGCCCTCACGTTCCACGTTCCAAGCAAGCGCGTGCGCGCACATCGCACCTGTGACCGTGGGGCGCACGTCACACCTGACGTGCGTATGCCCTACGCTCAATCCTACACCCATAACCCCTACCGCGGGGGCGCAGGTGGACCTGACGCGCTACGTGGAGCGGCACTGCTTCTCGTTCGACGACGCGCTGGACGCCGCGGTGTCCAACGACGCGGTGTACCGCTCCACGGTTCAGCCACTGGTGGCCACCATCTTCAAGGCCGGCAAGGCCACCTGCTTCGCGTACGGGCAGACAGGTGCGTAAAGGTAGGTTAATGGTAGGGTATGGTAGGGCGCCGCCCTATACAGCCCCCGCCGCCCGGCCGCCGCGCTGCCGCTGGCGCATGGGCGCGCGTGCGCGCCCTGCCCTGCGGCGCGGACGCGCCGCCCGCCCGGCAGAGCTCTGCTGGAGCTCTCGGGACCCCATGCAGCGCTGTCACCACAAAGTATTTACGCCGAAGCTTTCTAGATGCTGTGGCGCATGGGCGCAGGCAGCGGCAAGACGTACACGATGCAGCCGCTGCCGCTGCGTGCGGCGGCCGACATGCTCGCGCTGCTGGAGGACCGCCAGTTCGCCGACCTGGCGCTCTGGGTGTCGTGCTTCGAGATCTACGGCGGCAAGCTGTACGACCTGCTAAACGGGTGCGCGCGGGGGCCCGCGCCCGCTGCTGCGGGCGCACGCGCCTCGCCCCGCCGCCCCCGCGCCCTGCCTCGAGTTAAGAATTGCTCCTGAGACATAAGGTGAGAATGAACTGATGAACTGAGATGTAGCTGTTTGTGCATGCCGAGGTACAGGCTGCCTGCGCAAGTCAAGCTTCAAAGCGAGCGTGCCCTGCGCTGGCGTGTGCGCATGCGCGCCCGGACACGCGCGCCCAGTGCGCTGAGGCGCCCGCGCGCGCCAGGCGCGCGCGGCTGGAGATGCGTGAGGACGGCCGCAAGCGCGTCTGCATCGTCGGCCTGAAGGAGGTGCTGGGCCCGCGCCGGGCGCCGATGAAGCCCTGCCATGCAGCCTGCCGGCCACAGCTCCGCCGCCCCGCGCTGCTGCAGCGTCGGGGTCGCCGCACCGCAGGCCGCGCATGGCTGGTGAGCGCGTCGAGTCATGCGAGCGTGCAGGGCGCCGCGCGCCAATTGCCCGCGGGAGCCGGCGCCGATGCGGAGCGCGGCTGGCGAAGCGGCCCGCGCAGGGCCGCGCACACAGCGGGCGCCCAATGACCCTAGCTTACCCTATCACGCGGCTGGCCGGCAGGTGGAGGTGGCGCGCGTGACGACCATCCAGCAGCTGGTGGACCACTCCAACGCCGCGCGCAGCACCGGCAGCACGGGCGCCAACTCAGACTCCTCGCGCTCGCACTCCATCATGCAGGTGCGGCCGCGCCGCCCCGCGCGCGCACGTCCTGCCAGACCCGAAGCGGCACCGGGGGTTTATGCATGGGCAGCGCCGCCACTACACCCAAGGTGCGGGCATCGCATGCAGGGCTTGTCGGGCGCAGCGGCACCGCGAGCAGTGCCCGCCGCCGTGCCGCTCAGCGGGCCGGTTCCAACACCAGGGCCGCGCGGGTGCAGCGCTCGGTCACGACAATGCGCGGTGCTTGCTGGGCGGCTGCCGCTCAAGGCTGCCGGCTCTACATGCGCGCAGTTTGCGCTGAAGCGCCGGGGCGAGGGCGAGGGCGGGCGCCAGATCGGCAAGATCACGTTCATCGACCTGGCCGGCAGCGAGCGCGGCGCCGACACGTACGAGAACGACCGGCGCGCGCCCTCCCGGGCGCCAGCCCTGCGGCAGATGCTGGGCTGCGTTCCCGCTGCTAGTGGGTCTGGACGATGTGAGCATATCCACCCGTGCTCTCACATGCTCAGGGACGGGAGCTCGTGTCTGCACAGCCGGCAGGCACAGGTCGCGGGTGTGCGCGGCGGCGGTGAGTGACCAGCACGGCGCCGCGTGAGCCCGGGGTGCTGCGCCGAGGCCGGGCTGCGCGCGCGCGCGCGCAGGCAGACGCGGCTGGAGGGCGCCGAGATCAACAAGAGCCTGCTGGCGCTCAAGGAGTGCATCCGCGCGCTGGACAGCGTCGCGCGCCATGTGCCCTTCCGCGGCTCCAAGCTCACCGAGGTGCCGCCCCCGCGCCCGGCGCCGCGCCGGCTGCTCCCGGGCCGCGCCACGGGCGCTGCATTCCGGAGAGGCCTGGGCCCGGCATGCGTCCCGCTGCTGGCGAGCGAGCACAGACGGTGCCGCGCGGCCGGCCGAGCGTCCGCGCGGTGCGCGCGTTTCTGGCGTGTGCCGCATGCATTATGCATGCGTAAGCACGACGAGTGCCTGTCCAAGTTTAGGTGGCAGGAACATGCAGGGCGCGCTGCGGTCACACCTGCTTGTTCTCAACAAAGCCGCCCGGGCCCCCCGTGCCTGCACGACAGACATTGCTGCTGGCGCTGGCGAAGGAGCTGGCACGCGTCGCTGGGCGCTCCCAGTGCGTCGACACATGCAGACCGCCGACCGCTGGCCCTGATAGGGTAGGAAAGGGTAGGGTGTATATGCAGCTGCGCCTGACGGGCGGCGGGCGCACTGCGGGCGGCAGACGACCACGCTGTCGCTGCCGGAGGAGCTGGAGCGGCTGCGCGCGGAGCGCCGCCGCGGCGCTGCCGTGGTGCCTGACCTCGAGATCGCGGACCACGCCGCGCCAGTCGCGCCGGACGCGCTGGAGGTGTCGTGGCGGCCGCCCACCAAGAACCGGGAGCGCATCGCTTCGTACAAGGCGCGCATCGGGCGATTCGGGCTCCTTGTCGTTGAGCTGTATGGGCGCCTCTGCGTCGACAGCCCTTGGATTGCCACCCGCTTGCGCCTGTGAGCTGCATGGGCGCCTCTGCGTTGACAGCCCTAAGATTGCCGCTCGCCTTGCTCCTGTGCTACCGACTGCTTGCTCCTGTACTCAGCATTATTCTCTCCGGCCACCGGACAGCGGCCCACATGCAGGTTGCTGGACACTGGTCCCTCGGGTCGCCCCAACGACGCCATCCATGCTCAGTAGAGTCAGAGCCTCCGCTCTGTGCTGCATGTGTTTGCGGAGGCGCGCGGGGCGGCCGCAGGCGATGGTGGCCACGGCGACGGGCGTCGTGGCGACCGTGTACGAGGGGCCCGCGCAGCGCTGCCGCGCGGGCGGCCTCAAGCCGGGCGGCGAGTACATCTTCTGCGTCAAGGCCACGTACGACGACGGCTCCGCCGTCTGGAGCGCGCCCAAGGCCTTCCACATGCACACCTGATCATGTCTGGTCTGTCTGTGCTCCACAGCAATGCGTCCTATGACTTTTATTTCACTTGTGAGCATGTCGTAGGTCTGAGGATGGAACTGCATGCTGCCTCGGTGCCTTCTGCGCGAGGCCTTTTAGCGTTTTGCGCGAGAGCTCTGAGCCAGGCACACATTGCATGGGCGGCAGAGTCTACCTGGTCAAGTTATGTGCAGCTGCCATGTCGGTGCCATTAGGCAGCGTATGGGGGTGTGCGCTCGCGGCCTTCATGACATGAGTGCCGTGTCAGGAAGTACATCCAAAACGCGTTTGCAACATGGGCCTGTGCAAACAGCTGACAGCGGCGTTCATGGGCACCGCTTAGGCATGCACAGCTGCATCACATTGTGATGATGAATGTTACAACCTGTGTGCGAGCTCACGGTGCATGCAAAGCAGAGATGTGAGAGCACCAGGCATATGAGGTGTGGACCCGATCGACATAATCAGGCCCCCAAAGAGGAAGGCTGTTCAAGCTGTCCACCAGCACTCTTGGCTGTGTTAAAGCTTGCTGAATATAAGCGACCTGCACGCGACATATGCGCTTACCCCATGTTCCTACCCAGCCTGCCACGCAAAGCGCGCGGCCCGCCCCTCCTGGCTTGGATGCTGCTGACCACGCGCGGCAAAAAGTACAAGCCGTTCAAGCCGGAGAAGACAGCCGAGCAGGTCCGCGGATGCACATGCCTTGCTCACAACTGCATGCGCTTCCCTCAGAGCATGCGCGCACAGCATGCTGTGGACCTGAGCGTGAACCGTTGTCAAGCGAGTGTGTGCATGTTTCGTAGAAGGCGGAGCTGAGGCGCGCGACGCGCAACCGGCGCCGGGAGACCTCGCGGTGGCTCAGCTCCTTCGTGGGGGGCGACCCTGACGTCTTTGTCGCGGTGCCCGCGGACAAAAAGGAGGCGCGCGCCGACCTGCAGCGCGTCAGCAGCTGAGAGGTTTTGCTGATGCAGCCAGCTGACCGGTGCCGCGCTGTGTGCAGAGCCGGTCATCCAGGCGGCGGAGGAAGCAGAGCGCCGCGGACGCTGGCACAGAGCATGTCCAGGTGGACCGTGAGCTGTGGGAGTTGCTGTTCAGCCAGCAGCGCACGCAGCGCGCCAGCCGCAAGAGCGAGCGCGGTGCGCCCGCTGCGAGCCCCACTTTGCAGCCGGTGTGGCTCCAGCACGCGCGCCCGGCTGCCACAGGGAGCGGGCGTGAGCAGGAGTGCTGCGCGTGACTCCCGCCCATGCTGTGCAGCGTGGAGGCGTTTCGAGGAGTACAAGGGCCAGCAGGCTGAAGACGGCGGCGACGGCGCCGCATGGTCAGCGCGAGAGCCGCACAGCAGCGCGCAGGTGCGCCGCAGATGTGCGCTTGCGCTGCGCTTGCGAGCGAGCGGGTCGCAGGCGAGAGCAACTGGCGCCGCTCGGGCTGCCTGGGGCGGCTATGCGGCTTCAGACCGCATGTGGGGTCCTCCTGAGCTGCTCAGTCATGCATGCGCCATGCGGCAGACGCTCGACCGGGACAGCATGTCCAGGGTATTTGGGCTGTGCGTATGCACGCCTGGCCAGCCGCTGCATGCGGGCGCCACAGTCAGCTGTGAGGCGGTGTGCGCCTGGCTGTGCCACCTGCGACCGCTGGGCGCAGGATCCTCCGGGAGCGGAGCGTGGCGCGCGGCGAGGGCGCGCCGGCGGCGGGGCGTCCCGGCGCGGCGGCGGCTTCGCCGGCGGCGCGTTTGGCGGCTTCGGCTTTGCCAGCTTTGCGGACATGGGCTTCGACCCCGAGGCCAGCAGCTGGGGCTTTGACCCCGACACCGGCAGCTTCTGGTTTTATGAGGAGGCGCGGCCGCGGCGCAGCGCCCCCGGCTGGGCCTGGACCGAGTTTGACGCCGGCGATGGCGGCGGCGGCCGCACGCACGCCGAGCGGGAGTCGGCGGGCGGCAGCGGCCGGCGCGGCGGCCAGGGCCGGCAGCGGCGCGGCGAGGCGGAGGCGGAGGGGGGGCGGCCGGGCTGCGCGGTGGCGAGCAGCATGCGCGTGCTGGGGCTGGCCGCAGGGCGCCCGCTCACGGGCGAGCTGCTGCGCGCGGCCTGGAAGACCAAGGCGCTGGAGAACCACCCGGACCGGCACCCCGAGCCCGCCAAGCCGGCCGCCGAGGCGCGCTTCCGGCAGGCGCACGAGGCCTACACGCTCCTGCAGCAGCGGCTGGCCCTGTAGGCTCCGCGCGCGTGCTGCAAGGTGCCCTGCGCGGGGCCTCGCTGAGCCGCGCGCTCTGCGAACAGCCGTCCTCCTGCAGCAGCAGCTGGTCCTGTGACACTGGCTGTATATGACAAACAGTCAGGCACGACCAGAGTGCAGGAGTGGGTGCATGCGGCCCTGGGACTCTACTGCATCAATGTGTTGTTCACTGCCTATGACTCTGGTCCATCAGCGGGGTTCTTCATAACCTGGCAAAATGCAGCGGCGTCTAGAATCAGTACGTCGGGCCGCATGCTGCACGCACTTTTAGCTGTTGTATTTCTGTGCCTCCGTGAGCCGCACAGACTATTAGTTACAATTATGGGCACAGGCTGCTCGCCCACAGGCTTGCTCACCAGCCATGTCGAGCACTTCAGCAGTAGCCATGCCGCGCAAGCCTTACATCTGCATGGCTTAGGTCACGCCCCGCCCATCGCTGCTTCGCGGCCATGGCAGCGCACCACAAGCAGATGCGGCCGCGGCCAGCTCAGGACGCGGACCGGTCACCTCACGCGGCGCCCGGCCGCGGGGGCAGCGCGAGCTCGGCCGCGCCCAGGCGGCGCAGCAGCTGGTCGCCGTCCGCGCGCGGCAGCCGCGCGCGCTGCCCGCGCCGCATGTAGAACTCGCCCAGCTGCTGCAGCGCCGCTGCGCCGCGCCGCACACCGCCGCTCCGAACAAGCAAGAAGCACTTACTTGGCTGTGCAGAGGAATGTGGAAACGTGCAGTTACATCGCAACAAGAGAAAGGTGCGTGTGCTGCCGCTGCTCAGCATGTGGCACGCCAGCGGGGGCGACCAAATCTGATGTGCCTGTCCTTGACATGCAAAGGGCACCCCCATCCCTGCCTCCCATGCAAAGAGGCTGCGGAGCGAGAAGGCCGACGCACCGTTGATCTGCTTATACGACACCTCGCTGGAGACGCCCCGCTCATCCCGCCACTTCCTCACCCACTCCTGCACCAGCGCCTTGGCTGGGTCCGCTTTCCGCCGCACCTGCCGCCGCCGCGCCCTGGCGTCATGGGCTACCCGCAACTCTTCCCAGTCATACATCCTGTGGTACACCAGAGAGCACAAAAGTCCTCGGACGGCATGTGCACCGACACGCTGCAGAAACTACCAAGCGCAAAGCACAAAGACACAGTGGTCGCACCAGCAAGAGAGCATTAAAGCAAGCGCACAGAGTATCTCAGGGTGCTAGCGTCGAGCCTGCCTGTGCTTGCCGAGCCTGCCTGTGCTCACAACGCCTGACCACGTGGCCATGCTGCTTGACCAACCGCGCAAGCCCCTCTGCGCAGCTATGCGACTGCAAGGTGGCATACCCGCCCCGCACCTCGCGCTCATCAGCGCCCTCCAGGTCGAGCTCCACCGCCTCCCGCAGCGCGCCAACCAGCTTCAGTGCAAAATCCGAGTAGCCTGCGCTGCCAGTAGTTGTGTCAGCCTGTGACGACCCACACTGACACATACACTCTTCGACTGTTCCCCAAGCAGCATTGCTCTATTATGAATGGCAGTGCAGAAGAGAGCAGCACACGTCTGCCACAGCAGAGGACAGTGCTGTTGTACAGAGTATGAAGAGCCAGCCGCACAGTTAGTGAAAGCACGCACCCTTTGGCAGGCTGGAGCGAGGAGCGTCCTGCAGGCTGAGCACCTCAGCACGCACACGAAGCGGCCAGCCAGCGGCTGCAAGGCCCAGCACCAGTGCTGTCCTCCTTGCCACGCTCCGTGTGGCAGCCTCAGACTCACCGACACGGCCGCTGAGGCACACGGTGGAGGCACGCCTCCTCCACGCCTCAGTCTCAGCACCCATGTTTGTGCCAACAGCTTGGCATACACTCCGCAGGCGTGGTTGGTTGGTGCAGGGCGTCACTGCCTGCAGAGAGTGAGCAGAGCATCCAGGTATTGCGCATTGCATGTCTGCCACAGGAGGGCGATTTCTACGGCCTTCCAAGCTCGTTAAGTCTCACACAGTCCCACAATTCCACACAGTTGAGGACTTGTATTTGCCTGGCGCCGGGGCTAGAGCGAGCTCGCGAGGATGCAAGCCAAGCCCTGCGTAGGGTGCATACAAATTGGGCTGGGCGAGCACAAAAGTCGACATCATCGGATTGGGCTATGCAGTCTTGTCCCAATCTTGTTGTATAAGTGCGTCTGTGTGCATGAACCACTCTTTGAGTCTAACGCTCAGGGAGGTCTCCCTGTCGCTTGCTGGCGGCAAGAGCTCCGCAATGCCGCCGGTGCCCGCGCGAGAGCTGGGGCACAGCATTGCGCCCGCACGTGCCACAGTGAACCTCGCGGCTTTCTTGGATTACGTGGTGCGCTCCAGCGCAGTGCCCGGTCAATCTCACTTGTCTTGTTCCTGACAGCGTTGATGTCGCTGAGAGTGCTCTACAATGACGCTGTTGGAAACGCCACGCAATACGTGTACGGCTGTAGCAGCTGGGTGCGCCTGCCTGTGCACAGCGAGCTGTGTCACCGCGCACGGCTTGCGCGCGCAGTGCCCATACTCGTGCAAGTTCTACAAGACGTGGAGGAGGGAGGTGCTGCCTCACTACAGCGGCAGCCCGCTGCGCTTCACGTTCCACCACCAAGTGCAGCCGTTGCGCTCCCGCCCCCGACTCCTACCAACATGGTCCCCGCGCCGCTGCGTAGCATACTCGTGCGTGTTGTGTGCACTGCTGCATATCCGGCACAGCACAGCCAGCGCTGCCCTGCTGCTGAAGTGCTCCATGCACTTGGGCGAAGTGCTCCATGCACTCGGGCTGTGCTCTGCACAGCGGTGTTGCAGCAGGCTGCACAGGCTCCCAGCGCGCTGGCAGAGCCTCCAGCAGACTGCACACCTCTTGGCACAGCCACCCCCGCCCGCCACTGTTGGCGCGCCTGTGCAGGTGGCACCCGCAGTCCACGATGACGCACGAGGCGGGCCTGGCGGTGGCGCGCCTGGGCGGCGAGGGCGCGTTCTGGCGCTTCAGCGACGCACTGTACGAGCGCCAGGCCGAATTCTACGATGAGGCTGTCTGGGACATGAGCCGGCGGCAGGTGCCGCCCTGAGCGCTGTCCGCGCCTGGCTGCATCTTACTGGCTCACGGCTTGCATGCTGAATGTGCTGCTACCGTATGTGCCAATGGTTGCGGTGTCCAATCTGCTGCAGAGCGCGCTTGAGCTGGAAGCCAAGGAGAGCGCTTGCGCTCCTCCCCTCGACTGCCTACATGCAGGCGCATGCACTGTCCACAGTACACACTCCCAGCTGCCCGCTTGTGTTTTCTTTCAACGTTCATCTTCAGGGAAAAAGGAGCACCTGCGCGGCGCAGGTCGCGGCCGCGCTGGCCGAGCTCGCAGACCGGGCCGCGGGCGTGCCGCGCGCTGACATGGAGCGCGCGCTCGCGCTCATGTCCGTCGGCGTACATGGGCCCAACCCGGGCACCAACACCACGCAGGAGCTCAAGTTCGCGGTGAAGTACGCGCGGCAGCTGGGCGTGCACGTGAGCCCCACCACCACGCTCAACGGGCTCGTGCTGGACAGCAGCTCGTCCTGGGGTCTGGACAAGTGGCGCGGCGTGCTCGACCCGCTGCTGGAGGAGGGCAGCGTGGATGCGTGATGCGGCTGCCTGTCCACAGCAGGAGACGCGGGGGGTGCTGACCTGGTATATCTTGCAACTCACATGTGGCACCCGACATTGATGTGAGAATTGAGAGACTTGTTGAGCGAAGCCTGCAGCGTGGCTGAGGGGCTGAAAGGTTTTGATAGATGCCTGTGCGGACGACGCACTGGCTGTTGGCTTCAGGCGCTCTGCTAGGTCGCCTATTGCCTAGAGTTGCCACCTCTGTTAATGGTTTTTGGTAGCCTCAGATAAATCTCGCCACGGACAGCGCAAGTCCCTAGTTGTGCTGCCCGTGACGCACACAGCGTGGTGCTGAGTCTGGTGCTGGAGCCGGCTGCTTTACACATGGTGCATCTCTCTAGGCTAGCAGCCATGGACATGTGTGGCGGGACAGCGTAGAGGTCTTTACAAGCGCGCAATCGAGCACGTGCTGAACGCTCCGACAACAGGGCACAGGTCTTCTCCGTGCTACAGACACACAGCAGTCAAAGACGTGACACATGACACACTCGCTCGAGGACCTCAGCTCTCGCCCCCGCTCTCGCTGCCCGCGTCTGATGCGTGCGCCGCCCGGATGTGCTGGTGGTAGTAGCACCGCCCGCACTCGCGGCAGGGTTCGCGCCAGTCGGCGTCTGTCTCCTCGCCGTCGTCCTGGCCTTCGTCCTGGCGCGCCCACCGGGTCCAGGGTCAGATCCAATCAGATTACAGGGCCCCCAGTCTGCATTCGTTTCCGTCCGCCTCTGCTCCACGTGGCACCCGAGCACATGGAATCAGCCAGACTGCCAAGGTCTGGAATGAAAGCTAGTGTAGGTGGCAGGTGGCATGCAGGGACCCGCCACCGACACATCCGCGGGACGTAGCAGCGGGCCCATGCCTCCCGGCACACAGCATCCTGCACGCAGCCACCTCCACCCTACACGCGCCAGCCACCCTGCATGGGAAACCCCCGACACGCCCGCCAACTGCACCGCACCTCGGACGCAGCGGCGGCGCCGCCGCCGCCGGCCGCGCCCTGGCCCGGAGCGCGCAGCGCGCGCGCGCGCCGCAGCCACGCGCTCACGTCCTCCTCGCGCAGGTCCGCGCCGTCGCTGAAGGCGTACGCGGGCGCGCGCGCGGCCGCCGCGCCGCGCTCAAACACCACCAGCGCTGCCGGCGTGCAGGCGGCCTGTCAGACCCTAACCATACCCTATGGCCAGCATCTTCCTGCTTGTGCGCCTGTGCGCCCCATGCATCAGAGCTGCCTCAGGCTGCAAGCGGCACGCGCTCATTTGGCAGCTGGGGCGGCCGGGCGCCCACGCCCGTCGGCCGCGCGGCGCACAGCTTGCCGGCACGCGTCCGCACGTGCAGCAGCGGTTGCCTGGCAGCCGCGCGCGGGGCCGGGCGCACCCGAGGCATGCTGCAGGCCCAGCGCGCGCGGCAGCGCCGAGCGCCGGGAGAGCGGCGCGCGCAGGAAGCGCGTGCCCTGGTGCGCGTGCGCCAGCGCGGCCAGGTGCTCGTCCATCTGCTCGCCCAGCTGCGCGCGGCGGGCGCGCGGCCGTCGACACACATATGAGCCCTGTCCTTCAGCATGCGCCGCACTGCAAGCCCTGGGGCGGCGCGCTGCACTCCGCCTGTCCGGCGCTGGCGTGCACCAAGTCCAGTCAGCTTGCAGCTCTGCCCGGACAAACGCACCATGCATGCAGCCCAAACAAGGGCTGCCCGCGGCGACCGCACGAGCCCCGCGAGCGCACAGCCCTGGGGCAGCAGCCTGGCGCGCGGCGGGGGGCGCGCCTGCGTGCCGGGGATGACGAGGTGGCACACCACTGCGTCTGCCTGCGCCCGCTCCACCTCGTCCTGCCGCGGCACGCCGCTCAGGCTCGCCCGCGCCGGCGCGTGGTGCCAGGCCTTGGGCTACAACCCTCTCCTGAACAACAGAACGGCCTCTGAGAAAGCCGGAGGCGCCCCGGCGAGCCAGCGCGCTCACCAAGAGGGCCGTTTCCGCGATGGTGGTCACGCCGCCGCGGCCCGCGGCGCGCAGCTCCGCCCGCAGCCGCGCCTGCTGCTGCAGCTCGCCCAACCGCTGCTCCCGCAGCCGCGCCAGCTCTGCGCGCCGCGCCAGGATCCCAGGGGGCCTCTCAGCGACCGCAGGCCCGAGACAGCGGCGCCCGAAGGCTCCCGGCAAGTTTGGGCCCACGTGCAAGGCCGACACAGCGCTTCGGCGAAGCGCCGGCAGTGCTGGCTGCTACAGAGGGACCGGGGCGCCCGCCGCCGCCCCGCTGCCTGTCGGGCTCGCCCTCTGCCCAGGCAAGGCGGCGCCTCACCAGACTGCAACACAACCCGTCGGCGGTGTCGCAGGTCGGTTCCCATCAGCGCACGCGTCTGGCCCGCCCGCGCACCGGGCGTCGCCTCATCGCTCGCCGACGAGAGGCTGTCTGCCGCGTCGTCGAGGCCGTCCGCGTCGCGCCGCACCGCCCGCTCGGCGAGCAGCCTGCGCTCGTCAGTGCGGTCGTGCGCGAGCAGCTGCTGCTTCACGCGCGCCACGTGCGCCTGCTCCCGCAGGTCGCGCTGGCAGCAGGCCTGCAGCGCCGGGTCGCACGCCAGGCCCTCCAGCTCGGCGGCAATCTCGTCTTGCGCCGCGCAGCACGGGTTCATCGCCTGGGGAAGGGGGTTGCGCTTGTCCGCCTGCTAACCTGTGCACGAGTGCGCTAAGGAAGCGGTGGTCACCACAGTGTGTCAGTTTTTTCCAAGGAAAAAGTTTTTTGCTGCTTCCTGCTGCCTCTCCCGAGTCCTTGGGGAGTGGCGGGGGCTGCGGCAGGGTTTGCTGTGTGTTCCTGTGGGCGGCTCGCAGAGCAACTTTATAACATCGATCGCAGCCAGACGAGGAGGGCCTGGCTGCGCCGTCTCTGAGGTACTCCTTGCGGCGCGGGCGGTGGCTGGGGCGGCGCGATGGTTTCCGACGCGAAGAAGAAGCGCGACGCAGCCAAGAAGGCAAAGGCCGGGAAGCCCGGCAGTGCCAAGGAGAGCCCGGCCGTGTCCACCAGCGCGGTGCGTGCCAGCGGGCGCCCAGCATATGCTGTGAACGGGTGGCTGCGTTCGGCGCAGCTGCTGTCACCAGCGGCTCTTGCAACGCAAGTCCGGCCACGTTTTAGCATGCATAGCAGTGTAGCACAGCACGGTGTCCAACTTCGCGGCGCTCTGTGCGTCAGAACGCCGCGGTCGTTGGTCTGACGCGACGCGATGTGAAAGCCACAAGAGTGGGCTGCCGGGCAGGAGTGTTTGAACATCCAGTGTGCGCGTGCTGAGGCTCGGCTGCTGCACAAACTCAATGAGTGCAGGCCGTTTGAGCGCGCTCCGGCGCTGCAAGTGTGCACTCCCGCGCCGTGCGGCGCCGGAGCGCTGCCTGCTGGGGGGCGGCACAGCAGGAGCGCCGTGCTCTGGTGCAGCAGCACCTGGGTGGGGCCTGCCGCGTGGTCGAGGGCCCAGGCGGCGAGTCGACGCTGTGCGCCGGGCGCTGATCACCGCGCGGCGGGCGTCCAGGCTCACAGCGCTGCGCGTCTCTGACCGCCGTGTTGCGCGCGTCTGACCCCCGTGTGGCGCGTGCAGAGCGAGCTGAGCCTGGCGAGCCTGGCTGTGGAGCCCAGCAACGGCCATGTGGACCCAGGTCTGCTAGCAGCCGCGCAGACGCGCACGGTGACCGGCGTGCTGACCTCGCGGCCGACGAGCCGCGACATCAAAATCGACGGCTTCAGCATGGGTCTCAACGGCGTGGAGCTCATACAGGCGCGCGGCGGCCCGGCCCGCGCCCGGCCCTTGAGTACAGCCCGCGGCCCTGGACGCACGCTGCCTCCGCCGTCCTCAGCACCTCGGCCGCCTGCGCTGTGCCTTGGGAAGCCTCAAACGCCCCGAGCGACCTCCTCTGCCTCCTCGTGCTCTGTCCTCCCAGGCGCCCCAGCTGGGCGGGGCGCTGCGGCGATGCCTTGCAGCGTGCAGCAGGCCGGCCCGCCGCCCGCCTGCGCCGCCTGGCGAGCCTGGCGCGTGAGGGGCGGCCCGCGCGCAGGACTGCTCGATCGAGCTGACGATCGGGCGGCGGTACGGCCTGCTGGGCTCCAACGGCAGCGGCAAGTCCAACTTCCTGCAGTGCCTGGCGGCGCGGGAGGCGCGCGCGCCCCCACCTTGCTCCCGCACCCTTCTACTCTGCCGCTGCGTGTCGCTCTTGGCCGCCCTCCTAAGGTCTTGTTTACAGGGACGGCTGCTGCAGCGCCTTCCGCCCACTGCGCAAACACGGTGTGCTGAGCACGTCGGCGTTTTTGACGCAGCGACCTGCGTGCACGCACCAGCATCCTGCCTGTCGCGCACCCGCCACAAAGGGCAACCCCGAGCGGTGGCCTTGGATGCACGCGCGTCAGGCGGTCAGCCAGCATGCGCTCAGTGCATAGCACCAGCGCGCTGCGGCGCTTGCGCCTAGAGGGTCATGTTAGGGTTAGGGTGATAGGGTGGTGACCCCACGCGACCCTGCGCCGCGGCAGGTGCCCATCCCGGAGCACATGGACCTGTACCACCTGCACCAGGAGGCCGAGCCCAGCGACCGCACCGCGCTCGAGGCCGTGGTGGTGCGCGCGCAGCTGCGCTTGCAGCACCGCGCTTTGAAACACCGGAGCCGCAGCCGTGTCCGTGTCTGTCCCCGGCGTTTCTCAAGGCGGGTGTCTTCTTGGGGTTGCTGGCACGCGCCTCAGCAACACTGTCGGGGCTAGCTGTAAAGGACGGCTCATCGTGTGCAGGCATGAGCACCGTGCTGTGGTGCGTGCGCTTTGCAGCTGCTGAAGTGTGTCGCGGGGGCTGACGGTGCAGGACCACATCAACGAGGAGATTGCGCGGTTGAATGCGCTGGAGGAGCGCATCATGAACGAGAGCGGCCCGGACGACGAGCGGTTACAGGTGGGGCGCCGGGCCCAGCCGTGCATACACGTTGTGTGGATTAGGCACAGACGTGTGCCGGGGCAGCCACCCCTGCTGGCTGACGCTGCGAGGAGCTCCCAGCGTCAGCTGGGCAGCTTGAATGCTTGCAGCGTCGCCTCTCGCGGCACTTTGGCAGACGCCGCGGGCCTCGCGTGGTGTAGGCGCCCGATGACTGCCTGCAAGCGTCACGCTGACTCGCGCTGCCCACCCAGGAAATCTACGAGCGGCTGGAGGAGTTGGATCCATCGACGTTCGAGACGACAGCGGCCAAGCTGCTGCATGGGCTGGGGTGCGCGCACTCCGAGGTCTCCAAGTCGCCCCCGGCTCCAGGGGCCTGCGTGCTGAAGCATGCAGCTGAGGAATTGTGGGCGGGCGGCCTGAAGGGGCAGGCCGGGCGCAGGTTCGAGCGGAAAATGATGGCCAAGTGCACAAAGGACATGAGCGGCGGCTGGCGCATGCGCGTGGCGCTCGCGCGCGCGCTCTTCGCCGCGCCGACGCTGCTGCTGCTGGACGAGCCCACCAACCACCTGGTGCGGCCCCGGCGCTCGGCGCGCCGGCGTGAGCCCGGACACTGGCAGCATCGCCGGCAGGAGCTTGGAGCGGCACGTGCAACCTTGCACTGTCTCTGTATGCGGAGCGGCCTGTGATTGCCTCTGGCAAGCTTGTACTTGACTTGGACCTATAGGAATAGACAAAGTGCAGTATCACCGTGCAATGAATGCAGAGTCGTAAGGGCTGGCGCTGACATTCAGCGCGCGCGCGCAGGACCTGGAGGCCTGCGTCTGGTGCGCACGCCGGGAAATCCTGCCCCTTGCTTTTGCGCCGTGCGTTGCTTCCAGCTCATGCCCGGCGCGGGTGTGATGCAGGTGGAGCAGCAGCAGCGGCGTCCTGGGCCCGCCCGCACTGTGGTCAGTTGGGGTTATACCCTACCTTTGCCCTGCAGGCTGGAGGAGTACCTGAAGACGTACAAGAAGTGCCTCGTGCTCGTCAGCCACAGCCAGGCGCGCGGTCCTGCGCGCGGCCCGGCTCCGCCCCGCCGCCGCCGCCGCATGCGCGCCGCCCTGTGCGAGTCACGTCGCAATTCACGCCGCTGAAGAGAGCCTGGCATGCACTGCGGCCTGCCTGCTGTGCCAGCAAGTGCCACGCAACACACCTGCCTGCTCCGTCTGCAAATGCTTGAGTGCGTCTCAAATGTGTCTCAAAAGCGGGGGCCGGGGCCGCGCACGCTGAGCCGACGCGCGCGCGCCGCAGGACTTCCTGAACGGCGTCTGCACGCACATCATCTGGCTGACGCAGAACCGGCTCACCTACTACACCGGCAACTACGACACGTACGTCAAGACGGTGCAGGAGAACGAGGTCATCCAGCAGAAGAAGCATGAGAAGGAGCAGGACGACATCAAGCACATCAAGCAGTTCATCGCCTCCTGCGGTGCGCCTGCCCCCCCGTGCCGCCCCTTGTTATCCATACGAGCGGACGCTGGTGCAGTGGCGGCGGCGACGCTGAGGGCCTTAGCAGCGGCGCACGCTGCGCTGCCCTACCTGCCGCCCTGCCCTCCTGCCGGCAGCTGCCAGTGGCGGAGGTGGGTGCTGTGTGAAAGCGAGGTCCGGCGCTGCATGCATGCCGCGCCGGGGGCGCTGGGCGGGCCGCGGCGCGCGCGGCTGCTCTTGGGCCCAAGCGCTGCTCATGCTGTGCGTCGGCCCGCGCGCAGGCACGTACAGCAACCTGGTCAAGCAGGCCAAGAGCAAGCAGAAGATCCTGGACAAGATGGAGGCGGACGGCCTGACGCCGCCGGTGGTGCACCACCGGCCGTTCGCGTTCTCGTTCCCGGACTGCGACAAGCTGCCGCCGCCGGTGCTGCCCTTCATCTCCGTCTCCTTCGCGTACAGCGGCCGCGAGGAGGACATGCTCTACCGGGTGCGCCGCCCAGAGCGGCGCGTTCGCCAGTCTGTGTGCATTTCGAAGTCTGTGTGTCAGTCCCTGTAAAGAGGACAAAAGCGCCGTTGAGCTCGCTTTTTTCTATGCGAAGTGCCATGTTTGGCCCCTCGCGACGGCCAAGATTGCCCTGCGTACGGGGTTGCAAAAGGACATCGATGCGCTGCGGCGGCGCATGTTCAGCTGCAAGGACTTCACGCTCACACATGTGTCACATGCCACTGCGGGCGCGCACCGAAGTTGAGCGCCGCGAGCCACCCTAAAGCACCCTGCCGCAGGATCTGGAGTTTGGCGTGGACTGCGACTCGCGCATCGCGCTGGTCGGCCCCAACGGCGCCGGCAAGAGCACGCTGCTCAAGCTCATGTGCGCCCCCGCCCCAAATGCGCGCCCGCGCCCCTGGACGGGGCGTGCATGCGCCGCGCCTGCTCTGCCACAGCCTGCGGCCATGACCCAGGCGCGCTGGGCAGCGCGTAGGCCTGGGCAATCATACCCGATTCGTGGGTGGAGTGGCGTGACCGCGCATTTGCGCAAGCCCCAGCCTGGTGTGTGGGGGGCTGGGTGGCACACTAGCAGGAAGGGGAGGCGCAGGCGAGGTTTAGGGTTTTGACAGGGTGAGGTAGCGCCTGGTGTAGCAGCGGTGGCGCCTGCGCCGCCCTGAGGCCGTGGCGCGTCCCGGCAGGACGGGCGACATCCAGCCGACGCGCGGCGAGGTGAAGCGCCACAGCCACCTGAGCATCGGGCGTTACCACCAGCACAGCGTGGATGTGCTGGACGAGAGCATGCGCGTGCTGGACTTCTTCATGCACACGTGCGCTTGCCCGCGCTCAATAGATCCCTGGTATGCTTGAGCATGTTAATCTGTCCAGGTAATGCGTGTTCTGGACTTCTTCATGCACACGTGCGCCGCCCGTGCTCGAAAGAAAGGTCCCGGCCTTTATCGAGCACGTTGGTGTCTCCTGCCTGAAACCAGCTCGGCAACGAGGATGGGTCATGCGCGTGTCGGAATCTGTTGAGCACGCGTGGCGCCGCCGCGCGGCAGCGCGCCTCCTCTGCAGCAGTTGCAGGTTGTGTGCCTGTTTTCATGCAAGACGCCATGGGCAGCGGCGCACTCTCATGGTATTGTCACAGCCGCGGTGTGGGTGCTGTCTGCGCCTTGTTGGCGCACACACAGCCTGGTGAGGTGTCAGTGCGCCAAATCATCGAGTGCGAGTACCCTCCTGCGTGAGATGGACAGGACGCGCTCGCGGCGCGCAGGTACCCGAACGACCCGCTGAGCAACCCGCCGTTCAAGCGCGAGCTGGACGAGTGGCGCGCCTACGTCGGCCGCTTCGGCATCACCGGCCGCATGCAGGTCGGCCCCGGGGCGCTGCTGTGCATGCTCGTGCGGCCGGCTGCTCGCCGCGGCCTCGCGCTCCCGCCCTGGCAGCCTCAGCACCAGGGGCGGGAGGCTGGGAGGGGCACAGGACCATGCTTGGGATGCCGCAGAGCAGGGCGGCAGCTGCGTGTAGCTGGCAAGCTCCTTAGGGTATAGGATAGGGTCCCTGTCCAGACCCTGTCCGTGCGCCTGGTGGACGCTGCAACAGAGGGGGGCGCGGCGCGGGCGCAGGCGTCCAAGATCGGCGAGCTGTCGGACGGCGTCAAGTCGCGCCTGGTGTTTGCCATGATCTGCATGGCCCGGCCCAACATGCTGCTGCTCGACGAGCCGACCAACCACCTGGTGCGCGCGCCCTCGGAGCTGCAATGCATCTGATGTCGCCGTGTGACGCGCACTGCGCCGTGCGCCTGCCATGCCGCTTGTCTTAGAAAGGCGAAGGCCTGTCAGGCTGTGCGCGCAGCGGGTTGCCTACCTTCTTTCTCCTTAACCCGGCGAGAAGTGCTTTGCTGAGGCCTTTGCCACGTCGGCAGTGCGGGCTGCTTGCGGCTGCACTTTTACATCATGATTGGCGCTCGGCATCAGCAGCGGATGCTCGGGCTGGGTGTTACGTGGCAGCGCTCCGCAAGAGCTCACCAGGCGGGGCTGGAGGGTGAGGCTGCGCATGGCAGGCGTCCCGCGGACACCCGCGGGGTTCGCCCCAGCCCTATGCCTCACGTCAGCGCGCGCGCGTGCGCCAGGACATCGAGTGCATCGACTCGCTGGCGGACGCGATCAAGCGCTTCAGGGGCGGCCTGGTGCTGGTCAGCCACGACTTCCGGCTCATTGACCAGGCGCGCGGCCCGCCCTAGGGCAGGGCGCCGCGGCCCGGACCCCTGTGCCCAGCTGTGGAGCGCGGGGTGGCCGGCCGCCGTGCCCGCGGTGGCTCGGCAGCTTGCGGCCTGCGGCCTGTGGTGGCGGCCTCGGGCTGCCGGGGGCCGGCGCGGCGGAGAGACTAGGGTGGGCCAGGGTTCTGAGGGCGGGCGCGCATGCGCGGCAGGTGGCCGAGGAGATCTGGGTGTGCGACAAGAAGACCATCACCACCTGGAAGGGCGACATCCGCGCCTACAAGCAGAAGCTGGCCAAGGGCGTCGCGCTGTGAGCAGCAGGGCGGGGTCGCGGCGGCACCCGTCGGGCCTGCAGCGCGGCTCGTAGGTTCCAGGGCTTCCGGCGTGCCGCTGCAACACGCAGCCGGAGCCGGCACGCCTTTGGGAGGCGCGCCTGCTGCAGCCTGCGCGCGCGGACGGGGGCGGGCACCCTCTGCGGAGCTGTGCAGCTGGCGCCGGGCTGGCAGCGACAGCGCCCTCAAGAGGAATGACCGCGTCCGCTGCCAGTGGCAGCTTGCCCGTATGAGGAGCACAGGCACCCCTTCACATTGCGGCGCTCAAGCTGGGCGGACGGCAATCGTGGCTGAGCGGGCCCGTCCTCGGCCATGCTGAACCTGCGGTCGGGCTGGGGCAGAACAACGCATGAACGTAGCAGTTGACCACTTGCGGCGTGCCGTGCCGGCATGCCGCTCAGCTCGCAAGGGGAGCCGGCCGGCTCTTCAACTTTAGGGTCAGCGCGGCGAGAGGTCCGCGTCTGTGGTGCGCAGCGCGCTTGGGAAGTGGGGCCGCTGCGACCTGTCTGTACCATTCTTTGGCGCCGCCGCGGGGCGGGCGCCCCTCGGGCTCGCTCAAGGCTCGCGTGCGCTGCTTATCTTTCTCTCTGTGCTAGAGCGTGCTGTTGGGGGTGCATACCCGCATGTGGCAGGCGCACCTGAGGCCTTGCTGCAGTGTGACACATGGCCTGGCGCCAGGAGCGACACGAGCTTGCCTTTGCAGCTGTCTGAGGTAGCCTGACGCAGCAGCAGAGGCGCAAGTGATTAGTTGCAACAAGCAGTGGTCTGCATGTGCTGTTGCTGAAACTGCATAATCCCCACTCTGACTGCAGTGCCACACACACTGGCACACAGGCGACAAGCAGACGGCACGATCACGTTGCCACAGATTGTTGCACATGCAGCCCAAAACTCTCAGCACACTTCGCTGCCCCGCATACACCACAGCCCTCTCCCCACAGCGTGATCCAATACAGCACTAGCCACACAGCGCCGCTGGCAGCGGAGCCACGATGCGCACGCAGAGCCTGCAGATCTGATGCAGCGTCAAAGCCGGCACGAGCGCCCCGGCCCCCATCACCGCAGCTTGCTCATGAAGCCGTCCAGCGACAGCTCCTCCGCATACTGCGCCTCGTCCCACAGCTCGCCCAGGCCCTCAAGCACGCCGCGCACGCCGCGGCCCCGCGGCGGCCCCGCGGTGCCGGCCGCCGCCGCGCCAGGGTCTGCGCCGACGCCCGCGGCGCCGCCCGGCCCTGCGGCCGCGCCCGCGGCGGGCGGCGCGGGCGCGGGCGCGCCCGGCGGCGCGAACAGGTCCAGCAGGCCGGACGTGTCGAGCGACGCGAGCGAGGCGTTGTCGGCGTTGACGACGGCGGCCGCCACGTCCAGCTTGAAGCGCTGCAGGCCCATGATGCGTTCCTCCAGCGTGCCGCGCGTGAGCAGCCGGTACACGTTGACCGTGCGCCGCTGGCCCAGCCGGTGCGCGCGGTCCATGGCCTGCGCCGCGCGCGCCTCGGATTAAGATTAGGGTCGGGGGCAGGGCATCGCATCGCGCGCGCCTCAAACGAGCCGCCCAGCCTGACGCGCTGCCTCTAAGAGCGTCAGCAGGCTGCTGCAATCTGCGCAAACCCTCCGCAAAAGCAAGCCAGTGCCATCCTGAGGACTGACTCTGCCGACGGGTCGGCGGGCTCCTGTGCCGCGGGACGCGCGTGCGCGAGGGCGGAGTAGGGCGCCGGGCCGCGCGCCTGCAGGTCTTTCATGGGGTTCCAGTCGTGCTCCAGGAAGACCACCGTGTCGGCCGCCGTCAGGTTCAGGCCCAGGCCGCCAACGGCGGTCGTCAGCAGGAGCACGGGCACGGTGGGGTCCGCGTTGAAGCGCTGCACCACGCCGAAGCGCGCGCTCGCGTCCACGCTGCCGCGGCGGGCAGGGCGGGGTGAGGGCGGATGTGGGGCGCAAGCGCGGCGTGCATGGCCCAGCGCGCCGCGCCGCAGCGCGGCGCAGGCTGGCCGGATGTGAGGTCTTCTGCCCTACGCGATACCCCGAGCACGCCCCCGCCGCGCGCGTGTAGGCACGCCGTGCAGATCCGCCCCGCTTCCGTGTTCCCCGCGCGTCGTTGCGCCCCACACACGCCGCCGAGCCACAGGAGGCTGGCCGCCGCACAATCGCCCCGCGCCTGCAGCCCAGTGCCCAGCGCGCGCACAGCCGCCACTTGCACAAATGGCGCCCGGCGGGCGCGGGGGCACCCGCTGTATAGGCGCAGTATGGGCGCGCCGCCCCCGGCGGGCAGGCATGGGCGCACCCGCCGTCCAGGCGCAGGAAGGGCACGCCGGCCGGCTGCAGCACGTCGCGCGCGACGATGTCCAGCAGGCCGCGCAGCTGCGCAAACACGAGCACGCGGTGCCCGCCATCGGCCGCGCCGTCGGCCGCGTCGGCCGCGCCGCCGTCGTCGCGCACGATGCCGCACTCCTGCGGCGCGCCGGCGCAGGTTCGTAACCTGCCACGGGCCGCGCGACGCACAGGCGCCCGCGGCGGACCTGTGCGGCGGGGCCGCGCGGCGCCAGCGTGGGGGTATGGTGCAGCGCACGCACTGCGGCCTCCCAGGCCGCCAGGCCGCTTCTCACCAGCCTGGGGTCTTGCGGCGCGCGCGCGCCTGGTGCAGCTCACGCAGGGTCGCCACCCATGGGCGCATGAAGAGCGCTGGCAAGCACGGACAGGGTGTTTGAACAACAACTTTCCGCCATGCCCTGTCTGGGCACCCTGGCGCGCGACTCTGGGCCGCGCGCGCGCGCGCGCCTGCAGCAGCTCGCGCAGCGCGGCCAGCTTGGGCGCGTGGCGCAGCTCGCGCAGCGCCGCCTCGGCGCGCGGCCACGCGGCCGGGTCATCATCTGCAACCGGCACGCCGGTCGCGGCGGCCACGGCCGCCGCGTGCTGCGGCAGGCGCCGGTCCAGCACCAGCAGCGGGTGGCTGCACAGCCGGCGCAGGTACTGCAGCGCCTGCGCGCGCGGCGCCCGCGCCGGCTCAGCCAGCACCGCCTCGCATCCTGCCCCCCCCCGCCTGTGGGCAACCGCGGCGCACGCGGGCATCAATAGAGGCCGGAGTCTGTGAACCAGGAGCTGTGCCGCCCGGGCGTGCTGGTGCGGGCTGGCAGCAACTGCCAACGAGCATCCTGCAGCGCCCATGTGACAGCGAGCACTCGCCGCCCCAGCCCCTATCCCTGCGGACACATGTTGAGCGGCGCAACCCTGTCTCATAACCCCAGCAGTGGCGAGGCGCGCCTGGAAGACGTGCGGGGCGCCGCCGCCGGGCGCGCCCGCGGCCACGCCGCCGCCGCCGGCCGCGAGCGCGCCGGCGGCCTCGGCGCTGGCCGCGCTGCGCGCAAAGTCCTCGTACAGGCGCAGCTGCAGCGGCGACGGGTCGCACAGCACGTCCTGCACGATCTTGGGCGGCAGGTCGTCCAGCACCGCGTCCTTGGTGCGCCGCAGGATGAAGGGCATCACCTGCGGCCGGCGCGCTCGGTCGGCTTGCCCTGCCGCCGCGGCCGGCGCGCCCCATCGGCATGCCCTACGCCTGCGGCCGGCCGCTGTCCGCGGTCCCAGCGGCTGCAGGACCATGCCTGCGCTGCACGGCCGCACCCTTCGCGCGAAGCAGGCACACGGGGGCACCGCGCCTGGGCAGCCCTGGGCGGCAGGCACGAGCCCGCCGCTGGCAGGCCGCGGGGGCGCGGGCCGCGGCACCTGCTTGTGCAGGCCGTCCAGCGCGAGCA